>Ga0207644_10000023_pt1 | contig 156180 bp, 150 predicted proteins | sample KBSS73metaG_FD_184326 | JGI IMG/M metagenome (GOLD analysis project Ga0207644, IMG submission 184326) | Switchgrass rhizosphere microbial communities from Kellogg Biological Station, Michigan, USA - KBS S7-3 metaG (SPAdes) (version 2) | ecosystem: Host-associated > Plants > Roots >... | reverse complement strand
ATCACTCACGCGGCATTGCTGGATCAGGCTTTCGCCCATTGTCCAATATTCCCCACTGCTGCCTCCCGTAGGAGTCTGGGCCGTGTCTCAGTCCCAGTGTGGCTGATCATCCTCTCAGACCAGCTAAAGATCGTAGCCTTGGTAGGCCTTTACCCCACCAACAAGCTAATCTTACGCGGGCTCATCCTTCGGCGATAAATCTTTGGACTTACGTCATTATCCGGTATTAGCAGTAGTTTCCCACTGTTATTCCGAACCGAAGGGCAGATTCCCACGCGTTACGCACCCGTGCGCCACTAGATCCGAAGATCTCGTTCGACTTGCATGTGTTAGGCATGCCGCCAGCGTTCGTTCTGAGCCAGGATCAAACTCTCAAGTTTGATGTCCGATTCAAGGGCAGGAGGAATAGTCCCACCCAAGAACCGCTCATTTCAAGGAGCCGTTCCTGCACAATCTTACATGGTGTGTAGGACATATAGGAACGACTTAATTTACCGAGTTACTGACGCCTTAAAACCGTCAGACCCGTAAGCCGCCGCCCACATGTCCCTTCATCATAATCACAATGTCAAAGAGCCGTCCAACACTAGAAGCGGACACTTATCGTTCCCCGTTATTGCTACCGGGGGACCTAGTGTCCGAGTGTGTTGGCGACCGGGGCAACTGGGTGGCTGGAAGGCCGCTGCATCGCTCCGGTGGAGTGGCCTATATGGGCGGTCGCCATGCCCGTCAAACAGTTTTTGCACTTTTGTTTCAGATTTTTCGGACCCTACCCACGGGAAACCGCCGAATTCTGGTCATACCCCGCGAGACGGTCACAAATTAGACTCTGAAAAGGGGCGGCGGCGGGCCCCGGAGCACCGGCCGGAAGTGCCCGCTGCCGAATCTGCCGCAGGAAATCGTGCCGAATCAACCGAATCACGCACTCCAGGCCGAATCGCCAGACCGAATCGGAAGCGCCCGCGCGGCGCGCTCGGGCTCAGGCGCTCTGGATATACTCGCGCATGGCGGCGGCTTCGGCCTCGATCCGGTCGATGCGCGACTTGACGAGATCGCCGATGCTGATGAAACCCACCATCTGGCCGCCCTCGACGACCGGCAAGTGGCGGATGCGCCGCCGGGTCATCAGGGACAGAGCCGTGAGGATCGCCATTTCCTTCTCTATGGTGACGGCCGGTTTGGTCATCACCTCACCGACCGGCATGTCGAGCAGCGCCGCGCCCTTGGTCGACAGGCCGTAGATCACGTCGCGTTCTGAAAAAATGCCCACGACCGCGCCGCCTTCGACCACCGGAACGGCGCCGATCCGGCGCTCGGCCAGCAGCGCCACCACATCGGCCACGCTGTCGGTCGCCTGCGCCTGATGTACGGGCCCGCGTGGGCTATCCAGGACTTTCGCTATGGTCATTGCAAACCCTCCCATTTCGCGCTGCCCCGCACGTGGCGCCGGCGGCGCTCCCAATCGCTATGAATGCAGTATGCCCGCACGGCCGTTGCGGGTCAAAGGCTGTTGATTGCGTTGGCGATCCCCCTTACCTCTTTGTCATGGACCAGCGCAGGGGCCTCTCCGATCCCGCCGATGCCAGCTTTGCCTGGGCGCGCTTCCGGCGCATATTGGGCTATATGAACGTTGTCGCGCTGGCGGCGGCCGGCGGCACGATCGTGCTGCTCTGGCACGACAGCGATCCCGTCCCGTGGGTCATTGCCGGCGTCACCTTTGCCGGCATATATATGACCATCATGCTGGCGGCCGCATTGATGGGCCTGATGTTCCTGTCCAGCGGTACCGGCCATGACGAGGAAATCATCAATCTGGCCGAAGGAGCGCATCCACTTGACGATGAATGAGAGCGCCGAGCTTCAGAAGATGGGTCGGCGCGAGCCGATCCTGCGCGTCGTGCCGCGGCCTGCGGACATCAATGCCAATGGCCATATCTTCGGCGGCTGGGTGTTGTCGCAGATGGATATGGCGGGCGGCATCGTTGCCGGGCGGGAAGCGGGCGGGCCCGTGGCCACCGTCGCGATCGAGGCGATGAAGTTCATCGCCCCTATATTGCTGCGCGATATCGTGTCGGTCTATGCCGAGGTGGCCCGGCGCGGCCGCACGTCCCTGGCCATCAGGATAGATGTGACGGCCGAACGCGCGGGCGGACAGGGGCCGATCCCATTGACCAGCGGCGTCTTTACCTTTGTCGCCCTCGACGACGACGCCCGGCCGCGCGAACTGCCGGCCTGATCGGAACGCCGCGCCGAGTTTCAGCTCGGCCGCGACGCCCTCCATAGTTGAATAGAAGCGTTACTCCGCCGCCTGTGCGGAAGGCCGTGCGCGGCGGGTGCGCCGGGGTGCCGGTTCATCACTGCCCTGATCGGCGCTGTCGGCCGGACGCCCGATCGACGGCGGCAGTATCGCCGCGTCGAAACTGGCCGGTTCCGGCTCGCTGGCGACGCTCTCGGCGACCGGCTCGCGACGGGGACGCCGCGGCGGGCGCGGGGCGCGTTCCCGGCTGGGCAGCTCTGCCCGCTGAACGTCATTGCGCTGAACGTCATTGCGCTGAGCGTCGCTCCGCTGCGTGTCGCTGCGCTGGTCGTCCCTGCTCGGCTCGGCGGGGGCCTGCGCCGCTTCGCCATTGCCGGCCTCGGCCGCCCGGGGCTCGCTGCGCTGGCTGGTATAACCGCCATAGGATTGACCGCGCTGCGGATCGAACCCGCTGACGCCCTCGCCGGGATTGCCGAATCCGTCGTCATTGCCGGCGAACTCTTCGTCCTGGTCCTGCTCATCGGGCCGGCGAAAACGCCCTTGCTGGCCCTGCTGCCCTTGCTGCTCTTCCTGGCGGGCGCGATTGTCGGCCAGGACGCGGAAATAATGGTCCGCGAACTGCAGATAATATTCCGCGTTCACCCGATCGCCCATCATCTGCGCATCGCGCGCCATGTTCCGATATTTCTCGAGCAGCTGGGTGGCATTGCCACGGGCGCGATTGTCGATCCTGTTGCCGGAATCACCATTGCCACGATTTTGGCCACCGCTACCACTCTGACGCGGATTATTAGTGCGGCCGCGACGGCGACCGGCCTGACGATTGTTGATCAAGTCGTTAAGTCCCTATTGTACGGTATTGCTCTCAATCCCAAATCGCCGTTCCCATAACCGCACTGCATGCGGCGCCCACGGCGGCGAAAGCTCTGACTTCCGCGATCCTGCGCCAACGGCGCTCGGACAGCTGCGCCGTCATGACTGTGGGAGCGGGCGCGCCGCGCCGGAGACAATACCACCGATACGCGCGATCCATAGCGCGCCAGATAGCGACTGCGACCTCCAAAACCAAGAGAAAACACGTTGGGCCGTTAAAAAAGCGTGACCGCGATGCAGCGATCACGCCCACCAAGGTCTCGTTGAAGCGCCGGAGCGAAGCCCGCAGCTGCGAACAGGGCCGAAACAGCCGCGCCCTGCTCATGCCCGATCTCGAACAGCGCGATGCCGCCAGGCGCCAGCAGCCGGGCCGTCCCGGGCGCCAGGCGCCGGTAGCAGTCAAGCCCGTCGACCCCCGCGAACAAGGCGCCGTGCGGCTCATGGTCCATCACGTCGGGGGACAGGATCGCGGCGGCTTCTATATAAGGGGGATTGCACAAGACGAGGTCGAACCGCTCGGTAATCCCCTCGCCCCAGTCGCCCGGCGCGAAAACCGCCCGATCGGCAAGGCCGCAGCGCAGCGCATTGTCGCGCGCGACGGCCAGCGCCTTGCTGGACAGGTCGACCCCAAGGCCGGTGGCTTGCGGCCATTCGCTGAGCGCCGCCAGCAGCAGCGCACCCGACCCGGTGCCAAGATCGAGGATCCGGCGCGGCCCCGCCCGCCCCTTGAAATGCGCCAGCGCGGCCTCGATCAGCGTCTCGCTGTCGGGCCGGGGAATGAGCACGTCCGGCGTCACCTTCAGCTCCAGTGTCCAGAAACCCCGCCTGCCGGTGATATGCGCGACCGGTTCGTGCGCGAGCCGCCGGGCGAGCAACGCGTCGGCACCGCCCGGCACGCCCATGTCGCGCAGGTGGAGCAGCATGGCCTCGCGCTCCAGCCCGGCGGCGTGGGCGGCGATCAGCTCGGCATCGAGCCGGGGCGAATCGCTGACCGCCGCCAACCGCGCCGCCGCGTCATGCAGCCAGTCGGCTAACTTCACTCCTGGCACCCCACATCCGTTCGCTTCGAGCGAAGTCGAGAAGCCTTCGCGTGGGTGTCTCGACTTCGCTCGACACGAACGGGGTCGGAAGCTTGGTGCGGCCTCACCCCACCTCATCCAGCTGCGCCAGCCGCGCCGCCTCATCCTGCGCGATCAGCGCCGCGATGACCTCATCGAGGCCCGGTCCTTCGAGAATTTCAGGCAGCCGGTGCAGGGTCAGGTTGATGCGGTGGTCGGTGACGCGCCCTTGCGGGAAATTATAGGTGCGGATGCGCTCGGAGCGGTCGCCCGACCCCACCATCGCCTTGCGCGCGCCCGCCTGCTCGCTCTGGGTGCGCTCCCGCTCCGCCTCATAGAGCCGGGTGCGCAGGACTTTGAGCGCCTTGGCCTTGTTCTTGTGCTGCGACTTCTCGTCCTGCTGGGTGACGACGAGGCCGGTCGGCAAATGGGTGATCCGCACCGCGCTGTCCGTGGTGTTGACATGCTGCCCGCCCGAGCCCGAGGCCCGGTAGACGTCGATCCGCAGGTCCGTCGCCTCGTTGATCTGCACGTCGACCTCCTCCGCTTCGGGCAGGACGGCGACGGTCGCAGCGGAGGTGTGGATACGCCCGCCGCTCTCCGTCACAGGAACGCGCTGGACGCGGTGGACGCCGCTCTCGAACTTGAGCCGCGCGAACACGCCGGTGCCGGTGACCGAGGCGATCACTTCCTTGAACCCGCCCGCCTCGGACGCGCTCGCCGAGATGATCTCGATCCGCCAGCCCTGCGTCTCCGCATAGCGCTGGTACATGCGCAAAAGGTCGCCCGCGAACAGCGCCGCCTCGTCGCCGCCAGTGCCTGCGCGGATTTCCAGCATGGCGGGCCGCGCATCGGCGGCATCGCGCGGCAGGAGCGAGAGCGCCAGGGCGCGTTCCGCCTCCGGCAGGCGGGCGCGTACCCCCGCCAGCTCTTCCTCGGCCATCGCGCGCATCTCCGGGTCGGCCAGCATCGCGTCGAGCTCGTCCAGTTCCTGCCTGAGCGACGCCACCTCGCCGGCCGCCTTGGCCACCGGCTCCAGCTCGGCATAGTCCTTGGAGAGCCTGACAAATTCCTGCGGCTCCAGATCCGGCCGCGCCATCGCCGCCTGCACCTCGTCCCGCCGCGCGAGGAGCGCCGCGATCCGCTCGGGGGAGATGGTGGTCATTCGCTGTTGCCGTGGACCAAAGCTGGAAGTTCGAGCGCCATACGAACTGCGTCCCTAATGGGCCAACTCGACTGATCGTCTTCAGCCAGCCATTGCAGGGATAGTTCGCCTCTTGGGCTATTCTCGGCCCGAACCCAAACGATCCCGTCGTGGCCGCGCTTCCGCGCAATCTCTGACCGGCGTTTTGCGTTCCCCGAAAACGCCATCTCAACGACAAAGCGGTCGCCAGTCTTCTTGCCTTGATACCCGCGCAGCTTTTTCGCGATGGATTGCGCTTTGTCAGCCTCGTCTGGTGTATCCGGCGCAACGGAAACTACGAAGGTGCGAGGCGATCCATCCAACAACATCGCCAACCGCTCGATCCCCGCGGCCCAGCCCACAGCCGGCGTCGGCGGCCCGCCCAGGGCCTCGATCAACCCGTCATAACGCCCGCCGCCCAGCACAGTCCCCTGCGCGCCCAGCCGGTCCGTCACGAACTCGAAAGCCGTATGCCGGTAATAATCCAGCCCCCGTACCAGCCGCGCATTCCTCTCCCATGCCACCCCGGCCGCCTTCAGCCCGTCCGTGACCTTCTCGAAAAACGCCCGCGCCTCGTCCGTCAGATAGGCATCTATATCCGGCGCCGTCTCCACCACCGCCTTGTCGCGCGGGTCCTTGCTGTCGAGGATGCGCAGCGGGTTGCGGGCCAGCCGGTCGATGCTGTCCTCGCTCAAACTCTCGCGGTGCCCCTCGAAATGCGCGACCAGCGCCGCCCTCCACGCATCCCGGCTCGCCGCATCGCCCAAGGTGTTGAGCGTCAGCGTCACCCCCTCGCTCACGCCCAGCTCCTTGAGCAACTGGTCGGCGAAGATCAGCAGCTCCGCATCCGCCAGCGGCTCGGCCGCGCCGATGATCTCGGCATCGAGCTGGTGGAACTGGCGATAGCGGCCCTTTTGCGGGCGCTCATAGCGGAACAGCGCGCCGTGGGTCGCGACCTTCAGCGGCGCATATTGCTGCCAGCCCTCGGTGATATAGGCGCGCGCGATGCCCGCGGTGAATTCGGGGCGCAGGGTGACGCTGTCGCCGCCCCGGTCCTCGAACGTGTACATCTCTTTGGACACGATGTCGGTGGCCTCGCCGATCGAGCGGGAGAACACCGCCGTCGGCTCGAACATCGGCACCTCGATCCGGCGAAAGCCGTAGAGCCGCCGCACCCGGTCGAAGGTGTCGACGACATGGGCGAAACGATCCGCGGTCTCGCCCAGCATATCCTGCGTGCCCCGGATCGGCCGGGGTGTTTCTATCTTGGCCATGGGCTGCGCCTCTAGCGGCAAACGCCCCCAAAGGAAATATGGCGCGCCGGGGCTGGACGGACGGGCGGGAGCCAGCCATTGTTACGCCACCATGCACCAGAACATGCCCAAGGCCCTGCGCCTGCTGCCGCTCCTCCTCGCCATCGCCACGCCGCTGCCCGCGCAGACCCGATCGGCGCCCGAGGCGAGTCCCGTCACCGACACCGTGCCAAAGGCGCGCGACATCGCCTGGCCCGGCGGCACGATGCGCCTAGAGGTGGATGCGACCGACACCACCCGCCGGATCATCCGGGTGCGCCAGACCATCCCGCTGCCCGACTCCGGCCCCATCACCCTGCTCGTGCCGCAATGGCTGCCCGGCCATCACGGCCCGCGCGGCGAGATCGACAAGATCGCGGGGCTTCGCTTCACTGCCGATGGGCGCGAGATCGGCTGGAGCCGCGATCCGGTCAATGTCTATGCCTTCCATCTGGACGTTCCGGCCGGTGCCAAGAGCCTGGGCGCGGAATTCCAGTATCTCGGCGCGACCGAGCCGGATCAGGGACGGGTCAAGATCAGCGAGAATATCCTCAACCTGCAATGGGAGAATCTCTCGCTCTATCCCGCCGGCTATTATGTCCGCCGCCTGCCCGTCCAGGCGACCGTCACCTATCCCGCAGGCTGGCAGGATGCGACCGCGCTCCGGGGCAAGCGGTCCGGCGCGACCGTCGCCTATGACGCGACCGATTACGAGACGCTGATCGATTCGCCGGTGTTCGCGGGCCGCATTCAGCGCGCCTTCCCGCTCGGCAATGCCGCGTCCCTCACCGTCTTCGCCGACGACGCCAAGGAACTGGCCGCCACCCCCGACCAGATCGCCCGCCACGCCAAGCTGGTCGACGAGGCCATCGCCCTGTTCGGGGCCAGGCATTTCGACCATTATGATTTCCTGCTGGCGCTGAGCGACCAGTTCGGCGGCATCGGCCTGGAACATCACCGGTCGAGCGAGAATGCGGTCGGCCCCGGCTATTTCACCAAGTGGACCGAAGGGCCGGGCGACCGCAACCTGCTGCCGCATGAGCTGGTGCACAGCTGGAACGGCAAGTTCCGCCGCCCGGCTACGCTCTGGACGCCCGATTATACCGTGCCGATGCGCGACGACCTGCTGTGGGTCTATGAGGGGCAGACCCAATTCTGGGGCTATGTGCTGGGCGCGCGGTCGGGCATCTACAGCAAGGACCAGACCCTCGATGCGCTGGCCTCGATCGCCGCGCGGCTCGACGCCACGCGCGGCCGGCAATGGCGTCCGGTCGCCGACACCACCAACGATCCCGTCATATCCGCGCGGCGGCCCAAGGCCTGGCCCGACTGGCAGCGCAACGAGGATTATTACAATGAAGGGCTGATGATCTGGCTGGAGGCGGACGCTATCATCCAGCGCGGCACCGGCGGCAAGCGGGGCATGGACGATTTCGCCCGCGCCTTCTTCGGCATGACGGACGGCGGCCTGAGAGATGGGGATTGGGGCGAAGTCACCTACACCCGCGCCGATGTTGTCAAGGCGCTCGGCGACGTCATGCCCTATGACTGGGACGGATTCCTGACCGCGCGAATCGACCGCACCAGCCCCCAGGTCACCAAGGCCGGGCTGGAGTTGGGCGGCTATCGGCTGGTTTACGGTGATACGCCCAGCAGCGTCACCAAGGCGCGGGAGACCGACCGCAAGCTGATCGACCAGAGCTATGGCATCGGCCTGATCGTCAAGGAGGACGGCGCGGTCGACGCCGTAAACTGGGATAACCCGGCCTTTCGGGCGGGGATGACCAGCGGCGACCGGATTTTCGCGGTGAACGGCATCGAATATTCCAAGACGCGTTTCCTCGAGGCGATAGGGGCAAAAACGCCGCTGCAACTGCTCGTCAAGCAGGGGCGCCGATTCACCACGATTGCTCTCGATTATTCGGGCGGCATTCGCTATCCGCGCCTCCAGAAAACAGGAGAGGGCGAAACGAGCCTGGATCGGTTGCTGAAACCAAGGCGCTGACGGGATCGTCAATCCGTAACATAATATTGGCAAGGCCCCCATCATGAACATCCAAATGATTCCCGTGGGCGAAAATCCCCCCCACAGCCTCAACGTCGTCATCGAAGTGCCCACCGGCGGCGAGCCCGTGAAATATGAGTTCGACAAGGCGTCCGGCGCGCTGTTCGTCGACCGCATCCTGCACACGCCGATGCGCTATCCCGCCAATTACGGCTTTGTCCCCCACACCCTCTCGCCCGACGGCGATCCGCTCGACGCGCTGGTCGTCGCGCGCTCGCCCTTCATCCCCGGCTGCGTCGTGCGCGCCCGCCCGATCGCGGTGCTGAACCTCGAGGATGAGCATGGCGGCGACGAAAAGCTGATCTGCGTGCCCGACGACGCGACCTTCCCCTATTATTCCAACGTCGCCGAGAAGGACGACCTGCCCGACATCGTGTTCCAGCAGATCGAGCATTTCTTCACCCACTATAAGGATCTCGAGGCCGAGAAGTGGGTGCGCGTGGGCACCTGGGGCGACGCCGCCGAGGCCAAGCGCGTCACCCTCGAGGCGATCGAACGCTACAAACTGGGCAAAGCCGCGGCTTGAAGTGATTGGGCGGGCGGCGCGAAGGCGCCGCCCGAAGCCCGCTATTTGCTCATCTCGTGGATGCTGAGCCTCTCGGCCGAGCTCAGCCGGCCTTGGACCGCATCAGGCCGCGCGGCTGCACGATGCCCAGGTCGAGATGGGTGACCACGCCCGGCCTGGCGTCGCAGACCGCCGGCACGGCGGTGGCGCCGAGCCCCGAACCGCAAGAGGCGGCAGTACAGGTCGACGGGCGGGCTCGGCCACCCCGTTTTCCCTTCCCCCCCGCGCACCTATTCCCTATAGGCTTGGCATGGCATCAGAACCCGCGAACACCTCCAATCAAAATGAATATGGCGCCGACAGCATCAAGGTCCTGAAGGGCCTCGACGCGGTGCGCAAACGGCCGGGCATGTATATCGGCGATACCGACGATGGATCTGGCCTGCACCACATGGTGTTCGAGGTCAGCGACAACGCGATCGACGAGGCGCTGGCCGGGCATTGCGACCGGATCGACATCACCCTCAACCCCGACGGATCGGTCTCCGTGACCGACAATGGCCGCGGCATCCCGACCGGCATCCATACCGAGGAAGGCGTCTCGGCGGCCGAGGTCATCATGACCCAGCTGCATGCGGGCGGCAAGTTCGAGAACACCAGCGACGACAATGCCTATAAGGTGTCGGGCGGCCTCCACGGCGTCGGCGTCTCCGTCGTCAACGCGCTGTCCGAATGGCTGGACCTGACCATCTGGCGCGACGACCAGGAGCATTATATGCGCTTCGCGTTCGGCGATGCGGTCGCTCCCCTCAAGGTCGTCGGGCCCGCCCAAGGCCAGAAGGGCACGCGGGTCACATTCTTCCCCTCGCCCGCGACCTTCAAGATCACCGAGTTCGATTTCGAGAAGCTGGAGCATCGCTATCGCGAGCTGGCCTTCCTCAATTCGGGCGTGCGTCTGTTCCTCAGCGACGCGCGGCATGAGGAAAAGAAGACGGTCGAGCTCTATTATGAGGGCGGCATCGCGGCCTTCGTCAAATATCTCGACCGCAACAAGACCCCGCTGATGCCCGAGCCGGTCGCGATCACCGGCACCCGCGACGATGTCACCATCGACGTCGCGCTGGAGTGGAACGACAGCTATTATGAAAACGTCCTCTGTTTCACCAACAACATCCCGCAGCGCGACGGCGGCACCCATCTGGCGGCCTTCCGCGCGGCGCTGACCCGCACCATCAACAATTATGGCGACAAGTCCGGCCTCCTCAAGAAGGAGAAGGTAAGCCTGACCGGCGAGGACATGCGCGAGGGACTGACCGCGATCGTCTCGGTCAAGCTGCCCGACCCCAAATTCTCCAGCCAGACCAAGGACAAGCTGGTCTCCTCCGAGGTGCGCCAGCCGCTGGAAAGCCTGATGGCCGACAAGATGCAGGAGTGGCTGGAGGAGAATCCCGGTCACGCCAAGTCGATCATCCAGAAGGTCGTCGACGCCGCCGCCGCCCGTGAGGCCGCCAAGAAGGCGCGCGAGCTGACCCGGCGCAAGGGCGCGATGGACATCGCCTCGCTGCCCGGCAAGCTCGCCGACTGCCAGGAGCGCGACCCGGCCAAGTGCGAGCTGTTCCTGGTCGAGGGCGACAGCGCCGGCGGTTCCGCCAAGCAGGGTCGCGACCGCCATTTCCAGGCGATCCTGCCCCTGCGCGGCAAGATCCTCAACGTCGAGCGCGCCCGTTTCGACCGCATGCTCTCGTCCAAGGAGATCGGCACCCTCATCCAGGCGATGGGCACCAGCATCCGCGAGGAATTCAACCTCGAGAAGCTGCGCTACCACAAGATCGTCATCATGACCGACGCCGACGTGGACGGCGCGCATATCCGCACGCTGCTGCTCACCTTCTTCTACCGGCAGATGCCGCAGATCATCGAGAGCGGGCATCTCTACATCGCCCAGCCGCCGCTCTACAAGGCGACGCGGGGCCGGTCGGAAGTCTATCTCAAGGACGATGCGGCGCTCGACCAATATCTGGTCGACAACGGCATCGACACCATGCTGCTGGAAACGACGCAAGGCCCGCGCTCCGGCGCCGACCTGCGCGACCTGATCGAGCATGCGCGGCGGATGCGCACGCTGATGCGCTATGTCCCGCGCCGCTACGACCCGGCGATCGTCGAGGCGCTGGCGCTAGCGGGCGCGCTCGACCCGGAAACCACGCCGCAAGGGCGCGAGGCCGCGCTGGGGCTCGCCCTGCGCTGGCTGACCGAGGCGGACAATGAGGGCCGCTGGAGCGCCGCGCTGTCGGCCGAGGGCGGCTATCATCTCGAACGCATGCTGCGCGGCGTCGTCGATCATCACATCATCGAGGCGGGCTTCCTCCAGTCCGCCGAGGCGCGCAAGCTCCACGCCCTCGCGCAGGAGCAGGCCGAAGCCTATCTGGCGTCGAGCCGCCTCGTCACCACCCGCGCCGCCGCCAAGGCGCAGGAGCAGGCCGAAGTCGTCGAAGCCGACGATGGCGATGAGGACATCGCCGCTGCCGCTGCCGCTGCCGCGACCGCCAAGGGCACGACCATCACCCGCCCCAGCGAACTGCTCGACGCGGTGCTCGCGGCCGGGCGCAAGGGCCTGTCGATCTCACGCTACAAGGGCCTTGGCGAGATGAACGCCGAGCAGCTCTGGCAGACCACGCTCGACCCCAATAACCGCTCGATGCTGCGCGTGGAGATCGACCAGGCCGATGTGGCCGACGAGATCTTCACCCGCCTGATGGGCGACGTGGTGGAGCCGCGCCGCGAATTCATCCAGGAAAATGCCCTGAACGTCGCCAATCTCGACGTCTGAGGCAGGGGCCCCCTCAGTCCTTGCGCAGTTCAACGATCACATGGCTGGTGATGAGGTCGGCCACCAGCGGCAGGTGAGAAAGCGCGCGTGTGACCGGCGCGATCAGGGGCTTGTTGCTCAGGACGCCGTGCCGTTCGTAGCGGACGAAGGAAAAGCCCGCCTTGGCTGCCATGCGCCGGAAATCGCGGGTCGATAGCTCGTTGATATAGCCCTGCTCGGCAAAGCTGCGCCATTGTCGCCATTTGTTGGGCAGCTTGTTGCCTCCGGCATCGAGATCCCAATGCCGCGGCTTGAAATCGGGGTCGTCATAGAGGCGCTCTGCGGTCTCGAACATGGCGCGCTGGCCGAAGAGGTGATGCGCCCAGGGGATGGGAATGCCCGATTCCATGTGCGGGCCCCATGGCCCGGCATAGGGAAACCACTCGATCAACGCCTTGCCGCCGGGACGCAGGACGCGGTGCCATTCGGCGAGAATCGCCTCCGGGTCCATCACATGCTCCAGGCAGTCGAAGGCGAGGAGCGTGTCGGCGCTCGCATCGTCGACCGGCATGCCGCTGTCGGCCCCGACCAGAAAGCGGACCGGCATGGCGGGCGCCGGGTCCATCCGCGCCAGTGCCGCCTGCGCCCGCGTGATCGCCTCGGCATAGAGGTCGACGCCGGTGATACTGCCAGGCGAGCGGGTGGCGGCCAGGAACAGCGACAGCGGACCATTGCCGCAGCCGAAGTCGAGCACGTCGCGGCCATTGACATCCGCATCCGAAAAGCGTGCCCAGCTGGCCGCCAGCGCCGCATTGCGCCAGGCCTGATAGTCGTCGATGGTGGCCGTCTGCTCGGGCATCGGCCGCTTGAGCGCGGGGCGGCACAGGGCAAGACACAACCGTCCCCGCAGCGAAATCGGCCTGTGCGGTGGCAGGGGTGTCGCGGGCGTCACGGTCATGGGGCAATTCCATATGGCCCCTTGTTTAGGATTACGTTACGCCGCCATGCTATCGCGGCAGGCGCGATGCCACAGGTCCTCATCACCATCGATACCGAGCTGTCCGCCAGCCGTCAGGAACGCGGGCTGGCGCTGGAGGAGAATTTTCGCCAGTCGTTTGTAGGCGGCACCAACCGGGGCGACTTCGGCGTGCCCTGGCTGATGAGCCGGATGGAGGAGCGCGGTATCAGGGGCGTCTTTTTCGTCGACCCGATGCCCGGCCTTATCCACGGCCCCGGCATCGTCGCCCGCATGGTCGAGCCCATAATCGCGCGCGGCCATGAGGTGCAGATCCACATCCACAGCGAATGGTTGCAATGGGCCAGGGACTCGCCGGTGGAGGACCGGACTGGGCGGAATATCGGCGATTTCTCGCTTGAGGATCAGATCGCGCTGATCGGCTGGGCCAGCGATGCCCTGGTTGCGGCTGGCGCGCCGCCGCCCAATGCCTTTCGCGCCGGGAATTTCGGCGCAAACGAAGACACGTTGCGCGCGCTCGATGTGCTCGGGATCCGCTGGGACAGCAGCTATAATGCCGATTATGCGGCCAGCCCCTGCCGGATCACCCTCTCGCCCGGCACCATCGATCCGGTCCAGATCGGCAACGTGTGCGAGGTGCCCGTCGCGGGTATCTGGGATTTGCCGGGCCGTTTCCGTCCGGCACAGGTCTGCGCCCTGTCCGCCCTCGAAATGCGGATGGCGCTCAACCATGCGGTCCAGAGCGGGGCGCACAGCTTCATCGCCGTCACCCATGGTTTCGAGATGCTTTCGCGCGACCGGCAAAGGCCCAATCGCATGGTGATGCGCCGTTTCACCGCGCTCTGCGATGGCATCGCTGGCCGCAAGGCGCTGGTTCCGGCTGGCTTTTCCGACCTCGCGCCGCCACCCGCGACGCCGTCCATCGTTCCGCGCGGCCGACTCGCGCCCAGCCGCCTGCGGACATGGGCGCGCATGGGCGAGCAGGCGGTCGCGACGTGGCGCTATGAGCGGCGTTTGCGGCCCCTATGAGCTCGGCACCCACCCTGCCCACGGCGCTGGTCCTGGGCGTCGACACCGCCATCGGCCTCACCGTCGTGCGCGAACTTGGACGGCATGGCGTTCCGGTCGCCGCGATCGGCAAGAGCGGCCATGCGATCGGGCGCTATTCCCGGTTCACGCGGGCATTCTTCGTGCGGCCGAAGGATCGGCCAATGGCTGAATGGCTCCCCCCGATCATCCGGCAAACCGGCGCGGCGGTGTTACTCGCGATCGGCGAGGGCGACCTCCTCGCGCTGGCCGAGCTGCCGGACGTGATCGACGGCTGCCAAATCCTCACCCCGCGCCGCGATCGTCTCGCGATCGTACTCGACAAGATGCGCACGCTCGAGGCGGCCAGGGCGGTCGGCATCGACGTGCCGGAAAGCTGGCAGCCCGAGCGCGGCGAGGACTTCGCCGCGCGGGCGCAGACTTTCCTCTATCCCGTGATCCTCAAGTGGAGCGATCCGCCCGCCATGTGGACGCGGCTGGAGCAGGCCGGGATCGCCTTTGAAAAGGTCGAGCATGCGCGTGGGCCGGACGAACTGCTGGCCATGCTCGCGCGCTATGAGCGGCTGGGGGCCTGGCCGCTGGTGCAAAGCTGGTGCGGGGGGCATGGTTTTGGCCAGATGCTGATGATGGCGGATGGCAAGGCGCGCCTCCGCTTCCAGCATCGGCGCCTGCGCGAATTTCCGGCGAGCGGCGGCGTCTCCACCCTGTGCGCAACCGTGCCGGCCGGCCTGCACCGCGACCAGATGCAAAAGTCGGAGACGCTGCTGGCCGCGATCGGTTGGGAAGGACCGGCTATGGTCGAGTATCGCCATGACCCCGCGACCGGCTGCTACTGGCTGATGGAGATCAACGGCCGCTTCTGGGGCAGCCTGCCCCTTGCCAGCCAGAGCGGTGCCTGCTTTGCCTGGGAGCAATATCGCGCCGCCGTGCCGTTGGCGGGCTCGAAAGCGCAGCCTCCCTATCGCCCCCGGCGCGCCCGCTATGCCATCCCCGACTCCAAGCGGCTCGTCCAGGTGCTGCGTTCGCCGGGCCGGTGGCGGGAGCTGGTCGCCTACCTCATCGAATTCCTCAACCCGCGCACCGGCTATTATGTCTGGAGCTGGTCGGACCCGATGCCGTTATTTGGTGACCTGGCTGCGATCCTCAGTCGGCGCAGGCGTTCGGAAATGCCGCCTTCAGCACCGGAATCGCGCTTTCGATCCGTCTGAGGCAAGTGCGCATATAGGCCGGGCTCAAGCCATAGGGATCGTGCAAATGCGGCACGCGAGGCTCCGTATAGAGGCCCAGCAGCGAGCGCGGCAGGTCCGTCAGCCGAGGATCATCGGCGATCCGGCGCAACTGCCGCGTTTCCATCGCCAGCAACAGGTCGCCGTCCTGGGGCGCATAATCCTGCAGCGCCGTCGCGCGGTGGCGGGTGAGATCATGGCCCATCGCCGCCGCCGCCTCGATCGCCGGCTCATGCGCGGGCCTGCCGCTTCCTGCCGACAGGCCGAAAGAACCCACATTGATCCCCGCCTGCCGCGCCGCGACTTCGGCAAAGGCACTGCGGCAGATATTGCCATGGCACACGAACACGAGGCGCCTGACCGCGGCCGGTACCCCGGCGCGGATCGCACCCTGTCCAAGAGCAACCTCGACCTGCGCGAGCCGGAGCCGCACCAGGCCCCGGAATGTGCCGTAGCGATCGTTCATCCGATCAGCTCCGCACCGCAAGCCTTACCGCACCGAGCCGCCGCTGTTTCCACCGGGCGAGCAAATAGCGTGCGGCCGGGCGCTCGACATAGCGATTGACGAGCGCGCCGAGCAGGAAGGCGCACGAGAGCGCCATCGCAAAGCCCCAGAGCGGACCAAGCCCGGCCTCGTCCGCCTTCAGCATGATGGTAAAGCCGATATGCTGGTGCACCAGATACAGCGAGTAGCTGATCCGGCCGACCCAGAGCAGCGGCGACAGGCTGATCCAGCCGAGATAGCCTTCGACCATCGCCCAGAACGCGGCGACAATGGCCAGGCTGACGAGGAGCACATCCTCGGTCTCGCTGGCCGCGATGGTGGCGACGATCATGAGCAGCACCGGCACCTGCTGGCCCCAGCTGCGCTGCCCCGCCCACACCCGGTAGGTCACCATGCCGATCGCGAAAAAGGCGACATATTTGAGGTTCAGGAGGAGGCTGAGGCGATCGGGCATGTCGGGCCAGAGCCACAGGCAGAGAAGTTTCAGGACAAGCCAGCCGAGGAGGACCCGCTCGATATGGCGCAGGCGGAGCAGCAGCCACAGCGCGAGCATGCAGATGTAGAAGGCGATCTCCACGGTCAGCGTCCAATAGGCGCCATCCACATGGGGAATGTAGAAGAAGCCCTGCAACATCGACAGGTTTACGACCGTCGCGAACGGCGAGACGTAGAGCCCGCTCACATGGCCAAGATGCTCGATGGCAAGGGTCAGGATCATCGCTGCCCAATAGGCGGGCAGAAGGCGCACGGCCCGCCCGGCGATGAAATCCCAGGCGGTTTCCAGCTTCGCCATCGAGAAGAATATCGCAAAGCCCGAGATCGCGAAAAACAACAGCACCCGGTAATTTCCGCCGCCGATATGGAACTGCACATGCGGCGTGCGCGGGAAAAGCTCGTGGAATCGCGTCGTGAAATGGAAGTTGAGGACGAGCAGCGCCCCGATCCCGCGCAGGGCATCAAGCTCGGTCAGTCTGCTACGGGACGCTTGGGAAGCGATCATTCCGCCGGCTCCGCTATGGCCATGCCAAAGGTCCGGCCGCGTCCGGCCACCAGCGCGGCAAGCTCCTTGACCGTCTCGGGCGACACAATGGCAAGGACGGCCATGTAGCTGACAGCGCCGATGCCTGCCAGCAGGACAAGGCGCAGGCCGGCCGCCATGGGCGGCAGCATCCCGTCCGCCAGCATGACGATGATCGCCATGACGACAGCGGCGATGAAGCCGGGGGCAACCGCGCGCAGCAGGCGGCGCAGCTCCAGACCGATGACCCGCCCGGCGATCCGGGCGGTCAGCAGCGCGAACAGCGGATAGCCCGTCAGCCAGGCCCAGGCGAGGCCGAGCGCGCCGAACTGGATGCCGACGAGAAAGGCGAGTGGCATGATGACTGCACCGATGAGCGCGATCCGCGCGCCCAGGCCCGGCCGGCCCATGGCATTACACATCGGCGGAAACATCACCTGCAGCGTCAGGAACGGCATGGCGAGCGCCAGCAGCCGGACGAAATCCGCCATCGCCGCCCATTTCTCGCCGAACACCGTCAGCACCAGCGGCTCGGCGGTCACGGCCATGCCAAGATAGAGCGGGCACGCAACCAGCATCAACAGCTTGATCGCCTTGCACAGCGCGTCGGCCACGCGGCGTTTATCGGCCTGCATCCGCGCATAAATGGGGAAGGCCACATCGTTGAGCGGCGGAATGAATTTGCTCACGAAGATCTGCGTCAGGAACAGCGCCTCGGCATAAAGACCAAGTTCGTGCGGTTCGAGCACGCGGCCGCCGATGAAGACGTCCGCCTGGCTCTGGATCAGGAAAAAGAGCTGGCCGCCGAGCAGTGAAACCGCGAACGTCACGGTGGGACCGGCCCCGCGAAAATCGAAGCTGGGCCACAGGAAAAAGCGCGTCACCAGCAGATAGCCGATCGCCCTGACCCAGAAACCGGTAATCGGCGCCCACACCAGCGTCCACACACCCCAACCGCTGAGCGCGCCAAGGATCGCCACCCCGGCCGCCGCGATCCCGGCCACCAGATTGACATAGGCGGGCCGGCGGAAATCGAGGCTGCGGCCCATCAGCACTTCGGGCAGCGCGATGAAGGGCGTCGAGAGATAGATGATCGCCTGCACCCGCAGCAGATCGGCGACGATCGGCTGGTGATAATAGGCCGCCACCACCGGCGCGAGGCTGAGCTGGGCGATGGCAAGCCCGCCATTCATGAGAAGCATCAGGCCGAATGCCTGCCGGAGGCGGCGCATGTCGATGGTTTCGGATTGCACCAGTGCGCTGATCAGCCCGTAGCCGTTCAGGAATCCCATGAAGGCGATCACCGCCTGGGTCATGGCGAACAGGCCGTAATCCGCCGGATTGAGAATACGGATGACCATCAGCGTCGACGCCCAGCTCAGCAGCTGGGTGATGATCTGGCCGCCCGACCGCCAGAACACGGCGCTGCGCACCCGCGCGCCAAACCCGTCATGGCTCGCATCGACATCGACGGCCGCGATCGGATCGATCTCTGGCGGTGGCAGGGTGGAGCGCATCGTCTCCCCATAACCGCAACATTCGAACAAACTCTAAAAACCTGCATATGGCGGCGGACGCCGAGGGGCGCTATCGCCTCCCATCGGAAGGATCACCATGCCCAGCAACCTGTATGACACCCTCGCTACGGCCTTTCCCGCCGACCGCAGCCGCCCGGTATTCCTCTATCCCGATGGCACCGCCCTGTCCTACGGCGCGTTGGAGGAAAGCGTCGCGCGAACCGCCGCCCTGCTGGTGGAAGAAGAGGGCGTGCAGCCCGGCGACCGCGTCGCGCTGCTCGTGCAGAAAAGCGCCGAATCGGTCATCCTCTATCTCGCGACGCTCAAAGCCGGCGCCATTTTCGTGCCGATCAACCCGGCCTATACAGCGGCCGAGATCGGCTATTTCGTCGAGAATAGCGAGCCGCGCCTGCTGATCGAGGATGCCACGGCCTTCGTGGCCCGCGCCGCGTCGATTGCCCCGATGGCGGCCAGCGTGCCCCGCGAAGCGGACGACCTGGCCGCCATCATCTACACCAGCGGCACGACCGGCCGGTCGAAGGGCGCGATGCTGAGCCACGGCAACCTCCTGGAAAACGCCCGCACCCTCAATGCGCTATGGGGTTTCACGGCGGAGGACGTCCTGCTCCATGCCCTGCCGATCTTCCATGTCCACGGCCTGTTCGTCGCGCTGCACTGCGCCCTCTTGAGCGGCGCGCCGATGGTCTGGCTGGCGAAATTCGACGATGCGCAGGTCATGGCCGCGTTGCTGCGCGCCACCGTGATGATGGGCGTGCCCACCTTCTACACCCGCCTCCTCGCCAATCCCGCCTTCGACAGGGCAAGCGCCGCGAACCTGCGGCTGTTCATCAGCGGATCGGCGCCGCTGCTGGAGGCGACCTTCACCGATTTCGAGGCGCGCACCGGCAAGCGCATCCTGGAGCGCTACGGCATGTCGGAGGCGGTCATCATCACCTCCAACCCCCTGGATGGTGAGCGGATCGCGGGCAGTGTCGGCTATCCCCTGCCCGGCGTCGAGCTGCGCATCGAAGGCGGCGAGATCGGCGTCATCCAGATCCGGGGGCCCAGCGTCTTCCGGGGCTATTGGCGCATGCCGGAAAAGACCGCCGAGGAATTCACCGCCGACGGCTGGTTCATCACCGGCGATGTCGGCCGGCAGGACCTGGACGGGCGCGTCTGGATTTCCGGCCGCGCCAAGGACCTGATCATCTCGGGCGGCTATAATGTCTATCCCAAGGAGGTCGAGCTGGTGCTGGACGACCTGCCCGGCGTGACCGAAAGCGCGGTGATCGGCGTGCCGCACCCCGATTTCGGCGAGGCGGTGGTGGCGGCGGTGATGGGCGAGGCGGAGGAAGCCGCGCTGATCGCGGCGGCGCGGGAACGCCTGGCGCCCTACAAGATCCCCAAGCGGGTCGTACGCCTCGCCGAACTGCCGCGCAACGCGATGGGCAAGGTGCAGAAGAATGTGCTGCGCGAGCGGCTGGCGGGGCTGTTCGTGGAGGGGTGACGCCTGATCAATTGGTACAAATCCAATACCCAAGAACCGTGATTCCCGCCTTCGCGGGAATGACGAGAGTGAGGTGGATCGCTGCGATCCCCCTCCATTCAGGGAGGTCGATCAGAGTCCCGTGCCTCTGATCGAAGGGGTGGGTCGAGTGAAGCGAGCCGGTGGCGCGAAAGCGCCGCTGACGCGGCGCACCCACCCCCAGCCCCTCCCTTGCAGGGAGGGGAGTTGAAGCATTCCTCCTGTCCTACACCCTCTCACCCATGCCACATCCTGCCATGCCGGTGTTCGCGCCGAGCGATGGCCAGGGCTCATTCTCATTGTAGCGGACCATTCACATCCCGATGGCGGCGGGACGTGCGTTGAGACCCTCGCCCCCAAAAGCGGATTTATTTATCCACCCCGTAACCTTCGTAACCTTCGGCGAATCAGGAACGACACGGCCCAGCCCGCCCCAGCACCCAGCAACGCAGCACGCTGGCGAGATTGGCGGACGCCCCCGCCTCCACCCGCTCGGCATCGATCCGTGCGACAAGGGCATTGAGCGGCAGCGCCAGATCCAGCGCCGCCGCTTCGAGCGCCGTCCAGAAGGGCGGCTCCAGGCTGATCGAGGTGGCATGGCCGGCGATGGTCATGCTGCGCTTGATCGGCCCGGCATAAAGGTCGGGTGATGGGTGCAACAGCCCGGCCCGGCGTCAGTACATATGCTGCCCGCCATTGATCGACATGGTCGAGCCCGTCACGAAGCCCGCATCGTCGCTGCACAGGAACGCGACGCCGCGCGCGATTTCCTCGGCATGGCCAAGGCGACCGACCGGGATCTTGGCGACGATCTTTTCCAGCACCGGGGCGGGCACGGCGGCCACCATGTCGGTGTCGATATAGCCCGGCGCGATCGCGTTGACCGTCACGCCATATTTGGCGCCTTCCTGCGCCAGTGCCTTGGTAAAGCCATGGATGCCGGACTTGGCGGCGGCATAATTGACCTGGCCATATTGGCCGGCCTGCCCGTTGACCGATCCGATGTTGACGATGCGGCCCCAGCCCCGGTCACGCATGCCGGCGAAGGTGGCCTTGGCCATGTTGAAGCAACCGCCCAGGTTGATCCGCATCACCTCGTTCCAGTCGTCGAAGCTCATCTTGGCGAGCACGCCGTCGCGGGTGATGCCTGCATTGTTGACGACGACGTCAATGGGACCAAGATCGGCCGCGACCCTCGCACATCCTTCGATGCAAGCGTTGTGATCGCCCACGTCCCATCGGTAGGATGCAATACCCGTTGCCCTGGTGAAGGCGGCGGCCTTTTCGTCATTACCCCCATAATTGGCGGCGACGGTCATGCCCTTGTCGCGCAACATGATGCTGATGGCCTCACCAATGCCGCGTGTTCCACCGGTAACAATTGCAATTCTCGCCATCGTCTCTCTCCCGTCGGAGGCCCCCGCCTGCGCGAGGCCACGTTTCAGCCACCAGCATCCTCCACCCACCCCGCAAGCTCCCGGGACAAAATGGATTCATATAGAGAGATAGCGGCCGGCCCGGCATTTAGACAGGGCAAATAGGCATAGTTCCGTCCGCCAGCAGAAAGAAATGCATCCATTCCGCGCAAGGCAATTTCCTCAAGGGTTTCAAGGCAATCCGTCGCGAAACCCGGCGTCACTACGGCGATGTCTTTAATGCCGGCGGCGGGCAATGCGCGCAGCACCGAATCTGTCGACGGGTCCAGCCATTTTGCGCGGCCGAATCGGGACTGGAAGCTCACATAGATTGGCCGTCCCAGCGCCTCACCCAGCAGCCGCGCCGTCTTGCGGCACTGGCAGTGATAGGGGTCGCCGAGGTGCAGCGTACGCTCCGGCATGCCGTGGAAACTCGCGACGATCCGCTCCGGCGTGAAGCGGAGCGAGTCGACATGGTCCCGGACCGATTGCGCCAGCGCGGCGATATAGGCCGGGTCGTCATGATAGGGCGGCAGCATCCTGATGGCCGGTTGCCAGCGCATTCCCGCCAGAGCCGCGCCCACCGCGTCCATCACGCTGGCAGTCGTCGCGCCGCAATATTGCGGATAGAGCGGCGCGATCAGGATGCGGTCGCAGCCGGCCTCCTTCAGTGCCGCGATCCGCTCGCCGATCGCGGGGGCGCCGTAACGCATGGCCCAGTCGACGATCACGCCCTCGCCCCAGTGCCCATCGAGCCCGGCGGCAATGGCGCGGGTATGGACAGCGAGCGGCGAGCCATCCTCCATCCAGATTTCCCGATAGGCCCGCGCCGACCGGCCCGGACGGACGTTGAGGATGATCCCGTGCAAGATCGGCTGCCACAAGGCAGGCGGAATCTCGATGACGCGGCGGTCGGACAGGAACTCGCGCAAATAGGTGCGGACCGCCGCCTTGGTCGGCGCCGTGGGCGTGCCGAGATTAACGATGAGAACGCCCACCCGGCGCGGTGCGACAGCGGGATGCGTGGCCGGCTGGGCGACGGGCGCCGCGCCCGAGAAGGGATCCAATCCTGCCATATCCCTCAGCCCTCGCGCAGGAACGGGAGCGTGCGCCAGCGCCGCCCCGTCACGGTATGGAGCGCACCGGCCAGCGCGGGTGCCACGGCGGGCACCCCGATTTCGCCAATGCCGCCCGGCGCATGCGTGCTTGCGATGATCTCGACCGCAATCTCGCCGACATCGCCGATATGCGGCAGGCCCATTTCGCCCAGTTGCAACGCTGTCGGCATGCCGGCCTTATAACGCCCCGCGCCGCCCAGCGCGGCGGCAAGGCCGAAGATCAGCCCGCCCTCGATCTGCTGGCGGACAATATCGGGATTGATCGCGGCGCCGCAATCGACCGCCGCCACCATCCGCTGGACCACGATCCGGCCGCCTGCCAGGCCTGCCTTGATCAGCACCGCGATCGCGCTGCCCCCCATCATATGGCAGGCAAGGCCCTGGCCGCTGCCCGGCGCGCCGCCCTCCCATGCGCCCATGGCCGCGACGGTGGTCAGGCAGTGGGCAAGGCGCGGGTTGGCGCCCAGCATCTGGATGCGGAACGACATCGGCTCGACATTGGCGACCTGCGCCAGTTCGTCGATGAAGCCTTCATTGAAAAAACAGCCATAATGGTCGGCATTGGAGCGCCAGCGCCCGGTCGGCAGCGCGATTTCGGCGGGATGATGATCGACCGCGAAATTGGCTATGCCATAGGGCGTGTCCATGCCGGAGACCGCCAACCGGTCGGCAGCCGTGGTCGCCTTGATGGCGTCGGCGGGCGTTTCGCCCTTGCCCACGCGCGCCCATGTCTGGGCGAGGGCAGCCGGCGCCCCGACCTTGGCGAGCCAGCCCTCGATCAGTCCGCCGCGACCGAGCCTGGCCGCCATTTTCGCCAGGGCGGGCGGGCGCGGGCGGTCCTGAATAATGTCCTCCGAGCGGGACCATTGCAGCTGCACCGGCGCCTTGGCGTCGCGGGAAATCAGCGCAGCCTGGACTGCGGCGTCGACTTCCATCTTGCGGCCAAAGGATCCGCCCGCGAACAGCGGATAGACGGTCACCTGCGCCTCCGAAAAGCCGAGTGCGCGTGCCACAGCCTGCCGCGCAAGGCCGGGGGCCTGGCTGGGCAGCCAGATTTCCGCGCCCGCGCCCGTGACCCGCGCGGTCGCGACCATCGGCTCCATGCACAGATGCAGCGCGGGCGCGACGCTATAGGTCGCGACGACGATGCGTGCCTTGTCGAATATCGGTTCCAGATCGCCCCGCGCGAAAAAGCGCTCCCCCTTGCCGCCCGCGATCGCCGCCTTGAGCGCCTTGTCGATCGCGCCGTCGGACAGCGGCGGGCCTGCCACCTCGAACACCGGATCGAGCCGCCCCAACCCCTGATTGGCGGCCCACCAGTTGGTCCCCGTAACGGCGACCCAGCGCTCGTTACGGATGATGTCGATCACGCCGGTGACCTTGCGCGCATCCGCCTCGTTGACCGACTTGAGGCGCGCGTCGCCGACCGGGCCCTGCCGGATCGACGCATAGATCATGTCCGGCAAGCGGATGTCGGCGGCGAAATTGGCGGAGCCGTCGATCTTGGACGGCAGGTCGAGACGCGGCACGTTGGTACCGATCAGGCGCGCCTCATTGTCCCTGTCCTGCCGGAAGGGCAGAACCTCCGGCACGTCGAACGCCACCGCCTCATCGACCAGTTCACCGATCTTGAGCGTGCGCGTGCCGTCGGTGACCAGTCCCTTGACGATATCGCAGCTCTCCCAAGGCACGTCCCAGCGCGCCGCCGCCGCCTTGCAGAGCAGCACCCGGGCCGCCGCCCCGGCATCGCGATAGCTATCCTGGAACATGGCAAGGGACGTCGATCCGCCGGTCAGGACGAGGCCGGTGCGCTTGACATATTGGTCGAATGCATAATCACCCAGTGCCCCGGTAGCGCGCAGTGCCGGGCCGTCCAGCCACTCGCGCGCAAGGAGGGTATTAGCGTAGAGCGGGCCGGGGACCGCCGGCTGGACTCCGACGGTCCGCCAGTCGGCGCCCAGTTCATCAGCCAGGATCTGGGGCAGCACCGTATAGACGCCCTGCCCCATCTCGGTCTGCGGCACGATCACGATGATCTGCCCGGTGCGGTCGATCTTGAGGAAAGCGCCGATCGCCTGTTCGCCCGGCGCCAGATTGAGATGCGGCGTGTAGCTGCGCGGCCACAATGCCCAGGCAATGGCCAGTCCGCCGGTGGCCGCGCCCCCGATCAGGAAAGCGCGGCGGGAAACCCTGCCCTTGCGCGCGTTCTGCACCGCCCCGATCTGTCGCACCCTCATCGCAACCGTGTAGACGGGGTAGCGGCGGGTGGAAAGAGAGGATCAGGCCGATCTGCTTGCCACCTTTGACGCAACGCACAAGGCTGTGCGATAGGCTCGCCCATGATTTTCCGGCTCCTGCGCCCACTGCTGTTCCGTCTGGATGCCGAGTTCGCCCACCGGATGACGATCGCCCTGCTGCGCCGTCTGCCGATCGCGGGTCCGGCGGGCTGTGCTCCCATATTGCGCCAGCGGCTCTTTGGCCTGGATTTCGCGGGGCCGGTCGGTCTTGCCGCCGGCTTCGACAAGGATGCCGAGGTTTTCGACCGCATGGGCCGCTTTGGCTTTGCCTTTGCCGAGGTCGGGACGCTGACGCCGCTGCCGCAATCGGGCAATCCGCGCCCGCGCCTGTTCCGGCTGGCGGAGGACGAAGCGGTCATCAATCGCATGGGCTTCAACAATGGCGGCCAATCGGCAGCCATGAAGCGCTTGTCCCGGCGGCGGCCAAGGGGTCTCGTCACAGGCGTCAATATCGGCGCCAACAAAGATGCGGCCGACCGGACCGCGGACTATGCCAGCGGCGTCGGGGCCATGGCATCCCAGGCCGACTATCTGACCGTGAACATCTCCTCACCCAACACGCCGGGGCTGCGCGCGCTGCAGGATCGCGGCGCGCTCGATGCGCTGCTGGCGGCGGTGATGGTAGCGCGGGGGACGGATGGACCGCCGGTGTGGCTCAAGGTCGCGCCCGATCTGGAGCCCGAGGATGTCCACGATATATCGGAGGTGGCCCTGGCGCATGGCGTGGACGCGATCATTGTCTCCAATACCACCATTGCCCGACCGGCATCCCTGCGCTCGGCCCATGCCGGCGAGAGCGGGGGCCTGTCCGGCGCGCCGCTGCACGATGCGGCCTTGGCGCGCCTCCGCGATTTTCGGATCGCCACGCGCGGCGCAATGCCGCTGATCGGGGTGGGCGGCATCGCCAATGCCGATCAGGCCTATGCGCGCATCCGGGCGGGCGCGTCGCTCATCCAGCTCTATTCGGCGTTGGTCTATGAAGGGCCGATGCTCGCGCGCGCCATCAACCGGGGCCTGGCCGAGCGGCTGGCCCGGGACGGCTTTGCAACCATCGCCGATGCCGTGGGTGTCGATTGCCCGCTTGCCTGAGCCTTCGCGACGCGCGAGTGTTCGCCGCATGACAAAGCTGGCCCATCTGCTGCTCGCCTTCCTGCTGGTTCTCGTCCCGGCCGGGGCATTGGCCAAAGGCGGCATGGTCTCGTCGGCCGACCCGCGCGCCAGCGCGGCCGGGCAGGAAATCCTGCGCAAGGGCGGATCGGCCACCGACGCTGCCATGGCGATGATGCTGGCATTGACGGTTGTCGAGCCGCAGTCGAGCGGCATTGGCGGTGGCGGCTTCCTGCTCCATCACGACGCGCGGGCGGGGCTCATCGAGAGCATCGACGGGCGCGAGACGGCGCCCGCTTCCGCCCGTCCAGCCATGTTCCTCGGGCTGGATGGCAAGCCGCTGCCCTTTGCCGCTGCCTTTCCGGGCGGCCGGTCGGTCGGTGTGCCCGGCAACATCGCCCTGATGGCAAAGGCCCATGCGCGCTGGGGCAAGCTGCCTTGGGCGGACTTGTTCGCGCCCGCGATCCATCTCGCCGAGGACGGTTTCGTGGTGAATGATGCGCTCTATGCCCGGCTGAAAACCATCGCGCCCCTATGGAAGGATTTCCCCGAGGCACGCGCGCTCTACTGGCGGGATGGCGCACCGGCTCTTGTGGGCACGACGCTGCGCAATCCGGCTCTGGCGGCCTTTCTGCAACGGCTGGCGGCTGATGGGCCATCAGCCTTTTATAGCGGTGAGAATGCCGAGGCGATCCAGCATGCCGCCGCCGGATCGGCGGTCAACCCGGCGCCGATCACACCGGCCGATTTCAGCACCTATGCCGCCAAAGCGCGGCCACCGGTCTGCGGCGCCTACCGTGTCTACAAGATCTGCGGCATGGGTCCGCCGTCGTCGGGCGCGGTCACGGTACTCCAGGTCCTGGGCATGCTGGAGCGCTTCGATCTCGCCAGCCTCGGCAAGGACAATCCCGAAAGCTGGCATCTGATCGCGGAGGCCATGCTGCTGGCTTATGCCGACCGCGACAAGTGGCTCGGCGACCGTGACCGGGTGCCCGTGCCGGTGGCCGGCCTGATCGACCCGGCCTATCTGCGCGCGCGCGGCCGCCTGATCGATCCGGCCCATGCGCGCACGGCCTATCAGCCGGGCACCCCTGCTGGCGCAAAACCCCGCACCCCGGCCCTGTCGTCGGAGGTGCCGGCCACGACCCATTTCGTCGCCATCGACGGCGCGGGCGATATCGCGACCATGACCTCCACGGTCGAGGGGCCCTTCGGCAGCCAGCTCATCGTCAATGGCTATGTCCTCAACAACGAACTGACCGATTTCAGCTTCGCACCGGAGAAGGACGGCGCGCCCGTTGCCAATCGCGTCGAGCCCGGCAAGCGCCCGCTCTCGTCGATGGCGCCGTCCATCGTCTATGACGCCCACGGGCAGCCCATTTTCACGGTCGGCGCGGCGGGCGGCCGCACGATCATCATGCAGGTCGCCAAGGCCATCATCGCGCATCTGGACTGGCATATGAGCGCGCGCGATTCGATTGCGCTGGGCCTCCTGTTTTTCGACAAGGACGGCCTGCTGCTCGAACAGGGCGGCAACCTTGATGCGCTGGCGGCTCCGCTGGCGGCGATGGGCCACCGCGTCAGGATCGCCCCGATGGCGCTCAAGGCCAATGCGGCCGAACGCATGGAGCATGGCTGGGTGGGCGCTGCCGATCCGCGCAGCCCGGGGGTCGCGCTTGAGGAATAGCTGCGTTATCCTTGAGCCGGAATGGCGGGGGAGGATTTAGGTTCATGCGGCAGTTCGAACGGTTTTCGAGCCTCACCGCGATGTTCTTTGCCCGTGCGGCCGAACTGGGTGATCGGCCGTTCCTGTGGACCAAGGCGGGCGAAAGCTGGACCCCGCGCAGCTGGGCCGGTGTCGCGCGCGAAGTCGCGGCGCTCGCGGCGGGTTTGCGGGCCAATGGCGTAATGCCCGGCGACCGGGTGATGCTGGTCAGCGAAAACCGGCCCGAATTCTGCATAGCGGACCTTGCCATCATGGCGGCCGGCGCGGTGACCGTGCCCACCTACACCACGAACACGACCCGCGACCACGCCCATATCATTACCGACAGCGGCGCGCGGGCGGTGATCCTTTCCAGCGCCAGGATTGCAAAGGCGCTGTTGCCCGCGGTGGTGGGATCGGACATCCGCCTCGTCATCGCCATGGAGCCGCTGCGTCCCATGCAGGGCGAGGACATCACGCTGCTCCACTGGAACCGGATCATCGCCGACGATCCCGCCGATGTCGCGGCCTGTGCAGCGGCGCAGGGTGCGACGCGCGACGACCTTGCCTGCATCATCTATACCAGCGGCACCGGCGGCGCACCGCGCGGCGTCATGCAGCACCACGGCGCGATCCTGTGCAATGTCGAGGGGGCCGTCGACATCATCGCCGCCGATTTCGGATGGACCGACGACGAAGCGTTCCTGTCGTTCCTGCCGATCAGCCACGCCTATGAGCATAGCGGCGGCCAGTTCCTGCCGATCGGCCTTGGCGCGCAGATCTATTATGCGGAAAGCCTGGAGAAGCTGGCCTCCAATATCGCCGAGGTGCGCCCGACGATCATGGTGGTCGTACCCCGCCTGTTCGAGATGCTGCGCACGCGGGTGACGAAACTGGTGGAAAAGCAGGGACGCGTGCCGGAATTCCTGCTCGCCCAGGCGCTGGCACAGGGTGATCGCAGGGCGCGCCGGGGCGGCCTGCCATTCTGGGAAGCGCCGCTCAACCTCCTGCTCGACCGCACGATCCGGCCGAAGATCCAGGCGCGTTTTGGCGGACGGCTGAAGGCACTCGTATCCGGCGGTGCGCCGCTCAACCCCGATGTCGGCCTGTTTTTCCAGTCGCTGGGTCTCACCCTCCTGCAGGGCTATGGCCAGACCGAGGCGGGGCCGGTGATCAGCTGCAACCGGCCGAGCGCGGGCCTGCGCATGGACACGGTGGGGCCGCCGCTCAAGGGGGTCGAGGTGCGTATTGCCGAGGACGGGGAAATCCTGGTGCGCGGCGAATTCGTCATGAAGGGCTATTGGCGCAATGAGGCCGAGACCGCGCGGGTCCTGCGCGATGGCTGGCTGCACACCGGCGACATCGGCGAATTCGACGGCGAAGGGCGCCTGCGCATCACCGATCGCAAGAAGGACATCATCGTCAACGACAAGGGCGACAATGTCGCACCGCAACGGGTCGAGGGCATGCTCACGCTCCAGCCCGAAATCTATCAGGCGATGGTTCATGGCGACAAGCGCCCGCATCTGGTCGCGTTGATCGTGCCCGATCCCGACTTCGTGCGCGGCTGGACAGACGCGCGCGAACAGGATGGCGATACACTCCGCGACGACCCGGCGTTCCTCGCCGCCATCCGCGCCGCGATCGACCGGGTCAGCGCGGACCTTTCTGTCATGGAGAAGGTGCGCCGCTTCGCGCTCGCCGACGAACCCTTCAGCATCGACAATGGCGAGCTGACCCCCTCGATGAAGATCCGGCGTCACGCCATTCGCGCGCGCTACCAGGGCAGGCTGGACGCGCTGTACAAGGGGTGAGCTACGGGGTGATCCCGGTCAACGCGTCACTTGCCGGCCGTGCGATAGGGCACGAAGCTGCCCAATCCGCAGGAACCCACGTGCATGCCTGTCGTCAGATCGACGGAATGCACAATGTCACCACGGCAATATTGGTCGACGGTCGGCTTGAGCACCATGGTGTTGCCGGTGCTGATGCCATTGCATGATCCGCTCAGGTCGTTGCGGTACACGAGGTCCCGATTGACCTTGTAGATCAGTATTTCGTCGCTGACCGCGTGCAGGCCATCGCTACCGAGCACTCTGCTGACGCACGAGACGGGCTTGCCCGGCACTTTGTCCTTGAGCGCGGTCGCGAGTTCCTTTGCTTGGCGTTCGGAAAGGCGCGGTGGCCGATCATTCGCCGCCATGGCGCATCCGGCAATACCGGCAAGTGCGAGTATGGCTAGGCTGGCTGTCTTCATCTTTACCTCCATCCTATCCCCCGATGTTTTCAAGCCGCCCATATTAGAACCAGCAATTTCAACCTAAGCTGAACGTATCAGAAATTATCCTTCTCGGTGCGCCGCCGTGCAAGTTCCGCGACGTCGCGGGCGCGCATGAACGGATTGGTCGCGCGCTCCTCGCCAATGGTCGTGGGCACGGTGGCCTCGCCCAGCGCCCGCGCCGCCTGGACCTCGACGAGGCGCTCGGCGATGGCGGCGTTGTCCGGCTCGGCCACGATCGCATAGCGGGCGTTGGAGAGGGTATATTCATGCGCGCAATAGACCGCCGTCTCGTCGGGCAAGGTGGCGAAACGCTGCATATTGGCGAACATCTGCGCCGCCGTCCCCTCGAACAGGCGGCCGCAGCCCATGGCGAACATGGTGTCGCCCACGAAAATCACGCCAACGCTGGCCATGTAATAGGCGATGTGGCCCGCTGTATGCGCGCCCACTTCCCACACCTCGGCGCGGCGGCCGCCCAGGGTGGCGATGTCGCCTTCACCTACCGCCACGTCCAGCGTGTCGATCTTCGCCGCCTCTGCCGCGGGGCCGGTTACCGTGCAGCCGGTGGCCGCCTTGATCGCCGCATTGCCGCCGATATGGTCGGGGTGCCAGTGGGTGTTCCAGATCTGGGTGATGCGCCAGCCGCGCGCCTCCGCCTCGGCCAGCACGGGTTCGGCCACGGCCGGATCGATCACAACCGTCTCGTTCAGGACCGCATCGTGCATCAGCCAGACATAATTGTCGTTGAGCACGGGCACGGGAATGATCTCGAGGCTCATCTTACCACTCTCCGGTGTTGGGCATGGAGGCCCAGGGTTCGACCGGCTCCAGCTTGCCGTCCTGCAGCAGTTCGATCGAGATATTGTCGGGCGTGCGCACAAAGGCCATGTGCCCGTCGCGCGGCGGCCGGTTGATGGTGACGCCGGCATCCATCAGGCGCTGGCAGGTCTCGTAGATATTCTCCACCCGGTAGGCGAGATGACCGAAATTGCGCCCGCCCGTATAGCCCTTCTCGTCCCAGTTCCAGGTCAGCTCCACCGCAGCGTCTTCGTCACCGGGCGCGGCCAGGAAGACGAGCGTATAGCGGCCCGCCTCGCTGTCGTGACGGCGAATTTCGCGCAGGCCGAGCAGCGCGAAAAAGGCGATGGTGGCGTCGATGTCGCTGACGCGGATCATCGTGTGGAGATATTTGGGCATTGGGCAATTTCCGCTTTCGGGTTCTGGAGTGACTTCAAGTCAGGTGGAATCACCTGACGACTCGGAAATCACGAAAAACTAATAATAATCAGCGCGGCCACATGCGCTGAAGCTCGGGCTGCTTGTCCAGCCATTGATGCTTGAGCGCGCCCGCGACGTGCATCGTGAACAGGGCATAGAGGAGATACGACCCGATTTCGTGCATCTCCCCGAAACTATCATGAATCGTCTTCTTTGTATCGGGGTCGAGCGCCATGATGAAGCCGATGCGCGGCCATTCGAACAGGTTCATGAAAATCATCGGGTGGCTGGCCGCGTCCTTCCAGGCCGAATCCATGATCCAGCCCGACAGCGGCATGCCCAGCATGATCACATAGAGCAGGACATGGGTGAAGCCGGACAGGCGGATTTCCCATTTCTGGAAGCCCGCCGGCAACGGCGGCGGTTTTTGGGCATAGCGCCAGAGCAGGCGCATGATCGCCAGGCCCAGCACCACTATGCCGATCGACTTGTGCCAGTCGATGGCGGGGCGGACCTTGGCGTCGGGCAAGAGTTCCAACTGCCAGAGCCAGGCCAGCATGACGTTGAAGAGGATGAAAAAGGCGATCGCCCAGTGCAGGATCATGGCTGGCCTCGAGTAACGTTGTATTCCCATCGATCTTGCTTGTCCTTCTTGCTGGCAAGTCTGTGTCGCGGGGGATAGTAGCGCAAGCCTGCGTTCATCCCCAACAGACGAATGAGTGGTCGTGAATTCCCTCAGCGCTACTTTCGAGTCTTTTTCTCCGCGCCTGCACCCGCGCGCTGTGCCGGTTGCAAGCCGGGCGATCAACCTGTTTGCCGCGGCGCTGTTCCTCGCGCTACTGGCACAGGCCTTTATCCGGCAGGGCATTGGCGCCTGGTCGGTGGGCATCGTCTATATCGTCTATGACACCTGCCTGCTGGCTTTCACCACCTGGCATATCTGGTCGCTGGGGGGCGAACAGCCCCCGCTTGCAGTCGTCGCGCGGCCGAGGCCGACGCTGACCGTGATCGTGGCCGCCCATGATGAAGCGGCGGTGCTGGGCGTCACGATCGACACGCTGGCCGCGCAGGACGATCCGCCCGACCACATCCTGCTCGCGGACGATGGATCAACCGATGCCAGCGCCGCGACCCTCCACCGCCTTTACGGCCTCGATCGGCCCGCGATCGGTGAAATGAGCGGCCCCGCGCCGCGCCTGCCGAGCCTGCGCTGGTTGCGACTGCATCATGGCGGCAAGGCACGCGCGCTCAACCAGGCGATCGAGCGGATCGACACCGAGATGGTGCTGACGGTCGATGCCGACACGCTGCTCGCCCCCGGCGCGCTACGCGCGATGCGCGATGCCTTTGCGGCGGACCCCAGGCTTGTCGCCGCGACCGGCGTGCTGGTGCCCGCTTGCGGTCCGAGCGCGATGGGGCGCTTTTTCCAGTGGTTCCAGCGTTATGAATATGTCCGCAACTTCCTGTCCCGCCATGCCTGGATGAAGCTCGACAGCCTGCTCCTCGTCTCCGGCGCCTTTGCCGCGTTCCGGCGCGCGGCGGTGGTCGAGGTCGGCGGCTTTGACGCGGCCTGCATGGTGGAGGATTATGAGTTGATCCACCGCATCCACCGTTACGGCGCCGACCGGGGCCGCGACTGGCGGGTGGGGATCGTCGGCGGGGCGCTGGCGGTCACCGACGCCCCCGCGACGCCGCTCGCCTTCCTGCGCCAGCGGCGGCGCTGGTTCGGCGGTTTCCTCCAGACGCAATATTGGAACCGGGACATGGTCGGCAACCCGGCCTATGGCCGCCTGGGCACCGCGATGCTGCCGGTGAAGGCGCTCGACACGCTTCAGCCCATCTATGGCCTGGCGGCGTTCGCGATCCTGATCGGCTTTGTCGTGGCCGGCAATTACCGCATCGCCCTGCCCATCCTCCTCATCATGATCGCCAAGATACTCGTCGACCTGACCTTCCACCTCTGGTCGATCCGCCGGTACAAGGCGTGGACCGGCCAGACCGAGGGCCTGCATCTCGGCCCGGCGATCCTCGCGTCGGTGCTGGAGCCATTCTGCTTCCAGCTCCTCCGCCACGCCGGGGCCTGCTGGGGCTGGATCGCCTTCCTGACCGGACGCGAGACCTGGCACCGGCAGAAGCGGACAGCCCTGGCGGGGATAGCCGGGCGTTAGGCGGCGACACACATACTCGCGCGCGGGCTCGCAACACGCTATGAAGGCGCCAATCCATTCCTCGCATCCAAGCGGAGCATATCATGTCCGAGCATAACCCTGGCTTGAGGCCCTGGCGCGATATCATGCGCAGGCAGTGCCGCCAGATCATGGTGGGATCGGTCCCCGTTGGCGGCGGCGCGCCGATCACCGTGCAGACCATGACCAACACGCCCACGTCCGACGCCAGGGCGACGATCGACCAGATCCGCCGCTGCGAAGAGGCGGGCGCGGACATCATCCGCGTGTCCTGCCCGGACGAGGAGTCGACGGCCGCCCTCCGGCAGATCGTGCACGCGGCGACGGTACCGATCGTCGCCGACATCCATTTCCACTATAAGCGGGCGCTTGAGGCGGCCGATGCGGGCGCCGCATGCCTGCGCATCAATCCCGGCAATATCGGTTCGGCGGCGCGGGTGAAGGAAGTGGTCGATGCGGCCAAGGCCAATGGCTGCTCCATCCGCATCGGCGTCAATGCGGGCAGTCTCGAGCGGGATCTCCTTGAAAAATACGGCGAGCCCTGCCCGGAGGCGTTGGTCGAAAGCGCGCTCGATCATATCAAGCTGCTGCAGGACCAGGATTTCCATGAATATAAGGTCGCGGTGAAGGCATCGGACGTGTTCCTCGCGGTCGCGGCCTATGCGAGCCTCGCCGACGCGGTCGACTGCCCGCTGCATCTCGGCATTACCGAGGCGGGCGGGCTGATCGGCGGCACCGTCAAGAGCGCGATCGGCATCGGCAACCTCCTCTGGGCCGGGATCGGCGACACCATCCGCGTCTCGCTCTCCGCCGAGCCGGAGGAAGAGGTGCGCGTCGGCTATGAGATACTGAAGTCGCTCGGCCTCCGGACGCGCGGCGTCCGCGTCGTCTCCTGCCCCAGCTGCGCGCGGCAGGGGTTCGATGTCATCCGCACGGTCGAGGCGCTCGAAACCCGCCTCAGCCACATCCGCACACCCCTCTCTCTGTCGGTGCTCGGCTGTGTCGTCAACGGCCCCGGCGAGGCGCGCGAGACCGACATCGGCATCACCGGCGGCGGCAATGGCAAGCATATGGTCTATCTGTCCGGCGTCACCGACCATCATGTGTCGAGCGAGGCCATGCTTGACCATATCGTCGCCCTGGTCGAGGCCAAGGCGGCCGAGATCGAGGCCGACATGACCGACGCGCCCGCCACGGTCCAGGCGGCGGAGTGAGGCGTAAGGGCCTGGGTCATGATGACTTGAGATTGAACCGTTCGTGTCGAGGCCTGAGCGCCCGCCCTGCGGGCAGTCGAAGGGCTCGAAGCGAACGGAGAGGGTGTAATTCTCCAAAGTCATCAAGCGCAAACTGAAACCCATGACCAGCATCTCCAGTCCCTCAGCGTCAGGGGCGCTCCCCTTTGCCGCGGCCTTGCTCGGCATCGCGATCTTCTCTGCGATGGATGCGGTGATGAAGCATCTCTCCATCGAGATTGGCGCCTATAATGCGATGCTGTGGCGCACGATGATCTCGCTCGTCGCGCTGGGCCCCGCATTTGTCCTGCGCGGCGGGCGCTGGCCGGCCTGGCCTGTGCTCAAGCTGCATATGGTCCGGGGCATCGCCACCGGCCTGTCGCTGCTGCTGTTCTTCTGGGCCCTGAAACGCCTGCCGCTGGCGGAGGGTATCGCGCTCAGCTTCATCGCCCCGCTGCTCGCGCTCGCGATGGCGGCGGTGTTCCTGAAGGAGAAGATAGCGCGTTCGTCGCTCGCCGCGTCCGTGCTGGCGTTCGGCGGGGTGCTGGTCATCGTCATCTTCCAGCCACGCAGCGCGGCCGGACCGAGTGACTGGCATGGTCAGGCAGCGATATTGGTCGCCGCCGCGCTCTATGCGGTCGGCATCGTGGTCGGGCGGCGCCAGTCGCAGCTTGCCGCACCGCTGGAAATCGCGCTGTTCTTCAATATCGTCGCGGGCGGGATGGCCCTCATGGGTGCCCCGTGGCTGGCGATCATGCCTGCTGCGGTCCACATTCCGGCGCTTCTGGTCGCAACCGTCGCCGCGAACATCTCGATCATGCTGATTGCCTGGGCCTATGCCCGCGCCGAAACGCAGTATCTGCTGCCGGTGGAATATACCGCCTTTCTGTGGGCGGCGCTGTTCGGCTGGCTGGTGTTCGGCGAAACCGTCACGGCCGCCACGCTGGCCGGCGCAGGGCTGATCGTCGCGGCCTGCCTCCTGGCGGCACGGGGGAGTCCGGCCATTGCCCATGTCGACGCCGCCGGACCGGCATTACCGCTGCCCGACCCGCCCGCCATGCCATCCACGGCGCGCAAGTCCGCGGACTCTTGACGCCGAGTCCGTGAAGGGCGATTGTAGGGCACGGGAACATACAGTGTCCGTCGCTGCCGGAATCGCGCGACTGACTGCAATCGGGGACAGGCGAAATGGCAAGCCGTGCTGCGGCCAATCGGACAGCTGAATGGCGCGTCATGCTGCGACGCAGCCTCATGCGCCTTGGTGCAGTCGGCGCGGCGCTGCTGCTGTGCGCGATGGCCGTGTTCCTGACTCTCGCCTTGCTCAGCTATCACCCGGCCGATCCGTCGATGAACACGGCGGCGGGTCCGCATACCGCCAACATAGCCGGCATGCCCGGCGCCTATGCGTCGGATTTCCTGCTGTGGCTGCTTGGCGTGCCGGTGGGCCTGGCGCTCCCGTTGATGGTCATTTCCGCCCGGCGCATGTGGTGCGACCAGGATATGCGCGGCTGGCAGGGACAGATCGGCAAATGCGTGGCGGGCATCTTCCTTGTCGGCCTGGCGCTGTCGCTGTTCCAGCCCAATCCCCTGGTTGGCCTGCCCGCCGGCTGGGGCGGCATAGCCGGGCTCGTCGCGGCCCGCAGCCTGCTCAGCCTTGCGGCCGTCATCGATGCGGGCGTGCGGCGCTGGGTGGTCGATGGCGCGATTTTCCTCGCCCTCGCTGCCGGCATGCTGGTCTGGGTGCGGTCGCTCGCGCTCGAAAAGCCGCTGCTGCGCTTTCCCCAGCCGTCGGTGCCGCGCATGTCGCTCGCCCCCCTGCTCCAGTTGTTCCGCCGCCGCGAGCCGCGTGAGCGGCCGGTCGCGATCATCGAGAGCGAGCGGTCCGCCGAGCCCCGCAAGCCGGTCGATACCAGCCCCAAGCCGCCGATCACGATCCAGACCGGATCGAGCGCCCCCGCGCAAAAGGCGATTGCGCCCGTTGCGGGACAGGACGACCTGTTCGGCAATGCATCGCTGCCCTCACCGGACCTGCTCGCCGCCCCGCCGCCGTCGCCCGAGACCAAGATCGACAAGGCGGCGCTCGAACGCAATGCCCGCCTGCTCGAGAGCGTACTCGACGATTTCCACGTCAAGGGCCACATCACAGAGGTTCGCCCCGGCCCCGTGGTCACCATGTATGAACTCGAACCCGCCCCCGGCATCAAGGCGAGCCGGGTGATCGCGCTGGCCGACGACATCGCCCGCAACATGTCCGCCCTGTCGGCCCGCGTCGCGACCATCCCCGGCCGCACCGTGATCGGCATCGAGCTGCCCAATGCGAACCGCGAGGCTGTCGTGCTGCGCCAGCTCATCACCAGCCGCGCCTTTGCCGACCAGAACGCGCAGCTGCCCATCATCCTGGGCAAGAATATCTCGGGCGATCCGATCATCGCCGATCTCCAGCCCATGCCGCATCTGCTGATCGCGGGCACGACGGGATCGGGCAAGTCGGTCGGCCTCAACTGCATGATCCTGTCGCTCCTCTACCGGATGACGCCGGACGACCTCCGGCTGATCATGATCGATCCCAAGATGCTGGAGCTGAGCATCTACGACGATATTCCGCACCTCCTCTCGCCGGTGGTGACGGAGCCGGCCAAGGCGATCCGCGCGCTCAAATGGGCGGTTGAGCAGATGGAGGACCGCTATCGCCTGATGGCGTCGGTCGGCGTGCGCAATCTCGCCAGCTATAATGAACGGGTGCGCGCCGCCAAGTCCAAGGGCAAGGCGCTCGGCCGCCGGGTGCAGACCGGCTATGATCCGGAATCCGGCCAGCCCATTTATGAGGAGGAAAAGCTCGACTGCCAGCCGCTGCCGCAGATCGTGATCGTGGTCGACGAGCTGGCCGACCTGATGATGACGGCAGGCAAGGAAGTCGAATTCCTGATCCAGCGGCTCGCCCAGAAAGCCCGCGCGGCCGGCCTCCACCTCATCCTCGCGACGCAGCGCCCGTCCGTCGACGTCATCACCGGCGTCATCAAGGCGAACCTGCCGACCCGGATCAGCTTCTTCGTGACCAGCAAGATCGACAGCCGCACCATATTGGGCGAACAGGGCGCCGAACAGCTGCTCGGCAAGGGCGACATGCTCTACATGGCCGGCGGCAAGGGCCTGACCCGCGTCCACGGGCCTTTCGTATCGGACGACGAAGTGCGCGCGGTCGCCGACCATTGGCGCAGCAAGGGCAAGCCCGACTACATCTCGGCCGTGACCGAAGAACCGGAGGATGGCGGCTTCGCCCTCGACGGCGTGGACCTGGGCGACGACAGCGCCGACGCCAAGCTCTACCGCAAGGCCTGCCAGCTGGTGTTCGAGAACCAGAAGGCCTCGACCAGCTGGCTCCAGCGGCAACTGCGCGTCGGCTATAACAGCGCCGCGCGCCTCATCGAACGGATGGAGGAGGAAGGGCTGGTCGGCGCCCCCAACCATGTCGGGCGGCGGGATGTGCTGCGCGACGAGAATGGGCAGCCGATCTAGTCGGACTCGCCCCGATCTCTAACCTTTGGGCACGCTCGGCCTTCCCACCCTCTACCCTCCGGGGAGAGGGTAGCGCCGCTTGCTCCATCAGGCGCTAGCGGAGCTTGGAGAGGGGGCGGCAAAGCCTTTCACCTTGGCACCGGCCGCGACGGGCTGGATGCGACAAAATGCATTTCGTTAACCATATTTTAGCGGCCAAGGCTGACAATGTCTCCAGAACCACAGGCAGGAGGCCAGCATGGCTAGAAGCACTCCAAGCGCACGCGTTCTTATCGACAGCCGAATGCAGGATGCCCTTGAAGGCGATCCCGGAGCGTGCTTCGATCTCGGCGTTGCCCACAGTTCCGGCACCACTGCCGAGGTCAACCTCATCGAAGCGCATAAATGGTTCAACCTGGCCGCGCTCGGGGGATACGCCCTTGCCGAGAAATGCCGGGCGAACCTCGCTTGGAAAATGTCCGCGCGAGAGATTGCGGAAGCTCAGCGGAGGACAAGGCTCGTACAGAGGTCCAATGTCCGGCAGGTCGCGCGCTTTTCCGCTTCTGCGTTCGCTTGACCAAATCTGCGGCCTAGCTCCATTCCGCCTGTCCTACAGCGCTTCACCCGTGCCACATCCTGCCATGCCGGTGCTCGCGCGCGGAGTGGCGGCCAAGGCTCTTTCTCAGTGCTTCGGATAAACGCTCCCGACAGCGACGGAACGTGCGGTTAGTCCCTCTCCGCAAAGTGGAACAAATTCATCCACCCCGTAACCTTCGTAACCTTCGCCTGCCTTCACCCCCGCGCGGCATTCGCCTTTTCCACCAGGCTACCGCTCAGCATTTCCCAGTTCTGGATGTCCCAGTTGGCGGGCATTTCGCGCCCGACGATCGTTTCCCCGCCAGAGCTGGTGGCAAGGTCGATGTCCTCGGGCCGCATATAGCCGCGCTGGTCGATGGCATAGAAGGCCCGGACCCGGGGCTGGGTCAGGTCATGGGCGTTCTGGTCGTACACCACGGCGAGGCGATCGCTGCCCAGCCGGACGAGCGACCCGATGGGATAGATGCCCACGCCCTTGACGAACGCCTCCAATAGCTGGGGATCGAACCGGTCGGTCATCGCGCCCAGCTCGACCAGCGCGACGGACGGATCCATGCCCACCTTGTGCGGCCGGCGGGAGGTCATCGCATCATAGGCGTCGCAGATCGCCGCCATCCGCGCGAACAGGCTGATCTGTTCACCCGCCAGTCCGTCCGGATAGCCGCTGCCATCCATGCGCTCATGATGATGCAGGCAGACGTCGAGGACGGTCTCGGGCATTTCGCCGCCGATGGTCAGAAACTCGTTCGCCAATGTCGTGTGGCCGTGGACGATCGCCTCCTCTGCGGCTGTCAGAGTGCCGCTCTTGTCATAGATTTCCTGCGGGACATGGCCCATGCCGATATCCATCAGCAGGCCCGCCAGACCGGCCTGGCGCATCTGCTCGGGTCCAAGGTTCAACTGCTGCGCCAGGTTGATCATCAGCGCGCAGACGGACAGCGCGTGCGAATAGAGATAGTCGCTCGTCTTCTTGAGCCGGGCCATGCCGGAAAAGGCATGGGGGTTGCGCTGGATCGAACTGCTGATCTCGTCGACCATCGGCGCGAGGGTCGCGATCTTGATCGCCTTGCCAAGGCGGGCCTGGCTGAAGACCGCCTGCATCACCTTGGTGGACCGGCGCGCAAGCGCGGTCGCCACAGGCAGTTCCGCCCCAAAGGACCGGGGCGCCTTGGACAGCGGATCGAAGGCGGACGCGCTTGTGGGAAGGACGCGGGCAACTGCCCTGTCGTCGTGCGCCTGCCGGGCGCGGACCAGAATCTGCTGACGCCGGTCAGCGTCTGGCCGGGACGTGGGCCGTTGCGGCGCGGCGGCGACATCATGCCCCTTGGCAATGTCGATCTGGACCCATTCAACGGCGCTGGACTTCAGATCGGCCAGCTGATCGGGGTCTTCTAGGAGGAATTTGCTTTTCCAGAAGGGATGCGACAGCCACGAACCCTCCAGCTTGTGAAGGAACATTCCCAGCCGAACATCTTCTGTTTTGACGCGTTTCAACATGGTGGTTTCGAAATCCAGGAGGGCACCCGTCCGGTTTTCGCAGGCACCGCTTTCCATTCGGTAAATGGGGTGACAATTCTAGCGGAGCCCGGTTCAGTGGACATTCAACGACAGACCCTTACATCTGCGGCCATGGCTTTCACCTATTCGCGATTTTACAGGCCCGTCCGCTTCGCGGCCGCGGCATTGCTCTTTCCTCTTGGACTGGCCGGTGGTGCGCTGGCCGCTGCGCCTGCCGCCGTGCAAAAACCGGTTCCGGACGACCTTGCCTTCATCCAGCGGCACATCCGCTCGATCACGACCTTGACTGCGGCCTTTACCCAGACCGACCGGAACGGGCAGGTGCAGACGGGCAAGCTCCTGTGGAAACAGCCCGGCCATATCCGCTTTCAATATGAAGGCGGCGTGCCCCTGCTGATCGTCGCGGACGGCAAGTCGCTGACCCTGATCGACTATGAAGTGGGCCAGGTGCAGCGCTGGCCGATTCGCAATTCGCCGCTCGGCGCCCTGCTCGATCCCGAGCGCGACCTGACGCGCTTTGGCACCCTCATCCAGACCGGCGATCCCCGGGTCGTTTCCATCGACGTGCGCGACCCCGCCCACCCTGAATATGGGGTCATCAACCTCGTTTTTCAGCGCGACGAGCGGGCGCCGGCGGGGCTGCGCCTTTATGGCTGGGTCGCCAAGGACGCGCAGGGCAACCGTACGAGCATCCGTCTGACGGGGCACAATTATGGCGCGGCCATTGCCGACTCCGCCTTTCGCTGGACCGATCCCCGGCGTAATATGAAGGGACCGACGCGGTAGGATGAGGCAGGGCGTCGACGGTCGCGATTTTGCCATATTCCATTCATCCGCCGCTCATGTCCGGGGCGATATTCAGAACAGGTGGCGACGGACGGAGCCGCGGGATTCCCCCCCTGTTACCCGTCCCTTCCTCCGTCGCCACATGACAATGACGAGACCCCCGTTCCCAGCCCCCGGAGCGGGGGTCTTTCCTTTGGATCAGGGCGCGGATGCATCCTGCCAAAGCGAGGGATAGCCTGCCTTGAGGGCCGCCAGCTTGGGCGCGTCCCACGCGAGGATATAGGGATGGCGCGGATTGCGCTTCAGGAAATCCTGATGATAGCCTTCGGCCTCCTGAAAGCCGGCAAAAGCCTCGACCCGGGTTACGACGGGGTGCGACCACAGCCCGGACTTCGCCAGCTGCGCGAGATAGGCCCGCGCCGCCTTGTCCTGCGCCGGATTGAGCGGGAAGAGCGCGCTGCGATACTGGGTGCCGTGATCGGGGCCCTGATAATTGAGCGTGGTGGGATCGGCGACGACCGAGAAGAAGACGCGCATCAGCGTGCCGTAGGAAACGAGGCGCGGATCATAGGTGATGCGGACCGCTTCGGCAAAGCCGGTATCGCCTTCGCTCACCGTCTCATAGTCGACCCGGCGTAATGAGGGCCCCGCATAGCCGGAGACGACCCGCTGCACGCCTTTCACATGGGAAAAGACGCCTTCTACACCCCAGAAGCATCCGCCCGCGAACACAGCGGTCTCCTGCCTGGCGCTGGATGGCGCATCGATCTTTGGTGCAGGAGCCTGCACCGCCTTTTCGGCGGCAGAGCAGGCGGAAGCACTCCCCAGTGCGACCGCCGCAGCCAGGGATATTATCCAGCGATTCGCCCGGTCAGGAGACGCCACTGAAAAGCCCATGCGCGGCGGCGAAAACGAAGGCGCAGCCCACGGCAAAGCCGCAGAAAAATCGAATCGTCACATCGCTGGTCAGTACACGCATCATGGTCCGTCTCACGTCTTGTTTGATATATTCAGCCGCCCGGGCGACTGGCTGCAATGGTAACCCGGGCCAACCGCAGCATCGTGACGCCTGTCACAACCCAGTCGCAAGAGACCGCGATACCAGTTTCATTGTGCAACCAGATGGGCCCGGTCGCGCACAATGCAATGCGATCGCGACGGCCGATCTAACGGTTCACCGCGCCGCCAGCTCATTTGAGCGCGGAACATGCTTCCTGAATACGGGTGCAGGCGACCCGAAGCACTTCTTCGGATGTCGCGTAGCTGATCCGGAAGGCGGGCGAGAGGCCGAAGGCGCCGCCATGCACCGCCGCGACGCGATGTTCGTCGAGGAAGAAGCTGATCAGATCCTCGTCGGTCTCGATCCGCTTGCCGCCCGGCGTCGTCCTGCCCATCAGGCCGGTGGCGTCGGGATAGACGTAAAAGGCACCCTCCGGCACCGGACAGGTGAGGCCCGGCGCGTCGTTCAGCATCGCCACCACCAGGTCGCGGCGGCGGCGGAAGGCGGCGTTGCGTTCCTCGAGGAAGCTCTGGTCGCCGTTGAGCGCGGCCACGGCGGCGGCCTGGCTGATCGAGCAGGGATTGGAGGTCGACTGCGACTGGAGCTTCGCCATCGCCTTGATCAGCCATTGCGGACCGCCGGCATAGCCGATGCGCCAGCCGGTCATGGCATAGGCCTTGGAGCAGCCATTGACGGTCAGCGTGCGGTCGTAAAGGTCGGGGCACACCTGCGCGATGGTCGCAAAGGGGGTGGGCGCATACCAGATCGGCTCATACATGTCGTCGGTCAGGACGAGCACGTCGGGGTGACGCAGCAGCACTTCGCCCAATGCCCGCAACTCCTGCGCGCTATAGGCCGCGCCCGAGGGGTTGGAGGGCGAGTTCAGCAGCACCCAGCGCGTCTTGGGGGTGATCGCCGCTTCGAGCTGTTCGGGCAGGATCTTGTAGCCCTGGCTCGCCGGCCCGTCGACGAACACGGGGGTGCCGCCCGCGAAATTGACGATATCGGGATAGCTCACCCAATAGGGCGTCGGGATGATGACCTCGTCGCCCGCGTCCAGGGTCGCGACCAGCGCGTTGAACAGCGTGTGCTTGCCGCCCGCATTGACGCTGATCTGCGCGGTTTCATAGACCAGATCGTTGTCGCGCCGAAATTTCCCGGCGATCGCAAGCTTGAGCTCGGCGGTGCCGTCGACGTCGGTATATTTGGTCTGGCCGGCGCGAATCGCGGCAATGGCAGCGTCCTTCACGAAGTCGGGCGTGTCGAAATCGGGTTCGCCCGCCGACAGGCCGATGACGTCGATGCCCTCGCGTTTCAGCGCATTGACCCGGCCGGTCATGGCCAGGGTTGCACTGGGCTGGATACGGCCGAGAGCGACGGACGTGCGGGGCATGAGGAGGCCTTTCACAACTGAGCTGCCATGCTGGCTGATTCGCCGCGGGGCATGGGCCCGCCGCGCGGCGCAGGCTCCTTAGCCGTGAACGGGGCGCCGGGCAACCAGCGTTGCGGCGACGAGCCCGCGTACCGAATTGCCTATGTAGAAATTATGGCCGGTGAGGTCATAGGGCCGCAGGTCGCCCTCGACCGCTTCGCCCAGATCCAGAAGATGTTGCCGCAGGATACCGGGCAATATCCCGCGCGCCAGCGGCGGCGTCACCAGCATGTCGTCGCGTTCGACGAAGATGGACGTGAACGTCCCCTCCGTCAGATAGCCTTGCTCGTCCGTGAGCAGCACCTCGAAAGTGCCGCCCTCTGCCCGAGCGTCGTCGTAAAGCGAGCGCGCCGTCGTCTTGTGGAGCAGGCGGATATCATCCGCTGACGCGTGCCTCGGCACGATGCTCACCGGCACGATCGCCTGCGGCCAGCCAGCGAGCGGCCGCACCTCGATCGCTACCGCCCCGGTTGGCGATAGCAGGATGCGCACGCGGCTCGGCTCGGCGATCCGGAATGTCGCCGTCTGCAACTCATTGCGGAGCGTATGACGGTCGAAACAAAAACCCAGTGTCTCGGCACTCGCGCGCATACGGTCGATGTGCCGATCGAGATGGGCAATGCCCTCTTGGGGATCAAACGCCATGGTTTCGAACAGATCGAACCGCGCCTGCCTTTCGGTCAATCCTCAATCCCCTTCGCACGGCCGCACAAAACGGGCTTTGTCCAGACACTCGGACCATTCACTTGCGGGCATCGAGTCCGCCACGATACCCGACCCGATCCCCATAATGCCGTGTCCAGCGCCCTTTTCCACCGAAATGGTCCGGATCGCAACATTGAAGCGAGCGTTGCCGTCCGGATCGATGCTGCCAATGCAGCCGGTATAGATGCCGCGCGGCGTTTTCTCGACCTCGCCGATGATCTCCATCGCGCGGATCTTGGGCGCGCCGGTGATCGAGCCACAGGGAAACAGCGCGCGCAATGCCTCGATGGGCCCGTGGCCGTCACGCAGTCGTCCGTTCACCCGCGAGATCATCTGGTGGACGGTCGGATAGGTTTCCACCGCGAACAACTCGGGCACCGCCACGCTGCCCGGCACGCAAACCCGCGAGAGGTCATTGCGCAGCAGGTCGACGATCATCAGGTTTTCGGCCCGTTGCTTGGGGTCGGCATTTAGCTGCACCGCCGCCTCGGCGTCCGCTTGACCGTCGGCAAGTCGCCGCGCGGTGCCCTTCATCGGCCGGGTTTCGATCATGCGGCCGGCGATCTCGAAAAAGCTCTCCGGGGAGAAGGAGAGGACATGGCGACCGTCATGGCGCATGAGCGCACCGTGACCCATCTGCGCGCGGGGCCGAATGCCGGCATAGGCGGCCAGCGGATCACTGCCGATCGGCACCGTCGCGGGGAGGGAGACGTTCGCCTGATAGATGTCGCCGGCGCGGATATAATCGAGCACCCGGTCGATGGCACCCGCATAGGCTTCCATGGTTTCGAGCGGCTCGGCAGCGCGGACTTCGGCATCAACGGCAGGAGGCAGCATGTCCGGGATGTCTTCGGCCAGGATCATCGTGCAGCCGGAAAACAGTCCGAACCACAACAGCGGCTGATCGCTCTCGCGTTCCGACGCAGCCAGGGCGGCCTCGAATGCCGGCGCCGCGTCATAGGCCAGATAGCCCGCCGCATGGAGCCCGGACTGCAAAGCCTTGCGAATCCGCTCCAGCGCGGGCGCGACGTCTTGCAGCCGCCAGGCGGTGACGATCTCGACCGGATCGCGATAGAGCCGCGCGCACGTCCCCGGCACCGGCCGCGCATCGTCGAGCAGCACAAAGGGGGCGGGCGATGAAGGCAGGGTGGCCGGCACAGCCCGTCTCATAGGGACCGCCGCAGCTCTTGCCAATGCGCGCCCCTTATTTGAACAGGCTGCCCAATATCCCGCGGACCAGCGAGCGGCCGAGGCTGTTGGCGACCTGGCGTCCGACCGACGAGGCAGCGGAGCGCGCCGCCGACTGCACGGCCTTTTCGAGCATGCCAGGCTTGGCCGCCTCGCGCGCGGCGGCGGCTTCGCGCCTGGCCTGTTCCTTCAGCTCCAGTTCGCGCTGTTTGGCTTCGACCTTGGCTTGCACGGCGGCGGCCTTATCCGCCTCCACCTGCGCCTTTGCCGCTTCGGCGGCGGCAGCGGAGGATTCGCCGCGCGCCTTCAGGATTTCGGCGGCGGACTCGCGGTTGATCGTGTCGTCATATTTGCCCGCGACCGGCGAGATCGACTGGATGATCGCGCGTTCCTTGGGCTCGACCGGCCCAACGCGCGACCGGGGCGGCGCGATCAGCGTGCGCTGCACCGGCGAGGGCGAACCATCCTCCTGCAGCAGGCTGACCAGCGCCTCGCCGACCTTGAGTTCGGTGATCGCGGTCTCGACATTGAGGTCGGGGTTGGCGCGGAAGGTGTCGGCCGCCGCCTTGATCGCCTTCTGGTCGCGCGGGGTGAAGGCACGCAGCGCATGCTGGACGCGGTTGCCGAGCTGGCCCGCCACATCCTCGGGAATGTCGATCGGATTCTGGGTGATGAAATAGACGCCCACGCCCTTGGACCGGATCAGGCGCACGACCTGCTCGATCTTGTCGGTCAACGCCTTGGGCGCGTCCTCGAACAGGAGGTGCGCCTCGTCGAAGAAGAAGACCAGCACCGGCTTTTCGGGATCGCCCACTTCCGGCAGGGTCTCGAACAGTTCGGACAGGAGCCAGAGCAGGAAGCTGGCGTAGAGCCGGGGGCTCTGCATCAGCTTGTCGGCGGCAAGGACGTTGATGTAGCCCTTGCCATTATCGTCGCAGCGAATGAAATCGTGGATGTCGAGCGCCGGTTCGCCGAAGAATTTGCCGCCGCCCTGGCTGTCGAGCTGGAGCAGCTGGCGCTGGATCGCGCCGACGCTGGCCTTGGTCACATTGCCATATTTGGTGGTGAGTTCGTCGGCATGGTCCGCGCAATAGGCGAGCATCGACTGGAGGTCGTCGAGGTCGAGCAGCAGCAGGCCCTGTTCGTCGGCATAGCGAAAGGCGATGGCAAGCACGCCCTCCTGCGTCTCGTTGAGGCCCATGAGGCGAGCGAGCAGCAGCGGCCCCATCTCGCTCACCGTGGTGCGGATCGGGTGGCCCTGCTCGCCATAAAGATCCCAGAAGATCGCCGGATTGTCGGAAAAGGCATAATCGTCGAGCCCGATTTCCTTGGCGCGGGCGATCAGCTTGTCCGCATTATGGGCGGTGGGGGATCCGGCCATGGCGATGCCGGACAGGTCGCCCTTGACGTCGGCGAGGAAGACCGGGACGCCGCGCGCCGAAAAGCTCTCGGCGATGCCCTGGAGGGTGACAGTCTTGCCGGTTCCGGTGGCGCCCGCGACCATGCCGTGACGATTGGCGCGCCGCAGGTTCAGCATCTGCCGCTGGCCGCCGCCCAGACCGATATAGATGTCCGTATCGCTCATGAACGCCTCCTGATGCAGATGCTGCCTGTACCTTCTATCCGGTTAAATGGCGCACAGTCGAGACGTGTTCGCACGGCCTGCAGGAGGGACCGTCATTGACATGTTGGAATGTTCATGAAATGTTCCGGCGGCGGCCTGTATTCAGACCGGCGTGGCGGCTCTGGCTCACCACGCCGGCGCTCCGATCCCTACTGGTCTCGCAGCCTGATCGGCACGAACGCCGCCGGCTGGCCGCGCCGCAGGACCTGCAGCAGGATGGCGCTGCGCCCGGCGGCCTTGGCACTGGTGACTGCGGTGTTGAGTTCCGCTTCGTTGATGACCGGCTGGCCATTGGCGGAGAGGACCACGTCGCCGCGCCGAAGGCCCTTGGAGCCTGCATCGGTCGAGGGATCGACAGCGGTGACGACGACACCCTTGGTGGTTGCCGGCAGGCCGATCTGCCCCGCGATCGTCGCGGTGAGCGGGGTCACCGCGAGCCCGAGCTGTTGCTGGGCCGCCTGCTTCGAGCTCTTCTGGTCCTGATCGGAGAAATCATCCGGCGATTGCTGCGCGAAGCTGGCGAGCTGCTCCTCGGGCGGGCGCTGGGCGACCGTGGCGGTGACCGTCATGGGCTTGCCGTTGCGGATCAGCTCGATCGGCACCTTAGCACCGATCGGCAGTCCACCGACGATGAAGGAGAGCGTCTCGTCCGGCGTGACCTCCCGCCTGTTGACGCGGACGATCACGTCGCCGGGCTTGATCCCCGCCTTGTCCGCGCCCTTGCCCGGTTCCACGCCCTGCACGAATTCGCCGTGATTCTTGGGCAGGCCGAGCGATTCGGCGATGTCGTCCGACAGCGGGCTGATCTGGATGCCCAGATAGCCGCGCTTGACCGACTGGCCCTTGCGCAGCGTTTCGATGATCGAAACCGCCTGCTCCGAGGGAATGGCGAAGCCGATGCCGACATTGCCGCCCGACGGCGAGAGGATCTGGGAATTGATGCCGATGACATTGCCCTGCATGTCGAACATCGGGCCGCCGCTATTGCCCTGGTTGATCGACGCATCGGTCTGGATGAAGCGGTCGTCAGCGCCCGTGGTGTTGCGGTGAAGGGCGGAAATAATGCCCGCGGTCACGGTGCTGCCAAGGCCGAAGGGATTGCCGATGGCGACCACCCAGTCGCCGACCCGCGCCTTCGTGCTGTCGCCGAATTTCACGAACGGCAGCGTTTTCTTGGGTTCGATCTTGAGGACCGCGAGATCGGACTTGCTGTCGCGGCCGACCAGGGTCGCGGGATATTCCGAGCGATCCGGCAGGATGACGGTGATGCTGTCGACGGTGGCGCCCTCCGCGCCCGGCGACACCACATGATTATTGGTGACGATATAGCCGTCGGCCGAAATGACGAAGCCGGAACCCAGCGACTGGGCCTGCCGGGTCTGGGGCTGGGCGTCGTCCATCCCGAACATGCCGCCAAAGGGCGTTCCGGCAAAGGGATTCTGCACCTTCACCCGCTGCCGGGTCGAGATGTTGACGACCGCCGGCTGAAGCCGCTCGACCATTTCGGCAAAGCTGCCGGGCGCGCCGCGCGGTGCCGCTGCCATGCCCTCATTCTGGGCGGTCTGGGCAACGACATTGGGACTGGAGGTGAGGCTCAGAGCGGTGCCGCCCAGCAGCAGGGCGGCGGTGATGGCATAAGCGTAACGCACGATTGTTTCCTCTCAATCTCGGTCCAGTGGCGGTTGCTCTACAGGCCCGGCTCAGGCCAGCGACCGCCATGCGCCTGTGCGCATGCCCGCCGCAGGATTAACCGCCATTGAATATCATTGCTCGACACCGGCAGTTCAACGCCCCCTGAATTCCCGCAGGAAGTCATTGTCAGGCGACAGGATCACGCTGGTCTGGCCCCGCGCGTTCTGGCCGAAGGTGGTATTATAGGCCTGCATGGCGCGATAGAAATCGTAGAATTTCGGATCCTTGCCAAAGCTTGCCGCATAAACCTTTGCCGCCGCCGCGTCGGCATCCGCGCGGATCAGCTGCGCCTGCTTGGCGCCCTGCGCGCGGATCGTCAGCGCCTGCTGCTCGCGCGCGGTGCGCATGCGCTGAAAGGCGCTCTGCTGCGGCGTGCCGTCCGGCAGGTCGGCGCGCTTGATCCGGACGTCGATGATCTCGGCGCCATATTGCCGCGCGACGCGGTTCAGGCTGACGCGGATATTCTGCATGACGGTGCCGCGCTCGGGGCTGAGCATCGCCGCGAATTGCCGCTTGCCCAGTTCATTGCGGAGCGCCGAGCCGAGGATCGGCCGGAGCGCATCGGACACGCGCTCCTCGCTGCCCGCCGCAATGTACATCTGCAGCGGATCGGTGATGCGGTAGCGCGCGAAGGCGTCGACCTGGAGGCGCAGCTGGTCGGTCGAGAGGACCTGCTGGCGTTCCATCTCCACCGACTGGATGCGCTTGTCGATCCAGACGATCTGGTCGGTGAAGGGCATGCGGATGTGCAGGCCCGCGCCCGTCCGCCCGAACGTCTCGCCCGGCCGGTAGGCATTGATGATCCGCACCGGCTGGCCAAAGCGGACGATCACGGCCTGGCGGGTTTCCGGCACGACCGCGAAAGTCGCGCCAATGAGGATCAGCGCCACTGTCGCGAGGATGGCGATGACGATGGCATTGCGTAAGGGAAAGCCGTTCATTGTCCGGACTCCGCCGCGCTGGATGCACGCTGCGCGGCCGTGGACCGCTTGCCCACTTCGGGCAGCGGCAGATAGGGTGTCACATTATTGGTCTCGACAATGGTCTTGTCGACGCCGGACAGCACCTGTTCCATCGTCTCATAATACATGCGCCGGCGGGTGACTTCGGGCGACAGCTTGTACTGCACATAGACCTTGTCGAATGCGGCGGCCTCGCCTTCGGCCTTGGCGCGGAGCTGCTGGGCATAGGCATGGGCTTCGTTGAGATAGGTCTGGGCGGTCTGCTGTGCGGCCGAGACTTCCTTGAACGCATCGTTGACGGCGGCCGGCGGGTCCGCCTGCTTGATGGCGATGCCCTGCACCTGGACGCCCGAGTGATAGCGGTCGAGAATGTCCTGCATGCGCTCGCGCACCTGCTGTTCGATCATCGTGCGCCCGGCGCCCAGCGCCTCGTCGAGCGAAACCGTACCGATGACGGCGCGCATCGCCGATTCCGCGACTTCGCTGATGGTCTTGTCGGCCTCGGCGATCTCGAAGACGTACATCTCCGGGCTGCGGATGTTCCAGCGCACCGAATAGGCCAGATCGATGAGGTTCTGGTCGCCGGTCACCATCAGCTTTTCGTCATCGCCACCCGATCCGATATCGATCGTGCGGATTTCCTCGACATCGATCACCTTGACCGCTTCGAGCGGCGCAGGGAGCGTGAAGCTGATCCCCGGCGTCAGGGTGCGGCTGAAGCTGCCGAAAAAGGTCACGAGGCCCCGCTCCTGCGGGCCGATTCGGTGAACCGATGTCGTCGCCAGCCAGAGCACGCCGACGCCCATCGCCAGCCAGAACCACAAGGAGCGGCGGTCAGGGCCGCCGGGCAATCCCTCGCCGAAGGATGAGCGCGCGCGCCGCAACAGCTCCTCGAGCGCGGAAGGGCCGCGCGGGTCGCCGCCCGACGGACCGCCGCCCGATGGCCGGCTCCACGGATTGCTGGGACCGCCGCTGCCCTTGCCCCCGTCCGAATTACTATTGGAATCGCCCGGATTTCCCCAGGGACTGTTCTCGTTCATGCGCGCGGCCGTGCCGCGCTGCCTATGTGCCTCAAGCGTCATAGGCCCCTCTATAGGTATGCCGGGCCGGCAAGAACAGCGGATATGGGCGAAATCGGATCGGAAAAGAATAAGCGGCTGCCGCTTCACCTGCGCGCGCGGTGCGACTACATGCGCGGTCATGACCGAACCCAAGCCCATTCCCGTATCCGACGACATCATGGCCCGATTGCAAGCGGCGAGCGACGGCCGCGCCAGCGCCGCCAGGCTGCGCGACGGCATCCTGACGATGGTCCTCGACGTTGGCGGCCTCGATGCCGTGGAGCGCGCGCGCCTTGAGCGGGCACTGCGCGCCGAGGTGATCGGGATTGCCGGTGTGTCCGATGTGCGCATCGCCCAGACCGCGGAAAAGGCGGCGCGCCCGCGCCTCATCGCGGTCGGGTCCGGCAAGGGCGGGGTCGGCAAATCGACGCTGGCCGCCAATGTCGCGGTTGCGCTGCACCGCATGGGGCTCAAGGTCGGCATGGTCGATGCGGACATTTATGGGCCGTCGCTGCCCCGCTTGCTGTCGAGCGAGGGGGTCAAACCGCGCGCCGAGGACAAGAAGCTGCTGCCGATCGCCAATGCCTACGGTGTCCCCATGCTCTCGATGGGGCATCTCGTGCAGCCGGGACAGGCGATCGCGTGGCGCGGACCGATGGCGGGCAATGCGCTGGGCCAGCTGATCGACGCGGACTGGCGCGGCATCGACGTCCTGATCGTCGACCTGCCGCCCGGCACCGGCGACGTGCAGCTGACCATGCTCCAGCGCTATAAGCCCGCGGGCGCGGTGATCGTCTCCACGCCGCAGGATCTGGCGCTGATCGACGCGACCCGCGCGATCAGCCTGTTCGAGCAGGGCGACATCCCCATCATCGGCCTGGTCGAGAACATGGCGGGCTATGTCTGCCCAAGCTGCGGCGAGACGAGCGATCCGTTCGGGCAGGGCGGCGCCGAGGCGGCGGCCAGCACGATGGGCCTCGCCTTCCTGGGCCGGGTGCCGCTCGACATCATGGTACGGCGCGCGTCCGATGCCGGGGTACCGCCTGCAGCCGGCGATGGGCCGGAAGCCGCGCCGTTCGCGGCGATCGCGGCCAAGCTCGCGCGCTGGCTGGAAAACACGGCCGCGCGGGGATGACTATGCGAAAGGAGTACGCCCATGCCGCTTGAAGCCGATGCCGATATCGCCCGCCTGCTGCGCGAAACCCGCACCATCGCCATGGTTGGCGCGTCAGCCAGGCCCGACCGCGCCAGCTACCGGGTGATGCGCTTTCTGATCGATCAGGGCTACCGGGTCATTCCGGTCAATCCCGGCCTCGCCGGTCAGCAGCTGCACGGCCAGTCCGTGGTCGCCAGCCTCGCTGACATTGGCGCGCCGATCGACATGGTCGATATCTTCCGCAACAGCGAAGTGGCGGGCGATGCCGTCGACGAGGCGATCGCCATCGGCGCGAAGGCGGTGTGGATGCAACTCGGCGTCATCGACCATGAAGCAGCCGCCCGCGCCGAGGCGGCCGGGCTCACCGTGGTGATGGATCATTGCCCCCGGATCGAGATCCCGCGCCTGGGTGTGCCGCCGGTTGGCTAGAGGGCGTTGCGCCAGAGCGCGATTCATCAATCCGTCGCATTTGATGTCTGTTTCGTCCAATATTTCAAATACCGAATCACTTAGTCAGTCCCTGCGACCCGAAGGGCTCTGATGTCTTCTGACTTGAGAGACCTTGCAACTTTACGGCCTGCCCGACTCGTTCGGGCAGGCCTTTTTTTGTTCACATCCGTCCCGAAACGTGACAAGCATTACACTCTGTAACGGCAACAAGCCGTACGGGTCGCCGTGCCAACAAACTCGTGAGGATGGTGTGGTAAATCGTCTGTCAGGCGGTTCCGAGCCCTGCTTGCGCACTGCAACAGCTGTGGGATGACGGGGACAATGCAAACGGGGCTTAGCGCACCAGTCCCGTCTGGGGCTGTCGAACTCAGCTATCTGGCGCCGCCTGAAGATCTCAAGCCGCTATTCGGTCCCATGTACGTCTTTCTCGCGGACAAGACCGACGTCTCCGACCACACGCGCGCCGATTTTGCACAAATCCGGTTCATGCTGGAGGGTACCGGCCATTATGTGTTTGGCGGCGGCCAATGCGCAACGACACCGGCGACCTGCATGCTTGGCCCCACCACCGCCGCGACCCGGTTCGAGGTCGCGGGTCCGATGCGCGTCGTGGGCGTGGCCGTCCTGCCGCTCGGCTGGGTAGCGCTCGGGGCTGGCGACGCAAGCAAGCTGGCGGACGATGTCTTCGATCTCAGCGCCCGATTCGGGCGGGAGTGGTCCCATATGCTCGATGATCTGCGCCAGGTCACCGACGCGGGCGAGGCGGGGACATTGCTCTGGCCGTTCCTGCGGGAACGCACGCGCGCCGTCACGGACGCGGAAACCGCGTTCATCGCGGAAACCGACGCCTGGCTGGCCGATGAGCGATCGCCGCGCGTCGATGTCCTGCAGGACGCCACCGGCCTGTCCGCACGACAGGTCGCCCGGCTGTGCAACCGCTATTACGGGGCGCCGCCCAAATATCTGGCCCGCAAATATCGCGCGCTGCGCAGCGCGCTGATCCTGGCGCGCGACAATGTCGACTGGGCGGACCTGTGCGACGACACCTTTTACGACCAATCCCACTTCATCCGCGAGTTCAAGCATTTCATCGGCCTGACGCCCAACCAGCTGCGCGACGACGCCAGCCTGGTCATCCGGCTGACCATGAACCGGCGCGATGTGGAAGGCGATTTCGCCCATCTCAGCCGGATCAGCTGAGAGCTTGGGCTTGTTCCACCTGTGTCGGGGCAAAATAAAAGTTTCTTGATCCCGCGGCCCCGCATCGCCACATGCAAATCGGAGCGAATCAGTCTGATTTGATTTTATCGAGGGCCCTGTGCGCATTTCCAGCCTGTCCGACCATGCCGTCGTCCTGATGCAGGCAGCCGCGACGCGGTGCGGCAGCTCGCGGGCGAGTGCCGCCGATCTCGCGGCGGCCACCGGCCTGCCCGTGCCGACCGCGCAAAAGCTGGTCAGCCTGCTCACCCGGGCGGGCCTGCTCCAGGCGACGCGCGGAACCGGCGGCGGGATCAAGCTGGCACGGCCGGCGGCGGCGATCAGCCTGGCCGACGTGGTCGAGGCGGTGGAGGGACCGATCGCGCTCACCCCCTGCGTCGAACATGGCGGGAGTCACGATTGCGCGCGCGAGCCGTTCTGCACGGTCCGTCCGCATTGGGGCCCGGTCAATGCGGCGGTGCGCCGTGCGCTGGCCGAGGTGACGCTGGCGACCCTCACCTCACCGGCCATATCCGAAGGAGTCGCGGCATGAGTGCGCCAGTCAAGAATGCGGATGCGCTGGCCGCCGCCAAGCGGGCCTCGGACTATGAATGGGGCTTCACGTCCGACGTGGAGCAGGAATTCGCGCCCAAGGGCCTGTCCGAAGACACCGTGCGCTTCATCTCGGCCAAGAAGAACGAGCCGGAATGGATGCTGGAGTGGCGGCTCAAGGCCTATCGCCTCTGGCTGACCCTGACCCCGCCGGACTGGGCGAAGCTCAACGTGCCGGCGATCGACTATCAGGACGCCTATTATTACGCCGCGCCCAAGAAGAAGACCGAGCTGGAGAGCCTTGACGAGCTCGACCCGGAAATCCGGCGGACCTATGAAAAGCTCGGCATCCCGATTGCGGAGCAGGAAGTGCTCGCCGGGGTCAAGGGCGCGCGCAGGGTCGCGGTCGACGCAGTGTTCGACAGCGTGTCCGTCGCCACCACCTTCCGCAAGGAGCTGGAGGAAGCGGGCGTGATCTTCCGCTCCATCTCGGAAGCGATCCGCGAATATCCCGACCTGGTCCGCAAATGGCTCGGCAAGGTCGTGCCGATGCGCGACAATTATTTCTCTACCTTGAACTGCGCGGTCTTCTCCGACGGCACCTTTGTCTATGTGCCCGAAGGCGTGCGCTGCCCGATGGAGCTGAGCACCTATTTCCGCATCAATGCCGAGAATACCGGCCAGTTCGAGCGGACGCTGATCATCGCGGACAAGGGGGCTTATGTCTCCTATCTGGAGGGCTGCACCGCGCCCCAGCGCGACGAGAACCAGCTCCATGCCGCCGTGGTCGAGCTGATCGCGCTCGACGATGCCGAGATCAAATATTCGACCGTGCAGAACTGGTATCCGGGCGACGCGCAGGGCAAGGGCGGCATCTATAATTTCGTCACCAAGCGGGCTTTGTGCCAGGGCGCGCGGTCCAAGGTGAGCTGGACGCAGGTCGAGACCGGCTCCGCCATCACCTGGAAATATCCGAGCTGCGTGCTGAACGGCGAGGATAGCGTGGGCGAATTCTATTCGGTCGCGGTCACCAATAATTACCAGCAGGCCGACACCGGCACCAAGATGATCCACAACGCGCGCGGCACCCGCTCGACCATCATCTCCAAGGGGATCAGCGCGGGGCACAGCGACAACACCTATCGCGGCGCGGTGCGGGTCGGCCCGAATGCCGAGAATGCGCGCAACTTCACCCAGTGCGATTCGCTGCTGCTGGGCGCGGGCTGCGGCGCGCATACCGTGCCCTATATCGAGGTGCGCAACCCGTCCGCCACGATCGAGCATGAGGCGACGACGAGCAAGATTTCGGACGACCAGCTGTTTTATGCGATGCAACGGGGCCTAGGGCAGGAAGAGGCGGTGGCGTTGATCGTCAACGGCTTTGCCAAGGAAGTGCTGCAGCAGCTGCCGATGGAGTTTGCGGTCGAGGCGCAGAAGCTGCTGGGGATTTCGCTGGAGGGCTCTGTCGGATGATCGTCCTCTTCCGTCATGCTGAACTTGTTTCAGCATACATGGCGCCGTTGCATCCAGATGCGAGGCCGGAATGGACCCTGAAACAAGTTCAGGGTGACGGATTTGGTGTCCCGGGGGAAATTCAGTGAGCATTGGTTTCGCTGTACAGCGTCTACGTCACGAGCTTCGGAAGAAGCTGAAGGGCGGCCGTGTTGTGGCAGCGCATCCACATTGCGCCAACCATCGTGCGGAGGTTGAAGGCAGCAGTTCCGTTGGATGTTTTTATTGCTGCGAAACTTTCCCTGCGAGCGAGATCGAGGAATGGGTGGATGAGGGAAAAACCGCAATGTGTCCTCGCTGCGGCATAGATTCGGTGATCGGTGAAACGAGTGGCTTTCCGGTCAACGATCGGACCTTCCTTAAACAGATGAATGAGTTTTGGTTCTGACAATGCTGAATATTGAAAACCTCACCGCCACCGTCGCGGACAAGACGATCCTCAAGGGCCTCTCGCTCTCGCTCAACGCGGGCGAGATCCATGCGATCATGGGCCCCAATGGCGCGGGCAAGTCGACGCTAGCCTATACGCTGGGCGGCCGGCCCGGCTATGAAGTCACCGGCGGCGAAGTCGCGTTCAACGGGCAGGACCTGCTCGAGCTCGAACCGCATGAGCGCGCGGCGGCCGGGCTGTTCCTCGGCTTTCAATATCCGGTCGAGATCCCCGGCGTCTCCAACCTGCAATTCCTGCGCGAGGCGCTCAACAGCCAGCGCAAGGGGCGGGGCGAGGAGCCGTTGTCGGGCGGCGAATTCATCAAGCTCGCCAAGGAAAAGGCCGCGCTGCTCGGCCTCGACATGGAGATGCTCAAGCGCCCGGTAAATGTCGGCTTTTCCGGCGGCGAGAAGAAGCGCGCCGAGATGGTCCACATGGGCATTCTCGACCCCAGGCTCGCGATCCTCGACGAGACCGACAGCGGCCTCGACATCGACGCGCTCAAGATCGTCGGCCACGGCATCAACACGATCATGCGCAAGCCCGGCAAGGCGGTGCTGCTCATCACCCATTACCAGCGGCTGCTCGACTATGTGCAGCCCGATTTCGTGCATGTGCTGGCCGGTGGGCGGATCGTGAAGTCGGGCGGGCCGGAGCTTGCGCTGGCGCTCGAGCGCGAGGGCTATGCGGAGATGGCGGGGTGATGCAGTCGCTTTCCCACACCGTTCGCCCTGAGCGAAGTCGAAGGGAGCTGCCGAGCGGAGCGAGGCCAGACTTCGCCTCCGCTCAGTCCGAGGCTTCGACTTCGCTCAGCCCGAACGGAGAAAAGCTGTGAACGGCCTCGCCTTCCCCACCCGCAAGCTGGAAGACTGGCGCTACAGCGACATCGACGCGCTCGCCACCGTGTGGCCGGTGCCCGCACCCACCCGCATCATCGTCGGTCCGGGTGAAAATGCTGCGCAGCATTTGCTGCAGCAAAATGGCGACGATGCGGTCGCGATCCATGACCATCTGGTCGAAATCGAGGCGGGCGGATCGCTCAGTTTCCACCTGCTCAACATCGGCGGCAAGCTCGGCCGCGTGACCTTCGACGTGACCCTCGGCGAAGGCGCGCACTTCGACCTCAAGGCCGCCATCATCGGCGGCGGGGACCAGACGCTGGAGATCATCACAAAGCTCAACCATGTCGAGCCCAATGCCATCTCGCGGCAGACGGTCCGCTCGGTGCTGGGCGGCCATGCCACCGGCAGCTATCTCGGCAAGATCGCGGTCGCGCGCGGCGCGAACGGCACCGACGCCGCGCAGTCGGTCAAGGCGATGCTGCTCGGCCGCACCGCCACGGCCAACGCCAAGCCGGAACTGGAAATCTTCGCCGACGACGTGAAATGCGCCCACGGAGCAACGGTGGGCGAGCTGGACAAGGCGGCGCTCTTCTATTGCGCCTCGCGCGGGATCGACCCGGCCTCGGCGCGGACATTGCTGTTGCAGGCCTTCATCGCCGGGCTGTTCGACGACATGACCGACGAGGCCGAACGGCACCGCTTTGATGAGGCCGCGCTGGCCAAGCTGGGAGCGATCGCATGACTGTCCTCGACTCCCTGATCGATGTGCGGGCCGATTTCCCCGGCCTGATCGGGCCGGATGGCGCGGCCTGGCATTATCTCGACACCGCCGCGACCGCGCAGAAACCCAAGGCGGTGATCGACGCCATCGCGCGGGCTTATGGCGCGGATTATGCGACCGTCCACCGCGGCGTCTATGCGCGCTCGGCGGAGATGACGCTCGCCTATGAGGCGGCGCGGCGGCGGATCGCGGCGTTCATCGGCGGCGAGGAGGATGAGATCGTGTTCGTGCGCGGCGCGACCGAGGCGATCAACCTGGTCGCGCAGAGCTGGGGCGGCGCCAACCTCAAGGCCGGCGACCGCATCCTCCTCTCGACGCTGGAGCATCACAGCAATATCGTGCCGTGGCAGCTTGTCGCCGAGCGGGTGGGTGCGGCGATCGACGTGATACCGCTGACCAGCGACAGCCGCATCGACCTCGACGCCATGGCCGCGATGATCACGGCCCAGCATAAGCTGGTGGCGCTGGCCCATGTCTCCAATGTTCTCGGCAGCACCCTCGACGCACGGCGCGCGGCCGAGATCGCCCATGCGGTTGGCGCGAAGATCCTGATCGACGGCTGTCAGGCGGTGCCGCGCATGGATGTCGATGTGGCGGCGCTCGGCTGCGACTTCTATGCCTTTTCCGGGCACAAGCTCTACGGGCCGACCGGCATCGGCGTGCTGTGGGCACGGGCCGAACTGCTGGAGGCGATGCCGCCCTGGCAGGGGGGCGGGTCGATGATCGACCGCGTGACCTTCGCCAAGACCACCTATGCGCCCGCGCCGACGCGTTTCGAGGCCGGGACGCCCGCGATCGTCGAAGTGATCGGCCTCGCCGCGGCGATGGATTATGTGACGGCGATCGGCATGGACCGGATCGAACGCCATGAGGCGGCGCTGGTGCGCGCGGCCCGTGCGGCGCTCGGTTCGATCAACAGCGTGCGCGTGCTGGGGCCGGAAGATTCGTCCGGGATCGTCTCCTTTGTGATGGAGGGGGTTCATCCGCATGACATCGGCACCATATTGGACGAGAGCGGCGTCGCGATCCGCGCGGGACATCATTGCGCGCAGCCGCTGCTGGATGCGCTCGACCTGCCCGCGACCGCGCGGGCCAGCTTTGGCATTTACAATGACGAGAGCGATATCGCGGCCCTCGTCAAGGGCATGGAACGGGTAAGGAAGATCTTCGTATGAACGAGGAACGCAAGCTCAGCGTCGAGGAAGTCGAGACGGTCGCGCCGCCGCCCAAGGTGCGCGTGGACGAGACGCCCGCGCAGACCCTGGAGCGCAAGCGCGACTATCTCGACGGCTTCCTCAAGGAAAAGCCCGCCGGGCTCACGCCGGGCGAGCCGGGCGGCGACGTCTATGAGGGCATCATCACGGCACTGCGGGAGATTTTCGACCCGGAAATCCCGGTCAACATCTATGACCTCGGCCTGATCTACGGCGTCGACGTGACGGATGACGGCCATGCGGTCGTCACCATGACGCTGACCACGCCGCACTGCCCGGTCGCCGAATCCATGCCGGCCGAGGTCGAACTGCGCGTCGGCGCGGTGCCGGGCGTCGGCAATGCGGAGGTCAACCTCGTCTGGGATCCGCCATGGGACCCGCAGAAGATGTCCGACGAGGCCAAGCTCGAACTGGGGATGCTGTGATGACCACCACCACCACCACCCACGCCCGCCCCGCCGCCGTCATCCTGACGCCCGGCGCCGAGCAGCGCATCGCCGACCTGATGGCCCGCGCGCCGGAAGGGGCGATCGGCGTCAAGCTCTCCACCCCGCGCCGGGGTTGCTCGGGCCTTGCCTATTCGGTCGATTATGTGACCGAAGAAACCCGGTTCGACGAGAAGATCGAGACCCCAGGCGGCGCCTTCTACATTGACGGCGCATCGGTGCTCTATCTGATCGGATCGGTGATGGACTGGGTCGAGGACGACTTTACCGCCGGGTTCACGTTCGAGAATCCAAACGCGAAAGGGTCATGCGGCTGCGGCGAGAGTTTTACGGTTTAGGGCAAGAGCAGTCGAGGCCTTCGCTCCGCTCAGGTCAAGGCTTCGACTTCGCCCGGCCCGAACGGTGACAGGATGGTTGCCCCACAAAACAGCATCATTGAGCGCCGCGCACAATCTACCTACACTGGGCGATTATGGTGACGACCGGCATCCAGGACCTCAGTGATCGCGCGCGCGACATTTTCCGCGTTGTCGTCGAATCCTATCTCGACGTCGGCCATCCGGTGGGGTCGCGCACCATCAGCCGGCTGTCCGGCCTCAACCTCTCGCCCGCCTCGATCCGCAATGTCATGCAGGATCTGGAGGAAGCCGGCCTGCTGGCCGCGCCGCACACCTCGGCCGGGCGGATGCCCACCGAAAGCGGGCTGCGCCTGTTCGTCGACGGCATGATGCAGGCGGGCGAACCGTCGGAGGAGGATCAGCGGGCGATCGAACGCCAGCTGACCGGCGAAGGTCCGATCGAGGAGGCGCTGACCGGCGCGTCGGCGGTGCTGTCGGGCCTCTCCGCCTGCGCGGGGCTGGTGATGATGCCGCGGCGGGAGATCGTCGTACGCCAGTTCAGCTTTGTGCCCTTGTCGGAGGCCCAGGCGCTCGCGATCCTGGTCGGGGAGGATGGTTCGGTTGAAAACCGGGTGGTCGACCTGCCGCCCGGCGTCCGCCCCTCCATGTTGATCGAAGCCGGCAATTTCCTGTCGTCGCGCCTCGCCGGCATGACCCTGGCGGAGGGACAGGCGCGCCTTGCCCTGGAACTGGAATCGGCCCGCAACGCCATTGACGCCGCCTCGCGCACCCTCGTGGAAAACGGGCTTGCCGCCTGGACCACCGATCCCCTGGACCGCCCGATCCTGATCGTGCGCGGCCAGGCGAACCTCATCGATGCGGACGCCGCCGCCGATCTCGACCGGGTGCGGCAATTGCTCGACGAACTGGAAGAAAAGATCGAGATCGCGCGCCTGCTTGACCGTGCCCGCGCGGGCACATCCACGCGCATTTTCATCGGTTCCGAAAACAAGCTCTTTTCGCTGTCGGGCTCTTCGGTCATAGCGGCGCCCTATCGCGGGCCGGGCGGGCGCGTGATCGGCGTGGTCGGCGTGATTGGCCCGACGCGCTTGAACTATGCCCGCGTGGTACCCATGGTTGACTTCACCGCACAGACCCTGACGAGATTGATGCAATGACCGGAACCGAAGACGCAATGAACGAAGCACCCGAGACCGACCGTGAGATCAAGGCGGACGCCCTGCCCGAGACCGAGGGGGCGGGTGTGGACGAGGAACGCCTCGCCGCGCTCGAGGACGAGCTGGCGGCTGCGAAGCAGGACGTGCTCTACGCCCATGCCGAGACACAGAATGTCCGCCGCCGCCTCGAAAAGGAACTGAGCGACGCGCGAGCCTATGCCGCCACCGCCTTTGCGCGGGAGGTTCTCTCCGTCGGTGACAATCTGGAGCGGGCGCTGGCCGCCATTCCGGGGGACCTGCGCGCGGATGAGCGGTTCAAGGGACTGGTCGCCGGGCTCGACGCCACGGGCAAGGAAATGGAGAATGTCCTGCGCAAGAACGGCGTCGAGCGGTTCGAGTCGATCGGGCAGCCGCTCGACCCCAACCGCCATCAGGCGATGGTCGAGATTCCCAATAATGAGGTCGCGCCGGGGACGATCGTGCAGGAAATGCAGCCTGGCTACATGATCAAGGACCGGCTGCTGCGTCCGGCCCTGGTCGCGGTCGCCAAAGCGCCGGACTAGACAGGTGAGCTGGTTCCCGCGGGCGGCGGCCAAACCGGACCGCCCCCGCGCGACACCGGCTACGCCATCCATCGCCATGAGAAGGAAATGCGGCGGCTCCAGGACGTGCTGGAGCGGCAGCGGCATCGACGCCTGGCACCGCCATATTGATGAGCGGCCAACGGTAAAACGGGCAATGAAAATCGGGACAGAAGACGCCCAAATATCCAGCTAAAAAGCACTGGCGTCCTGGCGCGATACTTGTTCGCGCTCGTTTCGCAATAATTGTCGCCAAATGGGACTGTGCGGCAGTTGTACCCAAGCATTAATATGCTATTAACCATGCCGAAGATTCGCAAGGCACGAAAAAATGCCGCCGATGGTCGTGGACGCGAGATCTTTTCACGCAAGCCGGATTGCCTCGGCATTCGGGACTGGTGCGGCCAAATAGCTGTTCCGGTAATCTGTTTGCACGAGGGGGATTTAATGACCGTGACTTCATTCGCCCGGCATTTTACGCCTGGCGCGGCCGCAATACTGGCTCTCCTCGTCGCCAGTGCACCAGCACAGGCTGCCCTGACCTTCAATTTCTCGTTCACAGCCGGCACCAGCGCTGCCGCGCAGAGTGCCTTCATCGCCGCCGGGAGCCGGTGGTCGAACCTGTTCAGCGACAATGTGACGGTAGACCTGACGGTCGGCACGGCCGTGCTGGGCGCCGGCATTCTGGGACAGGCCCGGTCGCGCGAGCTGAATTACAGCTATAGCGCCTTCAGGAGCGCGATGGTCGCCGACAGCTCAAGCGCGGCGGACGCGATGGCCGTGGCCAATCTGCCGGGTGGCAACAGCTTCAACATGCTGTTGAATGGCACGTCGAACAGTCCCAACGGATTTGGATCCGCCACCCCCTTTGTCGACAAGGACAATGACGCCAATAACAGCAGCATCGCCTTGACCGCCGCCAACGCGAAGGCGCTGGGGCTGGCGGCGGGAACGGGCAATTTGGGCGGGTCTTGCGCGTCCACCTGCGACGCCTTCATCCAGTTCAACAGCAATTTTGCGTTCGATTACGACCCGAGCAACGGCATCGGCGCCGGCAGCTATGACTTCGTCGGGGTCGCCACGCATGAAATCGGCCACGCGCTCGGCTTCGTCAGCGGCGTTGATGTTCTCGATTACAACTTCGGGCCATTTCGCGACGATCAGTTCACCTTTGTGTCGGCCCTCGATATGTTCCGCTATTCCGCGCTGAGCGATGCGAACGGCGTGATCGACTGGACGGCGGACACGCGGGCCAAATATTTCTCGATCGACGGCGGCGCGACCGCGATTGCCGGGTTTTCGACCGGATCATCCCATGGTGATGGCAGCCAGGCGAGCCATTGGAAGGACAATCTCGGCCTCGGCGTCATGGACCCTACGGCAGCTCCGGGCGAGATCCTTGTGGTCAGCGACAACGACAAGATCGCGATGGACGTCATCGGATGGAACCGGCAGCGGCAGTCGTCGGTGGTGCCCGAACCGGCAAGCTGGATGATGATAATCCTCGGCTTCGGCCTTGTCGGCCATGCCCTGCGGCGCAGGCCGATGACCGTCCGCTTCGCCGGAAAGGGCCCCGCCGACGCACTGCGATTGTGCACCGCACGATGTTCGTGTAAGGGGGCGCCACAAGCCCGCCTCCTGTGCAGGGCGCCCCTATAATCGGAAATCCCTTTGACAGACATTACTGCGGCGAGTGCCGTTGACCGTTTCCCTGATGCTTTGGCCGGTGCGCTTTCGGCGCGCGGCTACACCGACCTGACTGCGGTTCAGTCGGCCGTCATCAGCCCCGATGCGCGCGGCCGGGACATGGTCGTCTCCGCCCAGACCGGATCGGGCAAGACCGTCGCATTCGGCCTGGCGCTGGGGGACAATCTGCTGACGCCCGAGGGGCATATCCACCCTGCCAAGACACCGCTCGCCCTCATCATCGCGCCCACCCGCGAGCTGGCATTGCAGGTCAGCGGCGAGTTGGAGTGGCTTTATGGCCAGACCGGCGCGCGCATCATCACCTGTGTCGGCGGCATGGACGCCGCCAAGGAACGCCGCAATCTGGCGCATGGCGCCCATATCGTCGTCGGCACGCCGGGCCGGCTGCGCGACCATCTGGAACGCGGCGCGCTCGACCTGACCGCGATCCGCGCCGTGGTGCTCGACGAAGCGGACGAAATGCTCGACATGGGCTTTCGCGAGGACCTCGAGGAAATCCTCGACGCGACCCCGGATACGCGGCGCACATTGCTGTTTTCCGCGACCATTCCCAAGCCGATCGAGGCCCTCGCCCGCCGCTATCAGCGCGACGCGATGCGGATCTCGACGCGGGGCGAGGATCGCGGACACAGCGACATCACCTATCAGGCGGTGACGATCGCGCCCAACGACATCGAGAATGCCGTGGTCAACATCCTGCGCCTGCATGAGGCGGAAACGGCGATGCTGTTCTGCGCCACGCGCGACAATGTGCGCCATCTCCACGCCAGCCTGATCGAGCGCGGCTTTTCCGCCGTCGCACTGTCCGGCGAGCATAGCCAGAACGAGCGCAACCATGCGCTGCAGGCGCTGCGGGATCGCCGCGCGCGGGTGTGCGTCGCCACCGATGTCGCGGCGCGCGGCCTGGACCTGCCCAGCCTGTCGCTGGTCATCCATGTCGAGCTGCCGCGCGATGCCGAGGCGCTGCAGCATCGCTCCGGCCGGACGGGCCGTGCGGGCAAGAAGGGGGTCGCCATCCTGCTGGTGCCCTATCCGCGCCGCAAGCGGATCGAATCGATGCTGCGCGGTGCCAAGATCAACGCCGACTGGATTCCCGCGCCGGGGCTGGACGAGATTCGCAAGGCCGACCGAAGCCGCCTGCTGGAGACATTGCAGGCCACCGTCGAACTGGACGATGACGACCGCGAGCTTGGCGCGCAGCTGCTGGCGACCATGCCCGCCGAGCAGGTCGCCGCCATGCTGGTGCGCGCCCACCGCGCCCGCCTGCCCCGGCCTGAAGAACTGCTGGGCGCGGACAAAACGCGCGCCGAGCGGCCGGAGGGGCCCCGCCCGGGCTTCGAAGGCAGCGCCTGGTTCCGCATGAACATCGGACGGTCCCAGAATGCCGACCCGCGCTGGATCTTGCCCCTGCTCTGCCGCCGCGGCCACATCACCCGCACGGACGTCGGCGCGATCCGCATCACCGGCAACGAAACCCTGTTCGAGGTCGCCGGTCCGGCCGTCGAGCGCTTTGCCGCATCGGTGAAACGCACCGCCACGCCGGACAATGAAGAGGGCGAAGTGGTGATCGAATCCGTGCCCGGTGCCCCGCGCGAGGCCGCGCGCCGCAACAAGCTCGAAGCTCGGACCGGCCCGGACGCATCCAAGCGTCCCTTCCGCAAAGCGCCCCACCGGGCGCCGGGTGGCGCGCCCCCGTCCCGCGCCCCTCGCCCCTATAAGGGGGCCAAAAAGCCCCAGCGCTGATGGCCGCACCTGCGATTCTCGTCGATGCCGACGCCTGTCCGGTCAAGGACGAGGTGTACAAGGTCGCGCTGCGCCATGCGGTGCCCGTCACCATCGTCAGCAACAGCCCGATCCGCATTCCGGCCCACCCGCTGCTGTCGCGCATGGTGGTCGGCGATGGCTTCGATGCCGCTGATGACTGGATTGCCGAGCGCACCAATGCGCGCTCGGTCGTCATCACCAGCGACATATTGCTCGCGGACCGTTGCCTGAAGGCGGGCGCGGCGGTGATCGCGTCCAATGGCAAGCCGTTCACCCTCGCGTCGATCGGCGGCGCGATCGCGACGCGCGCGATCATGGCGGACCTGCGCGCCGACGGCTCCGCGATCGGCGGGCCGCCGCCCTTCAGCAAGACCGACCGCTCGCGCTTCCTTTCCGCGCTCGACGAGGCTCTGGTCCGCCTGAAGCGCGCCGGATAAGGATGGATTACGACGCCGTCATTTTGGGCGCGGGCGCGGCAGGGCTGATGTGCGCGGCCATCGCCGGACAGCGCGGACGCCGCGTCCTCCTTATCGACCATGCCGACGAGCCGGGGCGCAAGATCCTGATCTCCGGCGGTGGGCGCTGCAATTTCACCAATATCGGGACAAGCCCCGACCGCTTCCTGTCCGCCAACCCCCATTTCGCCAAGTCCGCGCTCAGCCGCTACACCCCCCGTGACTTCCTCGCCCTAGTCGAGCGGCACGGCATTGCCTGGCATGAAAAGACGCTGGGCCAGCTGTTCTGCGACGGATCCGCGCGGCAGATCGTCGCCATGTTGATGGACGAATGCGCGGCGGGCCAGGTATCCTTCGCCTTTGGCAATCCCATTGAGAGCGTCACCCATGGCGATGGCCGGTTCCGCGTCGAGACAGGCGCGCAGACGGCTTCAGCCCCTGCGTTCGTCATCGCCAGCGGCGGTCCGGCCATCCCCAAGCTGGGCGCGACCGGCCTTGCCTATGACCTCGCGCGCCAGTTCGGCCTCAAGGTGGTGCAGCCGCGCCCGGCGCTGGTGCCGCTGACCTTGGGGCAGGAGGAAGCGCTGTTCTGCTCGCTCTCCGGCGTGTCGACCCACACCCGCGTGCGCGCCGCCAAGACGGCTTTCACCGAAGCCGCCCTCTTTACCCATCGCGGCCTGTCCGGCCCGGCGATGCTGCAGATTTCCTCCTACTGGCGGCATGGCGAGCCGATCCATGTCGACTTCCTGCACGGGCAGGACAAGGGCTGGCTGCTCGGCCTCAAGCGGGACGAGCCGCGCCTGACGGTGCGCGCGGCGCTGGCGCGGCATTTGCCCGCACGGCTTGCCGAGGCGCTGTGCGGGGCAAATGGCGCGGAACTCATGCTGGGCAATATGCAGGATGCGGTGCTGCGCGCCCTGTCCGCGCGCCTCTCCGACTGGCCGTTCCACCCCACCGGCACCGAGGGCTATGCCAAGGCGGAGGTGACGGCAGGCGGCGTCTCGACCGATGGCCTGTCGTCGCAATCACTGGTTGCGCGTCACCTGCCGGGCCTTTACGTTATCGGTGAGTCGGTGGACGTGACCGGCTGGCTTGGTGGCTATAATTTCCAATGGGCCTGGGCGAGCGCCCATGCCGCCGGAACGGCCCTGTAATCGCCGCTACGGCACGGTCGGTCCATTTTGGAATACAAACGGACAAATAGCTGCCATAGACCATGGATTCGTTGAGGCCATTGGCCTCTGAACCGTGAAAACGCGGTCATACGTTCGCAACGAAGCAAGCTGATGCTCGGCAAATTTCCCCGACGGTGTTCGGGCCATCCGCCTGAGACTATCATTGGAACTGCTTTTGCCATTCACCGCGCGGCCGGATCGCCGCCTGTAGTCGGATGCTCAAGAAGAGCAAGCAAGGAGTAACAGAATGTCCAGAGAAACCGTTCGCCCGTTCCTGATCAACAAGGACGAAGAGGGCCATTTCCGCCTGACGGTGCGGGCCACGCGCTATAATTCGCAGGGCTATCCGATCGTGACGTCGACGCTGCAGCCCGAGACATTCCGGACCGCGGCCCTGGCCAAGGCGTTCGCCGTGGAGCAATTCCGCGCCGAAGCGGGCCAATACGCCACGAAATGAGCCAGCCGGCGGGCTGATCCATCAGCCCCCGCACGGCCGGTGGCGGTCAGCTCACGCGCCGCTCCGCCAATGATTTGTCGATATTGTCGAAGAGGATGTTCAGGTCTGTCAGGCCGGCATTCTTCGCGTGGATACGCACGCCCTGGACCAGTTTATGGAGCTCGTCCGCGGTTGCCTTGTCGAGCTGGTCAACCTCGACCAGCCGCTTGGTCAGTACGCCCACCATCATCAGCGACAGCAATGCGATATGGTCCGTTTGATCCCTGAGTTGCATGGCATCCTCCATTTCCGCAGCTGGAATGTATCACCTTCGCAACACCCCAGGTACGTTTTCTTGATGGGGACGGCGCTGCGCGGCCATGCTAATATTGCATGAATGAGGCTGCATATGTCCGGGCGGGAGGATCAGCAGCGTGGGTGAAATCATGGCGGGCGGGTCTACCGGCGACAAGGACAGCGATCCGGATGTCCCGCGACACTATGATCTGCTGGTAATCGGCGGCGGGATCAACGGCACGGCCATTGCGCGTGCAGCGGCGGTGTCGGGCCTGGGCGTTCTTCTGGTCGAACAGGGTGATCTTGCCCAGGCGACCTCGTCCGCCTCGACCAAGCTGATGCATGGCGGGCTGCGCTATCTGGAGCGCCATGAATTCCGGCTGGTGCATGAATCGCTCACCGAGCGCGGGATCATGCTGCGAGCCGCGCCGCATCTCGTCCGCCCCCTCGAATTCCGGATTCCCCATGATCCCGCGCTACGGGCCTGGCCGATCATGCGCATCGGCCTGTGGCTCTATGACCTGCTGGCCCGGCGGGGGTCGTTGCCACGATCGCGCAGCGTCACGTTGGACGATCCCGCCTTGGCCAATCCGGGAGGGCGCGGCTTTAGCTATTGGGATGCGCGGGTGGATGATGCGCGCCTGGTCGTGCTGAACGCCGTGGATGCGGCCGAAGCCGGGGCGGCAATCCTGACCAGGACCCGCTTCACCGGCGCAGTGCGGGGAGACAGGGACTGGATGCTGTCTCTCCGGACATCCGCCGCCGGCCGGACAGTCAAAGCCCGGATGATCGTCAATGCCGCCGGTCCGTGGGTGGAGCAGGTCTTGCGGGACGGATTTGCCCGCACTGGTCCGAGCCGGCTCAGGTTGGTGCGGGGGAGCCACATCATTGTGCCGCGCTGCTTTGACGGCGAGCATGCCTGGCTGTTCCAGCAGCCCGATCGCCGGATCCTGTTCGCCATTCCCTATCAGCAGGATTTCACCCTGATCGGCACCACCGATGTCGCGGTGGATGGGCCGACGGATACCCGGATCAGTCCGGCTGAGGTCGAATATCTGCTGGCCGCGGTGAACCGTTATCGCCGCGATCCGCTTGAGCCCGGGGATGTCGTCAGCCGCTATGCGGGCATTCGCGCCCTGTTCGACGACGGCGCGGGGTCGGCGAGTGCGGTGAGCCGGGAATATCATCTCGACCTCGACCGCGACGGCCCACCCTTGCTGAGCGTCTTTGGCGGCAAGATCACCACGGCGCGGCATCTGGCGGAAGCCGCGCTTGCGAAGCTCGGCGTCGAGGCTGGCGATACGCGGCATCGCCCCCTGCCTGGCGGTGACATGAGCGATTTTGCGGCGATGCTGGACATGGCGCGCCGACGCTGGCCGTTCGTCGATGATGCCACCCTTGACCGCATGGCGGGCGCCTATGGCACGCGGCTGGCCCATGTCCTGGGGGATGCGCAATCTCCCGAGGATCTCGGTCGGCATTTCGGCGCGGGGCTCCATGCGCGCGAAGTCGATTATCTTGTCGGGCATGAATGGGCGACCTGCGCGGACGACATTCTCTGGCGGCGATCCAAACTGGGCCTGCGCCTGAGCGGCCCCCAGGCGGATGCGCTGCAGGCCTATATCGAGGAGCAGGATCAATGACCCAGCGCAGCATCATCGCCATCGATCAGGGCACGACCTCCACGCGCGCGATCCGCTTTGACGCAGCGGGCGCCGTCGTCGCCAGCGCCGCGCGCGCGCTGCCGCAATATTACCCGCAATCCGGCTGGGTGGAGCAAGACCCCGAGGAAATCTGGGCGGGCACCCTTCATGTGCTGCGCGCCGTCATGGATGACGGTGTCGCGGCGATCGGCATCGCCAACCAGCGCGAGACCATCATCCTGTGGGACCGGGAGACCGGCGCTCCGCTGGCCAATGCCATCGTCTGGCAGGACAGGCGCACCGCCGATCTTTGCGCGGCGATGCGGGACGACGGGGCGGAGCCGATGATCCAGCAAAAGACGGGGCTGCTCCTCGACCCTTATTTCTCGGCGACAAAGCTGCGCTGGCTGCTCGACCATGTCGACGGCGCGCGCCACCGCGCCGCGCGGGGCAAGCTCGCCGCCGGAACTGTCGACAGCTTCCTCCTCTGGCGGCTGACCGGCGGGCGGGTCCATGCAACCGATGTCACCAACGCGTCGCGCACCATGCTCTACGACATTGGAAAGCATTGCTGGGACGATACACTGCTGGCGCTGTTCGATATCCCCCCATCCATATTGCCCACCGTCCACGGCAATGCGCATATCTTTGGCGATACCGATCCGGTGCTCACCGGCAGGTCGCTCCCGATAGCGGGCATGGCGGGCGACCAGCAGGCCGCGCTGATCGGGCAACGCTGCTTCGCGCCCGGCATGGTCAAGTCGACCTATGGCACCGGATGCTTCCTGCTCGCCAATATCGGCGCTGATCCGATCCTGTCGTTCAACCGGCTGCTGACCACCCCCGCCTATCGCATCGGCGATGACGACGCCTATGCGCTGGAAGGATCGATCTTCGTCGCAGGCGCCGCCGTCAAATGGCTGCGCGACACGCTCGGCCTGATTGCAAGCGCACAGGACACCGCGCGGTTGGCCGCCGGCGTGCCCGATGACCACGGCGTTCACCTCGTTCCGGCCTTCGTCGGATTGGGCGCACCCCATTGGCGTAGCGACGTCAAGGCAGCCATTACCGGCATGACCCTGGATACCGGCCCCGCCCATTTGGCCCGCGCCGCGCTGGAGGCGGCGGCGTTCCAGACCGACGACCTGATCGATGCGATGACCGCAGACGGGATCCTGCCACCCTCGCTCGTTCGGATCGACGGCGGCATGGCCACTAACGACTGGTTTGCCCAATGCCTCGCCGACCTGATCGGATTGCCGGTCGAGCGCCCCGCCAGCCATGAGGCAACCGCCTTCGGCGCCGCCCTGCTCGCGGGCCTGACCATTGGCCTGTGGCCCGACCGCAACGGCCCCGCAACCGATGACAACACGGTCGCGCGTTTTCACCCTGTCATCGGCAGCGAAGCCCGGACCAAAAGGCGGCAGGCCTGGCAAACCGCCGTCCGTCAGGTGCTGGCCGCCCCTATGCCGCCGAGCAGCTTTTTGATATAATCAAACGTTGCACATCGCCGGAGGCAGGGCGATGGACCAAGGTTGCATCGACATGCCAACCGGCTGATTCAATGGTTGGAGGAGCATGTCATGAACGTCTTCATCCTGTTCGCCGGGAGCGGACCACTGGTGGTCCTCACCTCGCACGTTTCGATCGAGGATCCCGCCCTGTTGGAGAAGCTCGCCGCCAAGGGAATCGACAAGTTCCTGGCCTATGGCATCCCGCTGGCGCTCGCCAAGGCGCGCTATGGCCTGCATTTCGACGTCGTCGCAGGCGGCTTGTCGGAGACGGACGACCTTCGCGTGCTGGATTTCGACGGGACGCGGGCGCTGCGCCTGTTCAGCTTCGCCGAAATGACCGGCCCCTTTGTCCATGAGGCCGCAATACCAACGCACATCGGGTCGCGAGCAGCAGGGTGAAGCAGGACAGCTTCAGTGCATCATGTACGAATCGCTGAAGTGGCCGCGCCGCGCCTGCCGGGTCAGGCGGGCGAATTCCGCGCCGGTCATATGGATGAGCGACGCATGATCCCCAGCCTCGAAATAGACGTCGGTCTGGGCATCCAGGCTGTCGTCGACGATGGTCTGAACGCCGTAGCCGGAGCCTAGCGGCGGCACGGCGCCGAATTCGCAGTCGTCGAAGATCGACGCCAGTTGCTTTTCCTCGACAAGGTGCGGTTTGAGGCCAAGATCGCTTCTCAATTCGACAAGCTCAAGGCGCCGGTCCGCCGGCAGCACGGCGAGCAGATAATCATGTTCCGCATCGAGCAGAACAGCCTTGGCCATTTGCCCGGCCGGGACGTGACACAGCCTTGCGGTTTCCATCGAGGAGCGAGTCGGCTCATGGGGGATGAGTTCGTAAGCCGCATGTTCCTGCGCCAGGAATTGGCTCAATTTCGGGGCGATTGTCATCACATTCCTCCAATCGGTCGCCTGCGTTTGACAGCCTCCACCGCGGAGCAGCAGCATCACCGCAATGGGGATCGCGCAGTTGGCATTATAGCCCGGCCGGCGGAGAATCTGAAGCCTCGATCAACGGTGTGGAGTCCCGACCGCGTGAGCGCCGAACGATATGTTTGGTCAGACCTCCGCCGGACTGGCTCGAAACTGCAGTTGCATCAGCGCGCCCCCGTCAGCGCGCGATCCAACCTTTAACTGACCGCCGAGCGCGGTCATGATCCGGTCGACAATAGCCAGGCCGAGCCCCGCGCTGTCGGTCCGTTTCATGTCCGCCCGCCAATATCTGCGCCGTGCATCCCCGGGGCTTGCCGCGATGCCGGGGCCATTGTCGGCAACTGCGATGCCGCCATTGTCCGATATGGTCACGATGATGTCCGTCCCTTCGGGGGTGTGACGGATCGCATTGTCGATGAGATTGGAGAGCGCGATTTCGATGAGAGTCGTGGAACCCGCGACAAGATGCGGGAGCGGCGGCGCATCCAGCGCGATCGTCCGTCCGCTTCGGAACACGAGCGGCGCATGCATTTCGACGGCATGCCTGGCCACCGCGCAGAGATCGGCCAGATCATCATTCGGCCTGGGATTTTCAACCGAGGCCAGCTCCATCAGCTGATTGATCACATGGGTTGCCCGCTCCACCGCGCCGTGCAGTTGCGTCTTGAGCAAGGGATCTCCGCAGGTTTCCGTGCGAAGTGCTATGAGGGCCAGGGGCGTGCGCAACTCGTGCGCGACATTGGCGATGAATTCCGACTGGTTGCGATAGGCGTCATGCACACGGTCGAGTGCATGGTTGACCGCGTTGGCGAGGGGCCGCGCCTCGCTTGGAAGCTGTTCCGCGTTGAGGCGCAGATCCATCGTGTCGGCACGAATGCCGTCTGCCTCACGGGACACATCGCCGATCTTTCCGGCGGCACGGCGCACCACGAAAATCGCCAGGCCGAGGGACACGACGATCGTGACCGGAACAATCCAGAGGAAGCGCGCCAGAAAGGAGGCCACGACATCATCGACGATGACTTCGGGGCGCCGCCGGTCCTGCGCAATGAGAAACCAGAGCGTGGTTTTACCAAAGCGTTTGGGAATGCTCGCCACGTCGAGCGGCCCCAGGCGCAGGTCAATTTTTTGGGATGTGCGAGGAATTTGGGCGATGTCAGCATCAAAAGGTCGCGGGCTCTGGCCGATCAATATTCCCTTCGCGTCGACGACGGCAAAACTGCGCGTTCCTTCCTGCGGGGTGTAGAACGGCCCCATGCCGTTGTGGAGGTCTATGGTCCATTTCTGCGCATCCTGCCGGATGAGGCGCGCCAGCCTGTTGGCGTCGTGATCGAAGCGCTTGCGGACAAAGGCATCCGCCGTGTGATGCAGCATCGACGACATCGCCAGAGGCAGCGTGATGCCGGCGACCAGAAGAATGAGGATTTGCGCGAGCAGGAACTGCCCAAGCATCGAGCGCGGCAGGTACCGCATCACCGCGCCATCAGGAGGTAGCCGACGCCGCGCACCGTCCTGACGGTGACATTGCGCGACGCGCTCTCCAGTTTCTTGCGGATGCGATGCACATAGACCTCGACCGCGTTGGAGCCCAGGGCGTCGCCCGCGCCGAACAGCTGATCCTCCAGCACCCGCTTGGGCGTCACATGGCTATGACGGCGGAGCAGGATTTCGAGCAGTTCGACCTCGCGGGCGGACATTTCCACCTGTGTTCCGCAAACGCTCACCTCGCGGGTTTCGGTATCGAGGGCGACGTCACCGACTTCGATACAGCGTGGGACATATCCGCCCTGACGCCGCAAAATGGCTTCGATCCGCGCATGAAGCTCGTCAAACAGGAACGGCTTGACCAGATAATCATCCGCGCCGCCACGCAGGCCCTCGATGCGCATTTCCGGCGAGCTTCGCGCGGTGAGGATGATGACCGGTTCAACCCGGCCTTCGGCGCGCAGACGCCTGAGCAACTGGAGACCGTCCTCATCGGGCAGGCCCAGGTCGAGTATGATGACCGAATAGGCGGTGTTGCCAATGAGCTGTGCGGCATCGCCGGCACAGTCGGCAAAGTCGCAGGCGACCGATCGGCGCGCAAATGCAGCGCGCAGTGCGTCCGAAAGGTCGGCATTATCTTCCACGATCAGCAGGCGCACGGCAAATTGCTTCCTCGGATCCCCGCGCGGGGCGGCGAGACGGTCTGTGTCCTCAACGACAGGGGGTATGATTGCCGGGACGCATTCGCAAGCCGACCCTCACGATTTACGGCGGCGTTGTAAGGTTGCAGTCAGCATTCCCGGGCATTGATTGTTGCGACGCAAAAGCCGGGCCTTGCATTTCTCCCCGTCAAAGAAGCGGCTCCGGTTTTTGCGCCGCGCCCCCATTGGCATTCGCGGACAGCTACCTCCACGCTGTCCGCGAATGCCTTTTTTGTGGGAGAGGCGCATCCGCTAGGCCGACTTGCTGGCCAGGGTCATGACCACCCGCAGGCCGGGCCCGTTGTCCTCCAGCGCGATCGTTCCATCGTGCAGGCGCGCGACGGCCTGGACGAGCGACAGCCCGAGCCCCGATCCGCTGACATGGCGTGCGGGATCAAGGCGCCCGAACCGACGCTGCGCTTCGCCATAGCGTCCTTCCGGAATGCCGGGGCCATCGTCGGCAACCACGAACTGAAGGCCTTCGGGTCGCACCGATGCGGAGACGATGATCTTGTGCCCGCCATGGGCATATTTGAGCGCGTTTTCGATCAGATTGCCCAAAGCCTGACTGACCAGTTCGCGGTGAAGGGGAGCCGGCGGAACTGTTGGTGCGTCTGCAACCAGGGCAAATCCCTTTTCCTCGGCCAGCGGCCCATAGATTTCGACGAGATCGGCCACAAGGGCACGGATGTCGGTCGGCACGAAACGCTCGCGTCCGATGCCGGCTTCGGCGCGACTGATCTGGAGCGCGGTCGATAACATCGCAAGCAGGGCCTCCGCCTCGGTCGATACCTTTTCCAGCGCTGCGAGCGAGGCCGCGTCATTGGTCTCGATGATGGCCCGCTCCAGCACGGATTTCAGGCGCGTGATCGGCGATCGCAGGTCGTGGGCCAGCCCATCGGTCACGATCCGCAATTCGGACACCAGGGCCTCGATACGATCGAGCAGCGCGTTGACGCCCTTGCCCAGCTTTTCGAAACTGTCGCCGGTGCCATCGAGCGGAACGCGTTTCGAGAAATCCCCATCGTCTATCGCGGCCGCGACGGCGGCGATGGCATGAACGCTGCGGCCGACAATGCGGCCCAGCATCAGCGCGATCACGAAGGTCAACGGAACAGCGACAAGCAAGGCCGCGAACATCGCCTCCTCGTTGATGCGTGTCAGGATCAGGCTGTTATCGATGACATGGCCGACCAGGAGATGCCCGCCATTTGGCAGGGTCGCCGCCATGAAACCGATATGTTCGGGCCGATTGCTCTGCATCCGGTAGAGATCGAGTTCCTGCCAGGGCGTGGATGGCGCAATGACCGTCGGCCATGCGGCGAGATTGCCCGCGACAACGCTGCCGTTCGCCCGGGTCAGCAATATGACCGGGGTGTTGTAGCGCTGCGACCCGATGCGCTCGTCAATCAGCTTCTTGAGCTGGACCTCGCCGCCTGTTCGATAGCCCGCCACCAGATCGTCCCGCAATTCCGAGACGAGCGCCTGTTGCTCGCGCGTCAGGGCGTGCTCGCTGGCGGTGCGCACGAAATAGAGCACGCCGCCGGTGGCCAGCATCTGGAAGAGGAATATCAGCGTAACAAAGCGTGACGTCGTGGAGCCCAGCAATCCAGGGAATCGTTGCGACATTCAGGCGTCCGAACCGAGGCGGTAGCCCGCGCCGCGAACCGTGTGCAGCAAGGGGCGATCATAGCCGTCGTCGAGCTTGCGCCGCAACCGGCTGACATGCACGTCGATGACGTTGGTGCCCGGGTCGAAATGATAATCCCACACGCCCTCCAGCAGCATGGTGCGGGTCACGACCTGATCGGCATGGCGCATGAGATATTCGAGCAGCCGGAATTCACGCGGTTGAAGATCGAGCAGGGTTTCGCCGCGCCGCACCTTGCGGGACAGCAAATCCATTTCAAGGTCCCCGCATCTCAGCTGCGTCTCGACCGCACTCCCCTGGCCTCCCTTGCGAAGGAGCAGGCGGACGCGCGCCAGCAATTCGGCAAAGGCAAAGGGCTTGACCAGATAGTCATCCGATCCGGCCGTCAGTCCGGCGACGCGGTCGTCCGCGGTTGCCATGGCGGACAGTATGATGACCGGCGTCTCGATCCTGGCGGCCCGCAAGGCGGCAAGAACAGCCATGCCATCCATGGCGGGGAGCAGGCGATCGAGAATGATGGCGTCATAACTGCCGTCGCTGGCGAGAAAGAAGCCATCACGACCGTTGTCGGCATGGTCGATCGTAAAGCCCTCCTCCGACATGCCCTTGATGACGTAAGCGGCCATCGATTCATCATCTTCGACCAATAATAGCTTATGTCCCATGGATATGCCTTTCGTGCCGGTGAAGCATGATATCATGGGCGCTATGATTGTGAGACAATTGTAAGGCGATAACAGTATCCCGACTGGCGCCAAGCATGGTCGCAGCATCGCGAATGGTCCTCACCGGGCGCCCGTCGATGGCCAGTATCCGGTCTCCCACGGCGATGCCGTCCCGCTGCGCTTCGCTTCGCGTGCGCAGGCTCGTGACGACCAGCCCCGCATCGGGTGGCGGCAGTTCAGCAACCGTGAAACCGGGAAAGACCGACATTTCGCTCTGGCTCTTGCCCATCCGGCCGGCGACCCCGTGCCGCTCTTTCGTCATGACAAATCCGACGGCCGCGGCCAGCAGCAACAGGCACGCCATCATGAGCGGGATGGTCAAGACCCCCTTCCAGGTCATGGCGAGGCCGCGTGCTGGCAGGCCATTTGCTGTCCTCCTGCTCTCATGGGGCGAGGGTTCGATACGAACCCTCGCCTGAATTATAGTCCTATTTGCGCGCAGTGGCGGTCGGCTTGGCTGACGCCAGGTGCTGCTTGGCGGGGCGAGACGCCACATGCCGCTTGGCGGGATGAGACGCCATATGCCCCTTGGCCGGGCGCGACGCCACGTGGCGCTTGGCGGGGTGACGGGTCATGCGATGCGGCGCCTGCGAGGGGTTCATGCACTCGTCCTTGACGGTCTTCGAGCATAGCGGCACCTTTGCGGCCGGCGCCGTTGCCGGATCGCCTTGCGCCATTGCCATGCCGCTCAGGGTCAGAGCGCCAGCCATCAAGGCGGTTTTCAAAATGCTGTTCATGACAGTCTCCTTTCGTGTCTGCGATGATCGGGGAACCTTCCAGTCAAGGTCCCGTACCGCTGACTGAATTTTGCGGCGAGGGGGCTGCCAAGTCACGTTACCCTTTGGTCATGAAATGGCCATCCGCTGTGCTTGGGGAGAGTGCGGCGATCCCTTCAATCTGGCTGGATCCGGGTATTTTTCCAGTCGCCGCGAGGGGCTGTCGACGGCGACATGCAGATGAAACATTCTTCATTTCCCCGTCACCCGGGCGGCCTTTCGAATTTGCTAGAAACGGGACGGCGTTCGAGCGGCCTTTGGAGAAAAGCATGAAGCTGCTGCCATGGATAGCCGCACTCACTGCCGGAGTGGTCGGGTTTCTGGCCTATATCGGCTATTGGGGAGGCGCGGTGTTCACGCCTATCCCGGCCACTGGCCCGCCCGGCACCGCGAAAGCCGGCCTGGCTGCCGTGATCCTGTCCGGCGACATGGGGTTCGCTGTCGGAATGGGGCCAAAGATCGCCGACAAGCTTGCAGCGGACGGCATTCCGGTCATCGGCGTCAACTCCCTGACATTCTTTCGGCATGCGCGAACGCCGGGCGAGGTCAAGGCCATGCTTGCGGACGCGACGCGACGCGCCCTCGCCTTCGGGCACGCCCGCCAGGTCATCCTGATCGGGCAATCCTTCGGGGCGGACATGCTGCATGTCGGCCTGACCGGCCTCCCCCCGCGGTTGCGGGAAAGGATACGCATGGTCGCGCTGGTCGTGCCGACAGAAACGGTCTTTTTCCAGGCTTCGCCATCAGAGATGTTCAGCTGGGTCGATCCCGACGCCGATGCGCGGGAGACGGCGGGCCAATTGACCTGGGTGCCGACCGTCTGCATCCGTGGGCGAGAGGAACAGGACAGCCTGTGCCCGCACCTCCATCAGCGCAATGTCCAGCAAGTCGTCCTGCCTGGCGGGCATCCCCTGCACTGGGATGTGGATGCCGTCCACGCGGTGCTGAGCGCGGCGATCGACCGGACGGCATCGCCATAGGCTGACATTACGAAAGTTTCAGGTGCTGCTCATCCGGGCGATATTCGCCGCATGACACAAAGGGTCAACCGATAGTGACATTGGAAAGGATGCCATGCGCCGTTCAGGCGTCAGATCAGGTCTCGCGGCGATGGCGGCGATCCTGCCCCCTGTGCCGGTCGCGGCGCAGCCGGTGCCCGAGGTGCCGGCCCATGAACCACGCACAATCTGGGTCAACCCATCCGGTTCGGTCAAAGTCGAAATCGGCGACTGCGCCGACAAATTATGCGGATGGGTCACCTGGGCGTCGGCCGAGGCGGAGCAGGACGCGCGCGATGGCGGCACCCCGAAACTGGTCGGCACGGAACTGCTCCAGGACTATCATCAGACCAGCCCCGACAACTGGACCGGCCGGGTGTTCGTGCCCGACTGGGGAAGAAGCTTCTATTCCACGATCCATCGGCTGAACCCCGGCGCCCTGAAGATCAGGGGATGCATATTGGGCGGATGGGTTTGCAGGTCTCAAATCTGGCACAGGCTGTCCGCGCCATGACCAGTTTGGGGCATTCCGCCGCGCAGGCGATACGGCGCAACCGGACAGGCGTGGGCATTGCCATGGTCGCCCTTCTGGCGGGCCTGGCCTTTTTCGCACTGCGCACATTGCTGCTTGAAGTGCGCCTGCGCGATGTCCGGGCGGCGTTCCACGCCCTGCATCCCTGGCAGATCGGCACGGCGCTGGCGCTGACGACGGTCAGTTACCTCCTGTTGACGCTCTATGATGTCCTTGCATTGCGCATAATCGGCAGGCCGCTGCCGTACCGGACCGCCGCGCTGGCATCCTTCACCAGTTATACGCTCAGCCACAATCTGGGCCTGTCGCTCCTGACCGGCGGATCGGCGCGCTATCGCGTCTACAGCGCCAACGGGCTCGACCCGGGCGACATTGCCCGGGTCATCGCCACGGCGAGCATGACCTTCTGGAGCGGTGTCATCGTGATGGCGGCGGCGGCCCTGATCCTCCGCCCGGTACATCTCGGGTCGGGAACGTTTGGCGGAATGCTGGATTGGCCGCTCGTCACGCAGCGGCTGCTCGGGCTGGCAATATTTGGTGCTGCCGCGATCATGCTGATCCTTGCCCGCAGGCCGAACCGGTCGTTGAAAGTCTTCCGCTGGACCTTGCCCCTGCCGTCATCGCGGCAGGCGTTGGCGCAGATGGGGCTCGCGGGCCTCGACCTCGCCGCCGCCAGCGCCGCCCTCTATGTCCTGGTGCCCCATGCCACCCTCCAGATGTTCCCCCATTTCTATCTCGGCTATGCGCTCGCCATCACCGTGGCTCTGGTAAGCCATGTTCCGGGCGGCATTGGCGTTTTCGAGGCCGTCGTTCTGGCGACCTTGCCGGAAGTGGACAGGCCGTCGCTGTTCGCGGCGCTCATCGCCTACCGTGCGATCTACTATGTCCTGCCCCTGCTGGCCGCGGCGGGCATGCTGGCGGTTCACGAACACCGGCAATGGCGTCCACCGCTGGCGACGGCGATGGATATCTCGCAATCCGTCGCCTCGGGAATTGCACCCATGCTGGTCGCGGCACTGGCCCTGGTGGGGGGAACGGTCCTGCTCGTCTCGGGCTCTCTTCCCGCCATACCGTACCGGCTTCATGTCCTGCGCATGTTCGTACCCCTGCCATTTGTGGAAGCGTCGCACATTGCCGCCAGCCTGGCCGGCACCTGCCTGCTCCTCCTCGCCCCGGGCCTTTACAAGCGGCTCGACGGCGCCTTCATCCTGACGCGCGCCATGCTGGTGGCTGGCGCGATCTTCTCCCTCGCCAAGGGGGTCGACTATGAAGAAGCGTTGATCCTGTTGTTCATTGCCGGCGTGCTGCAGTGGACCCGCGCCGCCTTTTACCGCCGTACGGCTTTCACCATGAAGAGCTTTTCGACGGGCTGGCTCACCGCCGTCGTCGTCGCGCTGGGCTTGTCGCTGTGGATTGGCTTCTTCGCCTTCAAGCATGTCGATTATCAGAATCAGCTTTGGTGGCAATTTGCCTGGAAGGGCAACGCATCGCGCTTTCTGAGAGCGAGCTTCGCCACCGCCATCCTGCTGATCGGCGCCATATTGCTCCGCTTCTTCGGACCGGCCGAGCCGGTGATCGCGGACGACGTGCAGCAACTTTCCGATGATATGCGCGTCTTCGACCAGACCGATCGCACCGACTCGATGCTGGCGTGGACCGGGGACAAAAGATTCTTCATGTCCGCCACGGGCAACGCGTTCCTGATGTATCAGGTGCAAGGGCGCAGCTGGATCGTCATGGGCGATCCGGTTGGGCCGAAGTCCGAATGGCCCGACCTGCTGTGGCAAATGCGCGAGCGCGCCGATGCGGCGCAAGGGCGGCTGCTGCTCTATCAACTGACGGTCGATGCGCTTCCGATCGCCATCGACCTTGGTCTCCAGCTCATCAAATATGGCGAGGAAGCCCGGGTTGATCTGGAGCATTTCACGCTGGAGGGGCCCGAGGCCAGGGGGCTGCGGCATTCCCACCGCCGCGCCGAAAGGGACGGCGCGACCTTCGAAATCATCCCGGCGGCCGACCTGCCGGGCATCATGAGGGAGTTGCGGGCAATCTCGGATTCATGGCTGGCGGCCAAGGGACGTTCGGAAAAGGCGTTCAGCGTCGGCACCTTTGATCCGGCTTATCTGGCGCGCTTCGATTGCGCGATCGTCCGGCGCGAAGGCAGGATCGTCGCCTTTGCCAATATCTGGGCGACGCCGAATCATGAGGAACTGTCGGTCGACCTGATGCGCCATGTCGACGTCCTCCCTTATGGCACGATGGATTTCCTGTTCGTCGAATTGATGAAATGGGGCCAGGTCAATGGCTACAGGTGGTTTACGCTGGGCATTGCGCCGCTGTCCGGCCTTGAAGCGCGCCGACTCGCGCCGATCTGGGCGCATGCCGGTGCCTTTCTGTATCGCCACGGCGACAGCCTGTACGGCTTTGAGGGGCTGCGGGCCTATAAGGACAAGTTCTCGCCGCAATGGGAGCCGCGCTACATCGCCGGACCCCACGGCGTCGGCCTGGCGCGCGCGCTGGTCGACCTGCAGACGCTCGTCGGCGGCGGGCCGGGCAGCGCGGCGCGAAAGCCACCGCTCGCCCGTGCGGCCTGAGCTGCTTAGACCACCAGCAAGGCGCGCGGCCTTTCCTCTATGATCGCAGGTACGGGATAACGTCCGGCCTGATGCTCGGCGAGGTCGCACCGCAGCAACGCGGCGGCCATGGCAAGGCCGACATTGTCGCTGGTCTCCGCATAGGACGATGCCCGGATGCAAGCGTCAATGGCTTCGGCCAGCATCGCGCGTGTCTGGATGTGGGGTGGCGGGTTCGACGATGGACGGGACATCAGGCTTTCCATGATCAGAAGCGGACGCCGATGCCTGCCAGCAGCTGGTGCTGGTCGGGAATGGAGTCGCTGGTCGTGTAGCGATATTCAGCCTTGAGATAACTGATCTTGCCGAGCGGCACCTCCGCGCCGGCAGCAAGGCGCACGCCGCCCGCATCATTGGACGCAACCGTCGACGTGCCATCGCCGGGCAGATAGCGCGAGCGCACAAGGCTGTTGTCATAGGCGACGCGGCCATAGAACAGGCCAAGCCCGGTCTTGAGGCCAAGTCGCGCGCCGACATCCCAATCGCGCACCATCTTGCCGCACAGGCTGTCGGTCGGCGTCAGCACGGGACCGGAGCATCGGGTCGCGCCGCCAAGGTCGAAATTGGTGTCGAGGCCCACGACAAAATTGCTGCCGAGACCGACATCATAGCCGAGGCCGGCGCCATAGAGCAGGCGTGACGATGGCGACCGGGCCGTGGTGGTCCCGGTCTGGTCCGGCACGGCGAGGCTGTCCCAGCCCAGATGAACCTCGGCGCGTGGGCCGGTGTAGGTCTGCGCAAAGGCAGGGGTGGCAGATGCCATGGCGGTCACCAGGGCCAGGCCGGATCTTTTCATCAGTCGAACTCCATTGCCAACAATGGCGGTTCGATCATCGGATGCGAACCACGACCGCCTTTTTGGAATTCCGACCTGACGGTTACCTTACGCGATCCGAAATTTTCAACTGGCCTTTTCGCGACCGAGGGGGATTATCACGAAACGAATTTGCGGGACCAGGTCGGGCCGATCGGCTATCTTGCGCCGGACCATTGATTGATAAGCGGTTCGCCTGAGGGAGGGAACATCATGTCGATCATCGACACACGTTCCGCACAGATGTTTCCGATCCTCACGGAGGCGGAGATTGCGCGCGTGCGCCGCTTCGGCGAGCTTCGCCATTATGCCGATGGAGAGGCATTGGCCCAGGTCGGGACCCCCGGTCACGGGATTGAGATCCTTCTTTCCGGCAAGGTCGCGATCAGCCAGCATGACGAGCACAGTGATCGGAAACCCATCGTCACTCACGGCCCCGGCGGCTTTGTCGGCGAGCTTGGACAGCTGTCCGGCCAGCCCTTTCTGATCGACGCCTATTGCGAGGGCGACGTCGAGGTCCTGATGATCCCGCCGGAGCGGCTGCGTGCCCTGCTCGTTGCCGAGGCGGAGCTGGGCGAACGGATCATGCGTGCGCTCATCCTGCGCCGCGTCGGCCTGCTCGAGATTGGGGCGGGCGGACCGATCATCATCGGCCGCGACGGTGATGGCGACGTGCTCCGCCTGGAAGGCTTTCTTTCGCGCAACGGCCATCCCCACCAGCGGCTCAATCCCGATGACGATGCCGATGCGCGTGCCCTGATCGAGCGGTTCAAGGTGGCCGAAGAGGAGCTGCCGATCGTGCTCTGTCCTGGTGGCGAGCTGCTGCGCAACCCCAATGAGGGCTCGCTTGCCCGCTGCCTTGGCATGGTCGGTCCGATCGACCCCAACCGCATTTTCGATGTCGCTGTGATCGGTGCCGGCCCGGCTGGCCTGGCGACTGCGGTCTATGCGGCTTCCGAGGGCCTTGACGTCCTTGTCCTTGATTGCCGGTCATTTGGCGGACAGGCTGGCGCTTCGGCACGGATCGAGAATTATCTGGGCTTTCCAACCGGCATCTCGGGTCTCGCCTTGATGGCGCGCGCCTTCAACCAGGCGCAGAAATTTGGCGTGCAGATGGCGATTCCCGACGAAGCGGTGAAGCTGGAATGCGACGACGCGTCCGGGCTGGGCCGACGCTTGAGCCTCGCCAATGGCGAGCGCGTTCGTGCGCGCGCCGTGGTCCTGGCGACCGGTGCCCGCTATCGGCGCCTCGACGTCGACAACCTCGAGCAGTATGAAGGCGCCTCGGTTCATTACTGGGCCTCGCCGCTCGAGGCGAAGCTCGCCGCCGGTCAGGAGGTGGCTTTGGTCGGCGGGGGCAATAGCGCCGGCCAGGCCGTTGTTTTCCTTGCCGCCCACGCCGCGCACATCACCCTGCTGGCGCGCCGCCCGCTGGCGGAGACAATGTCCGCCTATCTGATCGAGAGGATCGCCGGCCTCGCGAACGTCGAGGTTGTCACCGGTGTGGAGGTCTCGGCCCTTCACGGCGCCGGCAACACGCTTGAATCGATCAGCTGGCGGGCTCATGGCTCAGGTGCTGAAATCCGCCGCCAGGTCCGCCACCTCTTCCTGTTCATAGGCGCAGATCCGAATACCGACTGGCTCGCGGGCTCCGGCCTTGGTCTCGACACGCGGGGGTTCCTGCTTACCGGACCGGAGGCGCGGGCCGGCTGCCTGCCCCTCGAAACGACGCGTCGCGGCGTGTTCGCGGTCGGCGATGTCCGGTCAGGCTCGATCAAGCGCGTGGCCGCCGCCGTTGGAGATGGCGCCCAGGTCGTTGCTGCGCTCCACAGCTATTTTGCCAATGCTCCGGCTGCGGTGCCCATCATGGTGACCTCATGAGCGACCTTTCGATCCTCGGCTTCGCCGGCAGCCTGCGCCGCGAATCCTATAATCGCGCATTGCTGCGCGCCGCCGTCGACCTCGCACCCGACGGCGTCGAGATCATCATCTTCGACCTTGCGGAAATCCCGCTCTACAATGGCGATGTCGAGGCGCAGGGCGATCCGGCCGGCGTGTCGCGTTTCAAGCAGGCGATCAGCGATGCCGACGGCGTCCTGATGGCCACGCCGGAATATAATCATGGGGTGCCGGGCGTGATGAAGAACGCGATCGACTGGGCCTCTCGCCCGCCACGCGGAGCGCCGCTGGGTGGCAAGCCGGTCGGTATCATCGGCGCCTCACCCGGCATCACCGGCTCCGCCCGGGGGCAAAGCCAACTGCGTCAGGCGTTTGAATTCACGAACTCCTTCTGCATGCCCCAGCCGGAGCTGCTCGTGTTCAAGGCGCATGAGAAGTTTGACGCTGAGGGCAAGCTGAGCGATGCCCCCACGGCGCAACATCTCACCGATTATCTTGCCGCCTTTGCCGCCTGGGTACGGCGCTTCTAATGTCGGCGTTCTGGATCCTGGTTGTCTCGATGCTGCTGTGCAATTTGCCGCAAGTCATCATGCTGACGCAGCTCAAGCCCCTACTGCTCGATAATGGCGTCAGCGGGCCGGGCGCGGCGGTAATGTTCAGCGCGCTTTCGATCGGCATGCTGGCCGGGCGGTTCCTGACCGGCATCGCGCTCGATCGGTTCAGTCCCTATCCGGTTGCCTTCATAACGCTTGGCCTGCCCAGCTGGGCCTGTTCATAATCGCGTCTTCGCTGGATGCGCCGGCCGTTTTGACCATTGTCGTCTTCTGCCTCGGCTTTGCCTTTGGTTCCGAGGGCGACATCGTCGCTTTCCTCGTCGCCCGGCGCCTCGGCGTGGCGATATACAGCTCGGTGCTCGGGCTGTTAACGGCCGCCATGTCGCGGCATCGCTGGGCGCTGCCTTGCTGAGCCTCACGCTGGCGCAAACGGGCAATTTCAACCTGTTCCTGGTGTCGTCGGGACAGCCATGGTGATTGGCGCAAGCCTGTTGCTGTGCTGCGCCGCGGCGAGGGAGCTTTACCCCCTATTGGATGACGGCTTCGCAGTCGCAATTGCCATGCGCGCGTAAAGTTGTCGGATTGCTGATTGTTAAAACGGCTGCCGCATCATAGAACTTAACCATGTCGACTTTTCCAACCGACGTATCATCGGCAACGGCTCGGGAAAGACGGGCGCCGTACTCCAGCCACGGACAATTCCGGCGCAGACCTCTTGCTTGGTCGATCGCAGCGGGGCTGATGACTTTGCCCTTCCTTGCCGTCAGTCCTGCAACCGCATCCGAGATGCGGGCTGCGACCCTGGGGCCACTCGACGCCAGGGATTATCACCTGCCCGAAAACCGCGCTGCCGGAGAGCCGGCTGGCGAGTTGGTGATTCCCGCCCAAACCACACTTCAGAGCGAGTCCGAGAATATTGTCGAGGCTCTGCCGACCACCCCGACAGCCTATGGCCCGCAGGAGCCAGAAACCCGGTTGGACGATTCCCAGCGCTTCAGATATCGCTCCTTCGGCGGTCAAGTCGGTGCGATCAAATGGGAGCTGGGCGCCGTTGTCGCTTATTATACCGCCATCAATGGGACAAAGCTGTTTGAGGACCCGACCTCGCCTCATTTTCAGCAGGAGGGATGGTTTGGCAAGTCGACCAAGAATCTGGGCGTGGATAAGCTTGCCCACGCCTATAGCAGCTATGTGATTTCGGAGCTGCTCTATGCGCGACTGAAACACAAGACTGATAATGCGCCGGGCATCCAGTACACCGCCGCCGCGTTGGCGGCGGGCATCATGCTATACTCGGAAGTCTGGGATAGCATTGAGCGTAGCGGGGGATGGTCCTGGGAAGACGTGACCTTCAACACGCTGGGCGCTGGCTTTTCGATCCTTCGCAACTCGGTTCCGGGCCTCGACAAGAAGCTCGACTATCGCCTGATGATTGTTCCGAATTCCGACATCATAACAACCGCCGGCAAGCGCCATTTCGAGCAGCAGCGATATTTCTTTGCGCTCAAGCTCTCCGGTTTCGACGCCTTCAAGAACGGACCGCTACGGTTCCTTGAGCTGCATGCGGGCTATTATGGCAAGGATTTTACCATAGAGGATCGCGCGGCCGGGATCCCGCCCAAGCGGCGGATCTTCGTCGGCTTCGGGATTAATCTGCGGGAGCTGTTCTTCAAGAATTCCACGAGGAGGATCGGCCGTGCGGCCGGCGAAGTCCTCGACTACTTCCAGCCGCCCTACACGGCCATCCATACCCATGTGACGAACTAGGGTTTTGCCGCGGCAGTGCGGGCACTCGAGGCGAACAGGAGGAGGGCAAGGCCGGAAGATGCGATATGGGCCCAGCCGGCGCCAATCGGTCCGGCGACCGGTATGAAAGCGAGCATGCCACCGAGCAGGATAGTCACCGACAGAAGCCGCACATGCAGCGCACGCGCGACGCGCCCGGTTCCCACCAGCAGCGGCTCGAAACCGACCGCCATGATGTCGAGCCCGGCCGCCACGCCCAGCAGAATCAGCAAGGGATAGGCGCCGAGATACGCCTTGCCCCCGATCAGATGAAGCACCGACGTGCCGAGCAGCGGGGCTGCCACGCAGGTGATCAGTCCGGCAATCACAGTGAACCGGGCCGAGTGGCGGGCAAGCATCGACAGGCTCGCTCCATCTCCGCTGGCATGGGCTCGCGCGATTTCGGGAAAGATCGCGCGCGCGAACAGGTCGGATCCACGCAGCAGCGCGAGGCTGATCTGGCAGGCCAGCCGGTATCCGCCCGCCGCTGCGGGACCGGCAATGAAGCCGACCACGACCACGGCGAACTGGCGGCTTGAGGCGTTGAGGGTCGTCGCAAGGTTCGCCTGCCAGGCGAAGCGCAGGATGCCGCTATTATCCCGCCGCACTTGGCTGAGAGGCGCGGGCCTGCCGATCATGTCGGGAAGCAACCGCCTGGCGCTGGCCCAATAGGCGGCTGTGGTCAGGACTTCACTCAGCGCCCAGGCAATGAGGAATCCGGTGATGGTGGGATGCTGCCACGCGGCGACCAGTGCGCCGCCGAAGCGGGCGATGGGCGTCACCGAATCCGCGATCGCCCCCATGGCAAAGCGATCATAAAGCCGGATGATGCCGACGGCGGTCGATCGGACGGCCAGCAACATGACGACGGCGAAAAGAAAGGCATCCCGCGCCAATGCCGCACTCCATCCGAAATGTACGCGCATGATCGACAGGACGATCGCCGCCGCCGCGCAGCCAAGCAGCGCCGCCGCGCCATCGAGCAGCAGGCAGAAGCGCACCAGGATTCGCAGCCGCTCCGGCGATGCTTCGTTCACATGTCCCAGGCCGAAGCGCACCACGATCTGCCATGTCTCGAAGCCGACCAGCGCCGCCACCCCCTGCGCCGCGCCAAGGATCAGCGCGAATTCGCCGAAGCCCTTTACCCCCAGACTGCGCGTTGCCAGCGCCAGATAGGCAAGGCTCAGGACGGCGCCAACGCCCTTGCTGGTGAGGAGCCAGCCAACATTGCCGAGAGCGCGGCGGAAAGAGCTTCGGTGTCGAGGAGGCAACGGGTTTCCGCCGGACAGTGCTTTGGTCTAGGATGGAGGCCATGCCTAACGCCTTTGTTCGCGAGGGGAAAGCCAATCCCGTGCCGCAGATGGCCGCACCCGTTCGCGCAGGTGCCCCTTGCCGCTGACCATCGGCTTCCTCTTCAACCATGACGCGCTGCATCAGGTACGCCACAGCGCGCCCGTGATCGCCGAACTGGTTGCTTATCGGCACGTCGACATCGTGGTCCTCACGTCCAGTCCGGCTCAGGAACGGGAGGTGCGGAGCCTCATCGGTGACGCCGCGTCGCGGGTGCGATTCGAGGCGCTGAACGCCGGGGTGGCAACGAAGATGCTGGACCGCGTGCTGGGCCTGATCGCGCCCTTTCGCAGGATCGCGGTGCTGCGCAGCAACCTGCCAAGCTTCGCGGCGCTGGACGTGCTGGTCGTCCCGGAGTCGACCTCGATGATGCTGCGCGACAGGTTCGCGCTGGACCAGCTGCGTTTCGTGCGCATCCAGCATGGACCGGGACATCGCTCCGTCATCTTCCGGCCGGTCATCGCCCGCTTCGACTTGCTGTTGTTGTCGGGCGAGACGGTGCGCGACCGGATGATCGCGCTCGGCCTCACCACGCCGGAGCGCAGCGCCCTGGTCGGCTATCCGAAGTTCGACACGGTCGATCCGGCCGCGCCTGGTCCGCCCCTGTTCGGCAATGGCCGGCCGACCGTGGTCTATAATCCCCATTTCGAGCCGCGCCTGTCCTCCTGGTTCGACATGGGACTGGCGGTGCTTGACTGGTTCGCGGGTCAGGATCGGTTCAACCTGATCTTCACGCCGCATGTCATGCTGTTCCAGCGCCATATTCACGCCTCGGTCGAGCATTGGCGCATGCGCTGGCGGGCCGCGTTGCCAAAGCGCTATCAAGGCCTGCCGCACATGCTGCTCGATACCGGAAGCCAGCGCTCCACCGACATGACCTATATGCGGGCCGCCGACATCTATCTGGGCGATATCAGCAGCCAGATCTACGAATGGATTGCACGGCCAAGGCCCGCGATCTTCCTCAATCCCTCTCACGTCCAGTGGCAGGACAATGCCGACTTCACGCACTGGCGCCTTGGCGAAGTGATCGATGCGGTCGACGCGCTGCCCGCCGCGCTCGACCGGGCCCTCTCCGCGCGGGAGGCGTTTCGCGCCCAGCAGGAGGAGGCGTTCCGTAAAACCTTCTCGGTGACGCAGGAGCCCGCCTCGCGCCGCGCTGCACGCGCCATTGTCGAACATTTTGGAGGCGACGAGCCATGAAATTCCGGCACCTGTGCGCGGCGCTCCTGATGGAGGCCGTCTCATCGGGAGCGCTCGCGCAGGAATGCACGGGTACGCGCAGCGCCAATAGCGCAAGGCTGGAGGTCGAGGCCACCGGTCTTCGCAACGCCGATGGAGAGGTTGCCTTCACCGTCTATGGCGACGACCCCAAGAGGTTCATGGCTCCGAAGGGCAAGCTTCTGCGCGTCCGGGTGCGCGCCACGGCGCCGGTGACGCGCGCCTGCTTCTGGCTGCCGCCGGGCCGCTATGCCCTGACCCAATATCATGACGAGAACGCCGATCATGACTTCAACCGGACGCTGTTCGTGCCCAGGGAAGGCTTTGGCTTTTCCAATGATGCGCCCACCAGGCTGGGGCTACCCAGTCTGAAAAACGTGCTGTTCGCCCTGCCCCCTCAAGGCACGACGATCAGGATGCGAATGCGCTATCGGCGCTGAGGCGTTTGCGCACGAGATCCAGGTCGGACGGCTTGTCGACGTCGATCGCCGCGAGACCCGACGGACTGTCCACGAACCCGGGCTTTACCCCGGCCTTGCGCCCGAGTGCATCCAGCGCCTGCTGGAGCGTCAGGCGCCCCAAGGCGTAACGGACGAGGAGGGGCAGGCCCATCCGCCGCACGATGGCCCAGGGTCGCTTGCGGTCCCGCTCGACCTGCGACCACAGACGGAGCGCCCGGTCAGCGGCGGGCGTCGCCAGCCAGAAGAGATTGCATCCCGACCATTCGCCGTCGGCAAGGCGCAAATAGGTGCGGCGCGACGACGGCGCATCCCGCTCGATGGCCGACCGGCGCGCCATCATGACGACGACATCGGCCTGGGGCCTGCCGGCGAGGAAGGCCGTGATCCATTCGGGCCTGAGCAGGGCGTGGTCGGCCGTGGTGACGAGAAGGGGGGCGCCCGCCACAGCGAAGGCTTGGGCGGCGCTTGCGCTCGGTCCCGGAGCGGCTGCCAGGGCGATGGCGCCCAGCGCCTCGGCATGGGCACGGACCGCGTCGCTGGAGGCGCTCACATAGATGCGAACCGCGCCCGCCATGACGAGCGCGTCCATGACCCGCGCGAGCATGGTGCGGCCGTCGATCTCGACGAGGGCCTTGTCCGAAACGCCGGCATAGGTCGCGACCGGATCAACGTCGCCGCGCGACCCCGCCAGGATCAGGGCGTTGAAATTCACTGAGCGGAGTATCGCTGCGGCTTTGCGCGAAGGAGCCGCCAAAGCACGCCGGGCGCGGCAAGCACCGGGTGCCGTTCCCGCCAGCCCGTGGCCTCGATACGCACGCCCATATGCCGCTCGATTTTCCAGAGGGCATAGCGCGCCGCTCCGTGAAAGGTGAAGGCGGCCTTGAGGAGGCGCACGATGTTCAGGGGCTTGCCGAGCGCCGAGCGTATCCACCAACCGGCAATGAGGCGTCGGAGATCCGCGAAGCTGAGATCGGGCCGCAGGCTTTCGCCGGACCGGGTGAAGCCTATGCCCGCTTCTCGCCAGGCAATCGGCAGGAGCGCCGCATAGCGCGCACGGTCCTGCTCCACGATCTGTGCACTCCGGCCCGGTGCTTCAACGCGGAATTCGGTGTGATAGGTCTCGTCGAAAAGGGCCTTCCAGAAATCCTCCGGACGCGCGGCCTTCGGACCCAGCACGGCGGCGAAGCGCGCTGCAGTGATGATCGCGGACGTGATTGCCCGTGCCACGCGGTCGGCATGGGCCGGTCCGCTGGTCCACACGAGGGCGCTGCGCTGGGAGAAGCGTGTCCAGATCGTGGTATCGAGCCTTTTGCCCGACGCGGCTTGCGCAAAAATATCCAGGGGCATGGTCGCAACCTTGGCCCGAACGGTCCGTCCACCGACAGGCAGTTCATGAAAGGTCACTGTCGGCCAGACAAGCGGGGCCGGCCGTCGAGGGGAATAGTCGACATCGTCGGTCAGCACGTAGAAATCGAGAAGATCGTCCAGATTGCCCGTACGCAGCACCGACCCATAGAACAGGATGGCCGCGGCATCCGGCTGGGCCGCAAGCCTGCCGGCCGCCTCCCCAACCTCTGGCGGCACCGTGACCGACAGGTCGGTCTTGACCCAGTCCACCAGCGCCATCATCCCGGCACCACGAAATCGATAGGCGCGCCTTGCCCTATGCTCAGATCTCCACCGGGAAAGGTTTCCCCATCCAATACGAAGCTTGACCCCAGCTTGAGGCGAAAGCTGTCCGTGTGCGCTCGCTTATAGCCTGCCTCGCTCAGCCACTGACGGTCAGAACCTGCGATCAGGGCGGGCGCCGACAAGGGCAAATAACGCGGTGGCGCATCGATCCCGAGCAGCTTCAGCCCGCTCCGCACCGGTCCGAACGGCTTGAGGCCAAGCGGCAGGCGCTCCAGCGTGGAGCCCACCACGAGGTAGAATTGTCGCTCGGCCGCCTGTCCGTCACCAAGGTCGATGGTCATCGGCTCGCCGCGCCGCCAGGCATTGTGTCGACCCCCGAACAGGGTTTGCCCAATGGCCCCTACCAGCGACAGACCAACGGCGAGGCCGTTGAATGCGCCGACCCGATGGACCTTCTGTGCCAATTGGGTGGCCCGCACGAATGCTCCCGTCCCGAAGAGAAAGCCATGCAGGCGCCTGGAGCGAGCGCCTTCATAGCGGATCTCGAGCGGCCGGCGCGTGACAATGCGTGCCGTGCCCAGTGTGGAGAGCGCATCCTGCACCGTCCAGTGCCGGGGGATGCCCAGATCCAGGGCAAGGGCGTTTGTCTTGCCGGACGGCACGACGAGGAGCTGGGGAAGGCCATCCGGAAAATGGCGCGGTGCGAGGCTGAGCACGTCGCGCACCGTACCGTCACCGCCGTCTATGATGATCATTGCGACCTTCTTGCCGGCAAAGGCGGCAAGGGCACAATCAAGCGCCGCTCTCGTCGGTGGCACCTCATGCAAGAAGCGCGAGGGCAAGCCCGCGGGAGACCCGCTGGCGCGACTGTTCCGATGGGCACGGTAATTCGACACCACGCCAATGGGAGGCCCCGTTTCGACAAAACCGCGCGGTTTGGCCGGTATAGCTGGTGGAAAACCACATGGCGCCGCTGCACCGGGGGACCCGGCGCGCCCATGGGCCAGTTCGAAAGGCGCTTCCCGCTTCAAGCAACAAACTCTCTAATGTGACAGTTTCATAACAGTTCCGTTTTGAAACTGTTCCATCGCATTCTGAAAATTTGCGTAACCGGGAGGGCTTGCACGCCGGGGCCCTGCAAGGCGAAGGAAACGGCCGGCAGGCCAAGGGCTATTTCCAGAGGCGGTCGCCTGGCCTATCATGGCCTCATGATCATAGGTTCAGGCGCAGCAGCGGCGGAAGCACTCACAAGCCTCTACACAGCTTCAGTAGACTCACTGAAATGCGCGATCCGAGACCATGCGAGCGGCAAGCCGCCTGGACAGGACCAGGCAAGCGCCAAGGCCTTCGTCTATCCCGAAATAGCGATCACCTATCACGGGTCACAGGAAACACCGCGTACCCGGCGTTCCTTTGCCCGGCTGTCCCGCCCCGGTCGCTATGTCACCACAGTGACCCGTCCCGACATATTCGGCGACTATCTCGCCGAGCAGATCGACCTGCTCATCGCCGATTACGGCGTCACGGTGGAGATCGGGCCAAGCGAGGAGCCCATTCCTTTCCCCTATGTGCTCGATGGCTTCGACATGCACAGCCTCGACACCGTAGCCGTGAGCGAACTGGCCGCGCATTTTGCAGGCACCGACCTCGCGGTCCTGGGTGACGAGATTGCCGACGGCCTGTTCCTTTCCGGCCCCGATGGTGACCGGCCCCTCGCCCTCTTCGATGGTCCGCGCACGGACTTCTCGCTCGCCCGGCTCAGGCACTATACCGGCACGCCCGCTGAACATGTGCAGCGCTACATCCTGTTCACCAACTATCATCGCTATGTCGACGAGTTCGTGGCGTGGGCCTGCGCGCAGCTGCAGACTCCCGGCAGTCGCTATGACGCCCTGTCGGGTGCCGGCGACGTCTATGTCACGCGCGACACAGCCGACGCGGACCGGATGATTGCCGACAGCGCCTGGCGCAAGCATCAGATGCCCGCCTATCATCTCATGGCGCCCGACAGGCGCGGGATCAGCCTCGTCAATATCGGCGTGGGGCCATCGAACGCGAAGACCATCTGCGATCACCTCGCGGTGCTTCGCCCGGAGGCGTGGCTCATCATCGGGCATTGCGCCGGACTGCGCCCCTCCCAGAAGATCGGCGACTATGTCCTCGCCCATGCCTATTTGCGCGACGACCATATTCTCGACGACGTGCTGCCGCCCGAGATCCCGATTCCGGCGATTGCGGAGGTGCAGGTCGCCATGGCCCGCGCAGCGGAGTTGGTGCTCGGCGGGGACACGCCCGAGTTCAAACGGCGCTTGCGAACCGGCACCGTGGTCACCACGGCCGATCGCAACTGGGAGCTGCACTATTCGAAATCCGCGCTCCGCTTCAGCCAGTCGCGCGCGGTCGCCATCGACATGGAGAGCGCGACCATCGCCGCGCAGGGCTATCGGTTCCGCGTGCCTTATGGGACGCTGCTGTGCGTTTCGGACAAGCCGCTGCATGGCGAGCTGAAGCTGCCGGGGCAGGCCAATCGCTTCTACGAGGAAGCGATCGCGCGCCACTTGAGGATCGGCATCGAGACCTGCGAATTGCTGCGGGATGAAGGAGAGAGGCTGCACAGCCGCAAGCTTCGGGCGTTCAACGAACCGCCCTTCCGCTGACCCTTTCAAGGGCAATCGCCAAGGCCGCTGCGGCTGGCATTCGGCCAGCCGGTCGCCCACATAATCAACTTGGCGTAAACGCCCCACGACCGGACAGATCGTGGTTTCCTTCCGCGCCCGGTTGGCCTGTATCCTTACGCGAGGTGGCGAGAAGGACAATATGATGAGCGCAGGGCCCGGGGCAAATGCACGCTTGTCGGCACAATGCGATACCACGCCATCGCAAGCGGCCGAGGTTTCACCAGCCATGCTTGGCATGAGCATGCAGCTCGTGCGGGCCAGCAATTTGACGATGAGCCGTTTTCAGCTCGCGCTGCAGCGGGGCGACAGCCGGCTTGCCATCATGGCGATGGATAGCCTTCTCGACATTGACGCCGAGATGGAATGCTTTGTGTCGGACCTTGCGCGTTCGGCCGCCAATGAACCGCAAATGCAGCTCATGGCCAGCTATCTCACGTCCCAGAAGGAAGCGATTGGGCGCGAGAAACACGCCCTTATCGGGCATATCGGGAAGGTCGAGGCTATCTCCCAGAGCAGCGGCGCCGATGATTGGTCGGACGCCGATGTACCTGAGCCAGCGGCCGCCCGCGCCGATGAGAAGCTCCGGGAACCGCCAGGACGCATGGCGCCCCGATGGCTGAGCGTGCTGCTTGCGGTCTGTGCGGTCTGCGCTGCCGTCATGCTCGCGGCGCTGATACTGGACGTGCGCCTAATCTAGAGGGCGAGGACGTTGGATGGGGTCACATCCCCCGTTCGGTTCGAGCGAAGTCGAGAAGCGTTCTCGCAGGGTGTCTCGACTTCGCTCGACACGAACGGATCAAAAGTCATCACGCTGTGACGCCACCCCATTGGCTCATATCGGACGCCTGCCCGGCAGTTGAAGGAGCCATGGCTTGGCTCGTCCGGTCGGGCGCGCGGTGCCGTCGAGCCTGACTGCGCGCGTGATGGTCACCGGCTCAACCAGCATCTGGCCCTTCATGGCGCCTGTGCCACCGCGCGTTGGCATCGCGAGGATGCGTTTCACCGTCGCCTTGTTGCCGACGACTTTGCCGAACGCGGCATAGCCGGGGCTCTGGCCGTGCGCGTCGAGCGACGGACTGGGGCCGACCAGAAGCGAGAAATTGCCGCTGGCGGAATTGGGGTCGTCTCCGCGCGCCATCGAGATCGTGCCGTCGACATGGTGCAGGCCGGTCTTGCTGGTGGCCTCGAGCGGTACCGGCGGCAGCCTTCGGCGCGCGTCGACGCCAATGCCACCCTGAACGAAGCCGACCTTGGGATTCCCCTTGCCGCGCGACGCCCGATAGAAGCGCGTACCATCGAGCCGCCCGTCATCCACATATGCCATGAAATTGGCGACCGTCTTCGGCGCATGCCGGGAATCCAGCGCGAGCAGGATCGGGCCGGCGGAAGTATCGAGACGGACGTGGACGATGGCGGGATCGGCCGATGGGCCGGCGGTGGCGCTGGACAGAGCAACGAGCGCGAGCACGGCTGCGATGAAGGGTTTCATGCAGCCGCACTAAGCCAAGGCGCGTTCCAAAGCGAGCGTCGAGACGCTACTCGTGGCGCAGCGCTTCGATGGGGTTGAGGGCTGCGGCGCGGCGGGCGGGGAAATATCCGAAAATGACGCCGATGATGGCGGAAATCGCGAAGGCGATGAGATTGATCTGCAAGTCGAAGGTCCATGGCACCTCCATGAGCGGCGTCGCGACGGCGATGACGATCTGCGCCAGAAAGAGCCCGATGACGCCGCCGAGACAGGACAGGACCACCGCCTCGACCAGGAACTGCATCAGCACTTCATTCGCGACCGCCCCGATGGCGAGGCGGATGCCGATCTCGCGCGTCCGCTCGGTGACCGAAACCAGCATGATATTCATGATGCCGATGCCGCCGACAACCAGGCTGATCGCCGCGACCGCCGCGACGATGCGGGTCAGGAGCGTCGTCGTGCCGGTCAGCGCGTCGGATAGCTGTTTGGTATCGAAGATGTTGAAATCATCGTCCTTGCCTTCGGTGATGTGGCGCCGCTCACGCAGAAGATCCTTGATCGAGTCCTGCACCTGCGTTGTCGAATAGGCCTGGTCGACACCGACGAGCATCAGGCGAACGTCGGTCGAGCCGGTGAAGCGCCGCTGCACGGTCTTGATGGGCATGATCACGACATCGTCCTGATCGCCGCCGAAACCCGCCTGTCCGCGCGTCGAAAGCGTGCCGATGACATCGCAGCTGACATTGCCGATGCGAAAACGCTGTCCCACCGCCCGGGCACTGCGAAACACATTGCTCCGCACGGTCGAGCCGACGATGCACACAGCCTTGCCCGCCGCTTCCTCGGCCGGCGTAAAGGCGCGCCCCCCGGTCAACGGCCAGGGCTGCACCTGGAAATAGGCCGATGTCGTGCCATTGATCGTCGTCGACCAGTTGGCGCCCTCATAGATGGCGGTCGCGGTCGACTGTGCCTGCGGGGCAACGGCCGTGACGCCGGCGATCTGCTGGGCCACCGCGGTCACATCCGTCGGATCGAAATCGGGGGGACGCGGGCCGCCGCCGCCGCGCCCGAAACCCTGCCCGGGCCGCACCTGCAAGACGTTGGTGCCCAGCGCCGCGATCTGGGACTGGACGGCGGCCGTCGTCGCCTTGCCCAAAGTCACCATCGCAACGACGGCGCCAACGCCGATGACGATGCCTAGGGTCGTCAGGAACGAACGCAGCAAATGCCGCCTGATCGATTGGATCGCGAGGAAGAAGATGGTGTCCAGCATCAGCCTGACACCCGTTGCCCGACAGGGTTCTCGACGCCGTCGACCAGCCCGTCCTTGAAGTGGACGATCGTGCGCGCGAAGGCCGCCATGTCGGGTTCATGCGTCACCATCAGGATCGTGATGCCTGCCTCGCGATTGAGGGCGGTGAGCAGTTCCATGATTTCCCGTGACCGTTCGCTGTCGAGATTGCCGGTCGGCTCGTCGGCGAGCAGCACGTCCGGATTGGTGACGATGGCGCGGGCGATCGCAACGCGCTGCTGCTGGCCGCCGGACAGCTCGGCGGGGGTGTGATCCCACCAGTCCTTGAGGCCGACCTTGTCCAGCGCGGCCATCGCCGTTTCGTGCCGGAGCGCCTTGCTGTCCCCGCGATAGAGCAGCGGCAGTTCCACATTCTCCAATGCCGAGGTGCGGGCGAGGAGGTTAAAGCCCTGGAAGACGAAGCCGAGATATTTGCGCCGCAGCAGTGCCCGCTGATCCCGGTCGAGGGTTTCGACATGATGGCCGCGAAACTGGAACGTGCCCGAAGTCGGCACATCCAGGCAGCCGAGGATGTTCATCATGGTCGACTTGCCTGACCCCGATGGCCCCATGACAGCGACGAAATCTCCGGCCGTTATGTCGAGATCGATACCCCGCAACGCCTTGAAGGCCGTCGGACCGCTGCCGTAAACCTTGGTGACGCCACGCAGCGTGATCAGCGGCGCCTCAACTGCCACTGCCCGCTCCGTTGCGCGGCTGCGCGCCCTGACGGCTCTTGCTCCGCTGGCGCGTGGTGGACTCCTCGCCCGATCCGGCCAGTTGCCCGGTGATGACCTCCATGCCTGGCTTCAACTGGCCCGACAGCACTTCTGTATGGGTGCCGTCAGTGTCGCCGGTGGTGATCTGTATGGGGCTCGGCTTACCCTCTTCATCCTTCACATACACCGTCTGGCTGGCACCCCGGCCGATCGTGACGGTTCGCTGGCTGCTATTGCCGCGACGGGGGCGGAACGTCAGTGCGCCCGCGATCCCCTCCGACTGGCCCGATCGGGTGCCTTGACCTTGTGGCGAAAAACGCAGCGCCGCGTTGGGGACGAGCAGAACATTCTGCTTGTCCGAGGTAATAATGTCGGCGGTCGCAGTCATGCCCGGACGCAGCTGAAGCGTGGGGTTCGCGACCACAAGATCGGCGGCGTAGGAAACGACCTGACCCGTCGTCGATGATGTGGTCGTGGTCGATGTGGAGGAACTCGCCGACTGAGCGGACAGGTTCGATCCCACATCGACCCGCGTGATTGTCGCGGGGAATGTCCGGCCGGGAAAGGCATCGACGGTAAAGCTGGCCTTCTGGCGCTCCTTGACGGAGCCCACATCGGCTTCATCGATCGCAACCTCCAGCTTCATCTTCGACAGGTCTTCGGCGATCACGAACAATATCGGGGTGTTGAACGATGCCGCCACGGTCTGTCCGGGATCCACCTGGCGCGCGAGCACGACGCCCGACACGGGCGAACGGATGACCGCGCGGGCGCGCTGCGTCTGGCTCTGGGCGAGGGTTGCCTGGCTGGCGACGACATTGGCCTGCGCGACCTGGAAGGCGGCGCGGGCACGCTGAACGTCGGCACGGCCTGTTTGCAGTTCGGTCCCGGAAGGAACGCGGCCCTTTGAGAGCCGCGAGACCTCCTCCAGCCGTGCAAGCTGCGCCTGCGATTCGGCGAGGGTCGCGCGCGCCTGCTCCACGGATGCCTGGTTGGCGGCGAGCTGCGCCCTGTTCTGGCGAATCTGGTCATCGAGCTGCGCGGGATCGATCTGGGCGAGCGCCTGCCCGGCCGCGACCCGGTCGTTCACGTCGACGAGCACTTGCGTCACCAGGCCCGACAGCTGGGAACCGACGGTCACCTGGTTGGTCGGCGCGAGCTTGCCTGTCGCCGAGACGGTGGTGACCAGATGTCCGCGCTCGACCGGCACCGTCGCATAGTCCGGCGCAGCCGGCCCGCTAAACCAGCGCATCAGCAGAAACACAAGCAACAGGCCGCCCAGCGCCATGACGCCCAATTTGACGGCGCGCCGCCACGCGGGCACGGGCTTCACGCTCAGAAATTCGTCGAGGCCCTGGTCAGCCATGTCAGCGTTGTCCCATAGTGGCAGTGCGCGGCGGGGCCGTGGGCGTGACGGTCGCGTCCCACCCGCCTCCCAGCGCAACATAGAGTGCGATCAGCGCCGTCGCCTTGTCGCTCCGCGCCTGAACGAGACCATTGCGCGCCGAAATCAGCGCCGCCTCCTGCGTGTTCAGCGTGGTGAAGTCGGTCAGGCCGGTGCGATACTGGCTGCGCGCGAGCAGCGCCGAATTGTTGGCGGCATCAAAGGCGATGGCGAATTGCCGCTCCCGCTCCTGCGCCGAGCGGAATGCGACGACGGCGTTCTCCACATCCTCGAGCGCCGTCAGCACGGTAGATTTATAGGCGGAGAACGCGCCATCGGCGGCCGCCTCGTTCGAGCGCACCTGTGCATGCAGCCGCCCGCCATTGAAGATCGCCTGGGTCAGCCCCGCGAACAGCCCGCCGGTGATGGTCTGGAGGATGTTGCCGAAATTTGCCGCATTCGCATCCAGACTGCCGCTGATGGCGAGCGCCGGGTAGAGCTGCGCCTTGGCGACGCCGATCTCAGCCGTCGCGGCGGCAAGGCTGCGTTCGGCCGCGCGCACATCGGGCCGCTGCCGCAGGATGTCGGCCGGGATGCCCGACGCAACGCGATCCGGCCCCATCGGGATCGGCCGGGGCGCGGCCAGCAATGGCTTGAGTGCGCCCGGCGCTTGCCCCGTCAACACGCCGATACGCGAGACGGCGGCATTATATTGCTGCTCGATCTGGGGAATATTGGCGGCCGTCTGCGCCCGGCTCGCCCGCGCCTGCTCCGCATCGAGCGACGAAACCAGGCCCGCCTGCACGCGAAAGCCCGCAATCTCCAGATTATCGTCCTGGATGGCGAGGCTGGCGCGGGCATTCTCGAGCTGCGCCTGATAGGCGCGCGCCAGCACATAGTTGCGCGCAATCTCACTCTCGACCGACAAAAGCGTCGTCGCATAATCGAAGCCGGCGGCCTCATATTGCGCACGGCTCGCTTCGACGGAGCGCCGTATCTCGCCGAACAGTCCCACCTGATAGCTCGCATCCAGCCCGAGCGAGAAGCTGTTGCGCCCGCTTCCGCCAGATGTGCTGCTGTTGCCCCTGATCGGCTCCGACCGGCTGTAGCTGGCCGAGCTGTCGATCGTCGGAAACAGGCTGGAGCGGCTGATGACCAGGGATTCGCGCGCCTGGCGCAGTCTTGCGATCGCCTGCGCTACATCGAGATTGGCGGCCGCAGCCTGCTCCACCAGTTGGCCCAGCACCGGATCGTCGAACCTCTGCCACCACCGCGTCAGGTCTTCGGCGGTTGGCGCGGCCGTCACTGAATAGGCGTCGGGCACGCCGAGCTGTGATGCGGTTTTCGGCCGGTAGTCGGGCCCTACGCTACAAGCCGTCACCATGGCTGTGCCAAGCAGAAAGAAACCGGACCGAAACATCATGGAGGCATAGATGGGCAACAGGCCACACTCCGTCCAGCGGCAAAGTGTCGCAAAATGTCAGCAAATATATTTTAACGCGGGTAGCTGCTCGAGCAGATTTTTCCGCACCGGCTCCGGGCCGGAGGTCAGCATCACCTCGGCCGCGCGCGTCCTGGTATAGTCCGGCGCCACCAGCTCCAGATGGAATTCATCTCTCAGGAGCGGCTCCATCCAGTCGGGCAGCGGATAGGGAATGGCAACGAGGTTGCGCGCTTCGGCGGTTGTCATCCTGCCTCTCCTCCGGCTGCGAAAGCCCGCGCGCTGACTGCTACCTGGATTGGTGTTTGCGCGCTATGGGCGTATCATCGATCTGGATGAAATAGTCCGGCGCAGGGCACAGCTGCAAGGAGGTCGCCAATGTCCAATCCAGATCTCACGGATCCCCAGCACGAGACCATCTCGTCAGCGCGGGTGGAAGGTACGCCCGTCCGCAACAAGGAGGGCGAGGAACTCGGCACCATTCATTCGGTGATGATCCACAAACGGTCCGGTCAGGTTGGATATGCATTGCTGCGCCTCGACGCCTATCTCGGCACGGTCGGCAATGTCTATCCGGTGCCATGGGCCATGCTGACCTATGATCGCGAGCGGCATTGCTACACGGCTGACATTGATCGCGAAATATTGGAGAATGCGCCGCTGCTCGGACTCGACGAAGCCGACCGGCCGAGCAACAGGATCATGGACCAGCATATGTATGAATTCTGGGGGATTGAGCCGGTTTGGTGAAAATATCGACCACGCAGCGGTTGATCCTGTTCAACAAGCCCTATAGCGTGCTTTGCCAGTTCACGGATGGCCGCCCCAATGAGGGCATAGCCCTAGCCCGCCCGACCCTGTCGGACTTCATCGACGTGCCGGGCGTCTATCCTGCGGGGCGGCTCGATCTCGACAGCGAGGGCCTGCTCCTGCTCACCGACGGCGGCGGACTGCAGGCGCGCATCGCGGACCCCAAGTTCAAGATGCCGAAGTCCTATCTCGTGCAGGTCGAAGGCGATCCCGACGAGGCAAGCCTCGATCGGCTCAGGCAAGGTGTCCGCTTGAAAGACGGTTTGACCCGGCCGGCAGAGGTCGAACGCATCGCCGATCCCGCCCTCTGGCCCCGCAATCCGCCGGTACGTTTTCGCAAGAGCGTGCCCGACTGCTGGCTCAGGCTGACGATCCGGGAAGGCCGAAACCGGCAGGTGCGCAGGATGACGGCGGCCATCGGCCATCCGACACTGAGGCTGGTGCGATGGCGTATCGGCGACTGGACGATCGAGGCGATGGCGCCCGGCGAATGGCGAGAGGTCGTAGTTGCGCCTCAGCTGCGATGATGGGGCCGCGACTTAATCCGCAGGCCGCGGCATCCGCTTGCCCTTGGTTCGGCTGGTGAGGTGAAATAGCCGACAGCGGTCGCAGCGATAGGGCCTGAGCGAGAGGTCTGCGCGTTGAGCGAGGCACTGTGCGTCCCGTTCGGACCGGTAGCGTGCCTTCTTGGCGCAAATGCTTATCCTCGTGCGCACCTTAATCCTCAGGCTCGAACGCTACACTGCCCTGATTGAAAAGCCTCGCGATCAACGCCATCGCTGAATCCGATTTTCTCAGATCGCGATCGACCATGATGCGATCTTGCGCACAGAGTTGTTCGGCGAAGGCGATGCTTTCGTTGGCGCACTCAAAACATTGGCCATCGACGAACAGCAACAGCGAATTTGCCTGTTGCCGGACGAATGAAAAGCGACTGGCCGGGTTGCGGCACAGCGGCAAATCCTCGGCGAGCAATGCGCGCAGCTCCTCCGGCTGCATTGGCTCTTCCGCCTGCCAATCCCCATCGGGATATTTGCGCGTGCTGTTATATTGCCCGAACCAGCGCGCAAACGCGTCGCGGTCGAGCATTTTCTCGGCAATCATCGCGTGCAGCTGCGCGATGGCGCCCGCGGAAATTTCGCCCGGATTTGCCTGTGCCTGTAAATGCGGATCGGCGTAACGATCATCGTCCTGCAAACGCCCAAGCAGATCATCGCACCAGTGCGCGATCAACTCACTGCGCGAAGGGGCGCGAAAACCGATCGAATAGGTCATGCAGTCATCGCCAATGGCGACGCCATTGTGCGCGACGCGCGGCGGCACATAGAGAATGTCGCCGGGTTCGAGAATCCATTCGTCGGTGGCTTGAAAGTCTGCGAGCAGGCGCAAATCATCATGCGGCAACAACAGGGTGGCTTGATCGCATAACGCCCCGACCTGCCAGCGGCGTTTGCCCAGGCCTTGAATCAGGAACACGTCATATTGATCGAAATGCGGGCCCGTGCCGCCTTCATCGGCGGCGTAGCTCACCATGACGTCGTCGATGCGCCAATTCGGCACGAAGCGAAACGGTTCGATGAGCGCAGCGACTGCCGGCACGGCGTGATCGACAGCCTGCACGAGCAGCGTCCACGGCTTTTTGCCGAGCTTGCTGAAACGCGATTCGGGGAAGGGTCCGTGTTCGACTTTCCACGTATCGCGCGCCTGCGTGATCAGACGCGATTCGACGTCTTCCTCGCAGGCCAACCCTGCGAGTTCATCAGGTTCGAGCGGATTGCTCCAGGACTTCCAGGGGTTTTTGATCAGCAACGGTTTCTTTTGCCAGTAACCGCGAAGGAAACCGTCGATGTCAAAATTCTTTAATTGCATAGATACTCGCGATGAGATGCTTCACAGAACAGCAGCTGCCCAAAGGCAGGACGATTCATCCTACACGCGAATGTGCGGGTTTCGATGCGTGATCAGATGCCGGGCCTTTTATCCATGCGTGCCGCAATATCCCGGCAGGTAGACAGCCTCGGGTCCGCGCGCGAGGTCTAGCGCCTTCGACAGCGCCCGCTCGAACTTGGCATTCACCATGCCGGCGCCGATACGATGGCGCAGGAAATCTGCCCACAGGAATTCGGAATAGGGCGTATCTGTCTTCGCGCAGCCGCCCATGCGGCGAACCTCCCCCGCCAGCGACCGGTAGGGATCGTCGGCAAGTTTGTGGAGCGTCCGGGGCAAGTCGCCATAGCTGCATCGCTTACCTTCCGCGTCATAGGGATGAAGCCAGTTGCGATTGTCCAGGAAGGTCAAAAACGGTCGTTTCCGCAGATGATCGAGCCGGGCGACAACCGTGACGAGGACATGCTCCACCCCTTCGTCCAGCAAGGCGCGGGCCAGATGGTGATGATCGATCAGCCATGGCACCTTGCGCGGACCGATGACCACGGGAATCATGTGTCGCCCCAGGAATTCCGCGCCGTCGATCGCGATATGGTCGCGCCACCCGACCCGCTTGCGGGCGACCTCGCGCATCCCGACGGTCATTTGCGTCGGTCGCAGATCAGAGAGCGCGATAGGGTGGAGCGTTGGTTCGATACTGTTGGTCATGGCCATCAGGCATTTCCCTTTCTGTTTTTGGCGACAGCATCCGCAACGCTGAACGTCGCACCGACTGCAAGTTCGTGGAGGCCGGCCCGCTCCAGCACATCGCGCACATGGTCATGGGCGCGGGCCAGCACGAGGCGGCGGTCCTTGAGCGCAAGGGTGCGGGCGAATTCAGCGAGCGCTTCGATCGCCGTGCTGTCAAGATCGTTGCTTTCCTCCAGGCTGAGCACGATCGCCTTGGCGTCCGCATGACACAGCGCGCCGGCCATGATTACGCCCAGGGACATCTCGGCATTGGCAAAGAACAGCGGCGCGTTGGGCCGGTACACCGCCAGCCCTGGGACAGCATGTGCGTCGCCATGACGGGCGCGGTCGACAAAGTCATGACCGTCGCCGATTTGTCCAAGCTCACTCACCGTTGGACGGGAGAAACGGTGCAGGAGCGCGCCGATGGACAGCCCCACCGCGACCAGCATGCCATTGAGCACGCCAAGGGCGATCACCGCGACAGCGGCGGCGAGCGCGATCCATTGATCCCGATGCAGCCTGAACAGGCGGATGATCGGCGCCGGGGCCAGCGCGTGGGTGAGCGCCGCTATCACGATCGCGGCAAGCACGGGCTCGGGAATATGGGCAACCAGCGGATTGGCAAAGAGCACAAGCATGCCAAGGCTGGCCGCAGCGACTAGCCCGGTCAAGCGGGACTGCGCGCCCGCCGCTTCGCTCGCCGATCCCGCCGAAAAGCCGGCGCCCACCGGCATGCCCTGAACGAGCGCCGACGCCAGATTGGCCGCGGCCAGGGCGCCGAGCTCGCGGTCCGGCTCAAGCGTGTCGCCATGGCGGAGGGCCAGGCTACGCATCGTGCCCCAGCTTTCCGCGAACAGGATCAAGGTGAGGGGGACGGCGAGCTGGACCAATTGGGCCCACAGCGCGAACGGAAAGGAGGGCAGGTGCAGCAGACCGAAATCCAGCGCGATGGGGCCGACCAGCGCCACGCCGGCACCCGGCAGATCGATCGCCAGCGACAGGAGGATGGTGAGAAGAAGAACGACGAGCGTGCCGGGAATATGAGGAAACCGGCGCAGCGAGAGCAACGCGATCAGTGTCGCCATTCCCAACAGCAGACTGGCAGGACGCAGGGCACTCATATGTGACAGCAGACTTGCAAGCACCGCGCCGACATTGCCCGCCGGGACATGCACCCCGGTCAATGTCGGGAGCTGACGGATGATGATGGTCACCGCGAGACCAAAGGCGAAGCCGCGAAGCACCGGCCGCGAGACGAAACTGGCAAGCCCCCCGAGGCGAAACACGGCAATGAGGCCAAATAATGCCGCGACCATGCCCACCAACAGCGTCGCCATCACGGCATGGGTCGCGCTGTTGCCCGGCAGCGAAGCCAGTGCTGCCGCCAGGATCGCGGCCGAGGAGGATGTTGGCGCGAGGATCGCAAAACGGCTGCGCCCGATCAATGCATAGGCAAGCCCGCCAGCACAGGCCGCCAGCACCGCACGGCCAGGCGCAAGCCCGGCGATACCGGCGTAGGCGACCGCTTCGGGCAGCATCAGGCCTGCGACCGACAAGCCCGCCAGTAGATTGCGCGTCAGCGCCACTGCCCCCGCCTTTCGTCAAATTTGGCAAGACTAGGCCCATCGGTCAGCTTGACAAGGGCAGCATTTATGCACGGAGACTCTCGAGCGTGATTTCAGATATTGTTTCCTCGATCGCAATCTCCGGCGTCGGTTTCGAAGCGCGCATCGTCATTGGCGGCGTGGCGCAGGCGATGGCGGATATGTCCGGCCCAGACGCGCCGGTGCGGACGGTGGTGGATCCGCGCAAATTGTAACGGGCGTTCGAAGCGAGTTCCGGTGAGCGGATGCGAAAAGCCGTTCACCGCTCGGGCTACGCAGATCCCCTGTGACAGGCTATGATCCGTGACACCGCACCTTCTGTCAGGAGTCCAGCATGTCGAAGATGATCGCAATGGCAGTGCCGCATGCCGGCGGCAAATTCGAGCGGATCGAGCGCGACATACCCGCGCCGGGACCGCGCGAACTCCTGATCCGCGTGCATGCCTGCGGCGTCTGCCACAGCGACGTGCTCACGGTCGAGGGCCTTATGCCGGGGATCACCTATCCGCGCGTGCCCGGGCATGAAGTGATCGGGACGATCGAGGGCGTCGGCGCCGATGTGGCCGGCTGGCGGGTGGGGGACCGCGCTGGCGTTGGCTGGTTCGGCGGTTCCTGCGGCTATTGCAGCCGCTGCCGCCGCGGTGACGCCTTTGCCTGCGAGAACGTCCGAGCGGTGACGGGCGTCACCCGGGATGGCGGCTATGCCACGCATCTTGTCTCCGACGCGTCGGCCGTCGCGCATGTTCCAGCCGACCTGGACGAAGTCGAGTCCGCTCCGCTGCTGTGCGCCGGCATCACCACTTTCAACGCGCTCCGCAATTGTGGTGCGGGCCCCGGCGATCTCGTGGCGATCCACGGCGTCGGCGGTCTCGGTCACCTCGGCATCCAGTTCGCCCGGCACCAAGGCTTTCGCACGATCGCGGTCAATCGCGGCCGTGACAAGGAGGCGCTCGCCCGCTCGCTTGGCGCCCATGACTATATCGACAGCGAGGCGGGCGACGTCGCCGAGGCGCTCCAGAGGATGGGCGGCGCGAAGGCCATCATCGCCACGGTCACGAGCGCCGACGCCATGCAGGCAATCGTCGGTGGGCTTGGCCCCAATGGCATGATGATGGTGATCGGCGCGGTTGGCGCTTTTCCGGTCGATACGCTCGACCTGCTCGGGAAGCGCGCTGCCGTGAAGGGCTGGTATTCCGGGGTCGCGGCCGATTCCGAGGACACCCTCGCGTTCAGTAAACTCAATGAGATCGCCTCGATGAACGAGATATTCCCGTTCGAGGACGCTCAGGCGGCCTATGACCGCATGATGAGCGGCAAGGCCCGGTTCCGCGTCGTCTTGAAGATGACGTGATCCGGCTGCTCGTCAGCCACGCAGGAGATGGCGTCCGGCTTCGTCGCGGTGCTTTTTGAGATAGCGCATGAAGGGCGTGCCTCCGGTGCCGACTTTGGTGTCATTGCCGATCGATTTCTTCGCCTGGCGATGAATATAGCTGGCCGCATAGTCCAGATGACGCGTGCGAAAGCGCGTCAAGCGGACGATGCACGCATTATACGCGTCGCGTAGCGCCGGAGGGCCCGAAGCGGCGAAGGCGCGCAGGCTGCTGCGCTCGCGCACGCGATCGATGAAGGCGCGGTGCACAGGGGGGCGATAGCCATGCAGTTCATCGAGGAACAGGCGCAGCGGGTCCTGCGCGTGCTGGATGCCGAACAACGCATCCATGACTGGCATGATCGAGCTTTGCGCGCCGGTCTGGCCGCGAAATGTCTGCGGCACGCCTGCGATCTCGGGAATGCCTTCGTAGATCAGCCCCGCGCCCAGGGCGGGATTGTCTTTCCAGCCGTGGATATAGGGCCGTACGCGCTGGAAGTAGATGTAGGGATCGCATCGTTCCGGCATGCGATCGAAAATGGCATTGAGATCGTCCCAGGCGGTGCTGATCCTTGCCAGGCCGTCCTCGGTCGCGGCGGCGTCGCGCTGGTCAATCGCCGTGATCAGAGCGGGAATCTCGGCGAGCACTGCGCCGGCGCGGGCCTCGATGGCCACATGGACGAGTACGAACCAGGCCTCGTCCTGGCCGGCGAGGAAATTCTGGACCATGTAGAGATTGTCGAGCGCGATCGGGCCCGATCGGTCGAAGCGGTCCCAATTGTCGAGTACATAGGCGGAGTAGCTCAACAGCGGCTTTTGACCAAGGCGGTGGGCGAGCGCCCAGATCGGCACCGCCAGCATGGACGGAAGCCGCGTCGGCGGCGGCCCTTGCCCCCAGACATAGGCTTGCACCAGGAAGGCATAGCGCACAAAGGCGCTGCGGATTTCCGGCTCGGGCGCATCCGCGCAGAAAGCGCCGATATCGAGGGGCGGCAGTTGCTTGAGATGCGCACGGACGCGGCCGCTGGCCAGCGTGCGCGGCAGGTCGGACGCGGCTTCGACGATGGGCGCAAATTCTCCGGGCAGCACGACAGCGGCCGCATCATAGCCACACAGAAAGCCCCGTTCCGCCGTAATGTCGTAGTCGCCAAGGTTGACGGGGTCCATCATATGGAACTGCAAAGGCTGTACCCTCACCCCTTCGCGGCGGACTCTCCGGGCTGAGCGTCAGCCGCGCCAGCACTATCAAGCATGGCTATCATAGCAGACTGGCGGCGACCTTCCAATGAAGGAGCAAGGCGAAGGCGATGACAGCTCAGCCTTTGTCATAGGCGTCATGGTGGCGCCACCAGGGCGGGCTCGGCTCGTTGCGACCCTTGGGGGCTCGGTCCAGCCACTGGTACATGCCCCAGAGGCCGTCCAGTCCGCGCGCATAGGTGGAATAGCTGTGGTAGACGACGCCGTCCTCGAGCGCGAACGCGCTCATGCCCGGCCTCTCGCGCGTGTACGCGGCCACGTCGGTTCCGGACATCGCCGCGAAGGCGACGGGCCCCGCGGCAGCTTCCGGCTGCGCGTCCAGGACATGACCGCTGCCTTCATAATTATATTCGACCGTCCCCTCGCGCTGTTGCTGCGCCGTGACCGAGACATTGAAGTCGAAGTTGAAGTCAGTGCCAAACGAAGACGCCCAGGGAAATGTCCACCCCATCCGCCGCCGGAACGCCTGCAGCTTTGCGAGCGGTGCCCGCGACACCGCCGACAGCGTGACGTCGTGATTCGCCAGATGGACAACGAAGCCGTCGAACCCATCCGCGATCGCCGAGCAGGACGGACACCCCGCCATATAGTCCGGCCCGAACATGAAGTGGTAGACCAGAAGCTGCGAGCGCCCCCTGAAGAGAGCTGCCAGCGAGGCGGTCCCCTCCTCGGTATCGAACTGATATGCCTTGTCGATCCGAACCCACGGCAGCGCCTGCCGCCGCCGAGCCAGCTCGTCGCTCCGCCGCGTCAGCGCCTTCTCTTCATCCAGCAGTTCGAGCCGGGCCGCAAGCCACTCTTCCCGTGTCCCGGTGATGTGCTTCGTCATGGCGCGTCTCTCCTTTCCGGTTACTCGGCGGCATCGGCCCGCGCCGACCAATGCATGCCTCATGGCGCATGCGCGGCTTTCCCGGTTATCGACGGATTTGGCGCCGACAGGCGCGCGAAAGCCTATTGAGCGATTGCCTTAACTCACGCGCCCGATGATCGATCCCGTCCTGATCGACATCGTCAAGCTGCTGCGCTGGCCAATGACGCAATATAGGCGCGCCAGCTCCCCAGCGCGGTGATGTCGCGCGCACCCTCCACGCCGGACGTCTCGCTCAGGAAGCCCGACACCCGGCTGCCATCGGCAAGGCTGATCTTGCCGATGCCGAGCGGCGCGGGAATGCGCGCGACAAAGCGTCCAAAGGCGTCGGCCGGCAGGGACCAGACCTCCACCTCGATGCCGGGCCCGTCCGTGCCGGGCGCGTGGATCAGGCCGGGCTTGGCCGGGCTGGTGTTTGGCAGCACGAACAGGCGGTAGTCGCCGCTGGTGTGCACCCGCGCCTTCAGGGTCGCGCCGAGGGCGAGCAGTTCGCCATTGAGCGGCATGCCGGAAAGATGCGCACCGACAACCGCGAGGTCGAGCGTTTCGGCAATGAGCTCGCTCCGGGGCGGTGCGAATGCTGCGGACCTGTCGATCCCCATGCCGCAATCGGCCGCGCGGTGGAGACGGTCGGCGAGCGCTGCCAGCGCATCGTCCTGGAACGCGCGGCCGGCCAGCGTGACGCCGAGCGGCAGGCCGTCCGAGCGGAAGCCGGCGGGAACCGCGATCCCGCTATAGCCCAGCAGGTTGAAGAAATTGGTATAGGTGCCGAGGCGGCTGTTGAGGGTGATCGGGTCGGCCAGCATCTCGTCGACGCGGTAGGTGGTGGGCGTGGTCGGCAGCAGCAATATGTCGGCCTTGGCCCATTCGGCTTCGGTGCGCCGTTTCAACGCTTCGAGCGCATAGATGCCCTTGAATGCGTCGACGGCGCTGAAATTCGCGCCGCTCAGGGTGATTTCGGCAACCGCCGGGTCCATCACGGAAGCGGACAGGCCGAAGCTTTCGAATGCGGCGAGACGCTCCGCGACCCACGGCCCGCTGTAGAGCAGGGCGGCGGTTTCCCGGAACGGGGCGAAATCGATCTCGACGACGCTCTCGCCCAGCCGCGCAATGGCGGATTCATAGAGCCGGGCGCTTTCGGTATCGCCGAAGAATTCGCGGTCCTGCGCTGCCAGCACGCCGACGCGCAGGCCGGTTGCCGGGAGCGGTGACGGCGCGGCCCGGCGCGACCAGGGATCGGTTGAATCGAAACCCTCCGCCAGCCGCCGCGCCTCGATCCCGTCGGCGACATTGAGCGCGAAGATGCTCACGCAGTCGAGGCTGCGGCAGGCCGGGACTACGCCGGTTGTGCTGAGCAGGCCCGGCGTGGGTTTGATGCCGACGATATTGTTGAGCGCGGCCGGCACCCGCCCCGATCCCGCCGTATCGGTGCCGAGCGCGAAGGAGACAAGACCCGCGGCGACCGCGACCGCCGATCCCGAACTCGATCCGCCGGAAATATAGGCGGCGTCGAACACGCATCGCGGCGCGCCATGGGGCGAGCGTGTGCCGTTGAGGCCGGTGGCGAATTGGTCGAGATTGGTCTTGCCCAGGATAATCGCGCCTGCCGCGCGCAGCCGGGCGACGACAGTGGCATCCCGCGCAGGCAGATGGGCGAACTCGGGACAGGCGGCGGTGGTCGGCAGCCCGGCCACATCGATATTGTCCTTCACCGCGCAGGGCATGCCCCATAATGGCAGTGAGTTGGGTTCCGGCGCGCGCGCGATCAGAGCCGCGACGGCGGCGCGCAGATCGTCGGCGCTGGTCCGATTGATGAATATGGCGGGGTCGGCGGCGTCGATCCGCGCATTCAGGGCTTCCATCAATGTCAGCGGTGTCCACCCGCCGCCCGCATAGAGCGACCGGACAGCGGCGAAATCGAGTATGAGGGGAAGCGGCATTCAGTGACCTTCACCGAGCAGGGAAATATGGGCGCTGACGACGCGCCAGCCCTCCGGGAACCGCACCCAGTTCTGGCTCTGCCGTCCCGGCTTGTCCGCGCCGACGCGCTGGAACTCGGCATTCACGGTCGCGAAATCCGTGCCGAAGGTCGCGATCACGACCTTGAGGAGGCTGCGCTGCGGCGAGCCTCCGACCCGGCCGATGCGAAACGCCTTGATGTCGGCGATGCCGTAGAGATTCTGGCCGGGGCCGATCCGCACCACATGCTCCGAATCCCAGAACAGCGCATCCAGCGCTTCCAGGTCATTGTCCATCAGCGCGCGCTCATAGGCGTCGAAGGCGGCGCGGACGGCGGCGACCGTGGCGGGATCGTTGATCAGCAAATCTCGCTCTCCGGCAGCGCGGCGACACTCAGCCGCTCGAGATGGGCGGCGGCTTGCAGGGCGAGGTCCTCACGCCAGGGCGGCGCGATCAGTTGCACCCCGATCGGCAGGCTGCCGTTGCAGACCGGCACCGCGACGATGGGCAGGCCGACGAAACTCAGCGGCTGCGTCAACAGCCCGATATTGGCACGGGCCGGCACCGCCTCCCCCGCCACATCGATGGTCGGCTGGCCCAGCAGCGGCGCCGTACAGGGCGTCGCCGGCGCGATCAGCAGGTCGTGGTGGCGAAATGCCTCCATCAGCCGGGCATGGAACAGGCTGCGCAGCCGCTGCGCCTGCAGCACCATATGCGCGGGGACCAGAGCGCCCGCCAGCAGGCGATCGCGCGTCGCCGGATCGAAATCCCCGGCCCGGCTGCGCAGCGAGGCGAAGTGGAGATCGCCCCCGGACGCCGAGGTCAGCACGAAAGCCGCCGCACGCGCCTTATCGGCGTCGGCCAGGGTGACGCGCGCGCTTGCGCCCAGCGCCTCGGCTACCAGTGCGACCGCGGCGCGCCCTTGCGGATCGGCGAGATCGTCGAACCAGCCGCCCAGCATGGCGGCGCGTCCGGCGAACGGCAGGTCGAGCAGATGCCGCGCTGGCTCGGCCACGCGATCGGCGCAGGCCGCGTCGCCTGCGTCAAAGCCCTGCACGACATCATAGACCAGCGCCAGATCCTCGACGCTGCGTGCGAAATGGCCGAGATGGTCCAGTTCATGCACAAAGGGAAAGGTGCCCGTGCGCGGCAGGCGGCCATAGGTCGGCTTCAGCCCGAACAGACCGCAAAAGGAGGACGGCACGCGGATCGAGCCATTGGTATCGGTGCCGAGCGCGAAGTCGCACAGGCCCGCCGCCACCGACGCCGCCGATCCGCCGGACGATCCGCCCGCGCTGCGCAGGGTATCGAGCGGATTGCGGGTGGCACCGTAATGCGCGTTCTCGGTGGTGAAGCCATAGGCATATTCGTCCATATTCTGGGTGCCGACCAGAACCGCGCCGGACCGGGTCAGGCGCTGGAGTAACACGGCATCGGCAGGGGCGGGGGCATTGCCGCGATTGATGATGGAGCCCGCCGTAGTCACCCGACCGGCGACGTCATAATTGTCCTTCACGCCGAACGGCACGCCCGCGAACGGCCCGGGATCGCCCCCGCGCGCCACCATCGCATCGACCGCATCGGCCTCGCGCCGTGCCCGGTCGGCGAGTATCTCGGTAAAACAGTTGAGCGCCGGGTTGATCCGCTCGATCCGGGCGAGCCGGTCCTCGATCACGGCCCGTGCCGAGAGATGGCCCCTGCGCACGGCGGACGCGATGGCCGATATGCCCAGCAGGCTGGGAGAAGGCGCCAGCATCGTCATGGCCGGAACACCGGCGCCGGCTCCACAAGGGGGTCGACTGGCGAATCGAGGAACAGGGCGGCCTGCATCAGCAATATGCCGAGATTATGGGCGACGCCCGGCAGATGGGCGGGGTCGATGTGCAACCCCGCCACCTCTGCCAGGCGCTCGACCTGCCCGGATGTGATGCACGGCCCTGCCATGGTCAGGCCAGCTGCGGCTCGGCGCCCTCGCTATCGGCTTCGGCCATCGGCTCCTCCGCCATGCTTGCCTTTTTCGAGCAGACAAAGAGGAACAGCGCGACGACCAGATAGGAGGCCGCCACCGACGGCGTCTTCATCACGCCGATCGCTTCGGAATGGATGAGGCCGAAGAAGGTCAGCACCGCGCCCGCCGCCGCGAACGCCGCCGCCTTCTCGAGCTTCCGGTCGATGATAAACACCGCGATCGAGCCCAGGATGATGCCGCACAGCGTCGCGCCGCTGCCCAGTATCTGGAGGCCGTGATAAAGCACCCCGTTATTGGCGAGCGCGTCGAGGCCGACCTTGCCGACATCGGTGCCCGCCGCTCCCAGCGCATTGTTGATCTGCACCGTGCCCCATGCCGCGATGGTCGGCACGATGGCCAGCACGACGGCGGGCGCATGCTTGTGCGGACTTTCCTGGAACGCCTGCGCGCCGATCAGCATGCCGATGTAGAGGAGGATCGGCAGCAGGGCGACGGCGGGGATGACCGCCATCATCAGGCCGATCACCCCGAACCAGGTGAGGAATAGCATCAACGAGCCGGTCGCGGCGGAATAGCCCATGCGGCCGCCCATCGCCTTCCAGCCGGGATGGCCGATATAGACGGCGTTGATGAACGGATTGCCCATCATGCAGCCGATCAGGCTGACGATGCCGTCGGCGGTCAGGACGCGGGTGGTCGGGAAATGGTCGCCCGCCGCCTCGGCGCTTTCGACATTGTCCATCGCCTCGACCAGGTCGTAAATGCCGAACGGGATCGCCGTCACCAGGATGACGCCGATATATTTGAAGCCGCTGAAAACCTCCGCAAAGGCGGGCGTCGGCACGTGAAAGCCGAAGTCAGCCAGCGCGCCGGTCACCTTTTCGGGACCGATGCCGCCTAGTTCGAACCCGAACATATGGCCGCCCCAGGCGATGGCCGACCCGACCAGGATCGCCATCAGGCCGCCCGGCAGACCGCCGGGATAGCGATAGCCGCCAAGCCAGCTAGCGAGGATGACCGCCAGGCAGGTGACCCCGATCACCGGCGTCATGAACACCTGCGCGCCGGGGCTGAGCGAAATGAAGGTCAGCGAAATGCCGGCCAGCGACCCCAACAGGGCGGCGCGCGGCGTGATCCGGCGAATGACCGGCGCGATGAAGCCGCCGATCATCAGCACGAAACTTTGCACGAACACCCAGGTGAGGCCTGCGCTCCAGGCCTCGATCGGCTTGCCGGTGGAAATGAGGATCGGCAGCATCACGACGAACACGACGACGAACATGTGCGGCACGCTGATCCCGGAGGGCAGCGCGCAGACATCCGTCCGCCCCGTCTTGATCGCGAGCTGGCGCGCCAGCCAGGCATAATAGACGGTGCTGAGAAACAGCATGAGGCCGACGGCGGGCAGGATGCGCCCGAAGATGATCGGGTCCGGCAGCTTCAGGACGAATCGCAACAGGCCGGTCAGGACCAGCACGTTGACAAGGATGTTCGTGCCGAAGCCGAAAAAGGCATTCCAGTCGCCTGGTGACCACCATGGCGGCTTGGCCGAACCGACTGTGGTTGCTGCGGTGACACTTGTCATAATGCTGACCCCTTCACTCTCGTCGCTGCCGGATCCGCCGGTGCGGTGAGCGCGGCGATGACGCCCTGTGACTCGCCAACCCATCCAAAGATGCCGCCCTGTGCCGCGATCATGCGGAGCGCGACTTCGTGGAATTCGGGGAAATAGGAACCGGTGCAGTCGGACAGCACCAGGCAGTCGATGCCGCGATCATTGGCCTCGCGCACGGTAGTGTGGACGCAGACCTCGGTCGTGACGCCGCAGACGATGAGCTGGGTGAGGCCGTGGCGGGCCACCAGGTCGGCCAGTTCGGTGTTGTAGAAGGCGCCCTTGCCGGGCTTGTCGATGACGGGCTCGCCGGTCACCGGATAGAGTTCCGGAATGATGTCATGCCCCGGCTCGCCGATGACGAGGATGCGGCCCATCGGCCCCTTGTCGCCGATCGTCATGCTGCCCCGGCCGCGGACTTTCTTGGTCTCGTGCAGGTCGCTCAGGTCCGGCTTGTGGCCCTCGCGGGTGTGGAGGATCATCAGCGCGGTGGCGCGCGCGGCGGTGAGCAGTGCCTTCAGGGGCGCGATCGTCCGGCGCAGCTGATCGACATCATTGCCCAGGGCCGCGCCAAAGCCGCCCGGCTCGATGAAATCGCGCTGCATGTCGATGATCAGCAGCGCGGCCTTGTCCGGCTGAAGCTCGAACGCATAGGGTGCTGCGGGAACCAGGGGCATTGACCGTTCCTCCACGCATGCTGGGCGGGGGTAGCGGCTGGCCACCCCCGCCGTTGAATTCCCTCAGAAGCCGAAGCCCATGCCGACACCGAACACGACCTGGTCACGCTTGCTGTCACCGCTGTTCAGAAGCTTTTTTGCTTCGAGCAGATTGTCGTTGATGATGTGATAATATTGGGCAAAGGCGTAGACGTTGGCGCTGGCGCCGCCCTTGAGGAAGCTGAGCGGTGTGCTCGCCTTCAAGCCGGTCGAGACGACACCAAAAGGGTCGCCATCCTTGAGCGGTATCACGCCGAGTCGAACCAGCGTATTGCTGGGAGATCCCCAATAGCTTTCGGGACCAACGGTGATCCACGTCGGCGCTGACAAGGTGAGAGCACCGGTCGTATAAGTCGGCACCGCGCCCAGTTCGACGTCGAACGTACCCCCTTCCTTGCCGGCCACCACCGTGGACGATCTGCTGTCGACCGCCCAGAACAGCTTGGCATAGGGGTTGAACGAGAAGCCGCCGCTCGGCTTGTCGGCATATTTCAGGCTGAATTCGATATTGCGTTCATCGCTGAAGGCGACCGATGGCTGGCCACTGATGAACTGGCTGTACTCGACTCCCGCCGTAAGCCCCTTGACCACCTCCCCACTGATGCCGACGAAGAAGTCGAACTCGTTGACGGCGGTGATATTGCCGTCCCTCTTGCTGTAGCCGGGGTTGAGATCGACCCAGGTTCCGGCGTGGATCGCAATGCCGCCGGGCGCCACGAGAACCAGCCCATTGAGCACCTGCACCGTCGCCCCCTCGGTCGTCACAACCAGGCCGCGCGGCGTCACATAGTCGTTCTTGAGCGAAACGTCGCCGAAACCGTGCAGTGCCCAGTCGGACCCCTCGTCCGCCATCGCGGCACTGCTGCTTGCACAAATCGCAAGCGCCATAACTCCCTGAATGATTTTTCGCATGATCCGGTCGCTCCCTTTTGGTGGTTAGCGCCCAGACATCACTCTCTTTAGCTCGCCCCCAAGTGGCCCTGATGTATGCGTATAGATAATCTTGCATACACAAATGGGCGTTGGCAACAGGTTTGTCGTCATATTTTCATTTTTGTATGCTAGCCCTTGCAAACTTGGCTCTTGCGTCCGACTTGACAGCAGCCGGGGCAAGGGAGTCGTTCGAAATTGGCCGTTACCATCGTCGACAAGCTGGCGGAGGATATTGCCGAAGCGATTCTCTCCGGCGAATTTCCGCCCGGCTCGCGGCTGGACGAACAATTGCTGGCCCAGCGCTATGGGGTATCGCGTACTCCCGTCCGGGAGGCACTACGTCAATTGACCACTACCGGCCTGATCGAGGTCCGGCCCCGGCGCGGCGCGGTCGTTACGCAGGTGACACCGGAGCAGCTCGAGGAACTCTTCGTCGCGATGGCGGAGTTGGAGGCGACCTGCGCGCGCCTGTCGGCGCTGTCGATGCTGCCCACCGAGCGGCGGCGGCTGCAGGCGCTGCACGACCAGATGGGCGTGCTGGCCGAGCAGGACGATGCGCAGGGCTTTGCCGACGCCAATCACCTCCTCCACACGACGATCTACGCGGGCTCGCATAACCCGGTCATCGCCGAGACGACGCGCGCGCTCCGGCGCCGGCTCGCGCCGTTCCGCCGGGCACAGTTTCACCTGCCGGGCCGACTGCCCCGCTCCCACAAGGAACATCAGGCCGTGGTCGAGGCGATTGTCCGCGGTGATGCCGCGGCGGCACATGCCGCGATGCTGCACCATCTGACGCTGGTGGAGCTCAGCTTCGAGGAACTCAGCACCGGGCGCGGGGTGGATGCGTGAAGTCAGCGCCGGCCCTACTATAAACTCCGTTCGGGCTGAGCGAAGTCGAAGCCTTGTTTCGAGCGGAGCGAGAAGGCTTCACTGCGTTCAGCCAAGCCTTCGACTTCACCTCCGGTGAAGTTTATCCTGAGCGCCTACTGCAAGCGGGCAGTCGAAGGGCTCAGGGCGAACGGCACATGTGTGCGGGCAGACGCACACCCCCTAACGCCGGTCCCGACGCTCAACATCCAGCAAGACCCGCGTCGCCGCCGCTGCAGCCGACGCGCGATTCTCCACCCCCATCTTGATGAAGATCTGCTCGAGATGCTTGTTGACCGTGCGCGCGCTGATATTGAGGATTTCGCTCATGTCCTTGTTGGACTTGCCGCGCGCGGTCCACAGCAGGACGTCCGCCTCGCGCGGGGTCAGGGCAAAGCCTTGTTGCAGGGCGACCGCCTCCATTCCTTCGATATGGTGCGACAACCGGAAGAGATGCTCCGTGGCCGACGCCGGCCCCAGATAGTCGATCATGATCCGCAGCGGCCCGGCCTCCAGCACCGCTTCGCCGGTTGCCTGCGCATCGCCGATCAGCGCGGCCAAGGCGGCCTCGATGTCGATCAGGAGCGGGGCCGCAAGATCCGCAATCAACCGCCGGGTTTCAGGCGTCGCCCAGCGGATCTGGCCGCTCGCATCGCTGGCCAGCAACCGGCGGCCCGCCGTGTCGAGCGCCTGCAGCGCGCTGCGCGTCGTCCGGGCGTTGCCGAGGTGGACCTTGATCCGCGCGAGCAACTCGTCGAGCACCAGCGGCTTGGTGACATAGTCGACGCCCCCGGCCGCCAGGCCACGCACGACATGTTCGGTCTGGGTCAGGCCGGTCATGAAGATCACCGGGACATGCGCGGCGCTTTCCATCGCCTTGATCCGCCGGCAGGTCTCGAACCCGTCGAGTGCGGGCATGACCGCGTCCAGCAGGATCAGGTCCGGCGTCATGCCCGCCAGCAGCGCCAGCGCCGAAGGACCGTCGCTCGCCAGCACGGGGGCAAAACCCTCTCTGGCCACGACCGTTTCCAGCAGCGTGCGCGTGTCGTCGTCGTCATCGACGATCAGGATCGTCATCGCCATGCCGCCGCCCCTTCATCAGGCGCCCAGCTGAGGGACAGCAGCACCCCGATCCGTTCGAGCAGCACCTCGATCTCATAGGGCTTGACCAGATAGTCGTCATGCGGATCGTCGGGCCTACGCGTCCGCTGGAAATCGTGCAGATTGGCCGACACCATCAGGATCGGCACAGCGTCGCCATGCTCCGCCCGGAGCCTGCGCGCGGTTTCCCAGCCGTCGATCCCCGGCATCGCGACATCGAGCATCAACAGGTCGGGTGCATGGCGGCGGAACGCCTCGAGACCAGCCTCGCCATCGGCGGCGAACTCAAGGTCGAAGCCGATCGGCGCCAATATATCGCGCACCAGATCGAGGTGGGACGAATCGTCATCGACAACCAATATGCTTCGCCGCGGCCCGTCATAGCGCCGCTCGGTCGTGGGCGGCCGGACGCTTGGCGGCGGTGCCGGCGCCTCGGAGAAGAACATCTTGAAGCAGAAAGTGCTGCCCGCGCCCGGCTGGCTCCTGACCGAAAGCTGCCCGCCCATGATGTCGACCAGCAACCGCGTGATGGTGAGACCGAGCCCCACGCCCGGCGCGCCGCGCACCGCCTCGATCCGCTCGAACGGTTCGAAGATGCGGTCGATGTCCTGTGGGCCGATGCCGACGCCGGTATCGACAATCTCGAACTCCGCCACCGGATTGCGCCAGTAGATGTTGAGCGAAGCCGTCCCCGACGGCGTGTATTTGATCGCGTTGGAGATGAGGTTGATGAGGATCTGCCGCAGGCGCTTTTCATCGGTGTAGACATAGGTGGGCAGGTGCGCGGGGCGGCTATGCTCAAACTGGATGCCGCGCGCCCGCGCCTGCAGCCGGAACATGTCGACCATCTGCTCGACCAGTTCGATCAGGTTCACACGGTTGCGCTCGATCCGGACCGAGCCATTTTCGATGCGCGACACGTCGACCAGGCCGTCGACGAGGTCGGCCAGATGGGTGGCGCTGCGGCGGATGACGCGCACCGCATCCCCCATGTGCCGGCCGGGATCGCGCTCCATCAGTTGGGCATAGCCCGATATGGTGTTCAGCGGGCTACGGATCTCGTGGCTGACGCCAACGATATAGCGGCTCTTGGCGAGATTGGCGGCCTCCGCTGCATCCTTGGCACGCTGCAGCTCCGCATCGGTACGGGCATGGGCCTCGATCTCGTCGATCAACATGATGGTCTGGCGTTCCGATTCCTCCTCGGCGGCGCGCTGGCTTTCGCGGGCCAGCACGAAATACCAGACGGCAAAGGCGGCCATGGCGAGCAGGCCGATGAACACCGACCACAGGATGCTCATCATGATGTCGGGATCGGCGCCCCGCCCCACGCGCTGATAATAGACCAGCAGCAGTACCATGCCGATGATCGCGGCGGTGACCACATAGGCGATGGAGAAACGAACCAGCCGCGCATAGACCGGGGCGGCGAACCGGGAGGGGAAGATGCGCCGTGCCCGTACGGCGATGTGGTCGATCGACTGCGGCCTTTCCTTGCACGCATCATGGCAGCGCGCCTCCAGCGTGCAGCAGAGCGAACAGATCGAGCCCTGATAGACCGGGCAATGCGCCATATCCTCCGGCTCGAAGGCATTCTCGCACACGGTGCAGCGCAGGTTCTGCGCGCCGAGATCGTCTGGCTCGCGCGCAATATAGTAGCGACCCCCGGTGGCGAGGGCGATGGCGGGCGCCAGCGCGAAGGACATAGCCAGCCCGATCACAGGCGAAAACACCTGCGCGCCGTGGCCGAACACGCCGGCAAAACACAGGGTCGAGCATATCAGCGAGCCGATCATCGCGCCGACGCCGACCGGGTTGATGTCGTGCAGATAAGCGCGCCGGAACTCGATGCCGGGCGGGCTGAGGCCGAGCGGCTTGCTGATCATCAGGTCGGCGATCACCGCACCGAACCAGGCGACCGCAAAATTGCTGTAGAGCGCCAGCACCCGCTCCACGACGGTCTGGATGCCGCTCTCCATCAGCATCAGCGCGATCAGGATGTTGAACACCAGCCACACCACCCGGCCGGGATGGCGGTGGGTCAGGCGGGAGAAGAAATTGGAGGAGGCGATCGACCCGGCATAGGCGTTGGTGACGTTGATCTTGATCTGGCACAGCGCCACGAACAGTCCGGTGAGGACGATGGCGGCGCCTGGCGAGGACAAGAGGCCCGCAAAGCTCATATAGTAGAGCATGGTCGGGTTGGCGGCGTCGATGCCGGGCATGCCGCGCGACAGCGCGATGACGGCAAGACAGGAGCCGATCGCGATCTTGATGCCGCCCAGCAGGATCCAGCCCGGCCCGGTCAGCAGCAAGGCCGACCACCAGGCCCTTTTCCCGACCTTCTCCGCACCGGGCAGGAACCGCAGATAATCCACTTGCTCGCCGATCTGCGGCAGCAGCGACAGCAGCACGGCCAGCGCCAGGCCAAAGCTGAGCACGGCATCGCTGTTGGCGGTGCCCTTATAGCCCTGCCACAGGCCGATCGCCGCATCGCCTTGCAGGGCGACGAACAGGATCGGTGCGAGCTGCAGCAGCAGCCACAGCGGCTGGGTCCAGTTCTGCCAGCGGCTGATCCGGCGAAAGCCATAGGCGGCGATCGGCACCACGACCAGCGCGCTGATGATGTGACCAATCGGCAGCGGTACGCCGAAACACAGCTGCAGCGCCGCCGATAATATCACCGCCTCGATGGCGAACAGGATGAAGGTGAAGGAGGCATAGACCGCCGAGGTAATGGTCGAGCCGAGATAGCCGAAGCCCGACCCGCGCGTCAGCAGGTCCATGTCGACACCGTAGCGCGCGCCATAATAGCAGATCGGCAGGCCGGAGATCAGGAAGATCACCGCCGCCGCCGCCAGCGCCAGCGCCATGCTCTCGAAGCCATAGCTGATCGTCACCGTCGCGCCGATCGCTTCGCAGGCGAGGAAGGCGATGGACCCGAGCGCGGTATTGGCCACCCACCAGGGCGACCAGATGCGCGCGCGCCGCGCGGTGAAGCGCAGCGCATAATCCTCCAGCGTCTGGTTGTTGACCCACTGATTGTACCTGCGGCGGGTGCCGACGATCCGTTGCCGCTTGGCGGCTATCCGGGCAGTCGCGGGAGGGACGGGTGCGTGCATCCCGTCAGGTAGCGACCATCAGAAATGCGCCCAGCCCCACGCCGAGCCATCCGCCCGCGCGGACGGCCGGCACCGGGATCAGGCGCGCCAGCGCAAGCCCCGCGCCATGCAGCATGGCGGTCGAGATCAGGAAGCCTGCCGCAAAGCCGATTGGCAGTGCTCCCGCCGGTGCCTCAAGCCCATGCGCCAGACCATGGGCAAAGCCGAACAGGCCGGCCGCGCCCGCTGCCAGTGCGAGCGGCGCGCGCAGGTTCGCGGCGACGGCGCCGCCGAGGACGAGGAGCGAGAGCAGGATGAGCATTTCCGCGGGCGTCCCGGCAAGGCCCGCCGCGCCAAGGCCGAAGCCTGTGAGCATGGCGGAGAGAAACGCAGCGGACAGAAGCCACATGGCCTGCCGCGCCATCAGACCGGCCCAGAGCCCGACCAGCAGCATCGCCACCAGATGATCGGCGCCGGTCAGCGGATGCAGCAGCCCCGACGCAAAGCCGCCATGGCCGGGATGGGCCCAGGCCGGTCCCGCCCACATGGCGAGGAGGGTCGTGCCGCCCATGGCATATTTTTTCATGCAAGGCTCCTTTCCGGCAGTCCGCCGGTCTTGACGATGAAGTGTGCGATCTCGGCAAGGCCTATGCCGCCACGGATATTGCTGAAGACGAACGGCCGCTCGCCGCGCATCCGCTTCGCGTCCCGGTCCATCACCTCCAGGCTGGCGCCGACAAAGGGCGCGAGGTCGATCTTGTTGATGACGAGCAGGTCGGAGCGGGTGATGCCGGGGCCGCCCTTGCGCGGGATCTTGTCGCCCGCCGATACGTCGATGACATAGATGGTGATGTCGGCCAGCTCCGGGCTGAAGGTCGCGGCGAGATTGTCGCCGCCGCTCTCGATCAGGATCAGGTCGAGCGTGGGGAATTTCCGCTGCAGCTGGCCTATCGCCGCCAGATTGATCGAGGCATCCTCGCGAATCGCGGTATGCGGGCAGCCGCCGGTTTCCACGCCGATGATCCGTTCGGGCACCAGCGATCCGGCGCGGGTCAGGAATTCCGCATCCTCGCGGGTGTAGATGTCGTTGGTGATCGCGGCGATGTCGTAGCGGTCGCGAAAGGCCTTGCACAGGCCGTCCATCAGCGCGGTCTTGCCGCTGCCGACAGGGCCGCCAATGCCGACGCGCAGCGGGCCGGATGTGGTCATGCTCATGTCCGGAACAGCCTCGTATATTGGGTTTCATGGGCCATGCAGCCGAGTTCAGCGAGCAGGGCCGCGCCGCCCATCTGGGTGAACGGATCGGCATCGGGCAGCGCGGCGGCGCGCGCGGCGGCTTCGAACACCGTAGCGCGCAGTTCGCGCAGCACCCGCTGCCCGTCGGTCTGGCCAAGGGGAATGAGCCGCTGCGCCGCCGAGACCAGATTGGCGACGACGCCATGCAGATAAGCGGTGAGCGAGGGGGGCAGCGCAATGCCGTGGCATGCGAACAGGACAGCGGCGGCGACCGGATAGGTGAGGTCGTCATCCTCGATATTGGCCAGCAGCGCCGCGAACGCCGTCGGTTCGGCGGACATCAGCGCGATCCGGCGAAAGGCCGCCCCCTGCGCCGTCGCTTCCACGCGCCGTTCATGGCCGGTCTGCATCGCGGCTGAGAGCTGAGCGACCTCCGCCAGCGCCTCCGGCGCGTTCGCCGCCGCCGCCCGCCAGGCATGGACGAGGGTCACCAGGTCGTTGCGGATGCCGCCATGCTCGACCAGATCCGCGATCCACTGCTGGGTCGTCGCGCGGTCGGTCGCATAGCCCTCCTCCACCGCCCATTCGAGCCCGCCGGAATGGGCGAAGGCCCCGATCGGCCAGGCGGGCGACATCCAGCTTAGCAGATCGTAGAGGGCTGAGGTGGTGGTTGAACTCTCCGCCCCGTTCGGGCTGAGCTTGTCGAAGCCCTGCTCTTTACTTCGAAGAGAAGAACTGCCCTTCGACAGGCTCAGGGCGAACGGTGTGGGCGTGGCGATATCAGTCATGGGCATGGTCATGGTGGTGATGATGGGCGGCGGCCTCTCCCGGTTCGGCATAGGCGCCGCCTTCCGGGTCGAACGGGGCCATGCAAATGGTGCAGGTGCCGCCCAGCCCGGCGACCATGTCCTCGATCACATGGTCGTGCCGGATGCGCAGGGTACCGCCTTGCGGTCCCGGCACAAGCTGCGTGGGCAGATGCCGGTTGCCCAGATGCCAGGCGATGCGGACCAATGCCGCTGTCGAGGGCGCCGAAATCTCGGTCAGGGCCTCGTCCATCGCCTCGACGCGCACCAGCGAGTCGTCGCCCAGCCGCAGCATGTCGCCATCGCGCAGGCGCACGGTACGGGGCATGTCGAGCAGCAACGATTGTCCCGCCACGGTCGTGAATACCATCCGGCGCCGGTTGCGCAGATCATGATCGAGCCGCACGGTATCGGCCGCGTGTCCCTCGATCGCCTGATGTGCCGGGATGATGTCGACGATCCTGCGCATGGCCCCTCAGTACAGAAAATAGCGTTGGGCGAGCGGCAGTTCGGTCGCCGGTTCGCAGGCCAGCAACTCGCCGTCGGCATGGACCTCATAGGTCTCGGGATCGACGTTTATGTCGGGCAGCGCGTCGTTGAGCTTCATCTCAGCCTTGCCGATGCCGCGTGTGCCGATGACGGGGAGGACCATGCGAGACAGGCCCAGCCGTTCCGCCACCTTGCCCTGAATCGCCGCCTGGCTGACGAAACTGATGCACGATGCCGCCATCGCCCGGCCATAGCTGCCGAACATCGGCCGGCTGTGGACGGGCTGGGGCGTCGGGATGCTGGCATTGGGATCGCCCATCATCGCGTGGACGATCATACCGCCTTTGATGACCAGATCGGGCTTGGCGCCGAAAAAGGCCGGGTTCCACAGCACCAGATCGGCCAGCTTGCCGACCTCGACCGAGCCGATCTCATGGCTCATGCCCTGCGCGATCGCCGGGTTGATCGTATATTTGGCGACATAGCGGCGCACGCGCAGATTGTCGTTGTCGCCCCTTTCCCCGGGCAGGACGCCGCGCTGCGCCTTCATCTTGTGCGCGGTCTGCCAGGTGCGGGTGATGACCTCGCCGACCCGCCCCATCGCCTGACTGTCCGACGACAGGATCGAGAGCGCGCCCAGATCGTGCAAGATATCCTCCGCCGCGATCGTCTCCTTGCGGATGCGGCTTTCGGCGAAGGCGAGGTCTTCGGGGATCGACGGGTCGAGATGATGGCACACCATCAGCATGTCGAGATGCTCGTCGATGGTGTTGACGGTGAACGGCATGGTCGGATTGGTCGAGGACGGGATCACGTTGGGAAAGCCCGCCAGCTTCAATATGTCCGGCGCATGGCCGCCGCCCGCGCCCTCGGTGTGGAAGGCGTGGATGGTCCGGCCCTTGAAGGCGGCGATGGTATCCTCGACGAAGCCGCTTTCGTTGAGCGTGTCGGTGTGGATCATCACCTGGATATCCATGGCGTCCGCGACCGACAGGCAGCAGTCGATCGCGGCGGGGGTCGTGCCCCAGTCCTCGTGCAGCTTGAGCGCCGCCGCGCCCGCCTCGATCTGCTCGATCAGGCCGGCGGGGTGGCTGGCATTGCCCTTGCCTGCAAAGGCGATGTTGATCGGCAGGCCCTCGGCGGCCATCAGCATGTGCTCGATATGCCACGGGCCGGGCGTGCAGGTGGTGGCGTTCGTGCCCGTCGCAGGCCCGGTGCCGCCGCCGACGAAGGTGGTCACGCCGCTCGACAGGGCCTCGTCCACCTGTTGCGGGCAGATGAAGTGGATATGCGCGTCGATGCCGCCTGCCGTGACGATCCGCCCCTCGCCCGCGATGATCTCGGTGCCCGGCCCGACGATGATGGTGACGCCGGGCTGGATGTCCGGATTGCCCGCCTTGCCGATGGCGGCGATGCGGCCTTGCCTGAGGGCGATGTCGGCCTTGTAGATGCCGGTCCAGTCGATGATGACCGCGTTGGTGATGACCGTATCGGCGGCGCCTGCGGCATTGGTGATCTGGCTCTGGCCCATGCCGTCACGGATCACCTTGCCGCCGCCGAACTTCACCTCCTCGCCGAGGATGGTGCAGTCGCGCTCGATCTCGATGATGAGGTTGGTGTCGGCGAGCCGCATCCGGTCGCCTGTGGTCGGGCCGAACATGTCGGCATAGGCGGCGCGGGAGATGCGATAGGGCATCAGGCGATCACCCCACGTCTCCACACCGGTCGCCCTGAGCTTGTCGAAGGCGCTTCGCTCCGCTCAGTGAAAGGCTTCGACTTCGCTCAGCCCGAACGGAGGCCAGGCGCGCGAGCAAAGGGAGCGGGGCGCTGCTGGTCACTCCAGCCCCCCCATCACCTTACCCTGAAAGCCGGTAACGATCCGCCCGCCCCGCAGTGGCACTAGATCAACCTCCCGCGTCTGCCCCGGCTCGAAGCGCACCGCAGTGCCAGCGGGAATGTCGAGCCGTTGCCCGCGCGCCGCGTCCCGGTCGAACAGGAGCCCGCCATTGGCCTCGGCGAAATGATAATGGCTGCCGACCTGCACCGGCCGATCGCCGCTATTGGCGACGACAAGCCGCGTCACCGGCTGGCCCTCGTTCAGCACATGCTCGCCGGGTGCCGGCACCAATTCGCCAGGTATGAATTCACCGTATGGGGTCATGCACGCTCACCAGCTTGGTTCCGTCGGGAAAGGTGGCTTCGACCTGCACATCGTGGATCATCTCGGCCACGCCCGACATCACCTGGTCGCGGGTGATGACATGGGCGCCCGCCTCCATCAGGTCGGCGACGCTGCGCCCGTCCCGCGCGCCCTCCAGCACGAAGTCGGAAATGAGTGCGACCGCCTCGGGATAGTTGAGCTTGACGCTGCGCTCCAGCCGCCGCCGCGCGACCATCGCCGCCAGCGCGAGCATCAGCTTGTCCTTTTCGCGCGGGGTCAGCTGCATCTCAGCACCCCCACACGCGCGGCAGCGGCCGCTCGCCACGCAATACGCCCAGCGCGGCGATGACGTCATGCCGCAGCGAAGCACCGTCGGGGGCGAGGAACCGCACCGCCAGCAGGCCGTTCCAGCTGCTCGCCGCCGCGCGTCCCCGCGCGCCTGCCAGTGCATCACGCACTGCTGGCAACAGGCGCGCGACCTCCGCCGAGGCATGGACCAGCACCGCCATCGCGCCCGCGCCATCCGCGACCGCCGCCTTGCGCAGCAGCGCGTCGACATCGCCCGCGATCTCCAGCGCGTCGGCGTAGATCAGCCGCCCGTTGCGATAGATGCGCATGCCGTCATGGAGCGCGCCGCCAAGCATCCGCTCGCCCATCGCCGAGCGGCCGAAGATCACCGCTTCCAGACCAAGGAACGACACGCCATCGGCCAGCATGATGCGGGCTTCGCGGCGCAGGCGGGCCTTGTCGAACAAGATGGTTTCCTGCGGCAGCCATTCCGCATGGGCGCCCTCGGCCACCTCGATCCGGGTGTCGATGACGCTGCCTGCCGACAAGGCGCGATAGACCTTCTCCGCCGCCTGGGTCGTGACCGTGGCGGCGCTGCCCGCCTCCCAGCTGACGCGCTGCTCAAGGCGGTCGCCTTCCGCGAGGCCGCCGCTCGTGTTGATGATGACCGCGCAGGGACGCGCGTCATCGTTCTCCGGTCGGGGCTGGCGCATGCGCAGGCACCCCGACTGATAGCTCCGCTGCACGAAGGATCGTCCACCGCGCACCGCGAAGGACAGGTCGAGCTTGCCCTGGCTGCGCATGCTGTTCGGCACCGCAGCATCAAAGGTGCAAGGCACGGCCGCCCCCACTCCAGATTCGAAGTCGATCGTTCGATGCACGTCGTGCCTCCCTGGCCGGCGACCAGTATGCGCCCGTTTTCGCGCTATTCAACGATCTTTTTCGTGGCCGGCATAAGCCATCTGACGTATTGCCCCTTCGCCTTCGCGCTTTCGTCCCGCCACCCGCAGCGCCTACGTCAAATGCCCCATATGCTTCTGGCGTTGCATCGCACAATTTTTGCCCCGGTCATCGCGGGTCATCCAATGGGGCATGCCGGTGACGACGCAATCCAACCAGGGAGTTCACAGATGGCCAGAATTTTCGACAAACGGCAGTTCCTCGCTATGGCCCTCGCCTGTACCGCGCTGGTCTCTGCATGCTCCAAGGGGAGCGACGCGGGCAACGGCACGGCGGCGGCGGGCGAAGAGGTCAAGGTCGGCATCCTCCATTCGCTGTCGGGCACGATGGCGATCAGCGAAGTGACGGTGAAGAACTCCACCCAGCTCGCGATCGACGAGATCAACGCGGCGGGCGGCGTGCTGGGCAAGCAGATCGCCGCCGTCGTGGAAGACGGCGCGTCCGACCCCGCGATCTTCGCGCAAAAGGCCAGCAAGCTGATCGAGAGCGACGGTGTCGCCACCGTGTTCGGCGGCTGGACCTCGGCCAGTCGCAAGGCGATGCTGCCCGTGTTCGAGAAGACCGGCAACCTGCTGTGGTACCCGGTGCAGTTCGAGGGCAATGAATGCTCGCCCAACATCATGTATTCGGGCGCGCAGCCCAATCAGCAGATTCTGCCCGCCTATGACTGGGCCAAGGAAAAGGGCTATAAGAGCTACTTCCTGGTCGGCTCCGACTATGTGTTCCCGCGCACCGCGAACATGATCGTCAAGAAGCACCTCGAAAAGGACGGCCTGAAAATGGCCGGCGAGGAATATCAGCCGCTGGGCGGGACCGAGTTCTCCGGCGTGGTCGGCAAGATCAAGGCCGCCAAGCCCGATGTCATCTTCAACACGCTGAACGGCGACAGCAATGTCGCCTTCTTCAAGCAGATGGCGGCCGCTGGCATGACGCCCAAGTCCATCCCGGTCATGTCCTTCTCGATCGGCGAGCAGGAAGCGCAGGCCATGGGCCCGGCGCTGGTCGAGGGCAGCTATGCCGGCTGGAACTATTTCCAGAGCCTCGACAATCCGGAGAACAAGAAGTTCATCGAGGCCTATAAGGCCAAGTTCGGCAAGGACGCCGTGCTGACCGATCCGATGGTGCACGGCTATGTCGACGTCTATGTCTGGAAGGCGGCGGCCGAGAAGGCCGGCAGCACCGATCCGGCCAAGGTCCGCGCGGCGGCCGTGACGCTGGACGCGGTGCCGACGCCGCTCGGGACGGTGAAGTTCATCGCCAATAACAGCCTCATCCAGACCGGCTATATCGCCGAGGCCATGCCGGACGGACAGTTCAAGATCCTGTGGGACTCCAAGAAGGCGATCGATCCCGATCCCTATGATCCGGTCACCTTCCCCGGCAAGACCTGCAAGATCAGCTGACGCACCCAAAGCCGCGCGTGAACCCCTCGCGCGGCCTGTCTCCGCCTTCATGTTCCGGGCAAACCGCTACGACTTCCCGGACATGAAGGCGGGGTAATTTCCCCGCACCCAGCGACAGGCACTTGTCATGGATTTCGTCTTCCTCACCGGCCAGCTCTTCAACGGCTTCAGCGTCGCCTCGCTCTATATATTGGCGGCGCTGGGGCTGGCGCTGAGCTTCGGTCTGATGCGCGTCATCAACATGGCGCATGGCGAGATCCTGATGGTGGGCAGCTATGTCGCCTATCTGACCATTTTGTTCGTCCCCGGCCCGCTCGGCATTTTCGCCGCGATGGTCGCGGCCTTCTTCGCCGCCGGCCTGTTGGGCGCGGTGCTGGAGGTCGGGCTGGTGAGCAAGCTCACTGCTCGGCCGCTCGATACGCTGCTCGCCACCTGGGGGGTCAGCCTGATCCTGCAACAGGCCGCCCGCGACATCTTCGGCGCGACCGGCGTTTCGGTGACCGCGCCCGCCTGGCTGGACGGCGGCATCACGCTTCTCGGGCTGCAACTGCCGACCACGCGGCTGTTCATCATGCTTCTGGCCGGGGTCGTGCTCGTCGGCATGGCCGCCGTGCTGCGCTACACACGCATCGGCCTCTTGGTGCGCGCCGTCAATCAGGACCGCGCGACCGCCTCGGCCATGGGCGTCAATGTCCGCCTCGTCGACTGCTTCATCTTTGCGCTGGGCGCGGGTGTCGCCGGTGTCGGCGGCGTCGTGCTGGCACTGCTCGGCCCGGTGACGCCCAATGTCGGGCAGAGCTATATCATCACCGCCTTTCTCGTCGTCATCCTCGGCGGTCTGGGCAGCATCATCGGCACGACCATCGCCGCGCTGATGATCGGCCTGTTCATGGCGCTGTCGCAGATCTTCGTCGATGTCAGCTTCGCGCAGGTGCTGAGCCTGTTGTTCGTCATCCTCTTCCTCCAGTTCCGGCCGCAGGGCGTGATCGCCGTCCGCTCCCGTGCGCTCGATGCAGAATAGGAGCCGTCCGATGATGCCGCTCTCGATCCTGAAACCGGCCGCTGGGGGTGCCGCGTTGCTGCTGGCGCTGGCCGCGCCATGGCTGCTGTCGCCCTATGACCTCAATCTGCTCGCCCGCTTCCTGGCGCTGTCGCTGACCGCCATGGGTCTCGTCCTGCTGTGGGGTGAGGGCGGCGTGCTCAGCCTTGGCCAGGGCGTGTTCTTCGGGCTCGGCGGCTATGCGCTGGCGATGCACCTCAAGCTGGCGGGGCTTGGCGAGGGCGAGATGCCCGACTTCATGCAATGGTCCGGCGTGACGGCGCTGCCCTGGTGGTGGGCGATCTTCAAGAGCCCGGTGGTCGCGGTCGCCATGGTCGTCATCGTGCCGGTGATCGTCGCGGCGCTGTTCTCCTGGGCGATCTTCCGGCGGCGCATCGGCGGCGTCTATTTCGCGCTGATCACCCAGGCGCTGGCGCTGGCATTCGCCACCCTCCTCGTCAGCCAGCAGGGCAAGACCGGCGGCTTCAACGGCCTCACCGATTACCAAAGCCTGTTCGGCTTCAATCTCAACCTGCCGTCGACCAGCATCGCGCTCTATTTCCTGACGCTGATCCTGGTGGTCGCGGCCTTCTTCGGCCTGCGCTGGCTGCTCTCCGGCCGGTTCGGCAAATTGCTGCGCGCCAGCCGCGATGGCGCCAATCGGCTGCGCTTCCTCGGCTATGATCCCGCGCCCTACAAGGTCGTCGCCTTCACCGTCGCAGCGATGCTGACCAGCATCTCGGGCGCGCTCTTCACCCTCCATGCCGGGGTGATCTCGCCAGCATTGGTGGGCGTGGTGCCGTCGATCGAAATGGTGATCTGGGTGGCGATCGGCGGGCGCGACAGCATCGCCGGGGCACTGGCGGGAACGCTGCTCGTCAACTTCGCCAAGGACAAGGTGTCGACCGCCCTGCCCGAGCTTTGGCTCTATGCGCTCGGCATCCTGTTCATCCTCGCCGTGACAGCCCTGCCCAAGGGCCTCGCCGGACTGTTCGGACCGGACCATCCCTTCCGCCCCGCCAAGGTCGGCGACATGTTCGCGCGCTGGCGCAAGAGCCGCGCCGCCGAACCCGTTGATGAAACAGCGGTCGCCGAGAAGGAAGCGGCATGACCGCCCCCATGCTCCAGCTGCAGAATGTCGTCGTCGACTTCGACGGTTTCAAGGCGATCAACGACCTCAGCCTCACGATCGAGAGCGGCAGCATGACGGTGGTGATCGGCCCCAATGGCGCGGGCAAGTCGACCATGTGCGACGCGATCATCGGCCGGGTGCGGCCGACCTCCGGCAAGGTGCTGTTCCGGGGCCGCGAGATCCAGAACGAAAGCGAACATGCCATTGTCGGCCACGGCATCTGCCGCAAGTTCCAGACGCCCGGCGTGCTGGTGGCACTGAGCGTCATCGACAATTTGACCATCGCGGCCACCACCGACCGGCGCTGGTGGATGAGTTTCGGCCACAAGGGCGAGGCCGAGGCCCGCGCCCGCGCCGAAGACATCCTCCACATGGTCGGCCTTGGCGAACGGCGCGATGCGCTGGCGGGCAATCTCAGCCATGGCGAAAAACAATGGCTGGAGATCGGCATGGTGGTCGCAACCGACTCCGAACTGCTGCTGCTCGATGAGCCGACCGCCGGCATGGGCGCGGCCGAGAGCACCCAGACCGCCGACATCATCAAGACGCTGGTGGGCAAGCATGCCGTGCTGGTGATCGATCATGACATCGACTTCGTCTCGCAACTGGGCGGCCATGTCGTCGTGCTGCACCAGGGCCAGCTGCTGCGCGAAGGCACGCTGCAACAGATCCGCGCCGACGAGGAGGTCGCCGCCATCTACCTCGGGAGGGCGAAATGACCGACCTCCTGAACCTGCGCAGCGTCAGCGCGGCCTATGGCAAGGGCCAGGTGCTCTGGGATGTCGCGTTCGACCTGAGAGCCGGTGACGCGGCGACGATCCTCGGCCGCAACGGCGTCGGCAAGACGACGCTGATGAAGACCATCATGGGCCAATTGCCCTGCTCGGGCGGCCATATCTACTGGCATGGCGACGAGGTGACGACGATGGGCGCCTATGAACGCGCGCGCGCCGGCATCGGCTTCGTGCCGCAGGGCCGCCACGTCTTTCCCCACCTCACCGTCACCGAGAATCTCGAAGTCGGCCTGTCCGCGCTGGCCCGCAAGGGCTTCACCGGAGCCAAGGCGGTGCCGGACATGGTGTTCGACCTGTTTCCAAAACTGACGCAGATTGCGAGCCGCAAGGCGGGGGTCTTGTCCGGGGGCGAGCAGCAGCAGCTTGCGATTGGCCGCGCCCTCGCGGGCCAGCCGCAGCTGCTGCTGCTCGACGAACCCACCGAAGGCATCCAGCCCAATATCGTCCAGCAGATCGAGGATGCCCTGCTGCGCGTCCGCAAGGAGCTGAACGTCGCGATCCTGATCGTCGAGCAGAATCTCGACTTCGCCTGGTCCTTCGCCGACCGCTACTTCGTCATGCAACGCGGACGGGTCGTCAAGGAAGGCCGAACCGACGAGGATAGCGCCGAAACCGTGGCCCATCTCGTTCACATCTAGAGTTTGATGACTTTGAAGTTGAACCGTTCGTGTCGAGCGAAGTCGCGCATGATCGTCCTGCCACTGATCAGGCGCCATCCCCTTCTTCGGCGATGGAATAGCGGCTTTCGAGGTAGCGGCCCCGCGTGGCCAGCGCGTCGAGTTCCCCGCGCGCGATCTGTTTCGTCATCGTTTCGATTTCGCCGGCGATGACCTCGAGTCCTTCTACCAGCTGGGTTTCCGGCGTGGAGCCGGCATGAGGCTGGTAACGCAGCGGATCGGGTATGCGCGCATAACCATTTACGAGCGCAGGAAGATGCTCGCCCAGCAGCTTGCGAACATCGCCGGCGGCTGGATCCGCTTCGCCCAGCGTCGTCAATTGGGGGGAAAGCTGCTCCAGCCTGCTTCCGATCACGTCGATGAGGCCCTGCGCGTCGCGCGGCAGCAGGCCGCGCTGGGTTTCCAGCCAGATTTCCGTCCTTCCGACCAGTGTTGGCAGGTCCGATACGCGCAGATCCTCTATAGTCGGCGTCCTGGTTCTCGGGAAGATCGCGAGCAGGACAAAGGCGGCCATCATGGCAAAGATGGTGAGCAGAAAACCTTCAATGCCGATGCCACCGACAAAAAAGCCGGTCAGCAGCGCGCCGAAGAGTATCGCGCATGCGGCTATGACGGCGCGTTTCAGGCGCCTGAACCGGTGACGCCATCGCAACTGCCGGGCTTTACGCAAACGCGCGAAGCGTTGCCGCCTCAGATCAGGCGACTGGCCGGTCGGGCCGATATTGAACGCGTCTGCCATGATCGCTCAGTCCAGAGCCTCCAGCAGGCCGCCACCCTTCGTTTCCTGGCCGCCCTGCGTCTGCAATTCGGCTCGGGCGATATAGCCCTTTGACCTGGAAACCTCGCCCTCCAGGGTCGTCACCGTCTGTTTCATGTTGTCGAGGGCTTTGAGCTTGAACGTGTCGATGCTGTCCATCGTGTCATAGATGTTCTGGAAGGCGCGGCTCAGGGTCTCCAGCGGTATGGTCGCGCTCACCGCCTGCTCATGAACGCGCGCGGTGTTGTCGCGCAGCATCTCGCCGGTGGCATCGATCATGTTCGCGGTCGTCGTGTTGAGCGCCGTGATCTGGTCGAGCACAAGCTTCTGGTTGGTGAGCGCCTGCGCGACCGTCACGGCCGTCCGCAGCGCACCGACAGTGGTGGTCGAAGCGCGGTCGACCCCCTTGATAAGTTCCACATTGTTTTTCTTGACGAGGTCGAGAGCGAGATAGCCCTGCACGCTTACCGCCATTTGCGTGAGCAGGTCCTGGGTGCGCTGACGCACATAAAAGAGGGGGTTCTCCCGGATCGCCTTTGCTTTCGCGGGATCACTCGCCTCCAGTTCCGCCGTACGTGCTTCCAGTTGGGCATCGAGGGTCTTGGACATGTAGATCATCTGTTCGAGCTTACCCAGGGCTTGCCACAGGTTTTGCCGCTCGACATCGATCGCGGCGTTGTCCATCAGAAGCTCGTCCTTGCCGCCCTGAAGCCGCGCGAGAATGGCGCTGATATGGCTTTGCGCGCTTTTGTAGCTGTCGAAATAGTCGCGCAACCTGTTCCCGAAAGGGATGATGCCGAACAGCTTTCTGGGCGCGAGTAGGTTGCCGCGCTTCGACGGATCAAGATCTTCGACTGTCCGGCGAAGCTGGGCAAGGTCCGTGCCGACGCCGGATGTTTCGTCCATGGCCCGTACCGGACGTTCGAGAAACCGGTTCGATTGCCCCGATGCCTCCGCGATTTCACGCCGGCCCATATTGGTGATCTGGTCGACCCGCTGACCGAACGCGGGCGAGTTGACGTCCTGCGCGACAAGGTCGTCGATGAACTCTTGCACCTTCGTCTCGAGCTTCGATTTCTGCTCCGCATCCACGGGGACCAGGCCAGCCGCCTTTTCCGGACGGACCGCCGGTACCGGATCGGGCGGGGTGAGCTTCAACTCGCCTGCCTTTTCAGCGACTGGATCCGCTTCACTTTCCATTTTCGCACTCCAAACCCGGCGTCGATGTCGAGTTGGGATTCTAGGGTCGCATCCAGCCAACAACAAGGCTCGTACGACGAAGATGCGCCCCTATTTGACCTTGTCGAGCATCGTGGTCATCCGCTTCGCCGCGAAGGGGGCAGCTTAACCGCTTTTGCGGCGGCCAGATCGGCAGTGTCGAGGCGGGCGTGGGCGGCCCAGCTTTCGGGGATCGGATAGATTTCGCCGGGCAAGGCGTACTCCCTGTTCAATCTTCTATGCGGACGCCGATCCAGAGCGTCCTCGGCGTACCGAGGTCGATGGACCCGGCGGCGTTGCGGGTGATGACGGTCGTGTCGGTGATATTCTCGCCGCGCGCGATCAGCGTGACGCCATGGCCGACGGGCAGGCGCGCGCCGGCGTCCAGCGTGACCGCGCCCTTCAGCGCGTCGGTCTGCAGGTCATCCTCATATTGGCGCGAGACATAGTGGATGCTGGCGGAGATCGAGGGGCCGGCGACGCCGCCGGGCGTCCATGTCACCATGCCGCTTGCCGCATGGCGGGGGCTTTGGGCCGGGACCAGACCGTCGAACGGCTGCCCCTGCGCATCGACGACGGCATGGCTATAGGCATAGCTGGCGGCCAGCGCGACATGATCGAAGCGGGCGCTGGCGGACAGTTCCACGCCCTTGGCGGTGATCGCCCGGACATTCTGCCGCTGGCGGAGGTTGGGACCGATGGTGATATTCGCGACGGCATGGCCCAGCCGGTTGTAGAAAGCCGTGGCGGAGATCGCGATCTCCGGCACGGGCGCAAGATCGATGCCTGCCTCCACGCCCCGGAGTGCCTCCAGCCGCAGGTCCGCATTGGCCCGGGTGGTGACGGGAAAGACGGCGAAGGGACGATAGAGTTCATTGGGGGTCGGCAGGCGAAAGCCCGTATAAGCGGCGGCGCGCAGGGCCACCGCGCCCGTCATGTGCCACAACAGTCCGGCCCGTCCGCTGGCGCGCCAGCCATCGCGGTCGGGATAGAGGCTCCGCGCCGTCAGCACGCCCATGGCATCACGTACATCGAGGAAGCCGCCGGCGATGGACCAATGGTCGGCGCGCGCACCGCCGGTCAGCACCAGATCGCCGCCAGGACCCCCCGGCGTCCAGTCATCCTCGATGAAAAGGCCAGTCGTATTCTGCCGACCGCCCGCATGGCGCCGCGCGGTGACGGCGCCCGTGGTGGCATTATATGCATCCTCGAACATATCGCCGCTGGCAAAGCGCGTATCGGCCCCGATGCGGAGCAGATGCGCAGACCCGACCGGCGGGCGCAGTTCCAGCTTGCCGCCCACGCCCGTCGACGGCGTATTGCGCTGGTCGAGCGATTTCCGGAAGGTCGTGGACGAGATCACCACATTGGAGAAATTGCGCGCCTGGACATAGGCAAGCGCATCGACCTGCCACGGCCCGCGTGAAACGAGGCGGATGCTGGCATCCTGCCCCTCGCTATGGCTGTCCGCCCCGGCAAAGCGCAAAGTGCGCGCGTCCCGGAAGATCAGGCCGTGCACCTGTATTTCCGCACGATCCGACAGCGGCGCGACCGCGCGTAGATTGGCGGACCAGCCGTCATAGGCGGCGGGCACGGTGGCCAGGGTACGCTGGCTGGCGGGCGTCGTCTGGAAACCGTCGCCGCGATCCCAGCGGCCCGACAGCGAGACATAGCCGCGGCCCACATGCTGCATGGTCTCGCCGGAAAGGGACGTCGCATTCTCGCTGCCATAAAAGGCGCTCAGCGCGTAGCGGGGCAGGTCCGCGGGGGTCGCGCTGGCCAGTTCGATCGTCCCGGCGACCGCGCCCGCGCCAAAGGCTCCCGCCCCGCCGCCGCGCGTCACCCGCACTGCAGACAGCCGTTCCGGCGCCAGCGCGTTGAACGGGATATAGCCGAAGAACGGGTCGGCCATCGGCACGCCGTCGAGCAGGACCAATGTGCGGCTCGACGCATTGCCACCCAGCGCGCGCAACGTCGCCCCTTGCGCGGAAGGATTGGCGGAGCGGCTGTCGGAGCGGCGGAACTGCTGGAAGCCCGCGACATCGGCCAGCACGCTTTCGATCCCGCCGGATGCGGCGGCGACCAGCCGCTGTCGTTCGATCAGCTGCGATCCATAAGCGGGCGTGCCGGGCGCCAGGGCCAGCCCGGCGCCGGTCACGATGATGACGGGCGATCCGTCCGGCGCGTCATCGGCATGCGCCTGCGTCGCGAGCAAAAGGGTCGGGGCCAGCAAAGGCATGACATGAACGCACCGCATCGACCCACTCTCCCCGCACTTGCCCCTATGGAAAAGGGGCGGCGCTCCATCGGATAGAGCGCCGCGCCGGCGGGAGCTACAGGTCTTTGGGTTGGTTCAGAAAAACATTATCGCGCCGGCCGCCACGGTGTCGCCGCCGGCGCTATTGCCGTTATGCGGACGCTTCGGCTGGCGGGCTGTGAATGGCAGCTATCTCACCGATGGCGGCCCGAGCTGCCGTACCGGAATCGAGCACTTACGACGAAACCGTCGCTGCAGTTTTGCGTCCAGAGACTCTGGGTCATTTGGGCCAGAAAATTGCCGAACTCTTCAAAATCAAAGTCAGGGAGAGACAATTTCTGTCTCCAAAATCCCGCAGAACTGCGCCATTCTGGTCGAATGACAGCACGTGCCCGTTTATCTCAAAACTGTCTGGAGGTGGTACCAGTCGAGGAAGGGAGAGTCTCTGCTGAGAATTCCCTTGCCACGGGAATTTTCACGGGAATTTCGGCTCAATCGGCAGCTTGGCGATCAACCGGCCCTCGTAATCCGCTGATCCCGAAGGCCAATATTCAATCGCTCCACTCGGACGTCCCTAAGCGGACACTTCATCGGACACGTTAGGATCAAGCCTACACGTCCGCGTCTGGGACATTCCCGTCTTTCAAACCAGCAGCCTAGAGCAGCGGCTTTGGCCGAGAGCAGCCATTGCCGGGGGCAACGCGCGCATGTGATACCGCATAGCGATGCTTCCAGATGTTTTAACAAATGTTCGATGGAGCGCGTCGATGAAAATCCGGCATCTGATCAAGGCCGTTCTCGCATTCTTCCCCGGCGTCGCCCAGTCCGACGTGCTGGAAGACCGGCTGTCGATTGCGGATAGCGGTACTCACGGGCGGGCGCTATTGCCACGCTAGGCCAGAACGCCGCTCGCGATTGCATAGCGTCATATGCTGCCTGGATTGAATGCCACCGCCGCGATGGTCATCGCGGCGATGGCATTTCATCTCAAGCGCGGTCGAGTTGGAGCTGGCCGTTCATGCGGATCGGCCGGGACATGTTGAAGTAGTTGGGGGAGGTCTGCATCACCGTGCGGTGGATCGCCTCGAACTGTTCGGGCGTGCCGTTGCCCCCGATCCGTACAATATAGTCGATCACTTCGTAACCGGGGGCTACCGTGTCGTCGAGGCCAAGGAAACCGCGCAGGTCAAGCTGGCCGGTGGTCTCGATCTCGAGCCTCTCCAGCGTGATCCCGTTCAACGCCGCGCCGGCGACATAGCCCACGGTCATGCAGGCGTTCACCGCAGCCATCAGCAGTTCCTGCGGATTGGGCGCGGTGTTGCTGCCCAAGAGCTCGAGCGGCTCATCGGCAATGATCTCGAAATCCCGGGCGATCTGCTCGCCGGCCAGTTCATAGCCCTTCACCGTCGTGCGACTGCCGGTCTGGCCCGTCCAGCGGGTCGACACCGCAAAGCGCACCAGCGCCTTAGACGCGTCGTTCTGGATCGCGGCAACGACGTCATTGACGGCGTCGAGGTCGATGTCGTTGACGATGTTGCGGGTCATTACTGCATCCATGATAATTTCCTTTCAGGTCTTCGGTGGGTAATCAGGAGAATGAGGGAAGCGCGGCGTCGACCCGGGCCAGCCCTCGGGGGTAAAGCGCGCCGAGCGTCGCGCGGAACTTGGGATGGCCCATGCCGCTGCCGAGATAGGTCCAGCGCAGCGCTTGGTATTGCTCGTCGAGGAAGGCCTGGCGCGTCGGCACGTCGAGCATCCGCCCGGCTGCCATTTCGAACGCGGCGAGGTTGAGTTGCGTCTGCGCTTTCAGGCCGCCGTCGAGGAAGCTGGCGATACGGAAATAGTCCTCGACCGCGACCTCGATGTCCGCGACCCTCATCGTCGCCGCGAGGGTTTCGACGATCAGCGTATCGAGCTTGGCGTGTTGCGCTTCCTCGATCCAGTGATGGCGCAGCAGGCTGGCGAACAGCGGATCAAGCCCGCCATCGTCGCGAACGCTGTCGAGATAGTGGCTCTGCGTCATCCATTCGATCTGCAATATGATCAGCGCGACACCGAGCGGGTGCCGTTGCAATATCTCGGCAGCGATGGTCTCGGCCGGGCCGATCACGGCGCAAGGCGAAGGGAAGCCGGCGTCGAAGCTGTCCTTGAACCGTTTGAATAGATGGATGTGCTTCGCCTCCTCTCCCGCGAATTGCAGCAGCGCCCTGATCCGATGATCGTCACCCGCACCCTGATCGCGGATATGATCGAGCAGGAACGGCAGGATGAACTCTTCGATCAGCCCGAACAGAGAGAGATATTCATGGGCGCGGACATGGTTCAGCGATAGCCGCTCGGCGGCGCTGAGACCCGGAACGCTCTGGATGCGTGCCAGCGCCTCGGGCAGAAAAGGCCGGGTGAAATCCAGCCGGGCATCGTGTGGCATCACATCGTCGATCTGCCAGGCCGTACGGGCCGTGGCGGATAAAACGGCACGATAGGTGAAATCGTGGAACATGGTCATCTCCTCATCTTATTTTCTTGCTTGCCACGGATGCAGCGGATGCGCGTCCGCTGCTCGCGGGCCGGATTAAGGTCCTGCGAAATTGGCCTCGTTTGGTCAGGCGCGCGTGACGTAAGCCGGAGCAGAAGGCTCCCCGACGAGCGGTAGCCAAGGGGCAAAGACAAGGACCGCGGTGAGGACGAATGACGCGGCTGACGATCTGCAAAGCTTCATTTCTATTCTCCCTAGCACTTGTTGGTGAGCTTTGCGGCGTCTCTAGGGTTTGTGTTGCCTATCTGATATGATCGAGCAGCCGGATGATTTGATCGAACACACGGTAAGTTGGGAAACGATCGACATGGACATGCTTGGAGAGCTGCTGTCGTCAATGCGACTGTCAGGCGGGGTGTTTCTCGATGGGGAGATGGCCGGCCCCTGGTCGATTCATTCGAAGCTGCGCGAAGAGGAGTGCGCGGCCTATTGCATCGATCCGGCGCATATCATCGCCTATCATTATGTTCGATCAGGATGGTTGAGCTGTCAGGTCGGTGATGGGGCGCCGGTCGTTGTGCGGGCCGGAGAGATCGTCATTCTGCCGCGCAATGTCGGGCATCTCCTTCACGGTCCGGTTCCCGGCGTGCCGGTCGATGGCCACGACATCATCCAAGCGCCGGACGAAGACGGGATATTCCGCGTGCGCATCCAAGGGGACGGCGAGAAAACGGCAATCTATTGCGGGTTCCTCGCCAGCACCACACCCGAGCATGTGTTGCTCAAGAGTCTGCCGCCGATCATGGTCATCTCGCTCGACGATGCCAGCAAAAGCGACTGGATCAGGCGCTCGGTCGAATTTGCGGTGCAGGGCCTCAGCCGCGACTCGCCGGAGACCGTGGGCAAGCTTGCCGAAGGCCTGTTTGCCGAAGCCGTTCGGCGATACATAGAAAACACTCCGGTCGAGGAGGCGGGTCTGATTGCCGGATTGAAAGATCCGGCGGTCGGCCGCACAATCGCGCTCATCCATGCGCGCTACGCCGAGCCTATAACGCTCGACGATCTGGCGCGCGAGGCTGGCCTGTCCAAGACCGTGCTGGGTGAGCGCTTCAAGGGCCTGCTTGGCCAATCGCCGATGCAATATTGTGCTTATTGGCGGATGTATGTCGCGGCCGACATGTTACGCAACGATCGCCAGAACGCCACGAGCGTCGCCTATTCAGTGGGATTCAATTCCGAGGCCGCTTTCACCCGCGCCTTCAAACGTGAGTTCGGCTTGCCGCCTGCGGCCTGGCAGCGACAGGCAGCCGATGCGGGCCTGCTATCATCGGATTAGCTGCATTGAGCTGCCGGGAGAAGCTCGACTCGACCTGGTCCATTTGATCGCGGCCGAAGTCTCGTGGCGAATTGCACGAATGGCCTGGCAATCAAGGGGCGTCCTAGGCGAGTGAGTTTGCGACATCGCTCCGGACGGAAAATCGGACATATTTGCGGTAAGCCGACATCGTGAAAATCTTCCCACAACTGCTCAGGCTGTGCCGATGGGAAGGGATAACGCATGGGTCAACTCCTGAAAGCGGTGGCCGTTGTCGGAATGGGCCTATCGCTAACGAGCTTTTCGATAGAGCCGCGCTTTTCAGCTACCGCGCTGTCGGCGCTCGATCCCGCCCGCATCGCCCAAGGGCGCGCGTGGCGCGGGGTCGGCGCTGGCTTCGGAGTTGCTGCTCGCAGCAGCGGTCGCCGCACCAACCAGCAAGGCGTTGCCGATCCCGCTCTATGCCGACCTTACGAAGTCGTCTTTTCCAGTCACAACCACCCACGCGCAGGCGCGCCGCTATTTCAGCCAGGGGCTGCTCCTGACCTATGGCTTCAATCACTCGGGCGCCGTCCGATCGTTCCGCGAGGGTCAGCGCCTCGATCCCGATTGCGCGATTTGCTGGTGGGGCGAAGCCGTTGCGCTGGGACCGAATATCCACGTCCGCCACATTGGCGAAAGGGCTGGAGACAGCGTCGACCACTTCAAGACAAGTGAGGCTTACACCTCCGACACGCAAGCGCGCATAGCCTGGATTTAGGTGCGTCAACCAAAATTTTCCGAATACTCAATTATAATGATAGACAAAGCGCAGCCTCTCGGGCAGGAAGCGCGTAGAGCCCGGGCGGAACTTGTTGCCCGATGATTACACATCAGGACGGCCCAACGGACGCTGTCCGCGCGCACATGGACTGTGTGCGCGGCGGGCGGTGCGGTGTGCTGGCCGCAAAGGGGGTTATAGTGAGCACAGGCGGATCATACTTTCGTCAAACCGGGCGCGCCGCCTTGGGATCGATCGCCCTCTTGTACGCCGTCGTTGCGGCGGACAAGGCGCAAGCTGAAGAGGCGACGAGTGTGGATGCTGCTCTCGACACGCCCGATGGGGGCGCCATCGTCGTTACTGCACGCCGGCGCAACGAAAACGCGCAGGATGTGCCGATCGCGCTGAGCGTTCTGGGCGGCAAGCGGCTCGAATCGACGAACGTCTTCACGCTCGATCAGGCCAAGCAGCAGATACCCAGCCTGCAGATCTTCGCCATCAACCCGCGCAACACCAACATCAACATCCGCAACCTGGGCAGCAACGCTTCGGTCAGCAGCGACGGGCTGGATTCCGGCGTCGGTGTCTATGTCGATGATGTCTACTACGCGCGCCCCGGCCAGTCGGTGTTTGATCTTGTCGATATCGACCGGATCGAGGTGCTCAAGGGCCCTCAGGGCACCTTGTTCGGCCGCAACACCACCGCAGGCGCGGTCAGCATCACGACCCGCGCGCCGAGCTTCACGCCCCAGGCAACCGCGGAGGTGAGCGTCGGTAATTACGATTACGTCCAGGCCCGTGCCTCCACTTCGCTGCCGATTATCGACGATAAGGTTGCGATCCGCCTCACCGCGTCCAATACCTACCGCCAGGGAACGGTCGACAACGTGCGGACGGGCGGCAAGTTACTCAATCTCGACAGCCAGACGCTCCGGGGCCAGATCCTGATCAAGCCGACCGACACGTTCACGCTGCGCGTCATTGCCGACTATTCGATCCGGAACGAGAATTGCTGCCTCGGTCTGCCCGCCGGCGTCGTCACGACGCTCCCCAATGGCACGCCGATCGCCAACAATTTCTACCAGCGCGCCGCCTGGCTCGGTTATACGCTGCCGACGCTGAATGCCTTCGATCGCATCACCGATATCAACGCGGCATCCTATTACAAGGTGAAGCAAAAGGGCATTTCCGCGAACGCGCAGTGGTCGCTCGGCGACGTCTCGCTGACATCGATAACCGCCTACCGCACCTGGGACTGGGAACCGCATAACGATACCGACGCGACCGGCCTCTCGGTGTTCAATCTGTCGCAGACCACCACGCACCAGAAGCAGTTCAGCCAGGAGCTGCGCCTCGCCTCCACCGGGACGCGCACGATCGACTGGGTTGCGGGCCTTTACTATTTTCACCAATCGCTCCTCACCCAGGCGCTTACGGAGTTCGGAGCCGACGCGGCGGGCTTCGCGCTTCCGCCTGCCGTGCCGGCCGCGATCGGGAGCGCGGCATTGAACGCCTTCAGGTTCGTCAGCGATTCGCGCGCCAAGACCGACAGCTACGCCGTATTCGGGCAGGCCAACTGGCACCTGAGCGATCGGCTGACCCTGACGGGGGGACTACGCTTCACGCAAGAGAAGAAGTCCGGCGATTTCGACCAGCGGCAGATAGGCGGCGTCGACTTGTCGACACTTCCGGTCGCGGTCGCAGGCGCGGCCCGTGGGATTCGCAATAACTTCGGTCCGGCAAATAGCTACACCGCGCGCACCACCAACAGCAGTCTCTCAGGGCAGGCGACGCTGGCCTACAAGCTGTCGCCCGATGTGCTGACCTATGCGACCTATGCGCGCGGCAACAAGTCGGGCGGGCTCAACATCGCCAATCTGCCGAGCGGGGTGGACCCCGTCGTCGGGCCCGAGAAGGTCGATCATTACGAGCTCGGCGTGAAGACCACGCCGCTGCCCGGCGTCACCCTCAACGGCGCCGCTTTCTGGACCGAGATCCAGGATTTCCAGTCGACCTTCTCGGACGCCGCGCGTTCGCTCACTTATCTCACCAATGCCGCCAAGGTGCGCTCGCGCGGCGGCGAAATCGATCTTCAGGCCGATCCCTTCAAGGGCGCGTGGTTCTATGCTTCGGCGACCTATGCGGACACCGTCTACCTCTCCTACCGGAATGCGCCGTGCCCGTTCGGCGTTCCGGGTGTCGGCGGCACGGCCACGTGCGATCTGAGCGGACAATCGCTGCCCAATGCGCCACGCTGGGCGTTCGCGGCAGGCGGCGAAGTGGCGCGGCCAATGGCCGGGAAAGAGGTCTATGTGGGTGCTGATTGGTCGTACAAGTCCTCGTTCAATTCGGCCGCGGACAATTCGCCCGTCGGGAGGATCGACGGATATTCGCTGGTCAACGCCCGTGCCGGAATCCGGCTGCCGGGCGGGCAGTGGGACTTATATGGCTGGGCGCGCAACCTCTTGAACAAGGACTACTATACCCGGCTCGGCGTGGCCCCGTTCAACACCGGTTTGCTGGTGGCCAGCGTCGGTGAGCCGCGCACGTACGGTGTCACGGGCCGGTTCCGCTTCTGATGGCCGCGGCGGCTCCCGGGACGAGACTGTCGGGCTGGCGGTTCGCCGCCTTCTCGACGCTCATGGTCACGATCAGCGGCGCTGCCTTTCCTCTCACCGCTTATCTGCCCGCCTTCTACGCGCAATATCACGGCATCGCGCTCGGCACGGTCGGACTGGTCTTCGCGCTGGTGCGGATCGTGGATACGCTGTGGGATCCGCTTGTCGGCCACCTGTCCGATCGCAGCCGGAGCCGCCTTGGGCGGCGACGTGTCTGGATCATGATCGGGCTGCCGATCTACGTCATTGCGACCTGGGCGACGTTCATGCCGACCGGGAAGCCCGGTCCTGCGTATCTCGCGGTGTGTCTGCTCCTGATCTACGGCAGCTGGACGATGCTCCAGATCCCCTATTATGCCTGGAGCGGCGAGATCTCGGGGCAGTATCACGAGCGCACGCGTGTCCAGGCCTATCTGGGCGTCGCCGGCGCCGTCGGCCTGATGCTGGTCCTCTCGGTGCCGACCCTCCTTGATCAGATCGGCCGCGCCGCTCAGGACGCGAAGGTGGCGGCAATGGGCTGGTTCATCATCACGACTGCGGTGATTGGCGGCGCCTTGACCCTTGCCTCCTTCCGAGAGGCGCCACTACCGCCGCCCGGCAAGCCGATCGGTTTCGTCAACGCGCTACGTCTGCTCGCAGGTGAGCCGTTGCTGGTGCGCGTGCTGGTGTCCGACTTCGTGGTGACGATCGGGCAAACCGCGCGCGGCACGCTGATGCTGTTCTTCTTTGCGCAATATATGGAGCTGGGCGCGGCAGTCAGCCTGATGTTCACGCTGCAATATACGTTCGGCATCATCGCCTCACCGATCTGGCTGCGCGTGGGCTACCGGCTCGGCAAGCATCGCGCGCTAGTGCTGGGCGAGGTGCTGCAGGCGCTGATCAATCTCTCGCTGATGCTGGTGGCGCCAGGCGGCGTCGTGCTGCTGGTGATCCTGACTGTCGCACAGGGGCTTACCCAGAGTGCGGGCAATCTCATGCTTCGCGCCATCGTCTCGGATGTCGCCGACAAGCAACGGCTCGAAACCGGAACCGATCGCGCCGGCCTGCTCTTTTCGGTATTTGGTCTGTCGATGAAAGCGGGAAACGCGGTCGCGGTCGGCATCGTGCTGCCGCTGGTCGCGTGGCTGGGTTTCAAGGCGAGCGGCCCGAACGACGCGGACGCCCTGTTCGCCCTCAAATGCGTCTTCGCGCTGGTGCCGTTCGCGGCGCACGCATTGTCCGCTCTCGTCATGCTGCGCTTCCCGCTCGACGAGGCGCGTCACGCCCTGATCCGCGACGAGCTGGAGGAGCGGGACGCCGAGCCGCAGCGCCAGGTCATCATGCCGCAGGAGTTTGCCCCATGACGTTTACACCCCATGCGCTGGCCGATGCAGCGACCCTTACAATCTCCCCCGTGGCGAGCCGGATCGGTGCCGAGATCACCGGCATGGACATCGCGCGGCCCCTCTCCGCCGCTACGGCCGGTGCGCTGTGGCAAGCGCTTTGCCGACACAAGGTGCTGTTCTTTCGCGGCGCGAACCTCGACGACACCGCGCACGACGCCTTCGCGCGCGCACTCGGCGAACCGATCGGCCACCCGACCGTCGGCAACGGCCCGGGCACGATTGCGCATGTCATGGAGCTTGATTCCGCCTACGGAGCCAAGACGAACAGCTGGCATACCGACGTGACTTTCGTGCCGACCTACCCTTCGGCATCGATCCTGCGCGCGGTGGCGGTGCCCGATCATGGCGGCGATACCGTGTGGGCAAACACCGCGACCGCCTATACCGATCTTCCCGCTCCGCTACGTGCTCTCGCTGACCAACTCCGGGTGCTGCACACGAATTTGTTCGATTATGCGATCGCTCCGGCGCTGACGTCCGACGACGCCCGGTTATATGCCAGGGTCGCATCCACGCCTTATTGCACCGAGCATCCGCTCGTGCGAATCCATCCCGATACCGGCGAGCGAACTCTGGTCCTTGGTCACTTCGTCCAGAAGATATTGGATGTAAGCAGCGCAGACTCGATCCGTCTTTTCCGCACCTTCCAGGATTATATAACCCGGCTGGAAAATACGGTTCGCTGGCGCTGGCAGACGGGCGACGTGGCTATCTGGGACAATCGCGCCACGCAGCATTATGCGATCAACGATTATGGCAACGCCCGCCGCATCATGCGCCGAATCACGCTCGCCGGCGATCTGCCGGTGGGCGTCGATGGTCGCACGAGCACGGCGCGCGAAATTGCCGCGTGATTTGTCGCTTCGATCGCCGCCATCTTGGAACGAGAAACCTGGACGGGAAACAGGCGTCCGGTTTTCAGCGCGAGCAGCCATTCAAAGGTCGCTGAGGAAACGACTGGATCTGGTCGTCAGCGGACGCTTCGCTGGCGGCTGTGAATAGCAGCTATCCTCATCGATGGTAGCCCGAGCAGCCGTACCGGAATCGACCAAACCGTCGCTGCAGTTTTGCGTCCAGAGACTCTGGGTCACCTGGGCAATAAAATTGCCGAACTCTTCAAAATCAGAGTCTGGAGAGACGATTTCTGTCTCCGAAATCCCGCAGAACTGCGCCATTCAGGTCGAATGACGCCGTGCGCCAATTTATCTTGAAAAAGCTTGGAGGTGGACGCAGTCCGGACCGAACCGGTCTCGGGGTCCATTTTCCCATAGATATGGGAAAGTAGTGGGAAAAACGCCGCCGAGCGACATTTAGTGGTATTTACAGGCCACCGCATTTGCAGACATCTGCGGGGTCCAGGGGCAGTTTCCCATATCGCACTTTGTGGGAAAAATCGTGGCGTTGGTGGGAAAGACATGACCGAGAAAATCGCTCCAACGAAACGGAAGTGGGCCGTGCGCCCGATGCCGCTCGGTATCGTGAAGGTCCCGCCCATGGCGAGTGTTTCCTATCGCGAGATCGATCCCTTGCTTGAACCGTTGAACCTTGCGGATGAGGTACGCCTGAAGCTGTGCTCCAGCGTGCGCACCATCATGTCTAAATATCTGGGGCAGAAGATGTCATCGCAAACTCATGATGACCATGCCGCCTCGCGCAAGGCGCTTCCCTCGATAGCGAAGCATGCCGGTGCACTGGCAAAGCAGCTGGATTCGATCAAGCCAGACGTCCTGGTGGCGCTCGATGACCTTCGTGCCGACACGCCGGATTTGCGGCAATCATCGCGCTCGCACTTCGATTTCCTGCACCTCCCCGACCAACTCCACGATCTGGCCCACGTCGCCGCCCTTGCCGTGGACGCCATCAAACCCAACGCGCGACAACGTCCGGTCCGAGCCGATCTGGAAGAGGCGGTCAACGCTCTGGTCGATGCGATCCACAAAGCGACTGGCCGGGCGCCCCGTCGATCGCGCAGCCAGGGTTCGGTGCCGACCAGACGCCTGGTGGGGGAGGAAGGCGCGTTTCTATTGAGCCTATTCCAACACTTCGACGACACAGTCACAGAGCAGATGCTCGCCGGGATTCTTGCGAAGAGAAAAGCCGGCACATTGACCAAACCAGGCAAACCCGTCCGAACATAAGACCTCTCGCCTGCCACTTATCTCCGCGCATTTTGCCGACTTAACGTATCTTCGCGGCGGCCACATTCCGATTCATATGAGCTTCCACCATTGCCGCGCCGAGTCGCGCGGTATCCAGGGTGGAGAAAAACCATGTCCCGCAAACCCCATCGATCGGCACCAAAGCGCCGACTCCAGGTCGTCGAGCGCGCGACCAATACGCTGGTGCCTTACGCGAACAATGCGAGGCACCATCCTCGCGCACAGATCCGCAAGATCGCGGACAGCATTCGCCATTTTGGTTTTACCAACCCGCTCCTGATCGACGAGGCCGGGATGATTCTTTGCGGCCATGGCCGATATGAGGCTGCGCTCCAGCTGGGTATGCCCATGGTGCCGACCATATTGCTTTCGGAGCTGAGCGAGGAAGACCGGCGCGCCTATATTCTCGCCGACAATGTTATCGCGGAAAAGGCCGGCTGGTCGAAGAAGATGCTCGCGACCGAGCTGCAGGGCCTGGTTGAGATTGGCTATGATCTCAGCTTCACCGGCTTCGATATGATTGAAATCGACACCGCGCTGTCGTTTGATACCGATGAGCCTGCGGACGATGACGTGGTCGAACTGCCCGACGAGCGCACAGCGATCACTCGGCTGGGTGACCTTTGGACGATTGGACCGAACCGGTTGATCTGCGGTGACGCGCGCGAACTGGCAACGCTCGAGGCGCTGATGGGCGACGAAAGGGCCGAACTCGCCGTGCTTGATCCGCCGTATAATGTGAAAATTTCGGGCAATGTGTCGGGCCTCGGCAAGCATAAGCATGGCGAGTTCGTCATGGGCTCGGGCGAGATGTCCGATGCGGCGTTCAGCACCGATCTCCTGCGTCCGGCGTTCCGCAACATCGTTCGGTTCTGCCAGGCGGGTGCGATGGCGTTCGTGTTCATCGACTGGCGCGGTGCGCCGCAGCTGCTCGATGCCGCCAACGGCGTGTTTCACGAGGTCAAGAACCTGATTATCTGGGGAAAGACAAACGCGGGCTTGGGCACCTTCTACCGAAGTCAGCATGAGCTGATCTACGCCTTCAAGGTCAGCCCGGGCGAGCATATCAACAATTTTGGCTTGGGTCAGGGCGGACGACACCGATCGAATCTCTGGATCTACCCCGGTGCGAATGTCTTTCGTCGCGGCCGCGACCAGGACCTGGAGGTCCACCCGACGATCAAGCCCAAAAAGATGATCGCAGATGCGATTCAAGACTGCTCTCGGCGCGGTGGCATTGTGCTCGACAGCTTCGCTGGCTCCGGCACGACCCTCGTGGCGGCAGCGATGACCGGTCGGCGCAGCTATGGTGTCGAGCTTGACCCGCATTATTGTGATGTTGTGATCCGACGCGTCCAGGAAGCGTCCGGCTACGTCGCGCGGCTGGAGAACGGCATGTCCTTCGACGCGGTCGCCCGGGAACGGTCACAGTCGGGCCGAGGCCGGTGAGCGATAACAGGGCGCCCGGCCGCGGCAAGGACGGCAAAACCTATAAAGATGGCAACACCGACGAGGACGGTGGCTACGTGGTCGGTCGGGCCAAGCCGCCCGTGTCGACACGTTTTGCCGCCAATGACGGGCGCAAAAGGGGTCGCCGGGCTTCCGGCGCGACCAATCTCGCCACGGACTGGCAGAAGGAGCTCGCCGAACATGTGACCTCAAGCGAGAATGGCCGAAAAGTCCGCATCAGCAAGCGGCGCGCTGTGATCAAGCGTACGGTCGAACGCGCGATCAGCGGCAATGACCGCGCGAGCGAGATGGTGATGCGGTACGGCGAGCGCGACCAACAGGCGAAGTCCGGCGTCGCGCAGTCGGACCAGGATCTGATCGACGCCTATCTGCGGGATCGCGCCGCCGTGCTTTCGCTTGATCCGGCGCTGTTCGGTGATCCGGCACCGGTTGAATCACCTTCGCCCAGCGACGTCGAGGGCTCAGCTGGGGAGAGCCCAGATGAGTACTGAGCCTGTCGTCGCGGCGCTGTTGCGGCAGGACTTCGGCTTCTTCCTGCGGTTCGCATACCGCGAGGTCGCCGGCGACGGCGATTATGCCCACAACTGGCATATCGACGCGATCATTCACCAGCTTGAGCGCGTTCGAACCGGCCAGAATCTGCGCTTGATAGTGACGATGCCGCCGCGCCACCTCAAATCGCTGACGATCTCGGCCGCCTGGACCGCCTGGCTGTTGGGCCACAATCCCGCGCTGCGTCTCATCACCGCATCTTACAGCTATGACCTCGCCGAGAAGCTCGCGCGCGACTGCCTGCACATCATCGACAGCGCCTGGTTCAAGCTCGCCTTTCCGAACTTTCGATTGTCGAAGCGCAGCGTGCTCGACTTCGAAACGACCGACGGGGGCGGGCGGTTGTCGACCTCGCTCGGGGGCGTGCTGACCGGACGCGGCGCCGACTACGTCATCATCGACGACCCGATGAAGGCCGATGATGCGTTGTCCGAAGCGGCGCGCGCGACCGCGACGACCTGGCTGTTCAATACACTGATGTCTCGTCTGAACGATCAACGTGTCGGCGCGATCATCATGGTCATGCAGCGTCTGCATGAGGCAGACATGGCGGGCGAGGCCTTGGTGCGCGGCGGATGGCAGGAGTTACGTTTGCCCGCAATCGCGGAGATCGACGAGCGCGTCCCGGTTGGCGGCAATCGCTCCTACCAGCGGCGCCGGGGTTGCGCTCTTCACCCGGCGCGTCAGCCGCTCGACGTGCTTCAGCGGATACGCGCGGAGGACTCGCGTGTGTTCGCCGCCCAATATCAACAGACTCCTGTGCCGATGGAGGGCAATTACGTTCAGCCCAGCTGGTTCACATATTATGACGAGCCGCCCGAGGGCGGCATCATACTCCAGAGCTGGGATACGGCCTCGAAGGATGGGGTCACCCATGACTTCTCGGTCGGAATCACGGCGTGCCTCTATCAGGGCCGCTTCTACATCCTTGATGTGTTTCGGGAGCGCCTGAATTTTCACGCGCTCCGCATGAGGGTGATCGCGTCCTGTCGCAGGTTCAACGTGCAGCGCCTGTTGATCGAGGATGCGGCCAGCGGAACCCAGCTCATCGATATGCTGCGGACCATGCCAGCCAATGGCGTGGTCCGGCCAATCCCTTGCACGCCAAATGCGGACAAGAGAACCCGCTTTGCCGCGCAGGCCAGCCGGATCGAAGCGGGGGATGTTCTTCTCCCGCGAAACGCCCCTTGGCTCGCCGAATTCGTGACCGAAATTGCGGGGTTCCCAAACGCACGATATGACGATCAGGCCGATGCACTCGCGCAGCTGCTTCGCCACGGCGACGTTCGTCAGTCACGTCTGGGGGTCGGAGGCCTTCATGTTGGTCCACCAAGATAGGCTCGCACGATGAACGCCTTGCTGTGCGACAGCTTGGTGTGCGCTGCCTGCAGCTTGACCTGCTTGCAGGCGATAAGGGCCCAGTCCTCGCTCCAGTCGAACTGGAAGGCCTCGCCTGGCGCAAAAACCAGCGGCACGAACGTGCCGCGACCACTGGTCTGCTGCTCGCGCTGGCGCTCGGTCTTCCACATCCGCACAAAGGCTGCGACGCGCTCATAGGAACCGTCATAGCCCAGCACGACAAGGTCGGCGTGCATCTGCTTCGCCGTGCGTCGTTGCTTGCGTGACTTGCCTGCCTCTATCTTCAGCCAGTCCGACAGCTTCTGCGCATACGGGTCCAGCTTGCTCGGCCGTGCCGGAACCTTGAACCGGGGCTCAACCATGTTGGCGCGGAGATACTTGCGGATCGTATTGCGCGACAATCCAGTGCGCCGTTCAATTTTGCGGATCGGAATATGCTGCCGGAAATGCCAGCGGCGGATTACGCTCAATAACGCCATGTCGATCACTCCATGCTCCCCCGACCCAACAGCCAGGGGAAAGATCAGAACATAGGTCACTTCTCAGTGGAAATTACTGACCCCCCGGGTCACTTCTCAGTGACAATCAACACAGCGGCGTTTCGGCGTGACGCGGATGGCTGGGGAATATTTGGCGCTCCACGAGTCCCTTGTCGAAGCGGGACCGCGCGGCGGCGCACGAAACGGAACAGAGCGTCCTGATCAGGGGACCGACCGCGACAGTTCCTCACGAAAGGCAGGATGAGCGATGCTAATCAGTGCGTCCGCCCGCTGGCGCAGCGACTTGCTCTTGAGATCCACCCAGCCATATTCGGTGACGACGATATGCGTGTCGTTGCGAGGCGTGGTTACCGGCCCATCGAGCACGGATACGATCCGTGAGACCGTCCCTCCCTTGGCCGTCGACTGACAGGCAATGATCGACTTTCCCCCTCGCGAAGCGCACGCACCGCGTACGAAGTCGAGCTGGCCGCCCGAACCACTATATTGCCGGCCCATCATATGCTCGGAGTTGCAGGCACCGCCGAGATCAATTTGGAGTGTCGCGTTCACAGACACGACATTGTCATTCTTGGAGATATGACGCGGATCGTTCACCAGCTGGACGGGCGCACTGTACATGGACGGATTGTTATCGAGGAAGTCGTAGAAGGGCCGGTTGCCCATGGCGAACGTGAAGACGCTGCGGCCCCGGTAGGTGGTCTTGCGCTGATTGGTAACGGCGCCGCTGACAATCAGATCGGCGAGACCTGGAGTCATCAGTTCGGTGTGGATGCCCAGATCCCTGTGATCGACGAGCATGGCGCAAACCGCATTGGGCAAGGTCCCGATGCCCATTTGAAGGCAGGCCCCATCCTTGATCATGTCGGCGATGGTGCGCGCGATCACCGCGTCCTCCGGTTCAACGGGACGGAAACTGGTTTCGAGCAGAGGCGAATCATTCTCCACGATCGTGTCGATCTCCGAGATGTGGAGTAGCGACTCTCCGAAAATCCGCGGCATGTTCGGATTGACCTCGACGATTAGCCGCTTGGCGCTTCGCGCTACCGTCGACCCATAATCGTTGCTCGTTCCAAATGTGAACCAGCCGTGCTGGTCCATCGGTGACACCGTCGTTATGAAGACATTGATTGGCACCTGCTCCGAAAGCAGCCGCGAGGACTCGCTGAAGACCACGGGCACGAACTCTACAACCTTGCGGCCGTCGGCTTCGCCTCGCCTGATGAGTGCGCGCTCCACCGGACTCAGGAACATGCAGTGCGGTCGAACCCGATCGAGCAACTCGTAGCGAAGAAGCGTCCCTCCCGCAGATTCAAGGGAATGGAAGTACCAGAGGTTCAATTCGTCAAGTTCGCGAGCCTCCACCCGATCAGCGATTGCCCTTAGCAACGCCGGAGGTTCCGCCACCGCCATGCCCATGGAAATATTTGACCCATTGGTGATCGTTGCCGCAGCCGCCTCTGCTGAGAGGAGCTTGGAACGATATTCGGTGGTGTTCTTCATAGGAAATCATACCCCTATTTCATGCGCTAATGCCGTAGGACTGCCTCGCGTGGTCATTCTCCAGCAGGGTCGGTCGCCGCCTTTTGCCTGCGCAGAAGCTCCGTCAGATTGCTGATCGCTTGGGTGAGAAGCAGGACCTCCTTTTCGCGAAGCTCATCCACCTTCTGATGAAGGAGCTCGATTTCCAGTTCAGCCTTGATGTTGATCTGGTGATCGCTCTTCGCCTCCTTTCGGTCGACGTCCTGCATCCGGTTCTGGCTCATCATGATGAACGGCGCTGCGTAGGCGGCCTGAAACGATAGAGCGAGGTTGAGGAGAATGAACGGATACGGATCCCACCGCTGCACATAGGCGGTGACGTTCAGAACGATCCAGAACACCAGGATCGTTGTCTGGATGAGGATGAAGCGCCAGGACCCCATGGTGGCGGCGACCTTGTCCGCGATTTTTTGGCCCTTGGTAAGGTTGTCGGCCGGCATGGCGGCAGCGTCGCCGATACGCAGCCCGCGGCGCAGGACGCGCAATTCGGCCAGTAGCCGCTCTTCTGTTTCGTGCAGTTCCCGTTTGGGTACGTCCATAACCTATGCCCCTCTGTGATCCAGTAAGATTGCCCGTCGATCAGCGATGAGCCGGAGAAGCGCTGGCCGTGGCGAGGTTGTAACAGAAGAGGGCCGCAGAATTGATCTTAACGAAGATGGACCTAATCGCTGAAACTCGTCTTCCTCAGTACCAACGATGGATCATCCTGCGTCTCTACCCGCCCGGCGGTTCGTTGTAGAAATCGACTCGCATCTTCATGGCGCCGAGTGGCTCGACGAAATGCGGTTGTTCGGGCAGCAGTGGCGCCGACGTGCCGGGGTCGAGCAACATTGTGGAAAGCGGCTCAAGATAGGTCAGCTTCACCCGGCCTTCCAGCACGCGAATCATTCCCCAGATCCCGGCCTTTGTGTTGTGCCGCGCCCTGAGTGCTGCCGGCAAGCTGGTCTCGTCGAACACCGGTGTAGAACGATAGGGCTTCGCCATATCAGGCCCGCACATGGATGTCGTCGACATGGTTTGGATATCAGGTCGAGCGCCATGTCGAGGGCAGCGTCACTATCTGGTCGCTGCCGATCGCCTCGCAATGAGAAAGGCCTCGCAACGCGTATCCGATGACATTGCAGCACTCGCGACCATGTCGCTGGCCGAACTGCGGGCAGAATGGGAGCGGCGCTATGGTTCGCCGCCCCGGCATCGCGCGGGGGATCTGATCCGCCGGGTCCTGGCCTGGCGTATTCAGGCGGATGTGCATGGCGGCCTGGACGCGTCCATCCGCCGCGCCGCCAAGCGCTTCGGGCTCGAAGCCGTGCTGGAAGCGACGGGTCAAACCTTCGCCGAGGTCGCCGCCGAACGGCTCGGCCTCGAACTCGGGGACGAGGAGGCCGGCAATGACTGAACGCAAGCGCCCCAGCCACGCCGAAGGGATCGCTGATTAGCCGGCCCATATCATGACAATGACCGAGTGCAGTGACGCCTTCAACCTCAAGCCCCGGCGATAGCGCAATATGGTCGACGGCGGGCAGTCCGAGCGGTGCCAGTGGTCCGTTGGTGACGATGCGCAGGCTCGTGCCGAGCGCTGTACCAAGCGCGGCGTGGACCGGCAGCGACGCGCGGGTGCGCGGCACCTGCTGGTTGATCACCATCAACCGCCTTTCCCTGGGTTATGCGAAGTCGCTCGTCGCCTCGACGACCGACGAGCAACTGGTAGATGGACGAATCCGCCGGCCACGTAGCCTTACCACCGACCGGATCCGTTAGATCCATACGCAGGATCAGTCGGCGCAAGCTGAGCAGTACTCGATCTTGCCATAAGCGGGATCCGGGTAATGAGCTGCAATTTCCGGCGTTATGCCATGCCATCCCCAGAGCCTGCTTGATGCATAGACCGCGGCCACACGGACGAGGGGATAAAAGGCCACCTTAGGGACGCGAATTACATTTCCCGAGATCTATAATAATCCTGCTCATTGCTGCAGCACCCTGGGCTTGATCAAGAACCATACCAAGAATTTCGCAGAAAATGACGAAGAAATTTCTTGACATGGAACCCGGCAAAATAGACGTTCCTGTCCGACAAAATTCTAGGACGTAAACTTGATGCGTAACATACATTTACTGTCCTTATGCCTTGTAGCGGTACTTTCAACTCAGCCGGCATATGCCAATGTTGCCTGTGCGGGCTACGTTGCCCAGATAGAGATTCGGCCGTCCAACGAAGTTGTCGCGGACTATGGTTTTGGACACCGCCTTGTTTGCACCCTGTCCAGTAGCAACATCGCATGCCAAGCAATATTGTCTCAGTTCATGACAGCTTACGCCACCCACAGTCGTATTCAGTCACATCACACCAATTCCACAACTTGTGCGCAGGCTTTTGCGGCGGGGACCTGGGCACCGGCGGAGCCGGCCTATGCATTCATGATTATACCGTGATGGTCTTTCGGGCTGATCATAATCCGTCTTTGATTTATGCGCCGGCCACATGAGGACAGGATACCGTGAAGGTAGACTAAGGTATCCGCCCTCTGCGGAGCAATTGAGTCCGTGCGCTTGCAGCCTTGGCTATATGAATGCCGGTGACGATTATTATTCGACCAAAGCCGCAACATTGCTGTTTGCATACATCGCGAAGAAATTGCTAACACTTCGGATAGACGGGATGCATCCGGCCAGTGTCGTATTGGGGACTTGACGATGGTGAACGGTTAAAGGCCAGAACTTGGAGCTGGCTCCTGGATTTGGACTTAGTCATGACGGTTTTACTTTAGAAATTGAGGGGGGAGAGCCATGGTAATTTATAGAAGGGCCATCGCAGCTAGGCTCATACGCTGCATTGCATTCGGTGGGCTGGTTTTGGCCCAACCATCGCAGGGCCAGGATATCAATCGCCAGATGGTCAACGTCTTGGACAAGCCGCAGAGCCATTTCCTCGCAGATTCTGCGATCAGAACGGAGCCTCTGCTCACCCTTCAGTCTCGGGGCGTGTTAAAAATCTTGGCCGCTCCGGAGCCAGCGAGCGTCAGGAAAACGGATGAATTCGCGCCGCCTGTGACACTGCAGCGCCCGACAAACTTGAGCTGGCAGGCTGATATGGTCAACGAACCAATGCTGGCATTCTCGCCCAGGACGACAAAATGAGGAGTAAAATCATGCGTGTATCCAGGCAAGCGACTGCAGCAGCCGCTGCGATGCTATCCGTTATCTTATCGCCTGCCGCTCAAGCTGACGTGTCTTGCGCTTTTACAATCGCGAATCTCTCAATAACGCCAGACGGCTGGATCAACGGCGCGTTCAGTGGCAGCGGTTCTGGAAAAACCTGGTGGATTTGCGCTGTTTCGGGAAGCACTACCGTCAATGACGGATATGCGCCTCGAACTATTACGTCTGACAACTGCAAGACTATTTATGCACAGCTGCTGACCCTCAAGATTTCGGCCAAGCAGGTGACGATGCAGTTTCATGGGCCAGCCGATTGCTCGTCGGCGGCCTTGCCAGCAGACGGGAATCAACCCAATCCATTTCCCACCATTTTTGGTATTGCCAACTAGAACGGTCTTAAAGGCTAAAATAGAGAGGCACGGCGCGCCCGTTTATCTCAATCATCGAACATAGCCACTCGGATATTCTGTATAAACTCTGTAGAAACCTGAGATTAATAACGGCAATTTTATCCGCCACTAAAGCTATATCGGTATAAAGAGATTTTATCGCGGAGGGGGTATATAAATGAATTGTGGAAAATCTATTATCGCAGTCGCATCTCTATTACTTTTCCCCACGCCTGTGCTGGCTGACGCATACATCCAAGCCGTTCCGGTAAACTGGAGGCTGCAAAATGATCAGCCCCCACCGAGTGGACCGGTTTGGATTGTTAGTGGATTAAGCTCGCCTCCGCCATATCCGGGTGGAGGTGGAGCGAAGCGGAACCGGAGGCCGGATATGGCGGAGGCGCCGTTTCTGGCGCCGGTGGTTGGTAGCCAAGACTGCTGTGCGGGCGGACGGTGTTATAATGCCGGCGCCACGCCTCGATCAGCACCTTGGCCTCGGCGAGACTGTAGAAGATCTCGCCATTGAGCAGTTCGTCGCGAAGCGACCCGTTGAAGCTTTCGTTGTAACCGTTCTCCCATGGTGATCCCGGCGCGATGTAGAGCGTCTTCACGCCGATCTGCCCCAGCCATTTCTGGACAGCTGTCGCGATAAACTCGCTGCCATTGTCGGACCGGATGTTTGCTGGCGGGCCGCGCGTGACGAACAGGTCCGCCAAGGCGGCCAGCACGTCTTCATGCTTGAGCTGCCGCGCAACGATGAGCGCCAGACATTCCCTGCTGGCCTCGTCTATGATGGTCAGGATGCGGAACTTGCGGCCATCATGCGTCCGCCCTTCGACGAAGTCATAAGCCCATACGTGCCCTGGATATTCAGGCCGCAGGCGGATGCAGGATCCATCGTTGAGCCAAAGCCGCCCGCGCTTTGGTTGGCGCTGCGGCACCTTGAGCCCTTCGCGCCGCCAGATCCGCTCGACCCGTTTATGGTTCGGCGGTCGACGCCCCCTGTGCCAGCACAATCTCAACTTCACGCAGCTTGCCGATGATCTCTTCCGGCTTGTGCTTCTTGCTCGGCATTCGATGTCCCTTTCGTTGACCTGAACCCCGGAAACTGGTCCGAATTTGGTGAGAGATTCTCGGTTAGGTTTGGCTGGAGCCGACTGAGGGAGTTTCTGGATGAAGAAGTCCAAGTTTAGCGAGCAGCAGATCGCATTCATATT
>Ga0207644_10000022_pt1 | contig 160689 bp, 155 predicted proteins | sample KBSS73metaG_FD_184326 | JGI IMG/M metagenome (GOLD analysis project Ga0207644, IMG submission 184326) | Switchgrass rhizosphere microbial communities from Kellogg Biological Station, Michigan, USA - KBS S7-3 metaG (SPAdes) (version 2) | ecosystem: Host-associated > Plants > Roots >... | reverse complement strand
GCCCACCATGGTGACGCGGGGTGGAGCAGCCCGGTAGCTCGTCAGGCTCATAACCTGAAGGTCGCAGGTTCAAATCCTGCCCCCGCAACCAACACCATCACAAACCAGCCCCCAAATACTGCAGGTGCTCAACGGTGGCCGCAACAGACGGCCCCGAGGCTCCGTTCAGCGCACGACAACCATCGCGCCCGCATCCTCGTCACCGATGATCGTAGCCACTTCCGGATTTCATCGGTCAGGCGTTCGCCCGAACCCTCTTCACGGTGCGGATGAGGTTGATGAGCGGATATTCGACCAGGCGCGACATGATCACGCCGCCCGCAACGCCCGCCGTTGCCAGTAAAGGGAAGCTGGCAAGATGCGGCAGTTTCGTGTCCAAGCCGGCCAGAAGCCACGCTTTCCATACGATCCCGATGAACACGAACTGGAAGAGGTAGATCGAGTACGACGCCTTTCCCAGCACCAGCAGCGCAGGAGGGACGTTCAGCAGGCCGAGCCTGTCCAGTTCGGCGCTCCCCCCTACGATCATGGCCGCAGGCAGGCCGTACAGAAGCCGGCTCACGTCGGTGTAGCCATTGAACAGGCCAGCATTTTCGAAAGCCGCCGCGGTCACAAACAGGGCAATGCCAAGGCCAAGCACAAGGCGCGGGGCGGGGATGCGGTGGCGGCGCAGCAGGTATGCCGTTGCCATGCCCAACAGGAATTCGAAATTGAACGCATTGTAAATGGCATTGGGTATGGCGCCCATGGCCGATTGCCCGAATTGCGAGCCAACGATGCCGCCGATCCATATCAGGAGGATCGCGAAGCCAAGCCGGCGATGCAGGATCAGTATTCCGAACAAGGCGTAGAAGAACACCTCGTACTGCAGTGTCCATGCCACGCCGAGCAGCGGCGCCTGCGAGGACGGCGCAAGCAGGACCGAAGCTACCACGCGATCCCATGGCGGAGCACCGTGCAGGCCGCCCAGAAAACTCATGGCAACCGTGAGCACAAGGGCGACCCAGTAGGTTGGATAAATGCGGGTGAGGCGCCTTGCCAGATAGCGCCCAAACCGATCCGGGCGCCCGATGTCGTCGAAGTGGACGTACAAAATGATGAAGCCGCTGATTACGAAAAAGAGATCAACCCCGGCGTGGCCGAATTGAAACAACCGGAGCAGAACGGATGGTCCGTAGTTTTGGCCAAGATGTCTCGCAGCATGGTAGAATACGACCGTCGCGGCGGCGATGCCACGCGCCGCTTCTATGCCGGAAAGCTTGAATTTCCCCGGGGTCGCAGGGGCGACAGCGTGATGGGATGTACCGCCCCGTAAAGCACCCTCGGACCAGCCTGGTGCCGAGAACGCCAAGTCCTGCCCATGCGAGCAGATATCCGCTTGCTGGCGAATGTCCTGGTGCAAACTCAGCCTCCCTCACGCCGTCACAAGGGAAGCATGTTGAGTGACTGCTGGCAACGTCCACCTGTCGGCCGCTGCCTATCGCAAGATGATGGAGTTGTCTTGAACCGGTAAATTCGCGGTGACGGACTGCGCCTCCAGGCCGACCTGGCCAGGCCGGGCTCTGAACAACCGCAGCAATGGCACTTCGACATAGTGGGCAATCGCCATGCCGCAGGCCTGCGCCGAGACCACGAACAGTATCACCCTGATGACAGCAGGCACATGCGGTAGCACCGCGCTGACCAGGGCGAAGCCCAGGGTCTGGAACAGGTAGGTCGAATAGGATGCCTCGCCAGCCCGGCGCAACCAGGTGCTGCGGAACATCGCGCCGGAACGCTCAAGACCGGCCATGCCAACGATCGTTGCCGCTGCGCCGAGGGGAATGAGCAGGTTCGCGGTCCAGCCAAGCTGACTTTCCCAGGCGCTGGCGGACAGGAATGTCACGGCGCCGAGGAATGCCAGTGCCAGCCATCTCGCGGGGCTTGTTGCGGCACCGTGCCGCGACAGCAGTTGCGCGGCCACCACTCCCGCCACGAATTCCAGGCAGACCGGGTTGGTATAGGTCTGCAACACAGCCCCGGGAGGATCCAGGATGGCGCCGATCGCCACGGCCGAGACAACCCAGCCGCACAGGGCCGATGTGCGCAGCTTCACCGGGAGCAGGAGGCAAATGCAGAACAAGGCGTAGAAGTACATTTCGTACTGCAGGGTCCATCCCTGGTAGAGGACGGGAAACACTCCGCCGGAGACCGCCTCGTGAGGGACAAACAGAAGCGATGTCAGCACGTTGACTGGCCGGGTGGTGGCCTGCCAGAAATAGCCGGGCATCACGAATGTCGACAGGATCGCGATCAGCGTCGCCACCCAGTAGAGCGGGACTATCCGGCGAACCCGGGACATCGCGAACCGTTTGGGCGAGGGCGGGCTGCGGCAGGTGCTGGTCCAGATCACGAAGCCGCTGATCGTGAAGAACAGGTGTATCCCCGCGGCGCCGAGTTCGAAATGCCACGGGGTATCGGCAAGGCTGTGGAACAGGACCACGCCGAGCGCGGCAACTGCGCGCAAGTAGTGGAGCGACCACAAGGGCTCCATGTTCGGCGAAATGGGCCGCCCTGACCCGGCATCCTTGCGCAATCTCGCCTCGGCAATATCGGTCTGCCGGCCAGTCGGCATCCTTTGCCGATATAACTTGCCCCGCTTATGGTGAGCGTGGCGCTCGTGTTACCGATAGGTAATTTGCGCTTCGCGGCGCGGTCCGGCAGCGGCAAGGGCAGCTTGGCGTGCCGTTTGTTGGATCGGACAGGGAGTTGCCATTGTCATTGCTTGCCAAGGCCGCCGGGGCCGTCCTGGCGATTTCCGCCGTCTGGGCGTCGGCAGCATCAGCCGGCGAGATCGCGCTGACCTTCGACGATATGCCCGGCATCGATCTGCCGAACCCGGCCTATGTGGCGAAGGTCAACCGTGCTTTGCTGGCGGGACTTCGGCGACATGGGTACACAGCCACGGCCTTCGTCAATGCCGGCAAGTACGCCGAATTGCATGACCAGCGCCAACGCGCCTTCCTGCGGACGTGGCTCGCCGCGGGCATGGATCTGGGCAACCACACCTATTCGCATGAATCGCTGAACGACCTTGGCGCCGCGGCCTTCATGGCGGACGTGATCAGGGGTGAGCCAATCCTGCGCCGAGCCCTGGGGCGCCAGCACCGTAGCCTGCGCTGGTTCCGGTTTCCGGACCTTGAAACCGGCGCGGACCCGGCGACCAAACAGCTGGTCGCCGGACAGCTTGCGGCGCGCCACTATCGCTCCGCACCCGTAACCATCGATCCCGACGACTGGCAGTTCGCCGAACCCTACGACGAAGCGGTGATCCATCGCAACAAGGCGCGCCAGGCGCAGATTGCCGCCCAGTACCTGGCCCACCTCGAGGCGGCGATTGATTGGTCGCGCAAAGCGTCGGTCGCGCTTTTCGGCAGAGAGATCGCCTTTGTCATTCTCCTCCACGACAGCAAGCTGAATGCCGACTGTTTCGACGCGCTGGTCACGGTGCTGCGCCGGCGCGATCTGCAGGTCGTGAGCCTCCAGCGGGCGATGAGCGATCCAGCCTATGCTACCCCCGATACCTATGTTGGCGCGGATGGCATCGAATGGCTCGAGCGCTGGTCACGCACGCTCGGCCGGGATCTCCCGTGGGACGATTATCCGGAAGTTCCAGCTGACATCGTCGCTGCATATGACCGTATCGAACAGGATCACCCGTGCCCGGCCGCGTTCCATCCCAGCGGCTGCGCCACGGCGACTAATCATTGAATGAAGACCGCGGATCCGGAAGGGGTCTTGATTCCAGCCGGGGCTGGCTCAGCCGACCTGGCCGCTTCGCGAACATCCGTCCGGCCCTCGATCGGCGTCTCCCGGCGCATTGCCGGCCAGCAGGGCGCGGTCTGGAAGCGGATGATCAGGCGTTCACGCCCAGCGCATCGCGCGCGGCGATGTAGCCGAAGGTCATCGAGGCACCGATACTGGCGCCTGCCCCCGGATAGGAGCGGCCCACGACCGAGGCGGTCGAATTGCCGGTTGCGTAGAGCCCGGGGATCACCGACCCGTCATCGCGCAGCACCCGCGCCTTGTCGTCGGTCATCAGCCCCCCGCAGGTGCCGACATCGCCCGGGAAGAAGCGAATCGCGTAGAACGGGGGTCTGGCGATAGCGCCGAGGTTGGGGTTGGGCTTGACCAGCTCATCGCCGCCGAACCGGTCGTAGGCGCCTTCGCCGCGATGGAAGTCGTCGTCTACGCCCCGTTCGGCGAAGGCGTTGAACCGCTCTACCGTCCGCGCCAGCGCAGCGGGGGGAATGCCGCAGCGCTCGGCCAGTTCGGCGATGGAATCGGCCCGCACGACATAGCCGGCGTCGAGCCATTCACGCGGCGGTTCGCCGGTCGGCAGGCCGGCCCAGCGGTAGCGCTGCCGGTGGCGGCTGTCGCTGATGAACCAGCTCGGCACGGCTTTGACCACCTTGTCGCGCGCATAGGTGCGGATGCCCACCTCCATGTAGGAGGTGGATTCGTTGACGAACCGCTCCCCGCCCTGGTCGACCAGGATCGAGTAGGGCTTCGACATGTCGAACGGATGGATCAGCTTGGTCCCGTCCGGCGTGACCGAGATCGAGACCCACCAGCACTGCTCCATGATGTCGACCGCGGCGCCGAGCGCCATGGCCGCTTCCATCACCTCCCCGGTGTCGCCGGGATTGGCGTTGGTCCAGTCGGTGCCGGTCGGCGCCTGCTGATACTTCTGACGCATGGCGAGGTTGTGCGAAAATCCGCCGGCATTGATCAGCACACCGCGGGCTGCGCGCAATTCGCCTGCCCCGCCGGGACCTTGCGTCGTCACGCCCACGACGCGGCCGGCCTCGACCACGAAACCTGTGACGCCCGTCTCGGGCCGGATCTCGATTCCGGCAGCCAGCGCGATTTCCAGCAGCCGGCCCTGGATGGCCATGCCGTTGCCCACGAGGTCCGCGCCGAGCCGGTTGCGCAACATGCGCAGGGCGACACGCACGAAGGCCGCCCGGCTGGCCCAGGTTCGCCCGTTCTGGCCCAGGTCATGCGCCTCGTGCATCAGCATCGGGGGGCCGCCGGCATTGCGCCGCAGCCGGCCCTGCCAGGCGCCGAGCCGGCGCGCATCGTAGATCTGGCCCACCAGCGAGCGGCTGCGCGCGAGAGCGCCGGGCTTCTGCCCTTCGTGATAGTCGGAATAGCCTTCGGCATGGACGAATGCCATGCCCTTGCCGCGCAGGAAATCGATCATCCGCGGCCCTTCCGTCAGGAAGGCATGGCGCCGCTCGGGGGAGGACGCCGGACCGGCATCGCTGGCGCAGGCATCGAGATAGGCGCGGGCTTGGTCGTAGCTGTCCGCCACGCCCGCTTCGCGCTGGAGCGAATTGCACGGAATCCACGCGACCCCGCCCGACATGGCGGTGGAGCCGCCCACCTTGTCGGTTTTCTCCAGGATCACCGGCCGCGCCCCGGCTTCCACCGCCACCAGTGCGGCGACCACCGAAGCTGCCCCGCTGCCGACCACGATCAGATCAAACTCGCTGCCCGTTCCCATCGCCGACCTCTCCAACGCAGCTCAACTGACGGCCCGGGATCTTGTGATCTCGCTGGGTCGTCGGGGCATTCGAGCATAATGCGGTTGGGATGCCAACGTTTAGGCTCATCACCGCAGTGAATGCACCGGACGGTGATGCTGTCGGGGGGCGCTGCCCGATAGGCAGGCCCCGCCGGGTTCCGGAGTCGACGTCGGCAGGTTTCGCGGACGCGTCGCGACGGCGCGGCTCAGTGTGCGTGCTCGCCCTTCAGGACGAAGCGCTTGTCGCAGTAGCCGCAATCGACATAGCCCTTCTCGTCGATCTCCAGCCAGACGCGCGGGTGGCCGAGCGCCGCGCCGCCGCGCACGTCGGTGGCGCCATCGCACTTGACGCGGTGGGTGGTGACGTAGACGGTTTCGGGCTGGTCGCTCATTGGGCAGTTTTCCGTTGCTGGGCGCTTGGCTTTGCCCTTTACGCGAAGCCCGCGCTGCCGCAAGAGCCTGTGCCATGCATGAGGCCGCAATCTCGATCCGCAATCTGGTCAAGCGCTATGCCGGGGCGAAAGGCGCGCCGGGCAAGCTCGCGCTCGACGATGTCTCGTTCGACGTGCCGCGCGGCACCATCTTCGGCTTGCTGGGGCCGAACGGGGCGGGCAAGTCGACCCTGATCAACACGCTCGCGGGCCTGGTGACGAAGACCTCGGGCGAAGTCTCGATCTGGGGCTTCGATATCGACCACGAAACCCGCAACGCCAAGCGCGCGATCGGGATCGTGCCGCAGGAAATCGTGTTCGACCCGTTCTTCACGCCCGCCGAAGTGCTGGAGATCCAGGCTGGCTACTATGGCATCCCCAAGGCGGCGCGGCGCACGCTCGAGTTGCTGGCGGCGGTGCACCTGTCGGACAAGGCCAAGGCCTATTCGCGCACGCTGTCGGGCGGCATGAAGCGGCGCCTGCTGATCGCCAAGGCGATGGTCCACAGCCCGCCGGTGCTGGTGCTGGACGAGCCGACCGCGGGGGTTGACGTGGAACTGCGGCGGCAGTTGTGGGAACTCGTCGGCGAGCTCAACGGGCAGGGGGTGACCGTGGTGCTGACCACCCATTACCTCGAGGAAGCCGAGGAACTGTGCGACCGGATCGCGATCATCAACCACGGCAAGCTGATCGCCAACAAGTCCACCGCCGATCTGCTCTCCACCGCGCGGGAAAAGATCGTGGTGCTCACGCTGGACCGAGATCTGCCGGCCGAGCTGCCGAGCCATCCGGCCTTCCTCAAGTGCGAGGTCGCGGGCGAGCGGACCATCGAGATCACCTATGACAAGGATCGCACCAACGCGGGCGAGGTGCTGGCGCTGGTCCAGGGGCAGGGCTTCGTCATCGCCGACGTGACCACCCGCGAGGCTGACCTCGAGGACGTGTTCGTGGCGCTGACCAGCGCGGACCGGACGGCCTGAGCGGGAGGCGCGGCGTGACCCACGACGTTATCGTTATCGGCTCGGGCGGGGCGGGGCTCACCGCGGCGCTGGCGCTGGCCGAGAAGCTCAAGGTGCTGGTCCTTGCCAAGGGCACGCTGACCAGCGGCTCGACCGCCTGGGCCCAAGGCGGGATCGCCGCCGTGCTCGATGCGGGCGATACCTTCGAGAACCACGTGCGTGATACCATGGTGGCCGGTGCCGGGCTCAACCGCCGCGAGACGGTGGAATTCGTGATCAGCCAGGCGCCGCTGGCGATCGACCGGCTGGTGGAGCTTGGCGTGCCGTTCAACACCGCCAAGAACGAGGGCGGGCTAGAGAACCTCCATCTCACCCGCGAAGGCGGCCATTCGCACCGGCGGATCGTCCACGTCGACGACGCCACCGGCTGGGCGGTCCAGGCCGCGCTGCTCAAGGCGGCGGAGGCCAATCCCAACATCACCCTGCTGGCCGGGCGCACCTGTATCGACCTCATCACCGGGCGGCACGAGGAGCGCTATTCGGGCTCGGGCCGCGTCTGGGGAGTCTATGCCCTCGATGAGGCCACCGGCAAGGTCGAGGCGCACACGGCGCGGGCGACGGTGCTGGCGACCGGCGGGGCCGGCCGCGTCTACCAGTTCTCCACCGCGCCGCGCGGGGCGACCGGCGACGGCATCGCCATGGCCTGGCGCGCGGGGGCGCGGGTGGGCAACATGGAGATGATGCAGTTCCACCCGACCTGCCTCTACAACCTCGAGGTCAAGAACTTCCTGATCACCGAGGCCGTGCGCGGCGAGGGCGGGCGGCTGATCAACCCGCGCACCCACAAGCGCTTCATGGAATTCTACGACGCCGAGCGGATGGAACTGGCGCCGCGCGACGTGGTGGCGCGCGCGATCGACAGCGAGATCAAGAAGTACGGGCTCGACCATGTCCACCTCGACATCAGCCACATGCCGGCCGATTTCGTGCGTGAACATTTCCCGACGATCCACGAAAAGCTGCTGACGCTGGGCATCGACATGACCCGCCAGCCGATTCCCGTGGTGCCCGCCCAGCACTATACCTGCGGCGGGGTGATGATCGACCTCGACGGCCGCACCGACCTCCCCGGGCTCTATGCCGCCGGCGAATGCACCGAGAGCGGGCTTCACGGGGCCAACCGCCTCGCCTCCAACTCGCTGCTCGAATGCTTCGTCTTCGGCGAGGCGGCGGCGCGGCATATCCTTGCCCACTGGGACAGCTTTGACGCGCCCCCGCCGGTCCGCGCCTGGGACGAGAGCCGGGTGACCAATTCCGACGAAGAGGTGGTGATCAAGCAGAACTGGACCGAGATCCGCCGCTTCATGTGGAACTACGTGGGCATCGTGCGCACGACCAAGCGGCTGGAGCGAGCGGCCCACCGGATCAAGCTGCTGACCGACGAGGTGGGCGACTACTACGGGCACTTCCGGGTGACGACCGACCTCATCGAACTGCGCAACCTGCTGCAGAGCGCGGACCTGATCGTGAAATCGGCCCTGCGCCGGCACGAGAGCCGGGGCCTGCACTACACGCTGGACTATCCGCAGACGCGCGCGGTGGCCAAGGATACCGTGCTGGTGCCGTGAGGCGGCGGTGCGCATTCGCGTCGTCCCGGACTTGATCCGGGACCGATGTCGGATGCGAAGCTGTGGCCTCGCCTGTTCGCACGGTCTCGCCTGAAGGTTCGCCAGCGGTCCCGGGTCAAGCCCGGGACGACGGGGTGCCAGCCCTCCCCTGTGCCAGCCCTCAATGCCAGCCGAAGTGCCGCCCCAGGAAGATCAGAACTATTGCCCCCAGCACCGAGGCGAGGCAGCCCGCGCGGGTAAAGCCTTCGTCGTAGGCGATGGGATCGCGCAGGCGCACCACGAAGTTCGCCAGCAGCGAGCCGCCCACGCCGAGCAGGATCGTCACCAGCCAGCCGACGTGGACCGGACCGGGGTAGAACAGGCGCGCCAGGGCGCCGATGAACAGGCCCGAGACGATCGCACCGAGGAAGTTGAACATGGTTGGTCCGCTCCTGTGGCAGGGCCGCCAAGATAGGCGCGCGCCTCCGCGCCGCAATGGTCCGGGAGCGAATTTGGCAACTATGTTGCGCGGCCCGATTCCTTTCGTAGTCAACCGCCTGGCGGCCCTGTCCACCGGCAAAAATTTTTTCACAGATTCACTTTGACTCTTGCGCAGCGCGCCAGTGGCGGATGTCCCACGCGTCGCGAGAGCCCAGACGGTATGGCTGGGGGTTGAACTTGAGCTCGCACACAACATCTTGGGGGTAGCGGCCCCTTACCCCCCTTGCGCCCGATTCAGGATGCGGCACTATCAAGGCCGGTCGATGACCGCGTGGTTGCTCATGCCAATCCGGTGCGCTTCGTCGCGCAGGCCCTGCGCGCAGCGGGAACGGATTCGGCGGAAGGGTCGCGCGCCATCGGCCGCAGGGGCAAGTGGAATGATATTCCCGTTTTGTTCTCGCGCGGCGAGGGCTTGGGGCGTAAACTGCACCAGTCGTCCGATTCGCCGGGCGCGGCAGCGGGAATGGTCTGGAGCGGTTGATCCGCAAGGGCTTTGTCAGCGGTTTGTGATGAATGGGGGCGGCAGTGGATTTCAAGAGCGGAGATGACCGGGTGTCGGGTGATGACGTGTCGGGCGGGGCCGAAGCCTCGCTGTTCGGCGATGCGGCCCCGGCAGCGGCCAGCCAGACGGCCAACCAGGAGGCGGGCGCAAGCCCGGCAGTAGCGATGACCGACAAGACCGATGCGGGCAGCAGCGAGCTGGTCGAAAAGCTGGGCGCAGATGCGCTTGCCGGCGCCCTTGCCGGCGTGATGGAGACCGCGGCCAGGAAGAAGGACGATTCCAAGTCGGTCCAGCCGCGCCGCTTCCGGATCGTCACCGACGAGAGCCGCGACGCCCTGCTCACCGATTTCGGCAAGGACACGCTGGACGACCGCTATCTCCTCCCCGGCGAGAAGTACCAGGATCTGTTCGCCCGCGTGGCCGATGCCTATGCCGACGATGCCGACCATGCCCAGCGGCTCTACGATTATGTCTCGAAGCTGTGGTTCATGCCGGCAACGCCCGTGCTCTCCAACGGCGGCACCGGGCGCGGCCTGCCGATCTCCTGCTACCTCAATTCCGTGTCCGACAGCCTTGAGGGCATTGTCGGCACCTGGAACGAGAACGTCTGGCTCGCCAGCCGCGGCGGCGGCATCGGCACCTACTGGGGCAATGTCCGCGGGATCGGGGAGCCGGTCGGCCTCAACGGCAAGACCAGCGGCATCATCCCCTTCGTCCGCGTGATGGACAGCCTGACGCTCGCCATCTCGCAGGGGTCGCTGCGGCGCGGCTCGGCGGCCTGCTATCTCGACGTCTCGCACCCCGAGATCGAGGAATTCCTCGAGATCAGGAAGCCGAGCGGAGACTTCAACCGCAAGGCCTTGAACCTCCATCACGGCGTGCTGCTGACCGACGAGTTCATGGAAGCCGTGCGCGACGGGGCCGAGTTCACCCTGCGCAGCCCCAAGGACGGTTCGGAGCGCGGCAAGGTCGATGCGCGCAGCCTGTTCCAGAAGCTGGTCGAGACCCGCCTCGCCACGGGCGAGCCCTATATCGTCTTCGCCGACACGGTGAACCGGATGATGCCCAAGCATCACCGCGATCTCGGCCTCAAGGTTTCGACCTCGAACCTCTGCTCGGAAATCACCCTGCCCACGGGGCGCGATCACCTCGGCAACGACCGCACGGCGGTCTGCTGCCTGTCCTCGCTCAACCTCGAAACCTGGGACGAGTGGAACAAGGACGAGCGCTTCATCGAGGACGTCCTGCGCTTCCTCGACAATGTGCTGCAGGACTATATCGACCGGGCGCCGGACGAAATGGCCCGCGCCAAGTATTCGGCCATGCGCGAACGCTCGGTCGGCATGGGCGTGATGGGTTTCCACTCGTTCCTGCAATTGAAGGGCATCGCCTTCGAGAGCGCCATGGCCAAGGCCTGGAACCTCAAGATGTTCAAGCACGTCGCCGCCAAGGCCGATGAGGCGAGCCTCCTGCTGGCCCAGGAACGCGGCGCCTGCCCGGATGCGGCGGACATGGGCGTGATGCAGCGCTTCTCCTGCAAGATGGCGATCGCGCCCACGGCTTCGATCTCGATCATCTGCGGCGGCACCAGCGCCTGCATCGAGCCGATCCCGGCCAACATCTACACGCACAAGACCCTCTCGGGCTCGTTCGTCGTGGAGAACCCGTTTCTCAAGAAGCTGCTCGCTGCGAAGTCGAAGGATTCCACCAACGTGTGGAACTCGATCCTCGAGCATGGCGGCTCGGTCCAGCACCTCGACTTCCTCAGCCCGGAGGAAAAGGCCGTTTACAAGACGAGCTTCGAGATCGACCAGCGCTGGCTGCTCGAATTCGCCGCCGATCGCACCCCCTACATCGACCAGGCCCAGTCGCTGAACCTCTACATCCCGGCCGATGTCGACAAGTGGGATCTGATGATGCTGCACTTCCAGGCCTGGGAGCGCGGGATCAAGTCGCTGTATTACCTGCGGTCCAAGTCGGTGCAGCGGGCCGGGTTCGCCGGCGGGGTCGAGGCGGACAATACCGCCGCCGCCCCGGTGATCGAACTCGCCACGCCGACCGACTATGAGGAGTGCCTCGCCTGCCAGTGATGGCGGGCGAGGGGCAGGACATCGCCGATGATCATGCCCTTCTCTCCGGCAGGCGCCCCGACATTGTCTGCGCGACAGCCTGCGACACTTTGCGGATTGCCCACGGGAACCACCCTTGCTGAAGCGGCTTCAGGTCGCGCAACTTTAGGGGCTGGAATTCATGCGCAAGTGGCATCGGTGGCTGGTCGTGGTGTTCGGGGTCTTCCTGGTGTGGATCGCGGTGACCGGAGTGCTCAGCCAGGTCGTTCCCTGGTTCGTGCCCCGTTCGCAGCCGGCGGCCTCGGCCGTGCCGGCGGGCTTCGTCTGCCCCGAGATGCTGACCTGCCGGCCAAAGGGAGGCGGCAAGTCGATTGTAAGCCTGCTCCACGATCTCCATTCGGGCGCGAGCTTCGGGCCGATCGGCACATTCATCGCGACCCTGTCAGGCTTCGCGATGGTGTTCTTCAGCCTGTCCGGTATCTGGATGTACGTGCAGATGTGGCGCAACCGGGCCTCGCGCGGCGCGAAGCCCGGTTGGTTCTGGAAGTAGCCGGGCAGGCTGCTGCCCACCCCGCTGCGACTAGGCTCGCCTTCGGCTCACCAAGTCTCGCTACCCCTCCCGCCTGCGGGAGGGGTGACCGGCGCTGCCCAACTCCCCTCCCGCAGGCGGGAGGGGCTGGGGGTGGGCCCGCGCAACGGCAGCGGTCAGGAAGCCTCGCCGCCTTCTTCCTCTTCCATGCCGTAAGCCACGTCGCCATTGGCCGAGAGGCGCACGGTGTTCCCCTCGATCTCCGCCACGAGGCCGAGCGAGAGGTAATGATGGTGCCCTTCGTGGCGCCCGCCTTCGAAGCCGGCGCCGGAGTCCTTCTTGGTCAGCTTGATGCGGTCGCCGTCGACATGGTCGACCGTGCCGACATGCACGCCGTCGGCGCCGATCACCTCCATGTGCTCGCGGATCTGCCCGGCGAAGCGGCTCTGGCCGCCCGTGTCCTGCAGCGTCGATTCATTTTGGCCGCCGGCCGCAGTGCCCTGATAGCCCGAGCCGCCGCCCATCTGGCCGGCCCCGGAATTGGCGCTCTGCCCGCCGCCCATCTGCCCGCCGCCCTGCTGGAACTGCTGCTGCTGCGATCGCATGCCCCCGTCCTGCCCGTGGCCCTGCTGGCTGCTCTGCGAGATCGGGTTCTGCTGGTTCTGCGCTGGATCGTTCAGCGCGCCCGGCTGGGTCTGGTGCGAACTCTGCTGCCAGTGCTGGCCGCCCTGCCTGGTGTTCGGGTTGCCTTCGTTTTGGCCGGCCTTGTTGCCCGCGCCGGTAACGTTGCGCGAATCGTTGGGTTCGTACTCACCCATCGTAAATCTCCTTGGAAAGGTGCGGGGCCGGGAGGGGGACTGGCCGGCCCCGTCACGAGGATGACCCGCCGGGCCCGCCCTCGGTTCCGCCCGATGCCGCCGGCCATCGCCCGCCCGCGCCAGCGCTGCGATGGGCCGCGTTTCCGGCGGGCAAGGAGTCTGCCATGAGCCAGTCCGACCACCCCGTCCGCCGCGTCGCCACCGGCCTCGATGCCGAGGGGCGCAGCTGCGTCTCGCACGAGGATGCCGTGCCGGTCGCCCATCCGGTGGTCGGCCTCGCCTGGGCCACGCGCGGCCACCCGGCCGACAACCTCGCCCCGTGCCCGCCCGCCGCCGAGTGGGCCGAGCTGATGCACGCGGGCGGGACGACCTTCCTGCACGTGCGCATGCCCCCCGGCGCCGGCGCGCCGATGCACGCCACCGATACGATCGACTACATCACCATGATCTCCGGCGAGATGACCATCGTCACCGAGACCGGCGAGGCCGTGCTGCGCGCGGGCGACGTGTTCGTCGATCGCGGCGTGCTGCACGCCTGGCGCAACGACGGCGCGCAGGATGCGGTCTATACCAGCGTCACCGTCGCCGCCCACCCGGTCGGCGCGGGAAGGACCGACCTGCCATGACCGCTCCCCTGATCCTCTGGGGCATGCCCAGCCCCAATGTCGTCAAGGTCGTCCTGATGATCGAGGAGTGCGCCCTGGAGTGCGAGCTGCGCCACGTCGGCGTCTTCACCGGCGAGCAGTTCGCGCCCGGGTTCCGGGCGAAGAGCCCGCTGGCCAAGGTTCCGGTGCTCGAAGATCCGCGCCTCGGCCGGCCGCTGGTGGAATCGGGCGCGATCCTGCTCTGGCTGGCCGAGCGCGAGGGCCGGTTCCTGCCCGCCGCCCAGCCCGCCCGGGCCGAGGTCATGCAGTGGCTGATGATCCAGATGGCCAACGTCGGGCCCATGCTCGGCCAGGTCAATCACTTCAACGTGGTGCCGCCCGATAGCGAACACTACGCCCGCGCCCGCTACCGCGCCATCGCCGCCCGGCTCTACCGCGCGCTCGATGACCGGCTGGCGGCGGAGGAATGGCTCGCAGGTGGGGATTACTCGATCGCCGACATGGCGACTCACCCCTGGGCGCACTATCTTGAACGACACGGGTTCGATTCCGCCGATTTCCCCGCGCTGCTCCGCTGGCGCACGGCGATCGACGAACGTCCCGCCACCCGCCGCGCCAAGGCGCGGGTGGAGAATGAGTTTCTCGAGAAGTCCAACCGGAGCCGCCAGGCAGCCACCGCGGACGATATCGACCGTTTCTTCAACCGGACCGATGAGGTCCCGGCTGTCAACTACTACGGCAAAACGCAGTAACGAGGCCCATCATGCCCCTTCTCGAAGCACGCAACACCTACAAGCCCTTCGAATATCCCTGGGCCTACGAATTCTGGAAGCGCCAGCAGCAGGTGCACTGGATGCCCGAGGAAGTCCCCTTGGGCGAGGATTGCCGCGATTGGGCGCAGAAGATCTCGGACCATGAGCGCAACCTGCTCACCCAGATCTTCCGCTTTTTCACCCAGGCCGATGTCGAGGTGCAGGATTGCTACCACGACAAGTACTCCCGCGTGTTCAAGCCGACCGAGATCAAGATGATGCTCGCCGCCTTCTCCAACATGGAGACGGTGCACATCGCGGCCTACAGCCACCTGCTTGACACGATCGGCATGCCCGAAACCGAATACGGCATGTTCCTCGAATATGAGGAATTGAAGGCCAAGCACGATTACATGCACACCTTCGGGGTCGATTCTGACGAGGATATCGCCCGCACCCTGGCCATGTTCGGCGGCTTCACCGAAGGCATGCAGCTGTTCGCCTCCTTCGCCATGCTGATGAACTTCCCGCGCTTCAACAAGATGAAGGGCATGGGGCAGATCGTCAGCTGGTCGGTGCGCGACGAAAGCCTCCACTGCGAAGGCATCACCCGCCTGTTCCACGCCTTCGTGAAGGAGCGTGATTGCCTGACCAAGGCGGTCAAGGAAGACATCATCGACTGCTGCCAGAAGACCGTGCGGCTCGAAGACGCCTTCATCGACCTCGCCTTCGAACAGGGTCCTGTCCCCGGCATGAGCGCCAAGGAAATCAAGCGCTACATCCGCTACATCGCCGATTGGCGCCTCGGCCAGCTCGGCCTCCCCGCCGTCTACATGATCGACGATCACCCGCTCCCCTGGCTGACCCCGCTGCTCAACGGCGTCGAACACGCCAACTTCTTCGAAACCCGGGCGACGGAATATTCCAAGGGCGCCACCAAGGGCGACTGGCAGACCGTCTGGAACAGCTTCGACAAGCGCCGCAAGGCCAAGGACGCGGCGAACGGCGAAGGCGCCGAAGCGGCGGGCGAGGCCGAGGTGGACATGTTCGGCGCGGCGGGGATCGCGGCGGAGTGATTTGCCAAGCCCTGCGGGGCTGAAGGGGGAAGGGATTGATGCGAGGGGCAATGCCCCTCGCGCTCCCATAATGGGGACATAGCATTGAAGGTATCCGAGCGCATTGAACTCAATCGCTATGTTGCGTCAGAGATAGCGCGCAGATTTTCGGAACCTGAGGCCCAAGACTTTCTCGAGGCGTTTAAGCTGTCGTCAGGGCAGGTAGGCTGGGGAGACGATGCTTCAGACGTCTACCGATCTGCTCTCGCTAAAGCGCCATTGAATGTGGTCGCCGAGATCATAGAGGATCTTGGGCTACAGAGATTGGGAGGCTCTCCGCTCGTTCGCCAGATGCCCACCATTTGGGAAACGACGAACCAGCTAAGAGCATTCGTGAGTCATTTGAGCACGGAAAAGCTAAAGGCGACCCGCCTCCGTGACTGTCTTTCGACTTTGGGAATCAATGCGTTCGTAGCTCATGAGGACATTGAGCCAACGCTCGAATGGCAGGTCCAGATAGAACGAGCACTACATAATTCTGAATTGTTTATATCCATGCACACGCCCGGATTCTCGAAGAGCATTTGGACCCAACAAGAAATTGGTTATGCAGTTGGAACGGGGCTGAAAATTATTGCTGTAAGGATGGGCGAAGATCCCGTCGGGTTTATCAGCAAGAACCAAGCTCTATCTCGTGCTGACAAAACTGCGGAGCAGGTATCGGAAGAGATAACTGCAATCCTTCGAAAGGACCCGATTTTAAGCAAGCGGATGGAACTCAGTACAATGTCTGACGACTTAGACGATGACATTCCGTTCTAGACTTTAATGCCCCAAACCCTCACCGCCGCGCTGGTCCTTCTCAACCTCCTCACCTTCGCCGCCTTCGGGCTCGACAAGGCCCTCGCCCGCACCCAGCGGCGGCGGATACCGGAGGCGCGGCTCCTGGGTCTGGCGCTGATCGGCGGGACGCCCGGGGCCTATGCGGGGCGAGCGCTGTTCCGGCACAAGACCCGCAAGCAACCGTTCTCGCGCGATCTATTCGCCATTGCCGTGCTCCAGGTCGTGGCCGGCGGCGCTGCGCTGGGGTGGTGGCTGAAATTACGGTGACAGGTGCGCAAAACCCCTAAGCTACCGCTCTCACCCGCACCCTCGCAAACCCACCCCCAGCCCCTCCCGCCTGCGGGAGGGGAGCAGGTTGCGCAATGATGCTATGCATCGTGTGCTTCCGGATTTCGCAATCAGCCTGGCCCCATGACGCAACGGTCACTCCCCTCCCGCAGGCGGGAGGGGTTGGGGGTGGGCAAGGCGCAACCTTTCCCCCCCGCGCTACCCTCGCGTTCAAGCCTTGCGCGCCCGCTCCTGCTGCACCGCCTCGGCAATTGCGCGGCAGACGCCTTCGAGGTTGTCTGCCACGTCCGCGTTGGTGAAGCGCAGCACGCGGAACCCGGCCTCGCGCAGCCAGCGGTCGCGCACGGCGTCGTGGGTCTGGCGGGTTTCGTGGGACCAACCGTCAAGCTCGATCACCAGCTTCAGTTCGCGGCAGAGGAGATCGGCAAAATAGGGGCCGAGCGGCATCTGGCGGTTGAACCTGGTCCCCAGTGCCGCGCCGGACAGGCGGCGCCAGAGCAGGCGTTCGGCGGGTGGGGCGTCGCGGCGGAGCGTGCGGGCTCGGGCAGTGTTGCGCGGGCGGAACGGGCGGTGCGGCTCTTGGTCCGGCATGGGGGTGAGGGTAGGGGGTGATTGCGGCCTTGGCCAGGAGTTCGGCGTTGCGCGTTGCCCACCTCGAGCCCCTCCCGCCTGCGGGAGGGGAGTGACCGTTGCGTCATGCGGCTGCGTGGTCGCAGGTCTTGGAACAGGACAATAGACTGCATCGCTGCCCAACCTGCTCTCCGCCGGCGGGAGAGCAACTGCTAGCATCTGGCGCGATCCTTACTCCCCTCCCGCAGGCGGGAGGGGCTGGGGGTGGGCAAGGCGCAAGGTCTCGGCGAATTTCAAGCTCTCGCCCACCCCCGGGCCTACCCCCTCACTTGCACTTCACGAACTTGCCCTTGGCGTCGCGACACGGACCTTTCTTGACCGTGACCTTCGTCACTTTGGCCGCCGGGGCCGCCGCGGGCTTGGCGGTAACCTTGGTGGTCTTCGTGGTCGTCTTCACCGCCGCGCCGGGGCATTTGGCAAAGTGGCCCTTGGCGTCGCGGCAGGGGGCGGCGTGGGCCATGGATGGCAGGGCGAGGGCCAGCGGCAGGGCGGCGAGCAGGGCGACGAGCGAACGGGTGAACTGTCGCATGAGGGCATCCTTTTTCCGGTTATTATCGGCCCGGATGGTGCCACCGCTCCCGCGCTGCATATCTTTCGCGCAGATTACGTAATTGTAAGATAATCGATTGAATTCAATCGTTTCATCTGATTTTTCCGCTGCCGGGCACCTTGCCCCGTGGCCCGCGTTGATCGGCCGGAACGGCCCGCCTGCCGGCGGCATGATGGTCCCGAGGCTTGCCCCCTCCTGAGCCTTGATCACCGTCAATGCGGCGCGGGCGGGCCGGGCCGATCATGGCTTCACCTTGCCCCGGCGCAAACCGGCGCCCAAGGAGATCGTCCGATGCCGCAGGTTCCGCTTCGCTTCGCCGCTCTCGCTCCCCTGGCCCTGGCCGCTGTTCTTGCCCTGGCCGGCTGCGGGCCCAAGGCGCCCGATCAGTCGGCCGCGCCCACCGTCGCCGGCACCAGCGCCGCCGAGGTGTCGACCGACTGGACCGTGGAGAACCCGACCGAACCCGCCGTGCCCGTCACCCTGCCGACCACGCACATGACCAACGATTCCGTCCAGGCCACCGGCGCGCCCAGGTAGGCCGGTCAAGCCAGGCGAAGGTTCAGCCGGTCGGCCCCGGCCCGCCGCACCAGCGGGCGCGGAACGCGGCTTCGGCTGCCGGGTCAGGCAGGGCGACGTCGGCCATGGCGAAATCGAACCGGCGCAGCACAGCGTGGGGCAGGCCCTGCTCGGCCAGCCAGTTGAGCCGCCTGGTGTCCATCACGTACCAGTCGCCCGCGCCGGGCGGCGGATTGTAGGCCCATTCGAACGCGGCAACATCGGCCCGGGTGATCGGCATGGTGCCGAGCGCATAGAGCGTGTCGATCATCTGGCGGATCTTGGTCGGGTTGCCGTCTTCGGCCGAGTGCAGGATGGCCTGCAGCAGCGTCTCGATGAAGTGGGCGCGGCGACTGGTCCGGCGCGCAGGTTCGGGGCTCTCGGTCATCTCCCGGCAGATGGGTTGATCGGCGCGGTGGGTCAACCGCCCTCCCGCGCGGCATCCCATGCGCGCTGCGGTCCCGGGCGTGGCCACAGCAGGGCCGGCAACACCGCGAAGCCGAGTTGGCCGATCAGCCCGGCCAGCCCCGCCGGCGTGACCAGCGCGGCCAGCCAGCCCCGCACCGTCCCGTCCAGGGCGATCGCCAATGCCGCCTCGCTGGCCATGAGCAGGGCGAAAGCCAGCGCGCCCGCCGCCAGCGCCGCGCTGCGGCCGGGCAGGGGATAACGCGCCAGCAGGCGGCGGGCGATCAGCCAGCTCGCCGCCAGCATCAGCGGCAGTTCGATCGCCACGGCGGCCAGCGCCCCGGTGCGCGGCGCCAGCCACAGGGTGCGCACCGTGCCCAGCGCAATGCCGATGGCGAACACCGCCGCCCAGTAGCGCAGCGCCAGCCCGACAACGGGGCCCGTGCCGCTCACCGCTTGCGCACGAATTCCGCGCGCAGGACCAGGCCCTTGATGCCGTCGAACTTGCAGTCGATCTCCTGCGGGTGGCCGGTGAGGCGGATCGACTTGATCAGGGTGCCCTGCTTGAGCGTCTGCCCCGCGCCCTTGACCGTCAGGTCCTTGATCAGGGTCACCTGGTCGCCATCGGCCAGCAGGTTGCCGACCGCGTCGCGCACTTCCACGGCCTCGGCCGCGGCGCGCTTGGCGGCAAGCTCGCTCGCCGGCATCCACTCGCCGCTCTCTTCATCGTAAACGTAGTCGTCGTCGGCATCGGCCATGAAACTCTCCGGTCGGGCGGCGGCCCGGGGAGCGCCATAGGGGAGCCGGCGCGATTTTTCTACTGCGCAGGCGAATGGTATGGCGGCGCGATGGTCTTTTGCCCCCGCCTTGCCGGCCAGTCAGCCCACGGGACAGGCGCCGGGGCGGGCAGGGCGGTTTTCTGTCTCAGGACCGTGTCAACTTCGTCAACTTCGTCGCCGCGCGGCTTTCACGCCCCGGCCGGGTCCACGCTCCCGCACCAGTCCGACCGGCGCCCGCGCCAGGGTTCGGCCAGCCGTTCGCGGACCAGCTGCGCGCCGAGCGACTGGCCGTGGCGGACCACGAGGCGCAGCAGCCGGCCATAGCGGTCGCGGTCGCGGGCATAGGGGGCGAGCTCGAAGGGTCCGGCGTTGAGCAGGGCGATCAGGCGGCGGGTCGCGGCATCGCCCCGCGCCTGCTCGCTGGCGCAGCGCGCGCCGTGGGTCTCGGGCGCGTTGATGTCGGCGATGCGGATCTTCTCGCCCGCAAGCCAGAAGGTGTCGCCATCGACGACGCAGGTGGTGCGGGGGCCTTCGGGGCAGAGCGCGAAGGCGGCGAGGGTGAGGATTGCGAGGGCCATGCCGGGGCAAGAACGGCAATCGATCGCGGGTTCCTATCCGGGCAAACCCCTGCCTTCCCTCCGAAATGGAGAAACAATGCGCCGGATTACAGTGGGTTATGGATGAATTCTCGCCGCCGACGGCGCACGGCGGACACCGATCCCGCCGCGCTGGTGCGAGCCTCGCGGGCCGCGCTGCGGCAATTGGGCCGTATCGGAGGCAAAAAACCGGGCAGCCGCGGAGCCGCCCCTGCCGCCCCAGAGCGGTAAAACCGCTTCAAATTGCGCGGCGAGCGGCTAAGGGCGGGATATGACTCAAGACGCCACCCGCGATCCCGCCATGCTCGCCAAGGCCGAAACCCTGGTCGAGGCCCTGCCCTACCTGCAGCGCTATGCCGGGCGCACTTTCGTGGTCAAGTATGGCGGCCATGCCATGGGCGATCCCGAACTCGCCCTCGATTTCGCGCAGGACGTGGTGCTGCTGAAGGCCGTCGGCATCAATCCCGTGGTGGTCCACGGCGGCGGACCGCAGATCGGCGCCATGCTCAAGAAGCTGGGCGTGGAAAGCCGCTTCGTCGACGGGCTGCGCGTGACCGACAAGGCCACGGCCGACATCGCCGAGATGGTCCTGTGCGGTTCGATCAACAAGGAACTGGTCGGCTGGATCGCCAATGCCGGGGGCAAGGCCATCGGCATCTCCGGCAAGGACGGCGGGCTGGTCACCGCGCGCAAGGTCGAGAAGACCATGCGCGACCCGGACACGGACGAGATGCTGAGCGTGGATCTCGGCTTCGTTGGCGAGCCCGACGTGATCGACACGACCGTGCTCGACACAATGATCGCCGCCGGGATCATCCCGGTCATCGCCCCCATCGCCTGCGGGACCGATGGCGAGACCTACAACGTCAATGCCGACACCATGGCCGGCGCGATCGCGGCGGCGCTGGGCGCGGCACGGCTGTTCCTGCTCACCGACGTGGCCGGCGTGCTCGACAAGAACAAGAACCTGCTGACCGACCTCACCCCGGCCGACATCGCCCGGCTGGCGGAGGACGGCACCATCAGCGGCGGCATGATTCCCAAGCTGGAAACCTGCACCCTGGCGGTCGAGGCCGGCTGCGAGGCAGCGGTGGTGATCGATGGCCGGGTCAGCCATGCCATGCTGATCGAGGTGTTTACGTCCAAGGGCGCCGGCACCCTCATCCGCAAGGCCTGAGCCAGCAGGCGCGGGCCGGGAACGCAAACCTTCCGCAGCGATTCCCCACAGCATGACCCTTCCCCGCCAATCGCTGGCGCAGGTGACCGGCGCCCTGCTGGCCCTTGCCGGTTGCCAGCAGCACGGCCCGTCCGCGCAGGCCGTGGCCGGCGATCCGCTGGCGTCAGGCATAGCAGTCGCGCCCGCGCCCGCACCGGGCTCGGCGCCGCTGTCGCATGCGTCTGCCCCCGCTGCTGCCGTACCGGCGCCCGAGACAGCGCAAGTGTCGGCACCGCAAGTCTCCGGTGATCGCCGTAATCCGGATGTGGTCCTGCGCGAATGGGGCACCGCGATCGAACGGCGCGACTGGGCCGCGGTGCGCGGCCTGTGGGGTCATGGCGGGGCCGACAGCGGGGTGGGCGCGCGCCATTTCGCCGCCCGCTGGGATCGCCTGCGCCGCCCGCTCGTCAACATCGGCGCGGGCGTGCAGGAGGGCGCGGCCGGCTCGCTCTACTACAGCGCGCCGGTGACCATCACCGACGGTTCGCGCAGGTTCACCGGCACGGTCACCATCCGGCGCGTCAATGACGTGCCCGGTGCCAGCGCGGAACAACTGCGCTGGCATGCCGATGCGACCACCCGCGCCCCGTGGACGACAATGCGCTGAGCGGCTAAGAGCGCGGCACCTGCCATTTGCGAGGGCGCCGCAGTGCTGTTCCTGACCCTGTTCGAAATCGTCGGTTACCTGATCAACATCGTTGTCACCCTGGTGATCGTGCAGTTCGTACTGAGCCTGCTGATCAGCTTCAACGTGGTGAACCTGCACAACAATTTCGTCGCGGCGGTCTGGCAGGCGGTGAACGCCCTCCTCGATCCGGTGCTGCGCCCGATCCGCCGGATCATGCCGGCGACCGGTGCGCTCGACCTTTCGCCGATGGTGCTGATCATCGGGCTGACGATCCTGCAGATCGTGCTCAAGAACATGGCCATGGCAGCCCTTTACTGAACGGAGTGATCGCGTGACCGACCTGATCGACGGCAAGGCCTTTGCCGAGGGCCTGCGCGGCCGCGTTGCCGAGCTGGCGAGCGCCTTTGAGGGCAAGGCCGGGCGCAAGGCGGGCCTTGCCGTGGTGCTGGTGGGCGAAGACCCGGCGAGCCAGGTCTACGTGCGCAGCAAGGGCAAGCAGACAGTCGCCTGCGGTATGGCGAGCTTCGAGCACAAGCTCGACGCAGCCACCAGCGAGGCCGACCTGCTGGCGCTGGTGGAACGGCTCAATGCCGATCCGGCGGTGGACGGCATCCTCGTCCAGCTGCCGCTGCCCGGGCATATCGACGAGCAGAAGGTGATCGCCACGATCAATCCGGACAAGGATGTCGACGGCTTCCACGTGGTCAATGCCGGGCGCCTCGCGGTTGGCCAGCCTGGTTTCGTGCCCTGCACGCCGCTCGGCTGCCTGATGCTGCTGAAGGACCGGCTGGGCAGCCTGTCCGGTCTTGAAGCCGTGGTGCTAGGGCGCTCCAACATCGTCGGCAAGCCGATGGCCCAGCTGTTGCTGGCCGAAAGCTGCACGGTGACCATCGCACACAGCCGGACCAAGGACCTGGCGGACGTGGTGCGCCGGGCCGATATCGTCGTGGCGGCGGTGGGCCGGGCCGAGATGGTCAAGGGAGACTGGATCAAGCCGGGTGCGACCGTTATCGATGTCGGCATCAACCGGGTACCGGCAGCCGAGGAGGGCAAGACGCGGCTGGTGGGCGATGTCGATTTCGCCTCGTGCCAGGGCATTGCCGGGGCGATTACCCCGGTGCCGGGCGGGGTCGGGCCGATGACCATCGCGGTCCTGCTGCGCAACACCCTTGTCGCCGCCCACCGCAATGCCGGCCTCGCGCTCGCGGCCGAGGCAATCTGACACCGGACAGCATCCGTTCACGCGCTGCCGGGCAGCTAGGCGCGATGAACCGCACCCTGCTCGCCGCCGGCCTCTGCCTTGTCGCCAGTGTTCCCGCCGCCGCGCAGGAGCGGCCCGAGGGACCGCGTGGTGAGGCGGTGGGCCGGGGGACCTTGCGCGGCTATGCCAATCCCAGCGCGGTGATCGCCGCCGAACTGGCGCTGGACCGCGATGCGGCGGCGCGCGGGCAATGGACGGCACTGGCGGCAACGGCGGCGCCGGCGGCTGTGGTGTTTACGCCCGCGCCCGGAACCCGCATCGCCTGGGCGCGTGACTGGCTGAAGGGCCGGGCCAATCCGCCGGTTGCAGAGCGGTGGCAATCGCGCTCGGTCTGGTCGAGCTGCGACGGGGCGCTGGTGGTGAGCCGGGGCACCTGGCGGGCCGGCGACCGGGGCGGCTGGTTTGCGCGGGTGTGGCAGCGGCAGGGCGATGGCAGTTACAAATGGCTGGTCACCAGGTCCGGCGCCGAGGTCCGCGAGGACGCCGAGCCCGACATGATCGCGGCGCAGGTGGCCGAGTGCCCGGCGCGCAAGGCGAGGGACGAGGATGAGCCGCACCGGAAGAGCAGGCCACCGAAGCCGGCCCGCGCGAAGGACCTGCCGCCGCTCGATCCGCTGCGCCATGGCGGGGCATCGCCCGATGGTTCGCTGCGCTGGGAAGCCAGTGTGGGCGGCGATGGCGGGCCGCACTTGACTGCGGTGTGGCGCAAGGATGGGGCGGAGCAGGCGCTGCCGGTTGACGGGATGGCGGGGTCTTCACCCCCACCCAATCTGCGCTAGGCAGCTTGTCGCTGCAAAGCTGCGGTGTGCATCCCCATGGGGGGGTGCGACGGCGCGGCCAAACGCTACTGCAGCGTCGCCCGGTCGTCGTCCGAATCGCGGCGGGCGAAGAACTGCATCAGCTGGATGATCAGCTCGCAGCGGGATGAGAGGTCGGGCGCCTCGAGCAGGGCCTGCTTGGCGGCCGGATCGAACGGGGCGACCTGGGCGACGCCGTTGATCAGGCTCTGGTCGTCGAGCCGGGCGACCGATTCCCAATCCACCCGGTAGCCCTGGATCGCGGCGAAGCGGCGGGATTCGCGTTCGAAGGCGGCGCGCTCCACTGGCGCCAGGGTCTCGTGCTCCAGTTCCTCGAACAGCTCGGCATCGATCTGCCGGAACGGTGTGGTCACCTCGCGCTCGCGCAGGATGCGGAAGCGGGCCTCGCCTTCGAGGATCAGGTTGAAGCGACCGTCGGGCAGGGCCTCGACCTCGCCGATCTTCCCCACGCAGCCCACCGCATAGAGCGGGGCGCCCTCGGCGGGTTGCTGCGGCTGGATCATGCCGATCCGCCTGTCCCGCGCGAGGGCATCGGAAATCATCGCCCGGTAGCGCGGTTCGAAGATGTGCAGCGGCAATTGCAGTCCGGGATAGAGGACCGCGCCGGGCAGCGGGAAAATCGAGATGCGCTGGCTGGCCATGGCGATCCGGGTCAGCCGAAAAGAATGGTGGAGAGCTTGCGCCGCTGGGTCGCTACCCAGGGATCCTCCAGGCCCACGGCCTCGAAGATCTGGAGCAGCTTGGCGCGGGCGGCGCCCTCGTTACAGGTGCGGTCTGCCGCGATCATCCGCAGCAGGGTCTCGGCGGCGACGTCTCGCTCGCCCGCCGCAAAGGCGCCGCCGGCGAAGGCCAGCTGGGCGTCCATGTCGGCCGGGCGCTCGGCCGCGGCGGCGCGCAGGGCGGCGAGTTCGCTGTCCTCCGGCTTGCTGCGCGCGAGTTCCAGCGCGGCGCGGGCCTGGGCGACGGCAGGTTCCTCGGCGAGCTTGGCATCAGCTTCGGCCAAGGCGGCTTCGGCTTCGTCAAGGTGGCCGGCCATGGTCAGCGCGCGGACCAGCCCGGCGAGGGCAGCGGCATTGTCGGGCGCCAGTTCCATGATCTGGGCATAGATCCCGGCAGCGCGCTCGCCATCCCCGGCGGCCAGCACTTCCTCGCCCATCGCCAGCAGCGGCACGAGATCGGGCGCTGGCGCGCCGCCCGGCTGGATCGGCAGCTTGGCGAGCAATTGGTCGAGCATGCCCTTGAGCTGGCTCTCTGTGCGGGCACTGGTGAGATCCGCGACCGGCTGGCCCTGGAACACGGCATAGACCGTGGGGATCGAGCGCACCTGGAACTGGGCGGCGATGAACGGTTCCTCATCGACGTTGATCTTGGCGAGGACCACGCCCTTCTCGGCATATTCGCCGCAGACCTTTTCCAGCACGGGCGTAAGCGCCTTGCACGGCCCGCACCATTCGGCCCAGAAATCGAGCACGACGAGGGCCGTCATCGACGGTTCGGCCACGGTCTTGCGGAACCGGTCGACCGCCTTCTGTTCGTCGATGCTGAGACCCATGCTTGCCACGCGAATACTCCATGCCCTCTGGCGCGCCGACCGGGGAGGCCGCGCAGTCGCGCCCAATGTGGGCACGAGCGGCGATTTGTGAAGCAAAAAAGCTGTCCGCGCATTTCGTCCAAAAATCCCCTTGCAGGCCAGGGGACCCATTGCTAATGGCGCGCCTCCACCCCGGCGGTGGCCTTCTCGAAGGGCCCCGCCGCGAAGCCAGAGCGGGCGTAGCTCAGGGGTAGAGCACAACCTTGCCAAGGTTGGGGTCGAGGGTTCGAATCCCTTCGCCCGCTCCAGTTTTCATCACATTTCCGGTATGTCGTGCGTGCCTCGCGCGCACCTTGCCTCCTTGTGCCGGCGCGGGCATCATCCTGCGAGGGCGGCTGTGCCCGGGGGGAGACATGCCATGATCAACCAGAAACTTGTACTCGTGCCGATGCTTGTTGTCGTCGCGCTGACCTTCGTGGGGTTCCTGCGGCTGCTGGCTACGCGGGCAGCGGCGGCGAAAGTCATGGATCCGACGTTTTACCGCACCTATCTCGGCGCCGCTGAGCCGGAGCCGGCGCACATCGCCGCTCGGCACTGGAACAACCTGTTCGAACTGCCCACCGTGTACTACGCCGCCTGCCTCACCGCTTTCATGCTGGGCGCCGTGAGCACGGGCGTGCTGATCTGCGCCTGGGGCTTTGCCGTGGGCCGGGTGGTCCAGAGCGCGGTCCATCTCACGTCCAACGTGCCGGGTGCCCGCGGCGGCGCCTTTATCATTGCAGCCCTGTTCCTGCTGGCGCTCTGGGTGCAATTGGGCATCGTGATCCTCCACGCTTGAGCGGAACCGGACAGCGCCCCGCCGCGTTGCGCGCGGCAGGGGCATCCGGACCATCATTGCTCGAGCCGGCGCGGCGCGCTCGCAACCATGCTGGCGCTCGCCGGCTGCGTGAAGCCCGCCCCGTCGACCGACCTGGTTTGCGTGTCCGACGAGGGCTCCAACCGCGTTCACGTAATCGACGCGGCACGGCGCTGTCGCCTGACGGGCGAATGCTCTACGATGCGGTGATCCGCACCAGCGATCCGGGCGGCAAGCCCTGGGGCGTGGTCGCGGCACGGCGCTGAGCGGCTGGCGCGCCGGGCGCGCTGCGCCTATGGCGGCGTCATGCGCCCCGGCCGTTCCTCCTCGCGCCTGATCCTGCTGAACAAGCCCTATGGCGTGCTCTCGCAGTTCAGCGACCGCGGCACCGATGGCGCGCGCGCGACGCTCTCGGATTGGGTGAAGGTGCCCGGCGTCTACCCGGCGGGGCGGCTCGACCGCGACAGCGAGGGCCTGCTCCTTCTGACCGATGACGGGGCGCTCCAGGCCCGCATCGCCGATCCGCGCTTCAAGCTGGCCAAGACCTATCTCGTCCAGGTGGAAGGCGAGCCCGACGAGGCAGCGCTCGATCGCCTGCAACGCGGCGTGGACCTGACCGATGGGCGCACCCGCCCCGCCGAAGCGCAGCGGATTGATCCGCCCGCACTGTGGCCCCGCGATCCGCCGGTGCGGTTCCGCAAATCGGTGCCGGACTGCTGGATCGAGCTCACCATCCGCGAGGGCCGCAACCGGCAGGTGCGGCGAATGACGGCGGCAGTCGGTCATCCCACGCTCCGGTTGGTGCGCTGGCGGGTCGGCGAGTGGACCCTGGCGGGGCTCGCTCCGGGCGAATGGCGCGAAATTGCAGTCAGCCCACCTGAGCGCCGAGCCTGAACACCGGGCCTGAACACTGCGGGGGACAGCCAGGCCAGCGCATTTACATGCGTCGGTGTGCTGCTAGGTATTCAGTCATGTCCAACGACGCGCCACCGACGCTGCCCCGGCCGATGCAGACCAACATCGCGTTTCTGGCGACGGATATCGGGCGCCTGTTCCGCAAGCGGTTCGATACCAGCGCGCGGGCGGTTGGGGTCACCGGGCCGCAATGGCGCGTGCTGGCTGCGCTCAGCTTCCATCCCGGCATTACCCAGGCCGTGCTTGCCGGCCTGCTCGATGTCGAGGCGATCACGGTGGGTAGGATGATCGACCGGCTGCAGAAATCGGGGCTGGTGGAGCGGCGTCCGGCCCCGGCAGACCGGCGTGCATGGCTACTGTTCATCACTCCGGCGGCCGAGAAGCTGCTGGGCGATTTGCAAAAGGTGGCCGAAGGGCTGATGGCCGAAACCCTGGCCAATTTCGCGCCCGAGGAATTTGACGAAATGGTCAAGCTGCTCAACCGCCTGCGCGACAATCTGGTGGCGCAGGTGGCCTGAGCGGCCAACGGCCAGAATTGTCTCAGGCTTGCACGCGCTCGCGAACGAAGCCGTGCATCCCGTGCCACCACTGCAGCGCGATGACGAGGCCCTTGGCCGGCTGGAGCAGGCCCAGCATCATGGCGATCGCCGAGGGAAACAGCACCGCGGCCAGGACCAGCGGCTGCAGCGCATAATCGAGCGCAAGGGCGATCATGATCGGCGCCAGCAGGTGGCCGGTGACGATGATGGCGATGTAGGCGGGGAAATCGTCCGCCCGCTGCGGCGTCCAGTCGATGCCGCAAGCGGGGCAGCTGTCCACCGGCTTGAGCCAGCGGGCAAACAGCCGAGCTGAGCCGCAACGGGGGCAGGAGCAACGCAGGCCGCGCAGCATGGCGGCGCCGAGAGTGTGGGGCAGGGCGGGCGCAGGAGCGGTTCGCGAGTCGGCCATGATGGCCAGCCACTCGGCCCTTGCGGGCGTCAGGTCAAGCGCTGGCCTGGCTCGTCCCGTCGTCTTTTCCACTCGAGCTGCGCCGCAGCCGCACGGCCGCCTCGTTGAGCTTGGCGCGATCGTTGCCGATGCGCCGGATAAGGTCATTGGCCTGGGCAGTGGTCAATCCGTGCTTGCGCGCAAAATAGCGCAGTTCGTAGCCCTGGCCGGCGGCAACGCGGTTGCGGTCCCCCGCGCCGCGCTTGCTGGTATTGTCCGCCATCTGCATCTCCGCACCTGTTTGCAGGGGCGGCTTCAAGCCATGCCAGCCTGCTCATGATGCCAACGTTGGGGTGTCATGCCTAGTTCCCGGGAGGCTTGATCGCCGGGGCGGTCTTGCTGACCAGGCTGCCGCCCCCTATGGGCGGCAGGGGCCGTCGTGTGCCGTCCAGGGGGGGAGCCAATGCGGGCAGGGCCCGAAATCGCCGATGCCGTCATCCCGACCGGCGCTGGCAATGGTTGCCCCCAAGAGACCGCGGCCGAGGCCACCGCAGCCCTGCGCCTGGCTACCTTGGTCACCCTGCTGCTGATCTTCGCTTCGGCGGTGGGTGCGCAGCTGATCTTTCCCAGCCTGCGCTATCCGGGCAACCTGCTGTACCTGACCCAGTTTTCCGCGAGACGGCAGGACATTCCGGTGGGGTTTGGCCTTGCCGGCCTGTTCGTTTTGACCGGCCTACTGCGCCGGAAACCTCCGTCGACTGCTGCCCGGCTGCCGGGGCTGACCATGCGCCGCGCCCTTGCCGTGGTTGCGGCAACGGTGCTGGTTACCTGGGCTATCCGCACCATGGTCCTGTTCGACCACGATTTCACCCGCGACGAGCAGATGGCCTCGTTCGATGCGGCGATTTACGGCGCGGGGCATCTGTTTGAGCGCATCCCGCAGGGAATGCGGGCGCTCTACATCCCCTTGAATTCACTGTTCCTCTTCCCGGTCAGCGATCATTCGGCCTGGGTGTCGAGCTATCTGCCGGTCAATGCCCTGATCAGGGGCCTTGCCGGCAAGTTCCTTCCTGATGCCATGGTTTCGGCGCTGCTCACCGGCGCCGCCGGCCTGCTGCTGTGGCGCATTGCGCGGCGGGTCTGGCCCGATGACCGCACGACGCAGATGGTCGTGTTGGCCTGCTTCGCCGGCTCGTCGCAGGTGGTGCTGACCGGCGGGGCAACCTTCGCCATGAGCACGCACCTGGCGCTCAACCTGCTGTGGCTCGCCTGCTTCCTGCGCGGAACCCGGGGCGGCCATGCCGGAGCGATGCTCACGGGCCTGCTGGCCACCGGCATCCACCAGCCGGTATTCCATCCCCTGTTCGTCCTCCCTTTCCTCGACCTGCTGCGCCGCCGGGGCGAGTGGCGCACGTTGGCGTGCTACGTGGCCGCCTATGGCCTGATTGGTCTGTTCTGGCTGGCCTGGCCGCACTACGTCCTGGCGGAGATCGCGCCCGGGCCCGGACCCGATGCGGTGATCGCCGCCACCCAGACCGGGCTGATCGATCGGCTTCTGCTCCTGCTGACCCCGCCCAATCTCGATGCGCTGTGGGTCATGGCTGGCAACGTGCTGCGTTTCGTCACCTGGCAGCATGCACTGCTGGTGCCGCTGGCACTGGTGGGCGTGCTCCGGTGCTGGCGGGGCGATGATCTCGCCCGCGCGCTGGCCCTTGGCGTGGCGCTGCTGCTTGTGGCCATGACGATCCTGCTGCCGCCCCAAGGCCACGGCTGGGGCTACCGCTACCTCCACGGCCTGATCGGCAACTGCTGCCTGCTGGCCGGTTATGGCTGGCGCTGGCTCGCGCAGCGCGGGGCGGCGCCGGTGCGGGCGATGCAACTGGCGACTGTAGTTTCGGTCGCAGTGCTGCTGCCGCTCCACGCAATCATGGTCCGCGGGTTCATTGCTCCCTTTGCCGAAGCCCGTGCGGCGGTCGCGCGGACCCCGGCTGACGTGGTCGTCTTCGAAACCGGCAAGATCCCGTTCGATTCCAATTTCGTGGTCAACCGGGCCGACCTGTCGAACCGTCCGCTCGTCCTGCTGGGCGACATGCTGGCTCCCTCGGACCTGGCCGCGCTCTGCCCGGGCCGGTCCATCGCATTCGCCAACGCCAGCCAGTTCAATGATCTCGCCGCCTACTATGAGGAACCGCCGACCGCGGGACCGGGCAAGCACCAGTGGGCCCTGATGCGGGTGGCCGGGCGAGCGGGCTGCCGCGTCGTGCCGTTCCGGCGGGATCAAGGCGCTTAACCTGAATCGAAAACGGCGGGAGCAACCGCCCGGTTGCTCCCGCCGTTATTCGTGCCATTCGGCGCCGGGGTGGATCAGACTTCGATCAGCACCGCACCGCCCTGGCCGCCGCCGGCGCACATCGCCGCGACGCCAAGGCCGCCACCCCGCCGCTTGAGGTCGTTGATCAGCGTCGTCAGCATACGCCCGCCCGAGGCAGCGATCGGGTGGCCGATCGAACAGCCGCTGCCCGAGATGTTGACGAGGTTATCGTCAAGCCCGAGCAGCTTGCAGGCCGCGATCGGAACGGAAGCGAAGGCCTCGTTGATTTCCCAGAGGGCGATGTCGCTCGCCTTGCGGCCCGTCCGCTCCAGCAGCTTCTTGATCGATTCAATCGCGCCAAGGCCAGTGTCGAACGGATTGACGCCTTTGGCAGTCCATCCAAGGATCTTCGCGATCGGATCGTGGCCTTCGCCCTTCGCGAAATCCGCGCTGGCAATCGTCAGGGCCGAAGCCGCGTCATTGACGCCGCTGGAATTGCCTGCAGTGATCGAGAAGCCTTCGATTTCCGGGTGAATGACCTTGAGCGTCGCCATCTTTTCCAGCGTGCTGTCGCGCCGGGGATGTTCGTCGACGTCGAACACCTTGGTCGAACCGTCGACCTGCAGCGCCTCGACCGGGGTAATCTCGTCCTTGAACTGCCCGGCATCGATCGCCGCAATGGCGCGGGCGTGGGAGCGGGCAGCCCAGGCGTCCATCTCCTCGCGCGTCAGGCCCACGGCCTGGGCCGTGTTCCAGCCTACGGTAATCGACATGTCGCTGCCAGGCGCGCCCGGCGTATCGGGGTGAGTCGGCGCCATGCGGGTCTCGAACTCATCGGTCCCCGCCTTGCGAAACTGGGTCATCGGGGTCATCGAGCTGGCCTGCACGCCGCCGGCGATGACCAGTCGCTCCATTCCGGCGATGATCGAACCAGCTGCTACGCCGACCGAGGACAGGCTGCCCGCGCAATGGCGGTTCACCGCCATGCCGCCGGCCTGCATCAGGCCGACCTTGACCGCGGCATAGCGGGCAACGGCGCCGCCGCCGTACATCGATTCGGCGAAGATCACGTCGTCCACCAGCAGCGGATCGACCCCGGACCGCTCCAGCGCGGCGCGCAGGATGGTCTCGCCCAGCTGTTCGGCCGAGGTGTTGGCCAGCGTTCCCTTGCGGGCCGTGGCGACAGCCGTGCGGACGGCGTTGATGACAACAGGTGTGGACATGATTCCTCGCTTCTTGCGCGCCCGTCGGGCGAATTGTTCCCTGTTTTCGGGTTATGGGGCTCGCGCAACGCAGCGCAAGGGCCTCGGCAGGCGGTAATGCTAACAACACAGGTCCGATGATGTGCGGCGGGCAGCCGGGGTCCATCGTCTGCCTGCGAAGAATACATGGGATGCACCGTGCGTGCCCCGGTGGAGGCTTGCCAGAGGGGGAAAGCGCGATAAAGCAGCCGCAACGAATCGCGGGTCCGCGTGGCCCACGGCACTATTGGAACGGGAAAGAACAAATGCAACTGAAGGCAGGCACCAAGCTGCACAGCGCAGTTTGCGATACCGACGTGATGGTCATCAAGGGCAGCGGTGAGGTCAATCTCACCTGCGGCGGCGCTCCGATGACCGCGGCCCGCGGCGATCTGGGTGAGCTTGATGCCGCCCTTGCTGGCGGCACCGCCATGGGCAAGCGCTACACCAATGCCGACCAGTCGGTCGAACTGCTCTGCATCAAGCCGGGCAAGGGTACGCTGGCGATCGATGGCGTAGCGCTCGAACTGAAGTCGGCCAAGCCGCTCCCGTCGTCTGACTGAGCATCGGCACCAGGCTGGCGGATTGGCGACGCGATGAACATTTCCCTCGTCCTGCAGATGGCCTCCGATACCTTCCCGGATCGGATCGCCCTCACGCATAATGGCGTCCACTACAGCTATGGCCGGCTGTTCGCCTCGGCCAATGCGGCCGCGGCGCGGTTTGCCGAAAGCGGGGCGGACTATGTCTCGTACCTGGGCGAAAGCGGGCCGGGGATGGTCATCGCGCTGTTCGGCGCGGCCAAGGCGGGCAAGCCCTTCGCGCCGCTCAACTATCGGCTGACCGGGCCGGAAACCCTGCGCTTGGTCGAGCGGCTCTACCCGGTCTACCTGATTGCCGACGAAGACAAGATCGCCGGCATTCCCGCCGATGCGGCCCGGGTCCTGATCAGCATTCCCGAATTCCTCGCCGCCGTGACGACGGACGAGGCCGAGCCTTTCCCCGCACCGGACGAGGATGACGAGGCGATCGCGGTGCAGCTGTTCACCAGCGGCACCACCGGGGAGCCCAAGGCCGCGGTCCTGCGCAACCAGAACATGCTCGGCTATGTGCTCGGCTCGGTCGAATTCGCCTCGGCCGAGGAAGACGAAGCTACGCTGTCAACGGTTCCGCCCTATCACATCGCCGGCATTTCCGCGATCCTGTCCGGCATCTATGCGATGCGCCGGATCGTCCAGCTGCCCAACTTCGCCCCCGACGCCTGGCTCCAGCTGTGCCGCGATCAATCGGTCACCAACGCCTTCGTCGTGCCGACCATGCTCAGCCGGATCATCGCCCATATCGATGAGACTGGCACCCCGGCCGATCTCCCGGCGATGCGCGCCCTGGCTTTCGGCGGCGGCAAGATGCCGCTCCCGGTCGTGCAGCGCGCGCTCGATCTGTGGCCGAACGTCAACTTCGCCAATGCCTACGGGCTGACGGAGACCAGCTCGACCATCGCGATCCTCGGCCCCGAGGATCACCGCGAGGCGCACAACCATCCCGATCCGATGGTCGCCCGGCGGCTGGATTCGGTTGGCAAGCCGCTACCTACGGTCGAGATCGAGATCCGCGGCGAAGACGGCACCGTGCTCGGGCCCAACCAGCTGGGCGAAGTCTTCGTACGAGGCCCGCAGGTCTCGGGCGAATACCAGGGCCGCAAGCTGACCGATGAAGACGGCTGGTTTCCGACCCGCGATTCCGGCTTCATCGACGATGCCGGCTTCCTGTTCCTCGCCGGCCGGATCGACGACGTGATCGTGCGCGGCGGCGAGAACATGTCCCCGGGCGAGATCGAGCATGTCCTGCGCGAGCATGACGCGGTTGAGGATGTCGCCGTGCTCGGCGTGGCCTCGGTCGAATGGGGCGAGGCCCCGGTCGCCGCGGTCGTGCCGAAACCTGGCGCCAGCGCCACCGAGGCCGAGCTCAAGGAACTGGTGCGCCAGAAGCTGCGCTCTTCGCGCGTGCCGGAGCGGATCGTCTTCGTCGAGGCGCTGCCCTACAACGAGATGGGCAAGCTGCTGCGGCGCAAGGTCAAGGACCTGTTCGACGCCTGATCCGCTGCCCCTGCCGTTGACCGCATGGGCGGACGCGGCGCTGGCCGAGATCCGCAGCCTGGCCCTTTCCCCGGCGCGGCTCACGATGGATGCGGCCACCTTGCTGGCCGAACGGGCCGCGCTGATGAAGCTGCCCCGCCCGGGCCGGGTCTCCGCCGGCGGCGCCTGCCACCTGCTTGACTGCGCCGATGGCGCCATCGCCCTCAGCCTGCCCCGACCGGACGACTGGCAATTGCTCCCCGCCCTGTTCGAGGATGCGTCGCCCTGCGATTGGCAGGCGGTCGAACAGGCGGTGCGCTCCCGCAAGGTTGACCCGCTGGTAGACCGGGCCCGGCTGCTCGGCCTCGCTGTTGCCCGCGCCGATGTCCTGCCTTTGTCGCCGACAGCGGCTCTTGCGCCCCAGCGCCTGGCTCCGCCGCGCCAGCCGAAACCGGGCCGCCGGCCGGTGGTTCTCGATCTGACCACCCTGTGGGCCGGCCCGCTCGCAGGGCACCTGCTCGAACGCGGCGGGGCGCGGGTGATCAAGGTGGAGAGCCCCACCCGCACCGATGGCGCCCGGCGCGGCCATGCCGGGTTCTACGGCCTGCTCAACCAGGACAAGCTGTGCATTACTGTGGACCTCGCCACGGCCGCCGGGCGCGAGCGCCTGCTCGCGCTGATCGACCGGGCCGACGTGGTGCTGGAGTCGACCCGGCCGCGAGCCCTGCGCCAGCTTGGCATCGACGCCCAAGCGCTGGTCGCCCACAGGCCGGGCCTCACCTGGCTGTCGATCACCGCCCATGGCCGGGGCGCACCGCAGGAGGACTGGACCGGGTTCGGCGACGATGCCGCCGCGGCTGGGGGGCTGTGCGCGGCGGTACGCGAGGCGACGGGCAGCCTTGCCTTCATCGGCGATGCCCTGGCCGATCCGCTGACCGGGATTGCCGCCGTACGGGCAGCGTGGCAGGCTTGGCGCAGCGGCGGCGGGGTGCTGGCATCGGTCGCTCTGTCTGCCAGTGTTGCAGCGGCGCTGCACCACGATCGCACCATGTTTGCAGGCGAGGCGGGGAGCATGCTCGCCAGGGTTGCCCGTGACGGATATCCTGCGCCGCCTGTTCGTCCAATCACCGGCCCGGTCGGTGCCCCGGGCGCGCATAATGACTGGCCGCTGGAAAAGCTCGTACCATGCTGATCCGCAATGCTGAACTGGGGGCCTGGGCGGGAGAGCGGCGCATCGCGGACCTGCGCATCGCGGGGCAATGCATCGCCGCCATCGGCGCGCTCGAGCCGCGGGCCGGCGAGCCGGTGATCGATGCGGCGGGCGGGGCCCTGTTGCCGGGCCTGCACGACCATCACCTTCATCTCTTTGCCCTGGCGGCAGCCCGCAGCTCCGTGTTCTGCGGCCCGCCGGAAGTCGCCGGCTGCGCGGCCCTTGCCGCCCGCCTCGCCGCCGCCCCGGGGACGGGCTGGCTGCGGGGAACCGGCTATCACGAGAGCGTGGCGGGCGATCTCGACCGGGCCTGGCTCGATCGTCATGGGCCGGACCGGCCGCTGCGGGTGCAGCATCGCGGAGGGCGGCGGTGGATCGTCAACAGCCGGGCGCTCGACCTGCTGCTGGCCGGTGACGCGGCGCCCCCGGCGGGGCTGGACCGGGCACGCGGCCACTTCGACGACGAGGATGGCTGGCTGCGCGCGCGGCTGGCCGGGCAATTTCCCGAACTCGGCCCCGTCAGCGCCCAGCTGGCCGCCTGCGGAATAACCGGGGTAACCGAGATGACCCCGGCCAATGACAGGGCCGCGGTCATCTTCCTTGCCGGTCAGCAGGCCCTCGGATTACTGCGCCAGCGAGTGGTGCTCGCCGGCTGCCCCGAGCTGCCGGACAGTGCCAGCCCGCAGCTGCTGGTGCGCTACACCAAGCTGCACCTCCACGACGCGCGGCTGCCGGACTATGACGACACCTGCCGGCTGGTGGCGCAGAGCCATGGCCGGGGCCGACCGATGGCCGTGCACTGCGTGACCCTGGCCGAACTGGTCTTTGCGCTCGCGGTGCTGCGCGAGGCAGGCCCGCTGGCGGGCGACCGCATTGAGCATGCCGGGGTCGCGCCCGACGAGCAGGTCGCGGAGATCGCCGCGCTCGGCCTGATCGTCGTCACCCAGCCCAACTTCATTGCCGAGCGCGGCGATGCCTACCTGGCTGATGTCGATCCGGCCGAGCAGCCGTTCCTCTATCGCGGCAGCGCCTTCCTGAGCGCCGGCGTTGCCTTGGCGGCGGGAAGCGACGCGCCGTTCGGCAAACCGGATCCCTGGGCGGCGATGGCCGCCGCCGTTTCGCGCCGCACGGCTGCCGGGGTGGTCATCGGCCCGGAGGAGTGCCTTTCGCCGGAGCAGGCGGTCTCGTTATACCTTGCCGAAGGCGCCGATCCGCGGCGTTTGCGTAGCGTGACAGCCGGCGGGCCGGCCGATCTGTGCCTCCTCGATCGCAGTTGGGCGCAGGCCCGCAGCCGGCTGGATGCCGCTCCGGTTCGCCTGACGATCGGCGCGGGCACCGTCCTGTACGAGCGGGCCTAGCGTCCGCCGAGCACGGCGACGACTTCTGCCGCGGTAATGTCCAGCGCCGTTGCGGGATCAAGTTCCGGATCGGATTGCGCGAGGCTGGCGACGACCTGGTTGATCCGCATGAGCATCAGGATCACCCGGGTCCACAAGGCCGGATCGGCCGAGCGGATGGCCTCCCCGCCCGGCCCGAGCACTATCCCCGCCACCCGCACCAGGTGTTCGCGCACCAGTTCGACCGCCGCCGGATCCGTCGCGGTGGCAATGCTGAACAGGCGCAGGTCCGCGCGGTGGCGGGAGTGCCGCTCGGCATGGGCCGAAAGCCAATCCCGCGTCGGACCCTGTCCGCCCGCCACTGCCCGGGGCAGGGCCTCGAAGGTAGTCTGCACGTAGCGCAGGTCGCGGCGCAGGAGCTCCACCAGGATCGCCTCCCGGTTCGAGAAGTGCAGATAGAGTGTGGCCCGGCTGATCCCGGCATCGCGGGCGATCTGGTCAACTGTTGTCGTGGCGATTCCCGCCTCGGTAAACGCCTTGTGGGCCGCATCGAGGATGCGGCGCCGGGTCAGTTCCCGCTGCTGGTCGCGCAGGGTGCGGGGCTGTTCGGATTCACCGTCGGAGACTGCTGCGGTCATCAGGTGGGGCGATCTTTCCTGCCGGGCGATTCAGCGCCATGGAATTTCACTAGACATATGTCCAGCCAATGTACATAGGTCGTTTCAGCCGGGCGAGCTTATCACCGGGTCGCGGGTAACCTGCAAGGGGCAGCGGCCAGAGCAAGGGTTCGCTTGTAGATTGTGGGGCGGCGTGAGCAGACGGAAGGATGGCAAGGTGATCGATTTCAAGCTGGACGAGGAATTCGCGAACAAGCTCGTGTGGGTCGAACAGTTCGTGCGTGAAAAGATCGAGCCGCTCGATGCATTGTTTCCGGAGCATGGCGCACCGTGGAATCCGCGCGACAAGGTGGCGATGAAGATCGTCCGCCCGCTCCAGGCTGAGGTCAAGGCACAAGGCCTGTGGGGGGCGCACCTGCCGCCCGAACTGGGCGGGCCGGGCTGGTCGGCCGTGCAGTTGCTGCACCTCAACGAAATCCTTGGGCAAACCCATTGGGGTCCGACCGTGTTCGGGTGCCAGGCTCCCGACAGCGGCAATTCCGAGATTCTCGCCCGCTTCGGCACGGATGCACAGAAGCGGCGCTACCTCGATCCGCTGCTCGCCAATGAGATCGTATCCTGCTTCTCGATGACCGAGGTGGAGGGCGGCTCCGATCCGACCCAGTTCACCTGCCGGGCCGAGCTCGTTGGCGATGAGTGGGTGATCAACGGCGAGAAGTGGTTCTCGTCGAACGCGCGCTTCGCCGAATTCAACATCGTCGTCTGCGTGACCGATCCCGACGCGCCGACCTACAACAAGATGTCGACCATTCTCGTGCCCTACGACACGCCGGGGATCACCATCCTCAGCAACCCCGGCTTGCCTGGCGAGGCGTTCCCTGACGGCACCCATGCCCACATCCGCTACGAGAACGTGCGCGTGCCTGCCGATGCGCTGCTCGGGCCGCGCGGCGGCGGGTTCATGGTGGCCCAGTCGCGCCTCGGCGGTGGCCGCATCCATCATGCCATGCGCACGATCGGGATGTGCAAGAAGGCGATCGACATGATGACCCAGCGGGCGCATGCGCGCGTGACCAAGGGCTCCACCCTGGCGAAAAAGCAGCTGGTCCAGGTCGATATCGGCCAAGCGTGGATCCAGTGGCAGCAGTTCCGCCTCCTGGTGCTGCGTACGGCGTGGATGTTTGACAACCACATGGAAAAGGAAGCCCTGCCGTGGATCGCGGCGTGCAAGGTAGCTTGCGCCCAGGTGTCGCAGGACATCATATTCAAGGCCTCGCACATGCTGGGTTCGCTGGGGGTCTCGAACCAGACTCCGCTGGGCCGGATGTGGGCGAGCACCGTAATGGCCATGGGCATGGCCGATGGCCCGACCGAGATTCACCAGATGTTCGTGGCCCGCGCGCTGCTCAAGGAAGCCCAGCCCTACGAAGGCCGGTTCCCGCCGGAATACCTGCCGCACCTGCGCGGCCGGGCCGTTGCCCTGTGGGGCGAGCGCGAGGACACCAGCCCCGAACTGGCGGCCGACTACGCGCGCATGGCCAAGATCCGCTAAGCTTGCCAAACGCGAAAAAAGGCCGGCCTCGCGATCTGCGGGGCCGGCCTTTTCTGTTGAGGTTCGCTCCGGTTCAGCCGTTGAACTTGCCGTCTTCCGCGGCGAGCTTTTCGAGCAGCGGCGAGATGGTCACTCCAGGCATACCCTTAAGAGCGGCGGCGACGGTCGGCAGGCCGACCAGATCGGCATAGAACATCGGGCCACCCTTGTGCGCCGGCCAGCCGTAGCCGGTGACGTAGACCATATCGATGTCGGAGGCGCGCAGGGCGATCCCTTCATCGAGGATCTTCGCGCCTTCGTTGGTCATGGGGTAGAGCAGGCGGGCCAGCAGTTCGTCCTGTGGCACTGTCTTCGAGCCGAGCTTCGTGCCGAAGGCCTCGCCGACGAGGTCGAGCGCGGCCTGATCGGGCTTGCCCTTGCGATCTGCGGCATAGTCGTAGAACCCGGCGCCCGACTTCTGGCCCTTGCGGCCCGCCTTGAGCAGCGCGGCACGGGCCGGGTCGGGCTCACCGATATCCAGCCCGGCGAGGTCCAGCATCTGGAAGTGGCCCATCGGAAAGCCGAATTCCACGAGCGCGGCATCGATATCGTAGGGCGAGACGCCTTCCCCCAGCAGCGCATCGGCCTGGGCCGCCCGGGCCCGCAGGATGCGGTTGCCGATGAAGCCATGGCACACGCCGGAGACGACGCCGACCTTCTTGAGCTTCTTGGCGAGATCGAGCGCGGTGACCAGCACCTCGTCCGAGGTCTTCGCGGCCCGCACGATCTCGAGCAGCCGCATTACGTTCGCCGGCGAGAAGAAGTGCAGTCCGAGCACGCGCTCCGGGTTGGTGGCCGCAGTGGCGATCTCGTTGACGTCGAGGAAGCTGGTGTTGGTGGCGAGGATCGCATCCGGTCGGGCGACCGCGCTCAACTTGGCGAAGACCTCCTTCTTTACGGCCATGCTCTCGAACACGGCCTCGACGACGAGGTCGGCATCGGCGATGGCCGCATAGTCGAGCGTGGGCGACAGCAGGGCGCCGCGGGCCTGGGCTTCTTCGGCGCTGAGCTTGCCGCGCTGGGCGCGCGAGGCGAAAACCTCGCGGACCCGGGCCGCACCGCGATCAAGCGCTTCCTGGCTGGTCTCGACCATGGTCACGGGAAAGCCCGCATCGATGAAGGCCGCGGAGATGCCGCTGCCCATCGTGCCGCCGCCGATTACGGCAACCTTGCCGATGCTGCGCGGCTTTACCTCGGGTGAGAGGCCGGGGATCTTGGCCGCCGCGCGCTCGGCCAGAAAGACATGGCGCAGGGCGGCTGACTGGGCTCCGTTCATGAGCGGCCAGAATTCGGCGCGTTCAACCTTGATGCCGGCGTCCCACGGCCCTTTTACCGAGGCCTCGACGCAGCGGAAGATCGCTTGCGGGGCATCCATCCCCTTGAGGTTTGCCGCCCATTGCTGGCGCAGCCGGTCAAACAGGCCGGCATCGGCCTGATCGGCAAGGTGCTTGTCCTCGCGGTCGCGGATGCGCACGGGCTTGCGGCCGTCGGCCAGGACCTGGCGGACGAAGGCGATAGCGTCAGCGCGCAGGCTGTCCTCGGAGGTCGACACGGCATCGACGAGCCCGACCGCGAGGGCGTCGGTGGCCGGGATCTGGCGGCCGGTGAGCAGGAAGTCGAGCGCGGCTTCGGCCCCCACGATCCGGGGCAAGCGCTGGGTGCCGCCGCCACCGGGCAGGAGCCCGAGGTGCACCTCGGGCAGACCCATGCGGGTCTTGGGGGTGCAGATGCGATAATGCAGGGTCATCGCGGTTTCGAGCCCGCCCCCGAGCGGGGTCCCGTGCATCGCCGCGATGGTCGGCTTGGGCGAATTCTCAACGGCGTCCTGCAGCTCGAAGAAATCGACCTTGGGCGCCTTGCCCGATCCCATCGACTTGATATCGGCCCCGGCAATGAAAGTCCGCCCGGCGCAGGCCAGCACAATCGCCTTTACGGCCGGATCGTCCAGCGCGGCCATGAGAGCGTCGTAGAGCCCGTCCATCAGGTCTGGCGACATGGCGTTGACCGGCGGATAGTCGAGCGTGATCACGGCGATGCCGTCTTCAATGGTGAGATCGGTACCTTCGGTAATGATGGTCATGGCATCCTCTGGTGAGTGGTGCGGAACAGGGTTCAGCGGCGGCTGGTAAGTGCGCCGATATTGACCCGGTCCCTGCGGAACTCCTGGTTCGCATCGCGCGAGCGAATGTGTTCGTTGTCAACCGCCGCACCGTAGGCGAGGTCGTAGCCCTCGTCGATCAGGCGATTGTATGTGAACAGGATGTCCCGCTCCACCCGGGCGATCTCGGTAGCGAGGGCGAGGGCTTCCGGAAGGAGCTGGTCAGGCTCGACCACGCGATTGACCAGGCCCCAGTGTTCGGCCGTGGCGGCATCGATGATCCGCGCTCCGAGTGACATTTCCTTGGCGCGGGACAAGCCGATCAGTCGCGGCAGCAGAGCGGAAATGCGTCCCCCGGGGATGACGCCCACCAAGCCGTGGGTATCGGCGAAGCGGGCTTGGGAGGAGGCGAGGCGGATGTCGCAGTTGAGCGCCAGTTCGAGTCCGCCGGTCATCGCCGGACCGTTGATGGCGGCGATCACCGGGCCCGGAAACGCGGCCATGCCGAAGCGGGTGTGCCCGGCGCCCATTGCCTCGTCGGCCACTTGCAGGCCTCCGCTGCCGAGCGCCAGTTCCTTGAGGTCGGCGCCCGCGCAGAAGGCGGTTCCGGCGCCGGTGAGTATGGCCACCTTCACCGTGTCGCTACGCCCGAGTTCGGCAAAGATTGCGGCGAAGCGGGCCATCAGCGCACGAGATAAGGCGTTACGGGCGACGGGGCGATTGAGCGTGACGAGCGCGACCTCGCCGCGGATGTCCAGCAGGACAGGATCTTCGGACTCCATCGGCTCCTGCCTCCTTTGCCATTGGCATATAACCTTGGCGGCAACCAGCGCGGCTGCGCAAGCAGTTCACCGCAATCCCGCGGCGGTCTTGCGCGATATCGCGTGCATGCTGGAGCGGGGCTGAAGGGGTGGCGGCGGCCTGGCCGCAATTGGGTTTTGTCCTGCGTGCGGGCTGCTATATAGCGCCGCGCGCTAGGGGAGGCAGTGGGTTGCAATTGAAGGGTGAGAACGGCAGGGGGCGGGCCAATCTCGGGCGCAAGGGCATCGAAACCCGCGCCCGGCTGCTGCGTGCCACCCGCGAACTTCTGGAAACGGTATCTCCGTTCAACCTGACCGTTGCGGCCATCGCCAAGGCGGCCAAGACTGTCCCCGGCACGCTCTATGTCTATTTCGACGATGTTTCCTCGGTATTCTATGAGCTCAGCGTCGAGGCGTCCGAGGATTTCCAGTCCATGCTGGAAGCCAATGCGCAGTGGTTCACCGACCGTTCCCAGTATGTGGCAGATGCGCGCCGTTTCGTCGCCGAATTCAACCGGGTGTGGGACGCGCACGCCCACGTGCTGCACTACCGCAACATGGAGGCCGACCGGGGCAACGAGCGCTTCATGCTGCTGCGCCTGGCCAGTTCGGTCCCGGCCATCAACCGCTTGACCGACGCCATTTTCAGCGCCCGTCCCCGGCTGACCAAGGTTCAGGCGAGGGCCGAGGCTGTCGTGCTCTATTCAGCGGTCGAGCGGATCTCGGCCTCGCTCATGAGCCTGCCCGCGGATCGTCCGGGGCCTCCCACCAACGAACTGGTCGATGCGCAGGTGCGGATCATCGCCGCCCAGCTCGGGGTCGGCGACGACGAGATGTTTGCGGAAGGCTGAGTGGGACGCAGTGGGCCAAGGGTGAGCGCCCCGCTCACGCCCCGCCGCGGGTAACGGGGATCAGCGCGCCGGTGATCGCCCGCGAAGCCGGCGAGGCAAGGAACCGGATCACCTCGGCAATCGCTTCGGGCTGGACCCACTGGCTGTAATCTGCATCGGGCATGTCGGCGCGGTTGGCGGGCGTGTCGATGATGCTCGGCAGGATCGCGTTTACGGTGATCGTGCTGCCGCCCAACTCGGCGGCAAGGGCTTCCGTGAGGCGGTGGACCCCGGCCTTGGTCGCCGCATAGGCTCCCATGCCCGCCGCCGCCTGGATCGCCGCACCAGCGCCGATGTTGATGACGCGGCCGGCCGCGCTCTGGCGCAGGGCGGGCAGGGCTGCCTTGGTGATCGTGGCGGTCGAGCGCACGTTCATGGCGAACATCCGCTCCCAAGTGGAGATCGCCCCGTCTTCCAGGGTTTCCCAGGTGAAACCGCCGGCAATGTTCACCAGCACGTCGATCCCGCCCAGCTGTGAGGTGACGGCGGCCACGGCCTTGTCCACCGCTGCAGCATCGGTGAGGTCCACTCCGGCGAGGTCGATCCCGCCGGGCAGGCTGTCCGGCGCGGCCGGGGCGAAGTCGATCCGGGCGACCCGATCCCCCTGGGCCGCAAAGCCGGTCGCGACGACGCGGCCCAGCGCGCCGAAGCCTCCGGTGATGATGATCGCACGTCCGCTCATTGCCTGTTCCTTCACTGAGCTGCGGCGCCTTGGTCCGGCACCTGCTGTTACGCGTCGTCGGGGACCATGCCCGCCCGCGGCCGGGCTGTCACCACGTAGTGTCCGGTCAGGCGATCGCGCCCTTGGCTTTCAGCGCCTCGATCCGGTCCCATTCGATGCCCATTTCCATGAGTACCAGCTCGGTATGCTCGGAGGCTTCGGGCCCGCGGGTGGTCACGGTCGGCTCGTGATTGAACTGGACCGGGGCGGCGACCAGCTTGATCGGCGGGCCGCCGTCGGTCGACTCGATCTCGAAGATCATGTCGTTCGCCAGCACCTGGGGGTCGTGCGCCACCTCCCACACTGTCTGGTAGGGGGCCCACTGGCCGCGCAGGGTCTGGAACCGCTGCAGCCAGTAGGACATCGGCTGCGACCCGATCGCCCGAACCACTTCGGCCGATCCCTCGACCCAGTTGGCCATCAGCGCTTCGGCGGTGTTGAACCGGTCGTCCTGCATCAGCTCGGGCCGGCCGAGGTGATTCCAGGTGTCCTCGAGATAGGGGCCCGGCGTCAGGACGGTCAGGTTGAGGTGGCGGCCATCGGCGGTCTGGTAGACGCCGACGAAGGGGTTGCCCCTGGCGCTGCCCGATGCCGGCATCTTCGCCTCGAACGGATTGCCGCCGCATTCGATGGCCATGGCCACGCCCATCCCCATGGCCCAGACGCCCGAGCCGAGCAGCGAGACGTCAAGCTCCACCGCTTCGCCGGTGCGTTCGCGGTGGAACAGGGCGGCGCAGATCCCGCCGGCGATGTTGGTGCCGCCGATGGTGTCGCCATAGGCCGGACCGGGCTGGGTAAGCGGGCCGCCGAGCTCGGCCGGCGTGACGTTCATGGCCGAGCCGCCGCGCGCCCAGAACCCGGTCGAGTCGAAGCCGCCCTTGAGGCGCTCCGGCCCCTTGTCGCCAAGGGCGCTGCCGCGGGCGTAGATGATATTGGGGTTGGCCGCACGGATGTGCTCCACGTCGACCTTCAGCTTCTGGCGCTGGGCGGGCAGGTAGTTGGTCAGGAAGACGTCGCACTGCTTGGCCAGTTCATAGATCAGCGCCTGGCCTTCGGGCGTGCCGACGTCGATCCCGACGCTGCGCTTGCCCCGATTGGGGTGCGCCATCATCACGTTGCGCGCGGGATTCACCGGCGCGCCGTCGAGATTGATGAAGCCGCGCTGGGTATCGCCGCGGACCGGGTGTTCGACCTTGATCACGTCGGCGCCCCAGTCAGCCAGGATGGCGCTTGCCACCGGAACGAAGGTGAACTGCGCGAGCTCGAGGATGCGCACGCCTTCCATGACCTTGACCATTTTCGTCTCCCAACTGGCCGGAACAAACCCCGGTAGCCGGGAGCCGACATTCTGTAGGCTTCGGGCCTTAGCCGCAGATGCATCGCGCGATCAAGGGCCCTGTAGCCTCGGCAAGCCCGGTTTTTCGCCGCCGCCCGAAAAAGCGTACGGTTTGTATTTTTTTGATTCGACATCGCCTCCCGTTGGGGTAATATTGGTGGTGTTGGGAGATTGCAGATGGGCTGAAGGCACGGCGCAGCGGCGCTGCGCTTTCCGTCCCCGATCGCCGTCCCGTTCGGTCTCGTGGATCGCGCGTCGTTCGGTCAGGCAACTCCAGGCACCAATCATAACGCCATCCGGCAGGTGGCACGTGCAGACAGGAGCTTTGCTATGAAGATGGAAGACATGGTCATCGTCAGCGTCGATGATCACATCGTCGAGCCCGCGGATATGTGGGACAACGTGATCAGCGCCCAGCACAAGCACCTGAAGCCGATCATGCGGCGCGATCCCGAGGACGGGTCGGATTACTGGCTGTTCGACGGCAAGCGCGCCTCGCAGGGCGGCCTCAATGCCGTGGTCGGACGTCCCCGTGAAGAGTACGGGATGGAGCCGGTCGCGCTCGACCAGATGCGCAAGGGCGTTTACGACATCGATGCCCGCGTTGATGACATGAATGTCAACGGCCTGCTCGCCTCGCTCAACTTCCCCAGCATCCTCGCCTTCGACGGCGGCCTGCTGACGAAGCTGGACAACAAGGAGCACGCCCGCATCCTGTGCCAGGCCTACAACGACTGGCACATCGACGAATGGTGCGGAAAGTATCCGGGGCGCAACATCCCGATGGCCATCATGCCGTACTGGGACCCGAACGAAACCGTCAAGGAAATCGCCCGCGTTGCCAAGAAGGGCTGCCACGCCGTCACCTTCTCGGACAATCCCAGCGTCAAGGGCATGCCCAGCATCCATGACGACTTCTGGAAGCCGATGTGGCAGGCCTGCGCCGACCACGACATGGCCATCAACATCCATATCGGCACGGGCGCCTCGGCCCCGCACGCATCGATGAATACCCCGATCGATGCGTGGATCACGACCATGCCGATCTCCATCGTCAACTCGGCGGCCGACTGGCTGAACCTCAAGGCGGTGCAGGAATATGATCTGCGCGTCGCCCTCTCGGAAGGCGGCATCGGCTGGATCCCCTACTTCCTGGAGCGCGCCGACTTCACCCATGAGCACCACAGCGCCTGGACCCACGCCCGGCAGGGCTTCGGCGACCTGAAGCCGAGCGAGGTGTTCCGCAAGCACTTCATGACCTGCTTCATCGAAGACAAGTTCGGGCTGAAGAACATCGATGCGATCGGTGAAGACAACATCACCTACGAGTGCGACTACCCGCATTCGGACACCCAGTGGCCGCGCGTTCCGGAGCATCTCTTCGACACCCTCAAGCACCTGACCGACTCGCAGATCGACAAGATCACTCACCAGAACGCGCTGAAGTTCTACAGGTACGACGCGATCGGGATGATGGGCGGCCGCGAAAACTGCACGGTGGCGGCACTCCGGGCCAAGGCCACCCATGTCGACACCAGCGAGGTTGCCAAGGAAGGCGCTGCGCCCGCAGCCAAGGGCGCCGAGCCGACCCGCGTGACTTCGGGCGACATCGTCGACATGTTCGCCCGGGTCAACGCGAAGAGCGAGATCTCCGTCGACGCCTGAGCCGGCGCACGGGAAGCAAACGGGAAGGGCCGTACCTGCGGGTACGGCCTTTTTCACCCTCCCTGAGGGCTTGTCTCGACAGGGCAACTACAAAGAGTAACTTGACGACACGTCATAATAACCGACTCGAGAGGTACGCCATGATCCATCGTCCCCATCCCCGCGTCTGGCAGCGGCCCCGGGCGGCGATTGCCTCGGAAAACAAGCTGGTGAAGTCGGCCAGCCGGGTATTCGAAATCCTCGAATTCCTCGATGACATGCGCCGTCCGACCACGGTGATGGAGATTGCCGAGGCCCTCGGTTACCCTCAGTCGAGCACCTCAGCCCTGCTCTCCAGCATGGTAGCCATGGGCTATCTCGTCTACGAGCCGAGCAAGCGCACCTACATGACGTCGAGCCGGGTTGCCCTGCTCGGCAGCTGGGTCAACGAGCCGTTCTTCGCCGAGGGCAAGCTGATTTCGCTGATGAAGGCGCTGTACGCCCAGTTCGGCCACACCGTCTTGCTCGGCATGCGCAACGGCCTGAAAGTTCAGTTCATCCACATCCTCCAGCCGCCGCCGGAAGATCGCCTGTTCATGCCCACGGGTTCGAGTACGCCGCTGGCGATCTGTGCCGGCGGCCATGCCATGATGGCGTCGATGTCGAGCGAGGAAGTGACCAGGATCGCCCTGCGCTACAATGCTGAGGCGGCCGAGGGCGCCAGCCTCGTACGGGTGCGCCAATTGCATGAAGACCTGGAGCAGGTGCGCGAGCGTGGCTACGCGGCGGTGTACGATGCCGTGCTGCGGGGCGGTGCGCTGGTCGCCGCCCGGCTGCCGCAGATCGAGGGGCAGCGGCAGATGGTCATCGCCGTGGGCGGGCAGTCGGCGGTGATCCGCGAAGCGGAGGCGGAGATTGCCGGCGCGATCCTCGCCGGCATCGCCGATCTCGCAGACAGCACCCGCGTCGAGGCCTTGCCGGAGGCGCTGGCTCCGCTTGAGGCGGAGGACGGCGAGGTCCTGCGCTCGGCCTGATATCAGCTGCGGCCTTGCCCGACGGGGCAGGCCGGATCCCCCGAGCATCGTCCGTGTGATATGTGTTCCGCTTCCCCGGCAGGGGCTGTAATTCACCGCCCACGGTGGAAGAATGGCCAGCACGCGGACACCGCAGCTGCCGCGCTTGCGGGCGACGATGGGATCGATGATGGAAGACGAAATTCAAACCATGCTCCTCGACCAGGCACGCCGGCTGGTCGAGACGGAAGTGTCCTGGCAGAGGCTGAAGGCCCTGCTGGAAGAACCCGGCTCGTTTGACGTCGCACTGTGGGAGAAGGCGGTCGAACTCGGCTGGCCCGCCGTCGCCATTGCCGAAGAAGCTGGCGGCCTCGGCCTGGGCGTAAGCGCTCTTGCCCCCCTGCTGCAGATCCTGGGCGAATACACCGTTTCGCTGCCGCTCGTCGCCGGCTACGTCACCGCGTCGGCGCTTGCGGCGGGCGGCGTCGCGCCAGACGTGGCAGCCGCCCTTGCCGGGGGAGAATCGATGGCGGCCCTGGCCCTTGGTGAGCCGGGCGAGAGCGGCCTGATGCCCGCGGCGCGCTTCGCCGACGGCAAGGTGACCGGGGCGAAGGCCCCGGCCGCCTTCGCCGCCGTGGCCACCCACGCGCTGGTCTCGGCGCTCGATGGCGCCACGCCGGGGCTCTATCTGGTCGAACTGGGCGACAGCATGCGCGAGGCTGCGCCGACGCTGGACAATGCCCGCGCCGCCGCCGCCCTGCGGTTGGATGGCGCAGCCGCCATCCCGGTCGCCAGCGGGTGGAACGCGGTGCTGCACTGGGCCTCGATCGCCGCCGCGCTCACGGCGTGGGAGCAGATCGGAGGAACCGAGCGCTGCCTGTCGATCAGCGTTGCCTATGCCAAGGAGCGCAAGGTTTTCGGGCAGCCGATCGGGGCATTCCAGGCGATCAAGCACAAGCTGGCCGACATGTACCAGGAACTCGAGATCGGCCGCGGCTGCGCGATCGACGCGCTCGAATCGCTCGAGGCCGGCGAGACCGACCGGTTCCTCGCCCTCGCCGCCGCCGCGCGGCTTGGCGCCAGCGCCGCCTACGATTTCGCCTCGCGGGAAACCATTCAGACGCATGGCGGCATCGGCGTGACCTGGGAAGCCGAACCGCACCACCACTATCGCCGCGCCCGCGTCCATGCGCTGGAACTCGGGGGAGCCCCCTTCTGGCGTGACCTGCTGCTCGATGGCCAGCCTGCCCTGGAGAATGCCTGATGAACGAGGTCGCCCCCATTCAGGCCGAAAGCCTGGCAGACTACGTCGAGCGTGCGCGTCAGTGGCTGGATTCGGTCACGCCGCGGTTCGGTTCGGGCGCCCAGCGCGGCCTTGAGACCGAAGCGTGGGTGGCACTTGCCCGGGCCTACCAGAAGGAAAAGGCCGCGGCCGGCTTTGCCTGCATCACCCTGCCGCGTGAATTCGGCGGCGGCGGCGGGACGGAGATCCAGAAGATCCTGTTCGGGCAGGAAGAGTTCAAGCGCGGCATGCCCTGGGGCTTCTACGGCGTGAGCCTGGGCATGCCCGTGCCGATGCTGCTGCGCTATGGCGAAAAGGACGCTATCGACCGGCTGGTGCCGCCGTCGATCCGCGGCGAACTGCTGTGGTGCCAACTCTTTTCCGAACCGGCGGCGGGCTCTGACCTGGCTGCCCTGCGCACCCGCGCGGTTCGCGACGGCGATGGCTGGCGGATCACCGGGCAGAAGCTGTGGACCTCCTGGGCCCAGTATGCCGACTATGCGATTGCCGTGGTTCGCACCGATCCCACCGTGCCCAAGCACGCCGGCCTCACCTTCTTCTGGCTTGATATGAAATCGCCCGGGGTGGAGGTGCGCACTGTGCGCAAGCTGGCCGGCGAAAACGAGATCAACGAGGTGTTTCTCGATAACGTCTACGTGCCCGATAGCCAGCGCATGGGCGCCGTGGGCGATGGCTTCAAGGTCGCGATCGAGACCCTGATGATCGAGCGCTACGCCGTTGGCGACGATGCCATGGGCGGACCGTCGCTGGAGCTCTTCGCCGCCAGGGCCGCATCCGCCAGGATCAATGGCCGGCCGGCTCTGGAGGACGGTCAGGTCCGGGCCGCGCTGGCCGATGCGCTGGTCGAACGGCAGGGTCTGCGCTCGATTCACCGGCGTGCGCTCACCGCCATCGGCCAGGGCAAGGAGCCGGGCCCCGAAGGATCGATCCGCAAACTGCGCCTTGGTCATCGCCGCCAGATTCTGGGTCAGCTGCTGCTTGACCTGCTCGGCCCCGACGGCGTGCGGCTGGATCCCAGCGAGGTCGCTGCGACCGATGCGGCGTGGTCGTGGATCACCGTCCCGGGCGGTCGCATCGCCGGCGGCACTGACGAAATCCTGCGCAACACCATTGCCGAGAAGATCCTCGGCCTGCCGCAGGACTACCGGCCGGACAAGAAGGTCCCGTTTAACCAGATCCCTTAGGCCGTTTACGGCCTGGTGCCGCCCGCGGCACGGGCAACGGCAGGGCCGTCACCGCGGTGGCGGCCCTTTGTCGTTTCACGGCAGGGGCGCCATGTCTGCAAAGCGTAAGACCATGGTCATCGAAGTGTAACAATAGCGTCATAGGCGCGGCTTCACGAACAGATCAGGTGGAGCAAGACAATATGCGTAACGAACTGGGCCTGGCCCTGAAGGCGGCTGCGGTCGGATGTGCCCTGTCGGCGGCGTTCGCCGCGAGCCCCGCGCTCGCGGATGATACCCAGGCCTGGGGCACGGTCACCATCAATGGGGCGATTTCCGGCCCCATCCGCGGGTCCAGCGAAACAGTCCTGCGCACCAGCGATGCCAAGGGGTTCTATGAGCTCGAGCAGAACCTGATGATCGGCTACAAGGCCAACAAGCACGTCACCTACTGGCTCGGCTACACCTTCAATCCGCAGTACAGTCACGGTACGTTCGGCACCACCGAAAACCGTTTCCGCCAGCAGATCACGGCCGACAACATCGCCAAGATCGGGCCGTTCAACCTCAGTGCCCGCCTGCGACTGGAAGAGCGCTGGCGCGACAATCTGCCGGGGACCGGCTGGCGTCTGCGTCCTTACGTGAAGCTGTCGATGCCGATCCACGGCAAGACCAACCTCAACTTCACGCACGAGAGCTTCATCAATCTCAACACCACCGGGTTCCAGAAGCAGTCCGGCTATGAGCGCTGGCGGACCGGCGTGTCTGTGAGCACGCCCATCGCCAAGAACGTGTCGGTCGATGTGGGCTACCTCAACCAGCACGGGTTCGTCCGCAATGGGCCGGACACCGATGATCACGTCGCCACCCTTGGGCTGACGGCCAGCTTCTGATCCGGTCAGGTCCGCCCGGCTGCGTCGCGGCTTCGGGCGGACCTTACCAATCGGTAATGCCGCATTCACGGTCAGGCGGTGGGCCGTGCGGTATGACCTGCCGCGACGATCCGGCGATCCCGACCTACCAGCCCCAGGTTCCACCCGCCGGATCGTCAACCCCGCATCAGCGCCCATTTGCCGGTCCCTATGGGAACAGTGCCATTTTCCGCGCGATTGGCGGTTGACCTTGCCGCGCTGGCAAGGTCCACTTGCCAGAAGCGGGAAAGGGCGCGGGAATGGCTGACGCACACCACGGCCACGCGGATCCCCACGGGGAAGCCACCTCCCAGGGCGCAATGGTGCGCGACCCGGTGTGCGGCATGACGGTCGACCCGGCAAAGTCGCCGTACCAAGCCACGGTGGACGGTGCGGACTATCACTTCTGCAGTGCCGGCTGCCGGGCCAAATTCATCGCCGATCCGCAGTACTATCTCGCGCCTTCCGCCGCCGCGCCGAAACCGCCCGTGCCTGAGGGGGCGATCTGGACCTGCCCGATGCATCCGGAAGTGCGCCACGCCGGGCCCGGGTCCTGCCCGATCTGCGGCATGGCGCTCGAGCCGCTCGAGCCCGCGCTGGAGGAAGGCCCGAACCCCGAACTGGTCGACATGACCCGCCGCCTCGTGATCAGCGCTGCCCTCGCCCTGCCGCTGCTGGTGCTGACCATGGCCGCCGACCTGCGGGGCGCCCACCTGTTGCCCATGCGAATCGCGCCGTGGGTGCAGCTGGGCATGGCAACGCCCGTCGTCCTGTGGGGCGGCTGGCCGTTTTTCGCGCGCGGCGCGGCCTCGCTGCGGAGCGGCCATCTCAACATGTTCACGCTGATCTCGCTCGGCGTCGGCGCGGCCTATCTCTACAGCCTCGTCGCCACCCTCGCGCCCGGCGCCTTCCCGCCGCAGTTCCGCACGATGGGCGGCACGGTCCCGGTCTATTTCGAGGCGGCGGCGATGATCGTGGCGCTGGTCCTGCTCGGGCAGGTGCTCGAACTGCGCGCGCGCTCGGCCACCGGCCGGGCCATCCGCGCCCTGCTCGGCCTCGCGCCGAAGACGGCGCGGCTGGTGCGCGGCGACGGCAGCGAGGCCGACGTCCTGCTCGAAACGGTCGAGCCCGGCCAGGTCCTGCGGGTGCGCCCGGGCGAGAAGGTCCCGGTCGACGGCGTGGTGATCGAGGGCCACAGCGCGCTCGACGAGGCGATGATAACCGGCGAACCGCTGCCCGTCGAAAAGCGCGTCGGCGACCGGGTGACCGGGGCTACCGTCAACGGCACCGGAACGCTGCTGATGCGGGCCGAGCGGGTCGGACGCGATACCATGCTGGCGCAGATCGTGCGGATGGTCGCCGAGGCCCAGCGCTCGCGCGCGCCGATCCAGGCGCTGGCCGATCGGGTCTCCGGCTGGTTCGTCCCCGCCGTGGTCGGCATAGCCGGGCTGACTTTCGCCGCCTGGGCGCTGTTCGGGCCCGAGCCGCGGCTGGTCCATGCGCTGGTCAATGCCGTGGCCGTCCTGATCATCGCCTGCCCCTGCGCGCTCGGGCTGGCGACGCCGATGTCGATCATGGTTGGCACCGGGCGCGGGGCACAGGCCGGGGTCCTCCTGCGCAACGCCGAAGCGATCGAGCGGCTGGAGCGGATTGATACGGTCGTGATCGACAAGACCGGGACGCTGACCATCGGCAAGCCGCGGCTGGTCGCGGTCGAGCCGCTGGCCGGCTTTGCCGAGGCGGACCTGCTGGCGCTGGCCGCCACGCTCGAACGCGGCAGCGAGCATCCGCTGGCCGCCGCGATCATTGCCGGGGCCGGGGAGCGCGGTCTGGCGCCTGGCGAGGTGGCGGACTTCCGCTCCCATACGGGCATGGGGGTCACCGGGCGCGTGAATGGCCGCCAGGTTGCCCTTGGCAACGCCGCCCTGCTTTCCCGGGTCAGCGCCGAGGCGGCAGCCCTGTCGGCGGCGGCGGATGCCCGAAGGCGGCGGGGTGAGGGCGTGATGCTGCTGGCGGTGGACGGCGTGGCCGCCGGGCTGGTGGCCGTTGCCGACCCGGTGAAGCCCGGTGCGGGGCAGGCCGTCAGGGCGATGCGCGCGGAAGGCCTTCGCATCGTCATGCTCACCGGTGACAGCCGTGCCACCGCTGAAGCGGTCGCCGCCGAGATCGGCGGAATCGACGAGGTTCGCGCCGAAGTCCTCCCCGACCAGAAGCAGGCCGCGATCGCCGCCCTGCGGGCCAGGGGCCGGATCGTCGCCATGGCCGGTGACGGCATCAACGATGCCCCGGCCCTCGCCGCGGCGGATGTCGGCATTGCCATGGGAACGGGCACCGACGTCGCGATGGAGAGCGCGGGCGTAACACTCGTCGGCGGGGATCTCGCCGGAATCGTGCGGGCGCGGCGGCTGGGCCGGGCGGTGATGCGCAACATCCGCCAGAACCTGTTCTTCTCGTTCGTCTTCAATTCGGCAGGCATTCCCCTGGCGGCCGGCGTGCTCTACCCGGTGTTCGGCCTTCTCCTCAGCCCGGTCGTCGCAGGTGCCGCCATGGCCTTCAGCTCGGTCGCCGTGATCGGCAATGCGCTGCGGCTGCGCTTCGTTCATCTAAGCGGATGACGCAGGCCAAAAAAACCACCACAGTATCGGCAACAGACACAACCGGGGAGAATCCGATGTCCGCGATGCGCAAGGCCGTGCTGGCCATGGGGTTGCTGCTGCTGGCGGGAAGGGCGCCCGCCCAGCCCGCGCCGGCCGCTTCCGCTTCCGTGCCTGCCGCGACGCCCGCAATCGCCGGTTGGGATGCCTTCGTCGAACGCCTGCGCCAGCTTGGTCCGAAAATGCTGGACCGCCTGCCGCCGGAGCTGCGCAGCGATCCGCAGGTCCAGCAGGAAGTGGGGCGCCTTATGCTGGAATCGCTTTCGGTTGGCAGCCTTGCCGCCATCAGCGGCGATCCCGACCGCCCGGTGTTCCTGCCCGCGCTCAACCAGACGATCAACGTCTCCCAGCCCAATGCCGATACGGTCTACAAGCGGGCGACGATCACCCCGGGCGGGACCTACCGCTTGCGCGGCCGCATCGGCAACATCCGCATGGCGCGGGTCGGGCAGATGTCGGTCAATCCGGCCAAGCCCGGCAGCGAGGTGCACGGCTACCTCGATCTCAAGACCCTGCCGCGCGACAAGTCCGGCCGGTTCGACGTGGTGCTGAGCCCGGCCCGCCCGGCCGGGTGGCGCGGGAGCTGGTACCAGCTGGACCCGCAGGCCTCGACGCTAGTCGTGCGCTTCGTCGCCTCCGACTGGGAGCACGAGCGCGATCCGACCCTTGCGATCGAGCGGCTCGATGCGCCGGCGACCCGTCCGCGCGTTCCCGCCGCCGTGCTCGAGCAGCGCCTGCGCCGCCTGCCCGATGCGGTCGATGCCACGGCGCTGATGTTTATCGATCACGTGAGCAAGCTGTTCGCCGAGGGCTACGTAAACCGGCTCAAGGTCTTCGACGTCTCGCAGATCGGCGGCCAGCTGACGGGCCAGTTCTATTACGAGGGTGGCTATGACCTGGCCGATGACGAGGCGCTCGTGGTCGAGGCCAAGGTCCCGGCGAAGTGCCTCTATTACTCGATGATCCTGACCAATCCGATCTACGAGACGACCGATTGGGTCAACAACCAGTCCAGCCTCAACGACAGCCAGCTGCACGTCGATCCCGATGGCGTGCTGCGCGTGGTGATCTCGGCACGTGATCCGGGCGTCGCCAACTGGCTGGATACGGCCGGCTATGCCAAGGGCGTGGTCCAGGGCCGCTGGACGGAATGCAGCGCCCAGCCGGTGCCCTCGGCCCGCAAGGTCAAGCTGTCCGAACTCGCCACTGTCCTGCCCGCGGCCACCCCGCGCGTGACGTCGGCCGAACGCGAACGCATCCTGCGCGACCGGCGCGCCGCGTTCCAGCAGCGAACCCTGTGGTAAACCGGCCGGTGGCCGATCGTCAGAACGACCGGCTCAGCTGGGCACTGAGGCGAACCTTGCCGCTCGGCCCGAACACCGGGTAGTTGGTGGCGGCGATCCCCACCCCGAAAGTAAACGGACCAACGCCGCGGCTGGCCCTGAGGCTCCAGTCCTCGTAGCTGATCAGGCCGTGTTCCGGGCTGTCGAGGTCGTGGGGGATCAGAGATATCCCGCCGTGCCCCTCCAGCTTCCATTGGCCGATCGTCGCCAACCGTGCGTTCGCCTCGATGTAGTAGGTCGTGCGCCCGTCCGCGAGGTAGTCGGGCGAGACGAATGCCCGCAGCTGCACCTTGTGCAGGCTGATCCCGGCATAGAGCTCGGTATAGTGGCGGCGGTAGGCCTCGTCGAACAGCGGGGCATAGATCCGGTGAATCGCCCCGGCTTCGAGCGAGGCACCGCCCAGCCGCTTGGCGATCCCGGCATATTGGTTCGAGGCGGTGAAGCGCGGGCTCTCGCCGCCAGCGGCAAGGCTCACGTCGGCTCCGGCAAACAGACCGCCGGGCAGGTCGGCACTGACGGCCACCGTCAGACCCGGATCGTCGCCGCTGATGGTCTCGCCGCGAAACAGCTGGTTGGTGGCAAGGGTGATATTGGCCGCCACCTGCGCCGTGGCCGGCGCGCCGGGCAGGAGCAGTCCGGCGGCCAGCGCCGCAAGCAGGATGGCAAACCGGCGCAGGCGGTCAGCGCGCGCAGGATATCCGGTCGAGATGCGAAACTCGCGAAACCGCGGCGCAGGCGTCCAGTGTGCCATGGGGGCCGAGCAGCGCGTCAGGCCGGGTACGCGTGCCGGAGAGCTGCCGGAGCAGGGCCATCAGCCCGCTGACGTGGGCCGCGGCATAGGAACTGCCGCTGACGAGATCCCATTTTCCCTCCGGCTGCGTGGTCAGGACATCCTGTCCGGGGGCCTTGTAGGCCGTCTGCAAACGATCTGACAAGCGTTCGTCGCCGACCGAGACCACGCCCGGCAGGAAGGCGGGAAAGCTGGCGCCGGGGTTCTGCTCGTCGATCGCGGCGACGACCACCGCACCGCGCGCCATGGCCATCGCCACCAGCCGGCTGATCAGCTGGTCGTGCGGCCCGGTCAGGCTGAGGTTGACCACGCCTGCGCCGTGCTCGATCGCATAGGTCAGCGCGCGGGCAAGGGTCAGGCTGTCGCAGACCGTGGCGGCGCCGCCGGTCCGCTCCCAGCAGGCCCGCAATGCCATGATCCGCGCGCCAGGGGCCACTCCGGCGATGCCCTGCGAATTGTTCGACCGTGCGGCGATGATCCCGGCAACGCCCGTGCCGTGCCGCTCGGCCTGGGGGCGGCCCGGCACGAAGTCGACCGCGCCGGAGATCTGTCCGGCAAGGTCGGGATGGCCCACGTCGATCCGGCTGTCGATCACCGCGACCGTCACGCCGCGCCCGGTGGCGACGGCGTGGAGGCGCGCCAGGTGCCAAAGCGAAGCCGCCGGCTGTGCGGAAAACAGCCGGTCGTTATAGCTGACAGCGGGGGCCCGGGCGGGCGAGGGTGGTCGCGCCTCAAGCATCTCGAACTGGTTGAGCGGCTGCGACCATGAGACGCCGGGCACGGCCGAAAGTTCGCGCACCACGGCATCGATCGTTCGCCCGTCGCGGATTTCCAGAATGATGCAGTCCACCCCGATCAGCGGCATGGGCCACGAATCAACGACGGCGAGCCGGTGTTCGCGGGCGACCTTGCGGGCAAAGCGCAGGCGGGCCTTGGCCCCCATGGCATCGCCATAGTCGCCGCCATAGTCGCTGCCCGAACGATAGTGCTCCGGCCCGAGGTCGAGCATCATCATCACCCGGCGGGCGGCCTGCGTCTCTGCGGCGGCCGGGGCCTGGGCCGCGGGTGCGGCGCGGGCCGGGCGGGGGCCCAGCGCCACGGCCGCCGCCATGACCGCCAGCAGCAGGGCCAGCAGGCTCCGCCCGATCATGGCCGGCCTCCGTCGAGCGGTTCGGCCAGCACCACGCCGCTGGTTGCGCGCAGCTTGGCGAGGACGGCATCGCGCCGCTCCGGATCGATCGCCAGCCGGGCGGTGCCGGCAGCCGAAGGTGCCCCCACCATGGTCGCGCCGGCCGCCTGCGTCAGTGCGCCGGCCTCCGCCGCATCCACGCCCGGGGCAAACCGCACCAGGGCGTTGGCCGCGGGGGCCGGCGCCGCGCTGTCGCCCAGCACGCGGTAGGCCGCATTGTCGGCCGGGGCGGCGGCCTTGTGGTTCTGGCCGAGCGCGATCACCACGCCAAGGCCGAGGCCCGAAATCAGCACCAGCTGGGCCGCGATCCGTCCGAACCCGGCGAAGCGGGCAGGGCGGGGCCGCGCGGCCGCGCGAGCCTCGCGGGCAGCGCGTGCCGAGGCGAGGTCGATCACTTCCGCCGCCGAGCCGGCCGCCGCTTCCCCGGCGACCGGGGCCAAGCCCAACCGGGCCAGCAACTCAGCGGGAATTTCCTCTTCGGCGGGCACGGCGGCGCGCACCAGTTCGTCCATGTGGCGCAGCCGCGCGGCGCGGCTGGCGACATCTTCATTGCGGGCGGCAAGATCGGCCATCTTCGCATTCCCATCGTCATCGAGCCCGCCATCGAGCCAGGCGGACAGTTGCTGGTCGTCCGGGACATTCGGTCCGGAGCCGGTCTTGTCGGTGCTCATGCCGCTACCATCCTTTCCGGTCCGCGCCGCACATAGGCCTCGACGAACTGCCGCGCCCGCGACACCCGGCTCATCACCGTGCCGATCGGCACCTCGAGCAGCTCCGCCGCCTCGCGATAGGAGCGCCCGTCGATCACCACCGTGACCATGACCTCGCGCAGGTGCGACGGCATGGCGGCAAGGGCGGCGCGCGCGGCCTCCAGCTCCGAGCGGAACTCGAGCATGGTGAGCTGGTCCTCGCCGGGCAGGTCCAGGGCCTCGTCAATCTCGATCGCCGTCCCGCGAACCTTCTCGGCCCGCAGGCGGTCGATGTTGGCGTTGCTTGCGATCTTCATCACCCAGTTCTCCAGGCTCGAGCCAGGCTCCCATTGTTCGAAGCGGGCGAGGGCACGTTCCACCGCGATCTGCAGCAGGTCGTCACCCAGGTCCCGATTGCCCGTCAGCCCATGGCAAAACCGCCGCAGCCGCGGCAGCAGGGCCACGAGCTGCGCCTGGAATGGCGCGCGGGCAGCAGGGGCAGCGGCACTCGTCATCGAACCTCCACCAGCGTCAACGGGGCTCGATGGGAATTATTCCACGCCGGTTTACCATGTCCCGTTTCGGGAATGGTTTGCCCCCTGCGGGCGATCATGGCCGCGGCGCGCCGTCGGGGCAACTGTTGCTGCAATCGATAGGGGTACCGCAGCCCGGCCAGCTAGGGGCAGCTGGGGGTGGCCGGGCTGCGGATCTCGTCAGTCAGGTCAGAGCACGAAGTCCGACTGCGTCAGGGCCACGTTGCCGGCAAGGTCGATCCACAGCTCTGCCGTGGCCGAATTGCCATCGGTATCGCCGAAGACATGGGTGGTGTTGGTGGCCGCGTCGTAGGTGAACCACACCCCGAAGGTCTGGGCCGCGGTGCCGCCCCACAGGAAGGCGTCGTTCTTGTTGGTGGTCAGGATCGGGTCGATCGCGGAGAGGTCGATCCGGTCGGTGAGGCGGACGAAATCGACGATCGTGTCGTGGCCGGCGCCCGAGGAGTCGCCCACCGCCGTGTAGACGAACAGGTCGCGCCCCGCGCCGCCGGTGAGCCGGTCCGCGCCCAGCCCGCCGGTGATCCGGTCATCGCCCGCGCCGCCGTCGATGGCGTTGGCCCCGGCACTGCCGGTGAGCGTATCGGCCGAGGCCGAGCCCACGAGATTCTCGATCCCCGTCAGCGTGTCCTTGCCCCAGCCGCCGGTGTTCTGCTGGACGGTGAGCGCGAGGCTGACCGTGACCGAGCCGGTGGCGCTGGCGTAGGAGGCGGTGTCGGTCCCGGTGCCGCCGTCCATCACGTCGTCACCGGCCCCGCCGTCGAGAGTGTCGTTGCCGTCGAGCCCGAGCAGCCGGTCGTTCCCGGCAAGACCAGACAGCTGGTCGTTGCCCACGCTGCCGGTGAGCGTGTCCGCCCCCGCCGTGCCGGTCTGCACCCCGCCGCCGACGAATTCGTCGACCCCGGTGATCTGGATCGCGATGGCCTGGGTGGTCCCGTCGGCCGCGTGGACGGTTACGCTGTCGCCCAGCAGCTGGCCGGCGCTGAGTCCGTCGACCGTGGGGTTGGCATTGTCGAGCGAATAGGTCCACGCGCCCGCCGCGGTGAGGCTGAGCGAGCCGTAGGTCCCGGCATAGGTCCCCCCGGCAAAGCTCGCCGGGCTGTCCACATCGCTGATCGTCAGCGCGCCCGACACCTGCGAGACCCCGCCGGTCGTCGCCGCCTTGGTCACGGCGCCGGAAGTCGCCCCGCCGATCACCGCCGCATCGTTGCGGCCCGTCACCGCAACCGTGATCGCCTGGGTGGCATCGCCGTGAAGCGAGGCCACGTTAAGCGTCTCGGTGACGACCTGCCCGCCGGCCAGAGCCTGGGTCGCGGCGCGGGCATTGTCGAGCGCATAGGTCCAGGCCCCGGTGGCGGCGTCGAAGGTGAAGCTGCCATAGGTCCCGGCGAGGCTCGCCGGAGCGGCAAACACCGCCTCGCCCGCGTCGGGATCGGCAATGTGGAGCAGGCCCGAAACCGGCGTGGTGCTGTCCTCGGTCGTCGCTCCGCTGGCCGTACCGGTGATCACTGCCGCATCATCGGCCCCGGTGATTGCCACGGTGATCGCTTGGGCCGCCGTGCCGTCAAGCGAGTGCACGGTCAGCACGTCGCTGGCCGCAGCCCCCGCGCCCAGCGCCTGGGTGGCGGCGCGGGCATTGTCGAGCGTGTAGGACCAGGCGCCGGTCGCCGCGTCGAAAGCGAAAGTGCCGTAGGTCCCGGCAAGGCTGGCCGGGGCAGCGAACACTGCCTCGCCGCTGTCCGGATCGGCCACGCCGAGCGTGCCCGAAGCCGTGGCGGTACCGGGCAGGGCGTTGGCAAGGCCGCCCGCCTCACTCACCGCGCCGCTCGCGCTGCCGGTGATGGTGGCGGCATCGTTGGCGCCGGTGACGGTCACCACGATAGTCTGGCTCGCGCTGCCGTCGGCCGAGGTGACGGTCAGGCTCTCGTTCGCCGTCGCCCCGCCGCCAAGCGCGGTGAAGGCTCCCCCGGCGCTGTCGAGCGCATAGGTCCAGGCACCCGTGGCCGTGTCGAAGGCGAAGGCGCCGTAGGTACCCGAAAGCGCAGCCGCATCGGGCGCGGCGAAGTGCGCCTTCCCGGGATCGCCATCGCTCACCACCAGCGTGCCGCCCGCCGCGCCGCTGGCGGCATCGACCGCACCGGTGGCGCTGCCCGCAATCGTGGCGATCGAGCTGGTGCCGGTGATGGTCACCGTGATCGTCTCGCTGGCCGTCCCGTCAAGCGAGGTCACGGTGAGCGTTTCCGTCGCCAGCTCGCCCGGAGCCAGCGCCTGGGTCACCGCGCGCGCCGGATCGACGGCATAGGTCCAGGCCCCGCTCGCGGCATCGAAGGTGAAGGCCCCATAGGTCCCGGCCAGCGCCGCCGCGTCGGCGGGCCGGAACACCGCCTCGCCGGCATCGACATCGCTCACGGTAACCACGCCCGCCGCCGTGCCGCCGCTTTCCGGCACGGCCCCGGCGATGGTGCCACCCGCGCTGGCTGCGTCGTTGACCGCGGCAAGGGTCAGGCCCAGCGTCGCCGCCGTGCTGGCCCCGTTGCTGTCCGCCACGGTGTAGGACAAGACCAGCGCGCCGTTGTAATTGGCCGCCGGGGTCACGGTGTAGGTGCCGTCGCCGTTGTTGGCGACCGTGGCGTGATCGGCGCTCACCGTGCCGAGCGACAGGGCATCGCCGTTGGCATCGGTGAAGCCGGCCAGCAGGTCCGCCGCGGTCACGGTATAGGCCGTGTCCTCGGCGCCGTCCGCCAGCACGGCGGGCGTGCCGGTCAGCGCCGGGGCGGCATTGCCGGTGGTGACGGTGATCGCCAGGGCCTGCTCGGCACTGAGCGAACCGTCGCTGGCCGAAACGATCACGTCATAGACATTGTCGCCGCCCGCATCGGCGGGCGCCGCGGCATCGGGGGCGACCTTGAACGAGAGCGCGCCGGTCGCCGGATCGATCGCGAACAGCGCCGCATCGGCCCCGCCAGTGATCGCATAGGTGAGCACGGTCGCGGGATCAGGATCGGTCGCGGTCACCGTGGTCACCGCGCTGGTGTGTTCCACCAGGCTCAAGGCCGCGGTGGCCGCGCCGCCGTCCGAGGTGATCACCGGCGCGGCATTGCCCGCCAGCGGGGTGCCGTTCACGGTATACACGTCGGCGCCGAATTTCAGGTACTCGATCCCGTCGAGCACGTCGGTGCCTTCGCCCGTGATCGTCACCGTGCCGTCTGCATTGTGAGTGATGGTGTAGCTGGTGATCGGGCCCGAATAGGTTGCCGTATCATCGCCGTCACCGCCGTGCAGGCGGTCGTTGCCCGCCCCGCCGGTCAGGGTGTCGTTGCCGGCGCCCCCGGTCAGCACGTTGTCGCCAATGTTGCCGATCAGGGTATCGTTGCCCGCGCCGCCGATGGCATCGGCGATGTGGGTGGTCGTCGCCGTGGTCAGGCCCGTGGTGATGACGCTCACGATGTTCGAACTGTTGGCCGTGAGGGTGACGACCGTGCCACGGCCCAGCGCATCGGCGAGGGCCTGGTAGGTGGCTTCAAGGCCAGGCGTGACCGCGAAGACCGGAATGATGTTGGCCGATGCCAGCATGGCGGCGAGTTGCGCAATCTCGGGATAGTTCTCGAGGATGCCGCCGTCGTTGATGATGGCATTGCCGTTATTGGCAACCGTAATTCCGGCCGCCGTTCCGTCGGCCGCCGTGTGGAACGGAGCGTCAGTGAACAGCACGGCAAAGCGCGCCGAATTGGTCTGGTAGCCGACCTCGCCCCCGGCCCGCGCGGCCAGCTCGAGCAGGGCTTCAAGCTGGGCTTCGGGCAGGTCGGCGCCGCCCGTGGCGATGAAGCCGGTATAGGCGTTGGTGACGCCCGCTGCGGTGCCGCCGATAGCCACGTCGGTCTTGTAGACATAGTCGCCAAAGCCGCCGAACGAGCCATAGGCCTTGTCGCGGAACGACGAGACCCCGAAGGCAGCGCCGCCCGAAATCCCCTCCAGCGCCGCCACGATCTGCGGCACCAGCAACCGCACGTTGGCGATGTCGTCGGCGAAGGACCCCGTCAGGTCCTGCAGGAACTGCACGTTGAGCGCGCCGGTGACGACGCCGCCCGTGCCGTAATAGACGTTGTGGCCCTCGATCTCGGTCTGGGTCCCGCCCGAAAGGTCGATGTAGCTGTTGCCGTAGGCCTCGCTGGCATCGATCGTGTCGTGGCCCTGGAAGTCCTCGATATGGGCTTCGCCGCCGTGGATCTTGTAGACGTCGTCGCCCGCGCCGCCGGCCAGCGTGTCCGCGCCGGAATTGGAATGGAGCACGTCGTTGCCGTCGCCCCCCAGTTCCACGTCATTGCCCGCGCCGCCGTCGAGCTCGTCGTTGCCCGTGTCGCCGGCCAGCGTATTGTCGGCGGCATTGCCGGTGAGGCTGTGGCCAGAGCCGACGAGCTTCACGTTCTCGATGTTGTCGGCCAGCACCCAGTCGGTTGAAACGACTACCGTGTCGTTGCCGCCGCCGGCTTCTTCAACCACCACGTCGCCCGGATCGCCGATGTAGTAGGTGTCGTCACCCGCGCCGCCGATCATCGTGTCAGCGCCCGCGCCGCCGTCCATGCTGTCGTTGCCGAGCCCGCCTTCAAGCAGGTCCGCGCCCGTGCCGCCCAGCAGGAGGTTGTCGCCGTCGTTGCCGGTCGCATGGTGGGCATCGCCGGCCAGGGCCAGCGCCTCGACATTGGCCACACCCTCCAGCGAGAAGTCGATCGAGGCGATGATCGTGTCGGTGCCGCCGCCGGCCGCTTCCACGATGGTATCGGTGTGGCTGTCGACCACGTAGGTGTCATTGCCGTCGCCGCCGACCAGCGTGTCCACGCCGCCCGCGCCGTCGAGCAGGTCGGCGCCGCTGCCGCCGGTGATCACGTTGTCGCCGCTGTTGCCGGTCCCGTGGTGCGCCGCGCCCGCCAGCGTCAGGTTCTCGATGGCCGAACCTTCGGTCAGCGTATAATCGAAGGTTGCGATCACCGTGTCGGTGCCGCCATTCGCGCCCTCCACGATCACGTCGCCGGCATTGTCGACCACGTAGCTATCGTCGCCCAGCCCGCCGCTCATCGTGTCGGCGCCCGCGCCGCCGTCCAGCGTGTCATTGCCGTCGGTGCCGGTGATGGTGTTGGCCAGCGCATTGCCGGTGCCGACATGGGCCGCGCCGGTGAGGACCAGGTTCTCGACCTCTGCCGAAAGGGTGGTGTTGACCGAGGCAATCACCGTATCGGTGCCGCCGCCGGCCAGCTCGACGACCACGTCGCCGGTATTGTCGACGAAATAGGTGTCGTTGCCCGCGCCGCCGCTCATCGTGTCGGCGCCCGCGCCGCCGTCGATGGAATCAGCCCCCGCCGAACCGGTGATCTGGTTGGCCAGCTCGTTGCCGGTGCCGGTCAGGCCCGCTGCGGTGAGCGAGAGGTTCTCGACGTTAGCGGCCAGCGTGGTGCTGATCGTGGCGATCACCGTGTCGGTCCCCTGACCGGCCGCCTCGCTCACCACGTCCCCGGCATTGTCGACATGGTAGGTGTCATTGCCGATCCCGCCCGCCATGGTGTCGGCCCCGGCCGCGCCGTTGAGATCGTCGTTGCCGTTGGAGCCGGTGAGCAGGTTGGCCAGCTCGTTGCCGGTCCCGGTAAGCCCGCCGTTCAGCAGGGTCAGGTTCTCCACATTGGCGCCCAGCGTATAGGACACCGAGGTGTAGACCGTGTCGGTCCCCTGTCCGGCCGCCTCGCTGACGACGTCGAGCGCATTGTCCACATAGTAGCTGTCGTTGCCCGCGCCGCCGCTCATGGAATCCGCGCCGGCGCCGCCGTCGATGGTATCGTCGCCGCCGCCGGTGCTGATCGTGTCGTTGCCGCCCAGCGCCATGATGTTGTCGGCGCCTTCGCCAACCACATGGACGCCCGAGCGCGAGCCCGCGCCGATCACGTCGGCGCCCTCCGTGCCATAGACGTTGACGTCCGGCTGCCAGGTCGTCGGGCTGTAGAGCAGGTAGGCGCCCTCGCTGGTGCCAGGCGCGCCGATCAGCAGGTCGGCCACGCCGTCGCCGTTCTGGTCGGCCACGATGCTCACGGCAGAGCCGGTCAGGCTGTCGGCCGTGCCGGAAATCTTGGCCCCGCCGATGCCTTGCGCGATCAGGCTGAGGTCGATCTTGCTGCTGAAGCCGCCGCCCCAGATCACGTAGACCGCGCCGGTAGTGGTGCCATTGGTCGAAGCGCCTGGCGCGCCGATCACGATATCGGCAATCCCGTCGCGGTTGAGGTCGACCCCGCCGGTAACGGAAAGCTGGTCAAGGTCCTTGGCCGCCTCGGCCACGATCTCCACCCCGCCGATCCCCGCCTTGACGTTGACGAGGTCGATCGAGGAAGTGCTCGCCTTGCCGAACACGAGATAGGCATGGTCGGCCTTGGGCGCGGCGACCAGGATGTCGGCCCGCCCGTCGCCGTTGACGTCGCCCACGCCGGTCACCGCATCGCCCAGGTTGTCGCCGCGCACGCCGGTCTTGGTGTCGCCGCGGATGCCGTTGATGACAAAGCCGTTCGCGCCCAGGTTCTTCAGGTCCACTGCCGCGCCGTCGGCCTTGCCGAACACCACGTAGACCGCGCCGCCCTTGTCCTTGCCCGAGCCGGTGTTGGGCGAACCGATCAGGATTTCGTTCACCCCGTCGCCGTTCATGTCGCCGACCGTGCCGAGGAAGGTGCCGACAAGGTCGCCCGCCGCGGCGCCCTGGATCTTGAACCCGCCGATCCCGTTGGCCACGTCGGCGAGGTTCACCGGCGTGGTCGTGTCCTTGCCCCACACCACATAGGCCGCGCCCGCATCCAGCGCGGCGATGTCGTTGCCCGGCGCGCCGACCAGGAAGTCGGCCTTGCCGTCGCCGTTCATGTCGCCGACCGAGAGGATCGTCGTCCCCGCCGCGTCGCCCGCCGCTTCGCCGCGGATGGCAAAGCCGCCGGTTCCCGCATCGATGGCGGATAGGCTGATCTCGCCCGCGCCGCGCCCGAACACCACATAGGCCGAGCCCGCGTCGGTGGCGCCGGCCCAGTCGACGCCCGGCGCGCCGATCAGGATCTCGCCCTTGCCGTCGCCGTTGAGGTCGGCAATCCCGCCGACCGCCGCGCCGGCATGGTCACCCGCCGCCGCGCCGTCGATGATCAGTTGCGAGCCCGTGCCGAGGCCGGTGGCAGTCCCGCTCGCCATCCCGCCCAGCGTCACGTAGACCCGGCCTGAATCGAGCCCGTTCACATCGCTGGCCGAAGCGCCGAAGATCAGGTCGGCCTTGCCGTCGCCGCTCATGTCGGCGGTCGAGCCGAGCCAGGGGGCAACCGGGTTGCCGGGCGAGATCGAGGCGAAGTCCCCAAGCGCGGCGGGCGTGAACCGGATGCCGAGATTGCTCGACAGGACGGACGAAAGAAAAACCCGCGTGTTGGGGATGGGCATCGGAAGCTCCCGAAGGTGGTCGTTCCCCACTCAACGGGACCCGGCGGCGATTATTCCGTCAGCGCCCTCGGAATTTCGGGATCGCGGCTCTAGAGCGGTGCCACCATCAGGGTGATCAGCCCCGTCACCGGTTTACGCGTGGCCGGCGCGGCGGCGGCGAGCAGACCTGGCGATGCGGCCGAACAGGCTTCGCGGCCGGCGGTCAGGCCCTCCAGCGGAACCCCGGGCAACAGGGCCGCACTCTGTGTTGCGGCGTCTGTCCAGTGCAGGGTGAGCGGCACGGTTGCCCCGTCGGCGGAGGTCATGACAAACCCGGTCCCGTCCGCTTCGCCAGTGGCGGCCAGGTCGTACCGGCCCGTTACCGAATTGCTGCGGATGCAGACCCTTTGCAATGCCGTTGCACTCCTGGCTCCCGGCGCCGGGGCCAGGCTGGCGTCCGTCGCCCCCGAAGCCTCGGCGCGGACCGCCACGGAGGCCGAAATCGTCAGCCTCGCCCGTGACGCGGCGGCCAGTTCGCCCGGCTGGGCCGCCGCTGCGATGCCGGGCGCCCAGACCAATGTGGCGACAACAGCTCCCACCACGTTGAAGCGCCGGGTCAGGGCGTGCGGGCTGAATTTCTTCAGTCGAGGCGCGGCAAGCGACATCATGAGATATGTATCAGATTGAATGGAAAAATTTCTGTCCAAGCGCAAGCTCCGTAATGTCCCCATCAGGCCTGGTACGGAGCAAGAAATTAACCTCTTAGGACCTCGTTAACTACACCATTGATATCGATTGCACTCGTTCCGGTCACGATCCGAATGTTTCGGACGTGGGGGGCTGGAACGAGGAGACCTAAGATCATGAAACTGCTTGGACAATATAAGGGGCGCAGCCTCGCGGGCCTGTCGGGGACGGTCATCGCCGCCGCCGCAGTGCTGGCCAGCCCGGCCCACGCCACGCCCGTTCAGGGCTCGATCGGCGCCACCTCGACCGGTAGCGTCCTGATCACCGCTACGGTGCCGAACCGCGCGCTGATCACCTCGCTCACCGACGTGACCTTCACCAACGCCGATCCCTCAGTCGCGGCGACCAGCTCGCAGGGGCCCTGCGTGTGGAGCAACACCTCCACCCGCAACTACACCATTACCGCCAGCGGCAGCGGGGCGTCGAACGCGTTCACCATCGCCAACGTCAGCGGCACTTCGGTGATTCCCTACAGCGTGGGCTGGGCCAATTCGGCCAATGCCAGCTCGCTGACCGCGCTGTCCGCCGGTACGGCCTCGTCGGCCGTGGCCTCCAACGCCACCAACATCAGCTGCGGCGGCAGCGGCAACTCCACGCTCAAGGTGACGATCGGCGCCAGCGACCTGCAGGACATGATCGCCACCCAGAGCTACACGGGCACGCTCACGCTGGTGGTGACACCCCAGTAACATCCGGACCGGCCGGGGCGGGCGCAGCCGCCCGCCCCGGTATCCCGCGCGGCCTTCCCGCGCTCGCCGTTCACCCGACAGGACCATGACATGGCCCAGGTTTCGCCGTGCGCCCCGTTGCGCCAATGCTCCGCGCTGCTGCTGGCCGCCGCCTTGATGGCGATGGGCTCGGCTGCGCAGGCCCAGCAGGCCCCGCAGGTGCGAATCCGCCAGCTCAACGACTTCGTGTTCAACACCCTTGGCGCCGCGCCGGTCGATACGTCGCTCGCCGGAAACCTGTGCGTCTATTCGACCGCGACGTCCGGCCGGTACACGATAACCGCACGCGGCAGCGGCACGAACGGTGCCTTCACCCTCGCCAATGGCAGCAATGCCCTGCCTTATGAAGTGCAGTGGGGCTCCGCCGCCAACCTGTCCAGCGGCAGCGCGCTCAGCCCCAACGTGGCCTTCGCCACCACGACCACCAATCAGTCCAATTCGAACTGCAACCAGCCGGCCTCGCTCACCGCCTCGCTGATCGTGATCCTGCGCGCCAGTGCAGAACAATCGGTGCAGGCCGGCAGCTATTCCGGCACGCTCACCCTGCTGGTGGCGCCCAACTGAGCCGATGGCCCGCGCCGCGCACCTTGTCCGGACCACCTCGCTGGCGGCGGCGGCCTTTGCCGCTGCCTCGTCGGGCGTGGTCATAGCTGGCCCGGCGGCGCCGCAGTTCCGGGTCGGGGTGCCCGCCGGGTTCGACGCGCTTGCCGCCGAGCAGCATGCCGTGCTCGACATCTACATGGGCGGCAGACAGGTCGGTACGGCCGAGGCGGTCTTCGCGCCCGGCCAGTTCCGCTTCGCCGATCCCGCCGCCGTGGCCGCCGCCTTGCCGGGCCTCGCCGCGCGCGAGCGGGTGATCGCCGCCCTCTCCGGCCAGCTGGCCGACAACCGGGCGCTCGCCTGCCGCGACCGGCGCGAGGGTGCCGCCTGCCGTCCCCTGCGCCCCGAAGCCGTTGCCATCGTGTTCGACGAGAGCCGCTTCCGGGTCGAGGTCTTCGTCAACCCGGCCCTGCTGGAAACCCGCGCGGCCGTGGCCGAAAGCTTCCTGCCCGCCCCGGTGCGCGGGCTCTCGCTCACCCAGGGGCTCGGCCTGACGCTCGCCGGCACCGCCGGTTCGCGGGCGCAGCTCGCGGTTGCCGACTCTGTCCTCGTCGGCCTAGGCCCGGCGCGGCTGCGGGCCGATCTCGGCTGGCAGACCGGGCAGGGCGCCTATGCCGATACTTTGGCTGTCGAGACCGACCGGCGCGACCGGCGCTGGACCGCCGGTTTGTTCTGGGCGCCCGGCACCGAGCTCACCGGCCGGCGCAAGCTGCTGGGCGTTTCGCTCGCCACCCAGTTCGACACGCGGCTGGATCGCGATCAGCTGCAGGGCACGCCGCTCATCGTCTATCTCGACGAACGCTCGCGGGTCGATGCCTATGTCGGCGGGCGGCTGGTTTCATCCGGCCTGTTCGAGGCTGGCAATCAGGCGCTCGATACCAGCGGCATGCCCGAAGGGTCCTACGAAGTCGTGCTGCGGATCGCCGCGGCGCGCGGCGGCATCCGCGAGGAGCGCCGCCAGTTCACCCGCAGCCCGGCGATCCCGCCGCTCGGCCACGATGCCTGGGGCCTCACCGCCGGTGCGCTGGTGGACGAAGGCCGCGGCGGCTCGCTGCTGGGCACGGTGACCCGCACGCCCTATGTCCAGGCGAGCTGGGCCCACCGGCTCGGCCCCCACTGGGCGCTGGGTCTTGGCGTTCTGGGGACCGACCAGCGCCAGATGGTCCAGGCCCGCGCCATGCTCGCCGGCCGCCGCCTCCTTGGCGATGCCAGCCTGCTGGTTTCGGCCAAGGGCGATTACGGCGCCTTTGCCCGGATCGGCTCGCAGCCGGGCGGACGGCTCTCGTTCAATTTCGACGCCCGCCTCGTCACCACGCGCGATGGACGCCCGCTGCTGCCCGCTGCCACGCCGATTACGGTCTGGGCCGGACCGCAGAATGAATTCGGGCAAGGCCCGCTCGCGTCGGCCCCCTTCGGACAGGGCAGCCGCCACGAGGCCGAGGTCAGCGGCGATGTCGCCTGGCAGCTTGGTCGGAGCCGGATTGCCCTCGTCGGCAGCTGGCGCCAGGTCGACGGGCAGAGCCAGTATGCCATCGGCCCCAGCCTGCGCGTGCCCCTGCTGCGCGCGCGGGATTTCGAGATCGTCGGCCGGGCTGACTACGCCGAGACCGAGCGCGGCCATTCCGGCTTCGTCGGCATCAGCCTGATGCTGACGCGCGGTAACAAGTCGTTCAGCGCCGAAAGCGGGCTCTCCCGCTCCGCCGGCACCGCCGGTGGCCCCAGCGCTACCGGCTCCTTGCGCGGCACCATCTCGGGCGAAACCGGCCTCGGCGAAGTCCAGGGCAGCGCCGCGCTGACCCGCGACGAGCAGGCCTCCTATGCCTCGGCCGACGTCACCCTGCGCGGCCGCCGCGGCGAACTTGCCGCCGGGATTGGCCAGGCGCTGGGCGGGGTGGGCGGCACGCAATATGCGCTGTCGCTGCGCACCGCGGTTGCCGCGGCCGGCGGGCATATTGCCCTCGGCCGGATTGATGGCGGCGAGGCGCGGATCATGGCCCGGGTCGAGGCCCCGGCGGGCGAACGCTTCGAGCTGCTGGTCAACGACGTGCCCCGCGCCGCGCTGCGCGGCGGGGCGGGCCTGACCATCGACCTGCCGGCCTACCGCTCCTACGATGTCCGCCTGCGCGCCGCTGCCGGCTCGGCGCTCGGCTACGACGGCGCAACCCGGCGCGTCACCCTGTTCCCCGGCAATGTCGCCGCCTTCTTGTGGCAGACCCGCCCGCAGCTGGCGATCTATGCCCGGCTGGTCGCCCCCGATGGCGCCCCGCTCGCCAATGCCGCGCTGAGCGCAGGCAGCAACATCGCCGATACGGCGGCGGACGGCGGCTTCATGCTCCAGCTCGATGCCGAACGGACCATCACCGCTCACCTGCCCGACGGCACTACCTGCACCGCCCAGGTGCCCGACAGCGCCGAACGCGACGCCACCCACGGCTTCGCCTCGCTCAAGGCGCTTGTCTGCGAGCGCCAGACAATGCCAAGCCTGTTCGCCAAACACAGGGAACAACAGCCATGATTTCACCCCGTTTCCGCGCTGGTGCCCTCTGCGCCATAGCCGCCGGCCTGCTTGCCAGCCCGGTCTCGGCCGGCCTGATGCTGAGCAAGGTCATTCTCGACCTCGGCCCGGAGAGCGCCCCGCGCGACGATATCGAGCTGTGGAACGATGGCGCCGAGCGGCTCTATGTCGTGGCCGAACCCTCCGAGATCGCCGATCCGGGCCTGCCCACGCAGCTGCGCAAGCCCTCGCCCGATCCGGCGGTTACCGGTCTGCTCGTCACCCCGCAGAAGCTGATCCTCGAGCCCGGCGAACACAAGCTGGTGCGCATTGCCGCCGTGGCCGCCCGCCCCGCGCGCGACCGGGTCTACCGGGTGACGATCAAGCCGGTTGCCGGGCCGGTCTCGTCCGACCAGAGCGCCCTGAAGCTGTTCGTCGGCTACGATGCCCTGGTGCTCTACCGCCCCGAGCAGCCCAGGGCCGACCTTGCCGCCACCCGCAACGGGCGGCAGCTGACGATCCACAACGGCGGCAACACCAATGTCGAGCTCGCCAAGGGGCGCCAGTGCGATGCGGGCGGGCAGGATTGCCGCGATCTGCCGGCCAACCGGCTCTATCCCGGCGCCGACTGGACCATCGCTCTGCCGTTCACCACCCCGGTGACCTACCGGACCTGGACCGGCCGGACCGAAGGCACGGCGAAGTTCTGAGCGGCCAATCTATTCGCTGATGCTGTCGAGTACATAGCCCTGCGCGCGAACCGTGCGCAGCGGATCGGGCACCCCGTGCTCGCGCAGGGCGCGGCGCAGGCGGCCGGTCCAGACATCGACCGTGCGCTCGTCGATCATGTCGCTGTCCTTGCCGAGATTGGCGATCAGCGCGGTGCGGCTGAACACCCGGTCGGGGTGGGCAACGAAGAAGGCCAGCAGGCGGAATTCGTTGGGCCGCAATGGCAGCACCTTGCCGCGAAAACGCACCGCGAAGGCCACCGGATCGACGATAAGCTCGCCGTGGCGGTAGCGGGTCTCGCCCGGCAGGGCGTGATCGGTCGGGGCAGGAGAATGGTCGCGCATGAGCAGGCTGTCTGAAAAATGGCACTGCGACCCCGATGCAGCGCCCGCATGACGATATCGTGACGGTTTCCTGACATTCCGCATTGCAGCAAAGTCTAGCCGTCCGTGTCATATTCCGGTCATCGAACTGTCCACGAACTGCAACTCGGCTGGCCTAGCCGGGCCTCGGCCAACGGGGGTCCGGCTCAGCCGAATCGACCATGAGGGTTCGTCTTCCCGCCGGCCACTGAACGAAAGGCCCGGAAGGGAACGCATCATGCACAGCTCGATCAAGATTTCCGCCTCGATCCTCGCGCTCGCCAGCGCTGGACTTGCCGCTCCCGCCTTCGCGCAGGCTGCTCCCGCCGCCGCTGAAGGCACCACCGCCAGCGAGACGACCGGCCTGACCGACATCGTCGTCACCGCCACCAAGCGCGAAACCAACCTCCAGAAGACCCCGATCGCCATCTCGGTCCTCGGTGCCGACTTGGTCGAGAAGCGCCACGTCCAGAGCCTGATCGACCTGGCCGACGGCGGCGTTCCCTCGCTCCGTGTCGCCACCTTCGAAGCCCGCCAGTCGGCCCTGACCATCGGCATTCGCGGCATCGTTCCCTTCGACCAGAACCAGGTCGCCCGCGAACCGGGCGTCGGCGTCTATGTCGACGGCGTCTACCTCGGCCGTTCGCAGGGCCTCAATGCCGCCCTGTTCGACGTGCAGCGCATCGAAGTCCTGCGCGGGCCGCAGGGCACCCTGTTCGGCCGCAACACCGAAGGCGGCGCGCTCTCGATCGTGACCAAGACCCCCACCGGCGAATTCGGCGGCCGCGTCTCGGCCGGCGTGGGTAACTATGGTTCGCGCGATGGCGAAATCCACCTCAACCTGCCGGCCTTTGCCAACTTCGCCATCAAGGTCGACGGCATCTACGACCACCAGGACGCGACGGTGAAGAACCCCGCCAGCGGCCAGTACGGCTGGAACTACCATGATCGCGTCGGCGGCCGCATCGCCGGCCGCTGGACCCCGGTCGACGGACTGACGGTGGACGTCGCCTACGACCAGGCAAAGGACGAGAACACGCCGTTCTACAGCCAGCTGGTCAACTACAATCCGCTGAACAAGACGGTGGGCACCTATATCGTCGACCCGAGCCTGGTGAACCCCAACCTGACCTCGTCGAAGTCGTACATCCTCGTCACGCCGGGCACCACGACCAAGTGCTCGTCGTGCATCGCGCCGCTCGCCCCGCTCGTGACGGTGTCTGGCTCCAACCGCATGTCGGTGGCCGATCTGGGCGTGACCCAGCAGCCCAGCGTCGACGAGACCCACGGGTTCAACGCGGCGATCAAGTACAAGCTGAGCCCGGAAATCGAACTGCGTTCGATCACCGCCTGGCGCGGCGTGGATACCCACCAGTGGGACGGCTCGGCCGGCGGCCATCGCAATGCCTTCGTGCCCTTCGGCGAGTTCGGCCGCTACAGCCTCTCGGAACTGTTCCAGCACCAGTTCAGCCAGGAGTTCCAGGTTGTCGGCACCCTGCCGCAGCTCGACTTCGTGCTGGGCGGCTACTACTTCAACGAGCACGTGGCCGAACGCGCCGCGACGCCCAGCCCGCTCAAGTGGAACCTTGACGGCACCGGCTACACCTTCGTCAACGAGGTTGCCCCCAACCCGAACGGGGCGGTCACCTCGTCCAACCAGGGCTGGGACCGCCAGTACTGGTTCCTGCAGCGTGACAGCCAGGCCGTGGGCAAGAGCTATGGCGTCTTCGGCCAGGCGACCTGGACGCCGGTCGACGTGCTCCACCTCACCGTGGGTGGGCGCTACACCCACGAGACCCGCAAGGGGTCGCTCACCCTCCTTGACCCCAACTCCGGCCTCGCCGCGGGGACCTTCGGGCTCGATTATTCGAACAGCCGGTTTGACCCGATGGTCACGCTGGCTTGGGACGCGGCCGAGGGGATCAACCTCTACGCCAAGTTCTCGACCGGCTTCCGTTCGGGCGGCGCCAACTCGCGCTCGGGCTCGTTCCGCCAGTTCCTGCCGGAAGAGGTCAAGTCCTACGAAGTCGGCGCCAAGACCGACTTCCTCGACCACCGCGTCCGCCTGAACCTTGCGGCCTACATCATGGACCGCAAGAACACGCAGATCGACTTCGACTTCGTCGATACGGCCGCGACGCTCCCGAGTGGTAATGCCAACCCGAACTTCAACAAGCACACCGAGGAAACGGCCAACGCTCCGGGCAATTCGCGGATCAACGGCGTCGAGGCGGAACTGACGGTCAAGCCGTTCAGCAACTTCCAGTTCGGCGTTTCCTATGCCTACACCGACGTCAACGTTCCGCTCACCCCGAATCCGCTCGCGGGTCCGCTGTTCGGGCAATTGACCCAGGTGTACACGGTCTTCACGCCCAAGAACGCCGTGTCGGGTTCGATGGACTACGAGCTGCCGGTCGGCGGCAATGGCATGGCCCTGCGCTTCCATGCGGACGCCAACTATGCCGACCCGACCTACAGCTTCCAGGCTGAAAGCGTGAAGACCGACAAGAGCTTCATCGTGAATGCCAGCCTGGCCCTGGCCGACATTCCGCTGACGGCGAACGGCACCAAGGCCACGATCCAGGCCTGGGCGCGCAACCTGTTCAACGAAAGCCACATCTATCGTCGCTCGGCCGCCAACGCCGCCGTGCTCGGCGACTATGCCAATTTCAACGCGCCGCGCACCTTCGGCATCAAGGGCACGGTCAACTTCTGATCGCAATTCACAGTCCACCCTGAACTGGGGCGGGAAGCGGCAACGCTTCCCGCCGCTTTTTTATGCGCCGGCCAAAGGAAACGGCCCCGACGCGGGTGCGTGGGGCCGGTGCGGTAGCTGGCAGGCGGGATGCAGACCCCGCGCAGGGGCCTTTCAGCGGCGGTGCGTTGACGATCTTGCCAGGCCTGCGGTCATCGATCCGCGGCCGTGTCGGACAGGATCAGGCCGAGCGACCCTTCCGGGGCCGGAAGGCGTCGGCGCCGGTGACCGAGAGGGCGGTTGCCGTCCGGCGCAGGTTGCTCTCGCCGGAACGGGCGGACACCGCCACGGCTGCGGCCCGCTTGCGGGCGGGGAGGGCGGCAGGCGCCTCCGGCCCTGCGACAGTGGCGCTGACGCCGTCGACGACCACGGCCGCTTCGGCGGTGCCGGCGAGGGCAAGCGCCAGGCCGGCGATGGCAGCCAGCGAGGCCGAGCGGATCGTACGGACGGAAGACAAGTTGGCAGGTCCCCGGGTTGAGGCGTGATTGCCCGCTCAGCTCCTAGATCCGCAATGTTTCAGAAATGCTTGGTTTCGATGACACTGCGATGTCACCAATATGACAGGTCAGTCGAGGTGCGCCGACGCCAGCACCGCCAGCCACTCGCCCCGCGCCTTCTCGTCCAGCTCGCCCTTGGCCAGCACCGCCAACTCGAACCACGACCGCTTCCCGGCGACCAGCCGATAGAGGCCGAGGCTGGCCGGCTCGGCTGCGCAACCTGGCGAACGGCGCTCGTAGGTCACCGAATTGGCGTCGTGGCTGATGATGGTGAACGTGGCCGGGCAGCGGGCCAGCGACTCGCGCTGCAGTGCGGTCAACCAGTCGCGCACGTTCGCGAGGTTCTTCGGGCGCGCGATCGAGACAATCTCCAGCGCCTCGGTCCAGTCGCGGGCCGATGCCCCCCTTACCGCGATCAGGTCGACCAGCCGCGCCGGATTGTCGGCGTTGAAGTCGACCATATCCTTCTCGCCGGAATCGAGCACCTGTTTCAGCGGCGCATAGATCCGGTAGTCGAACTGCAGGCGCTCGGCGGCAAGCGGGGTCCCGCAGGACAGCAGGGCGAGGGCGGCGATAAAGCGCAGTTTCATGGGGCGCAGGATATCCCCCGCAGGCCCTGCTATCACGCGGAAAGTTGTGACAACTGTCTGACAAAAATATGACATTCGCGCTTCATTCCGGAGGAGGTGATCGGGCATAACCCCTTGCGTGCAGGCCCGCATGGTGCACTCTCTCGTCATGGGTGCGGAAATCGAACTCAAGCTGGACCTCAGCACCGCCTCGGCGGCGCTTCTGGGGAAATGCGACCTGCTGAAGGGCAGCAAATCGCGCCGCCTTGTCTCCACCTACTTCGCTACGCCCGGCCTGCGGCTCCACGAAGCAGGCCTCGCCCTGCGTATCCGGCAAGACGGCCGGCGACTTGTCCAGACGGTCAAGCGGCGAAAGGGGGCGGCCGCCGGACTGTTCTTGCGCGGCGAATGGGAGTTTGCGGTCGATGCACTCGCACCGGTGCTGGATGATCGTACGCCGCTCCCCGCCGCGCTGGGCTCGCATGGTGGTGCGCTGAGGCAAGTGTTCGTCCTGGAGGTCCACCGCGCCAGCAAGCTGGTCAAGGAGGGCGCGAGCCGCATCGAAGTGGTGGTGGACCAGGGCCAGGCGCGGGCGCTGGACCGAACGGCCAGCTTCAACGAGCTTGAACTGGAGTTGCTTGCAGGCGACCCTCGCGACCTGTTTGCCCTCGCCCGCCGGATCGACCGGGTGGCGCCGGTGCGGGTCGGAGTGCTGTCCAAGGCCGATCGCGGTTATCGGCTGGTGGGCCAGCTCGGCCCGGCGATCAAGGCCGGCAAGGTCTCCCTTGAGCCTGGATGGACACCAGACCATGCCTGTGCCGCCATCGTGGGCGATTGCCTGCGGCAGTACCGGGCCAACGAGGCCCTGCTGCTGCTCGAGCCTTCGGGCGAGGCGCTGCATCAGGCGCGCGTCGCCCTGCGCCGCCTGCGTTCGGCCCATGCGGTCTTCGCGCCTCTGCTGCGCGACCCGCAATCGGCCAGGCTGGATCTTGCCGTCAGGCGCCTGTCGCGCGTGCTGGGCGCGGCGCGCGACCTGGACGTGGTCTGGGGTGCGGCGAACGAGGCGACGCGCGAGCTGCTCGCGAGGCCACGCGAGCACGCGTGGAAGGCGGTGGGGTCAGCCATCGGGGGCGCCGCGGTGCGCCACCTGTTCATCGATCTGGCCGAATGGGCCCAGTTTGGCGACTGGCGCGATGCCGTGAACACCGCCGAGCTTCGCCAGATGCCGCTGCAGGAGTTTGCGGGGGCTGCGCTCGATCGGCGGCTGCGGCAGGTGCGGCGGCACGGCCATCATCTGCCAGACTTGCCGGACGACGCCCGCCATGCCTTGCGCAAGGACGCGAAGAAGCTGCGCTATGCCGCGGAGTTCTTCGGCTCGCTCTATTCCCGCGGCGGCAAGAAGAAGCGGCGCCGGTTCATGAAGGCGCTGGAGCGGCTGCAGGGGCATCTCGGCAAGCTGAACGACCGGGCCGTCGAACAGGCGCTCCTCGGTGACGGCACCCCCAACCGGGAGGCAGAGCGGGCCCACTTGCTCGAGGAGGCCCGCAAGGCGCGGCACGACCTGCTCGGCACCGAGCCGTTCTGGTAGGCGGCGCACGACCTCCTGCGGCAAAATGTGACAGATTTTGCAACGGAACATGACACGGGCGCCCCCGTTGTGATTACCTGATGTGCTCCGCCATTCATGACGGATCGGGGCGCGGGAACAGCGCCGATCCTGCGGACACCAACCGGGGAAAGGATGCTGCCATGAAGTTCACGTTCCTCGTCGCCCCGCTGGCTCTGGTCCTGGCGGCGACGCCTGCGCTGGGCTCGGAATCGGACATCACCGCCATCGGTCGCGCGTGGCATGGCCTGCAGATAGCCGGCCCGGATGCGTTCGGTCGCTATGCTCTGCGCGTGGACATTACCGACCTCAACCCTGCCAGTGCACCCGGCTGGACGGCCATGGCGCGGCGCGTTGCCATGGGGACCGCGCTGCTGTGCGATGCGGCCGTCCCGCAGCCTTACGCCGGGTATTTCCATCGCGAGAGCCGCGACTGCCGCGATGAGAGCAACGCCATCGCTTCGGCGCAGATGCTGCGCGCGCGCGACCTGGCGCGCGCCGGCGAGCGGGTCACCCTGCTCGACATCAGGCGGTGATCGTGCCCTTCAGTGGGCCGCGCTTGCCGGCCGTTGAGGGACAAGTAACAGCGCCAGTCCGATAGCGGCCAGAAGCACGGCGGTCGCCAGGTCTCGGCCCAGATCGAGGCCGCCTTGCGCCAGCGGCTTGTCGAGGAAATCGCCGACCGTCGCGCCCAGCGGGCGGGTCAGGATGAAGGCCGCCCAGAACAGGCCGACGCGCGACAGGGCGGTGCGCCAGTAGAGCACGGCGAGCACCAGCAGCGCTCCGCCGAACACGACTGCCCCGCCCAGATAACCCAGCCCTCCGTCGTCCGCCGCCCAGTCGCCCAGGGCCGTGCCGAGCGTCTGGGAAAAGGTGATGGCGAGCCAGTAGAACGCCTCGCTGCGAAGGGAGCTGACGCTCTCGACCGCGATGGTGCCGGTGACCAGCCGCCAGCTCAGCAGCGTGGCCGCAAGGCAGGCGAGCAGGGCCGCGGTTCCGCCGGCATAACCAATGCCAAGGTCGCGATCGAAGAAATCGGCCAGCGCCGTGCCCGCCGTGGTCGAGGCGAGGATGGTTGCCCAGTAGAGCAGGGGATGGAAGCGGACGGCGCGGATCTGGCAGATCACCAGCACGACGAGCGGCGCCGCGAACAGGGCAATCCCCGCGAGGTACCCCATCTCGTACTGCTGGGTGAACAGGTCGGCCCCAGTCTCGCCCAGTGTGGTGGCGAAGATCTTGATGATCCAGAACCCGAAGGTAATGGCGGGGACCTTGGCAAGGCCGTGGTCCGGTCGGACAGTCTCCATCATCCCCACCTCCTCAGAAGTCGCAGCCGGCCGCTTCCGCTGAACAGCGGCGCAAAGCGTTCGGCGACTATACGGCGCTGCTCGCTACAAGGTATAAAGTGCCCGCAGCCGGGCGATGTCTGCCGTGCCGAGGCCGATCGCCTGGCGCAGGTAGCCGTCGACCCCGCCCCACCTGGCCTTCATCTCGGCAAAGGCAAAGTCGAGATAGGCGGTGCCGTCGGCAGTCTTGAGCGGCTGCGGCTGGCGCGCGCGGGGATCGTTCTGGAACCGCGCGAACATCGCCGCAGTCGGACTGCCCCCGAGTTGTTGCGGATCGAGGTGCGGCATCTCGAACTCCGGGCGGCGGTAGCGGATGGAGAGATGATAGTCCTCGACGATGGTGGGATAGGGCGTACCCAGCGCCGAGAGGATCACTGCGGTGACGAACCCGGTGCGATCCTGCCCGGCCGAGCAGTTGTAGACCAGCGGGCCTTCATGGCGCAGCAGGCGCGCGAAGATCTGGCGAAGGTGCGGCGCCAGCAGGGCCGGCAGCGCGCGATAGCCCTCGCCCGCTCCGCCGGCTGCGTTGAACCCGGCCATCAGCTGGCCCATCGAATAGCCGATGGCCGTGTAGGGCACGCCGTCGATCCGGCTGGGGGCAAGCACCCGCTCCTCGTCGGAACGCAGGTCGACCATGTTGGCCAGGCCCAGCGTCCCGATCCGTTGCCGGTCCACCTCGGTCAGCAGCGGCGTGGCGCCGGAGCGATAGATCAGGCCCCAGCGAACATGCCGTCCATTCGCGGCAGGATAGCCGCCGATGTCGCGGAAGTTCGACCCGGCCTCGAGCGGCAGGACCCGTTCGGCGACCCGCGCCACGTCGCCGCTGCGCACGTCGCGCAGCAGGATGTAGACGCGCTTGCCGGCGGTGTCCGGGATCATCGCCTGACCGTCCAGGTCGCGCGGCGACAGGATTCGGGCCGATCCCGCCGGAGCGTCGGGCTTGTCGGCAACCAGTACGTCGACCGGCCCTGCCGCCTGCCAGGTCACGAGCAGATTGCCCGAATCCTTGCGCACGGCCAGGGGATCGGCGGGCGGGGCGGCCACGGCGGCAGTGGCGACGAGCGCCGTGCCGAGGAGGAGCGCGCCAGCCCAGAGGTGCTTCACGATGCGAGTCATGCCGGGTGCCCCTTGCATCTTGACGTTGATTTCGGCGCCACAGGTGCGCGGGACATCGAAATTCCCGGTCACCCCGACGCTCCCGATGGCCGACTTGTCGAACAATGGTTTCTCTTTGAAGAGGCTGCGAGCCCAAAGTGCAACGGCAAATTTGGCCTGCGGGCGTCACGGGCCGGTCGCCCGGGCAGGCAGCAGCTATCCGCAGAACTTAGGTTGACCAAGGGGCTGTGAATATGGCAGTCGCACCGGCGTCCGCGGATCAGTCTCCAAATGGGCTGTAAACCGCTAGCGCTGCCCTTGGACGAAACCTCGGTTTCCGGCGGGTTTGCGGGTGTAGCTCAATGGCAGAGCAGAAGCTTCCCAAGCTTACGACGAGGGTTCGATTCCCTTCACCCGCTCCACCGCAGAAAATCAGCCATTAAAGGCCACCTTCCACAACCCGAAGCGGCTGCGCTTGTGCGGTAACACTGCGGTAAAAGGCTCCGGGTGTCAACGCTTCAATCTCGTCAATGATCGATTCTGTCGCCGCCAGCGCAAGGCCAAGGTTGGCCGGATCGGGGATGGCGTAAATGTCGGAAATCGTGGCTTTGCGGTGGCCCAGCATGAATTCGCCCTGCGCCCAATGGGCCTCGCCAATGCGCTTGCGGGCGAGGGTGGCCATGCTCCGGCGGATAAGCTTCTCACCCGCCTCGCGGTCGTCTGGTAGGCCCATGTGCTGGCGCATCGATGCCCAACCATGGCGCACGGTGCTGACCGGAATATAGTTCTCGCGATCCATGGCTTCATCCAACCACGGCGCGAACTGTCGGGGGACCGGAACGCGGGGGCGATGCTTCTTGGTTTGGCGGCGGCCCGGCGCGTTCAGATCCAGCACCCCGGCATCCTTGTGCCACTGGCCCTTGGCTTTCAGGTCCATGATCGCATCAGGCCGCGCCCATGTCGCCACGGCGGCGCGCAGGTAGCGCAGCAGGTTCTCGCGCGAGGCGATCACCATTGCCTTTTCCTTGGCGCTCCACTGGCGGCCTTTGGGGGCAGGGGGGTCGATGCAGAACCGGAACATTGCGGCAAGCTGCGGTAACGTCGCGCGATAGGTGGGCGACTTCGCCAGCGCCTTGACCGACTGCGCCTTGAACTGCGCCTTGTGGCCCGGTAGGCGGTTGATCGCCGCCGCGAGCTGCAACACGCAGCCTTCGATATGGCCGGGGGCATAGCCCTTGCCGTCCATCCACTTGCGGAACGCGGCAATCCAGTTGTCATTGACCATCGGAACGGTGGCTGCCGGGCAGTTCGCCGCGACATAGCCGATCACATGGGAAAGGCGGGTGCGCGCCGATTTGTGGCCCGCCTTGCCTTCGGACAGGGTGAGGTAATCCATCACCGCCGAAGCAACCAAGGGGGCTGCATCGCCATCCATCGGCCTGCCGCAGTTCGGGCAAACGTGGTTGCCCTGCGCCTCCAGGTAGCGGCGGTCTAGGGCCTGCTTGCCTTCCCCAACATCGCTTGTGCCCGCGCTAACGCTTCGTTCGCGCTTGCGCTCGGCGTCATACCAGACGATTTCGAGATTGGCCCGGTCGCCTCGCCGATAGAGGGCGAAGGCTCCGCGCTGATAGAGCGGCTTCGGGCGTTTCGTTCGCGGCATTGGTTCCTCTGGAATTCGAGCGATGCTTTGCAGATAGCCTCCCATGCGCCGCAATCCACCAGCAGGTCCAGTTCATCGGGCGACAACTGGACGGCCTTGCGCTGATCGATCTTGCGCGAGAGCTTCCGCATCAGGTCAGGCGGATGGATGGTCATCGCTCTCCCCCGTTCTAGGTGATGGGCTACAGGGGGTGGACGCATCGCTGTCAGCGACCGGGCTTTCGTCCTTCGGATCGAGCCGGTTCCCGTCTCGCCCCTGCCGGGCTTCAATCCCTTGCGCGCGTGGTTTCAGATTGAATTCCGGTTCAAGGCCGAGAACCCAAGCTAGTTCGCCGATCAGGCTGAGTGTCGGCTTCATGTTGTTGCGGTTGGCAAAGTCAGTTAGGCGATGGATCGTCGCTTCCCATGCGTCTCTGTTCACGATCTCATCGCAAAGCACTACGCACTCGTCGCAGATGAACGCGGTTGCCCCTGCGATCAGCTTGCGCACCTCGTGTTGCGTCTTCGCACAGAAATTGCACCGCATTGGTTCCGCGTCAGGGATGCCACTCTGCGAAGACGCGTCAGCGGCTGAGGCCGTAGGCTGGCAGCCCGACCCCGAAGTGGTGACGCCCTCACCCTCGCTGGCGATGTCTCTCCAGCCCTGTTGTTGGCTAGTCATGCTGCCCTCGCTTCGGTGAGTGGCCCATATACCGGCAGCCCGAACAGCGGGGCCCTTTGAGCGAAAACCACTTGTGTTGGCGTCTGCGCAATAATCCGATCCGGCTTGAAACGGACGACAACGAAGCCGTGTGCTTGAAGTCGCTCGCGCTCAATTGGCGTGAACCACTGGTTGAGCAGTTCGAGTGACCGGAAACCACAACCCGAATACATTCCGACCGGCAGCGAGCGGACGGCCTCCGCAAGTGGGATGCCAAGTTCATCCCACCACGGGCGGACAACCGGCCCGTCTGGATCGGTCCAGAAGCGACTAAAGCCGGGGCGATAGGGCCCCCGCCCTTCGCTATCCTGAACGCGGAAAATGTGGCGTTCACTCACTGAACTGCACTCCATGTTGTGTGCCCCACGAGGCGATAAGTTCGAGCAGGTCGCCCATCTGCGCCTTGGTCATGCGCGAGGTGCGAAAGCCCACTGGGACCATGCCGTTGCCGTCGAGCGCGGGCTCAAAGCGGATCGAATGGTCCAGCGCGTGAAGGAACAGCGCCTTCCACACATCGGGCGTCAGGGTCCGGCCTTCCGGCTTGGCGCGGCTGATCTCTGACAGCATCGCCCACATCTTGGCGTTCTGGTCCAGACGAATAGCGGTCGGCGCCGCTGCTATCCTGCCACTTGCGGGTGCGGAGCTGGCCCTCGATGTAAACCTTCGTTCCCTTGCGGAGATAGCGTTCCGCCACGCCGCACAGGCCGTCCGATTGCAGGACAACGCTATGCCACTCGGTGCGGGACTTCTTCTCCCCGGTCTGGCGGTCCTTCCACTCCTCGCTGGTGGCGATGCGCAGGTTTGCGATGCGGCCACCGTTCTGAAAGGATTTCACCTCCGGGTCCTGCCCGAGGTTGCCGATCAGGATAACTTTATTGACGCTGCCAGCCATTATGCGGCTTCCTTGTGCTGCGAGTATTTGGCGACCAGCGCCTCAAGCTCGTCGTTGAACTGATCGACGGCCTCGGAAAGCTGTCGGATGAATGCCTCGTCGCGGTAGGCGCGGGTGATGAACGGGGGGAGCTTCGGCCAGTAGCAGATGAGGTCCACCCACTCGCGTTCGGCCACCCAAAGCTGCCCCTGGCACTGCGCGCGATGTTCGGCAGGAAATTCCCCGGCCTCGTGAACGGCCAGCATCAGGTGCGGGAGCTTGGTCTTAATCTCCAGCATACCGTCGCTGCCGATCAGGCTATCAGGGCTGCACCCCTTCGGGCCGTTGGTAATGAACCCGACCTGCACCGGCTCGGCGTCGTGCATGAAGGCGTAGAACTGGCGGGCCTCGGGTTCCATCTGATGCCCGCGTTCGGTGTGGGCGTTGCTAAAACTATCCATCGGCTCGCCGGTCAGCCCGGATTGTGAGCGCTTGGATGAAAGAAGATTAGGTAAAGAGCGTCGACACCTGCTGGGGCGCGAGTGGCGAAAACACCGTGAAATGCGAGGTGAGGCTTAACGAACCCATACGAGCTCGATCTAAACTTTCCCTCGAACCAACTTACTGTAACGATCGATTCCCTTCACCCGCTCCATCTTGCAGCAAGTGGCTCCGGCGGTTCCTCCCCGCGAGGCCAAGGCAAGGTGGAAGGCGCCGGACGAACGAGCGACCCCCTGCTTGAACGCGGGCCTCGACGCGGCCTTGAAATCGCCGACCAAGCGCGCACAGTGCCGCCGTGTCGCAGTATGTCTCGCCACAGCCGGTCACCGGGAGCAGCATTGCGATCGGCGCACTGGTGCTTGCCGCGCTGCTGGCAATTCTCCTCCATTTCGCCGACGTCGACCGGTTCGTGGTGCTGGCCCGGCAGGCGCGGCCCATGTGGCTCGCAGCGGCGCTCGGACTGCAATTGCTGACCTATGCATGCCTCGCGCAGGGCTGGCACGAGGTGCTGGCGGATGCCGGACATGACGTGCGGGTTGGCCAGCTCGTGCCCGTAGCCGTCACCAAGCTGTTCGCAGACCAGGCCATGCCAAGCGCCGGGATCGGGGGCCACCTGGTGACGATCAGCCAGATGCGAGCCCTTGGCGTGCCGAGGGACGCGGCGATGGCCGCGGTGCTGCTTACGGTGGTTGGCTACTACCTGTCCTACGCTGCCTTTGCCCTCGCCACGCTTGTTGTGCTGTGGTTCCATCGCGAGGCTTCTCGCTGGCTCGCCGGGGTCGTCACCGTCTTCCTCGCCGTGGCCATCGCCATCCCCTCGCTGGCCCTGTGGCTGCGCCGGCGGGGCAGTTCGGTCCTGCCGGCGTGGCTGGACGGGATCGGCCCGATTCGCCGCGTGCTCGACTTCATCAGCGCCGCGCCGGCAGGCCTCGTGCGCCGGCCGCGCCTGATCGCACAGGTGACGCTATTCAACGGGCTGATCTTTCTCCTCGACGCCGGGACATTGTCGGTATGCCTGCTGTCAATCGGCGTCGGCGCCCATCCGGCGGGTGCCTTCTGCGCACTGGTCATGGCCTCGATCGCGACCACACTCACGCCGGTGCCAATGGGGCTGGGCACGTTCGAGGCGACCGGCGTGGCGATGCTCAGGCTCACCGGAGTGCCATTCGAGGCCGCGGTCACGGCAATCCTGCTACTGCGCGGACTGACGCTGTGGCTGCCGCTGCTGCCTGGACTGATCCTGCTTCGGCGCACACACAAGGAGGAATCGGATGGGCAAGGCTAGGCGTGCATCGCGTGCGCTCCCCGCGGCCGCCGGTTTCTGGCGCACGGTCGATCTTGCCGCTGCCGAGACCGCCGGGTTGTCGGAGGCCGAAGCTGCCGCCCGGCTAGCCTCCGATGGTCCCAACGCACTCGAGGAGACCACCAGCCGTGGACTGCCTCGCCGCATCCTGCGGCGGGTCGCAGAGCCGCTGGTGTTGATCCTGCTCGCTTCCGCGATCGTTTCAGGGCTCGCCGGCGATACCGCCAGCCTGATCATTATCCTCGTGATCGTCACGTTGTCGGTCGGTCTCGACGTCTATCAGGAGCATGGCGCCGAAGCCGCGGCAGCCGCTCTGCGCCGTTCGATCGCTCCTACTGTCCGGGTAATCCGGGAGGGGCGCGAACAGGTTATTCCAAGCGCCGAGCTTGTTCGCGGCGATATCGTCCGCCTCGCGCCCGGCAACCTCGTGCCGGGGGACGGGGTGATCGTCGTCAGCCGCTCGCTCCGGGTCGATGAGGCGATCCTGACCGGCGAACCATTCCCGGTGGAGAAACGCCGCGGCCCAAGCAATGCCGCGGAGATGGCGGAAGCCTTCGACGCGCTGTTCGCAGGAACGGCGGTTGTCTCGGGCGAGGCGACAATGCTGGTCGTCGCGACCGGCCGTGCAACGGCCTTCGGTGCGATCTCTGCGGAGATCGTGGCCGCCCAGCCGCCGTCGGCGTTCGAGCGCGGGCTCCACCGGCTCGGCCTGCTGATCGTCCGGCTGACGCTGGCGCTGGTTCTGTTTGTGCTGCTGGTGCAACTCGTGCTGCATCGCCCGCCGCTGGAAAGCTTCATGTTCGCGGTGGCTCTCGCGGTGGGCCTGACCCCGGAACTGCTTCCAATGGTGACAACGGTCACGCTGTCGCGCGGGGCACTGCGCATGGCCAGGCACAAGGTGATCGTGAAACGCCTGGCCGCGATCCACGATCTCGGCGCCATGGACGTGCTGTGCACCGACAAGACCGGCACGCTAACTGAGGCACGCATCACGCTGAGCGCAGCCATCGGCCCCGACGGCGCGGCGGACGATCGGGTTCTCGCCCTTGCCGCCATCAACAGCGCGCTCGGCGGCAGTATCGGCAATCCGCTCGACGAGGCGATCCTGGCCGAGCACGCCGACGGCACCGGCGGCTGGACCCATGTGGCGGACCTGCCGTTCGACTTCGAACGGCGCCGCGCGAGCGTTCTCGCCGCCAGGGGCACGGAGCGCCTGCTCATCGTCAAGGGCGCCGCCGAAGCCGTGCTCCCGCTCTGCACCACCGTTGCGGCTGGAGAAGGAGAGGCGCCGCTCGACGACCGGCGCAGGCAGGCAGTCGAGCAGCAGCTGACTGAGCGCGCCGGCAAAGGGGAGCGGGTGCTCGCCGTGGCTTGGCGGCGCGTGCCCGAAGGTGGCGCACGGCTCGGCCCCGACGACGAGCGGCAGCTGACCCTTGCTGGCCTGTGTGCGTTCAGCGATCCGCCCAAGCCTTCGGCAGCGGCAGCCATCGCCCGGCTGGGCGACCTCGGTGTGCGGGTAAAGGTGATCTCCGGCGATGCCCCCTCGGTCGTGAGTCACCTCGTGGTTACGATCGGGCTCACCGCCGGCACGGTCCTGACGGGCGAGGAAATTGCCCGGCTGAGTGAGCGGGCACTGCGCCGGCAGGTGGGGCGGACGGACTATTTCGCTCGCGTGAACCCTGACCAGAAGTTGCGCATTATCCGCGCCCTTTCGGAGGCCGGGCATACGGTCGGTTTCATGGGCGACGGGATCAATGATGCCCCGGCCATCCGCGCCGCCGACGCCGGCCTCTCGGTCGACACCGCCACCGATGTGGCGCGGGGCGCGGCAGACCTGATCCTTCTCGACAAGGACCTGGGGGTGATCGCCGATGGGGTTGAGGAAGGACGCCGGACCTACGCCAACATCATGAAATACGTGCGGATGGGGACAAGCTCGAACTTCGGCAACATGTTGTCGATGGCGCTCGCTTCGCTGGTCGTGCCGTTTTTGCCGATGACGGCGGTGCAGATCCTCCTCAACAACCTCATCTACGACGCCTCGCAGACCGGCATCCCCTTCGACGCGGTCGATCCTACTGACCTTGCCGAGCCACATAACTGGAGTATCGCGGCGATCGAGCGGTTCACCGCCTGGATGGGGCCGCTCTCCTCGGTATTCGATCTCACCACGTTCGGGGTGCTGCTGCTGGTGTTCCGCGCCGCACCGGCAGAGTTTCGCACCGCCTGGTTCGTCGAGTCCATGCTGACCCAGCTGCTGGTGATCTTCGTTATCCGCACCAGGTCAGTGCCGTGGCGCAGTCACCCCTCGCCAGCATTGGCGGCAGCCGTGGTCGTCGCCTTGCTGGTGGCCATGGCCTGTGCGCTCGGACCTTGGCACGCGGTGTTCGGCTTCGCGCCTTTGCCATGGCACCTACACCTGATCGTCATTGCGCTTGCCGCAACCTATCTGGCCACCGCACAATTGCTCAAGCACAAGGCGCTGACCACGTCATCGTGAGGTGGCAATGCCATGCCCGGAGGCATAAATTCCCGCTCGCCGATGACCGTTGCCCGCACCGCCCGCGTCGTCCTCCCGATTATGGTCGCGGCTGCGGCGTTCGGCGTGACCGGCACCGCCACGGCTAATGGCGCCACCAACCTGCGCGCCACGCCGACGGCCCCGCTCGTGATTGGCGTCGACGTCAGCTGTTGACCAACTGCATCGGCGGTTCGCTTTCGACGTCGACTACGACCCGGTGACCCGCGCCGTGCGCTATGCCCAGCCGAAGGACGACAAGGCCTTCGCCGTCAATGGCCGCTTCGCCGTCGCCGACCTGCCGATGAGCAACGGCGCGCGGCTCACGGTGCCCGTCTGGGCCGTAACCTCTTCACCGAGCAGCACCTTTTCTACAAGTCGGCCAGCACCACGGCCGGGGTGAGCGGCTTCTTCAACGATCCGCGTACCTTCGCGGCCGAGATCAACATCAAGATGTAACATCGAGGCCGCAGGAATCATGACCATGTCCGCTTCGCTCAACCCGAACCTGGCGACAGCGCTCGACACGCTTCAGCCGATGACCACCACCAATTATCAAGTCGGCACTGTATGGCACGGCAGCCGCGTGGCGGTCGACGTCGATGGCTACATCATCAACGTCAACAACAAGATTTCCGGCTGTACCTCGGCGGCCTGCGGCAACGACAGCTCGATCCTCGTGAACATCGGCCAGGTCCGCTACAAGGGCGTCGAAGGCCAGCTCAGCGTCGAGCTGCTGCGTGGCCTCACCGTTTTCGGCAACGCCTCCTACAACCATGCCGAATCGGTCACCAGCGGCGCCCAGGTCGCCAAGTCGCCCTTCGGCACCGCGGCGCTCGGCTTCGTCTATACCCGCGGCGGCTTCAGCCTCTCGTTCAACGAGAAGTTCACCGGCACCCAGTATGCCACCGAGTACTCGGGTACGGGCCTGCGCAACTATCGCATAGCGCCTTACGGCGTGGGCGAGTTCGCGATCGGCCAGGACATCGGCATGCTGCACCTGGGCATCCAGGTCTCCAACGTGTTCAACAGCCGCGCGATCACCACGATTGCCTCGGGCAAGACCTACGGCGTGGACGACCAGTTCAGCTTCCTTCCGCCCCGTTCCTTCACCGTCGATGCGCGGGTGAAGTTCTGAACCAGGTCGGTGGCGGTTGCCGTTCGTGCAGCCGCCACCAGCCATCGCCATTGCTGGTTCAGGCCGCTATGCGCAGATCCGTGCATGATCTCGCGAAACTCCCCGGAATGCGCCGTGCCTTGCTCCTGCCAAGTCTGGCAGTGCTCTGCTGGATGGCGCTCGCCGGCCGCGCCTGGGGTGGGCCGCCCTTCCTTACAGATGATCCCGCGCCCACCGAACCGGGGCACTGGGAGATCTACGGACCGGTGATCGAGATCGACGGCCGCGGTAGAGAGTATGCCGGCTCCGCCGGTGTGGAACTCAATTCCGGCCTAGCGCCCGACTTGCAGCTTACGCTGGGCCTGCCGCTCGCCTTCACCCATGACCCGGCCGGCAGCCATATGGGCATCGGCGACGTCGAGGCATCGCTCAAGTATCGGATCATCAATGACGAAGCTTCGCGTTTCCAGGTCGCCGTCTTCCCAGGCCTGACCCTCCCCACTGCCCGCCTCGGCCTCGGCGCCGGACGCGTGACTGCGCTCGTGCCGGTCTGGGCGCAGAAGGACATGGGGGCGTGGTCGGTCTTTGGCGGCGCTGGCTATGCGATCAATCCGGGCGCCGGCAATCGCGACTACTGGACTGGTGGTCTTGCCCTGTCGCACCAGGTCACCGGCGGTCTACTGCTGGGCGTAGAGGTAGACCGGCGAGGGCCGGACACCGACACTGGGCGCGGTTCCACTAGTCTGGGCGTGGGCGCCATCGCCAAGCTCGGCGGCCCCTTGCGGCTGCTGGCCTCGGCGGGTCCGACATTCGATGACGGTGAGGCGGCCGCCGGCTACCACGCCTACCTGGCGCTGGGCTGGGACTATTGAGAGACCTCTCGTGCGGTGCTTCGACGTCGTCAGCGACCTCCGGCGCCATTGTCCCGCGACCGCGTGTCCTGCTCCTCTACGGCAGCCTGCGCGAGCGCTCGTATGGCCAGCGCGATCATGGTTGACCCGTTCATGCTTCAGCTAACGCTCGAAGCATCGCTGCTTCGAGAAAGTCTTGCGTAAACGGCTTCGACAACTTGATAACGCTGGGCTTGAATCCTGGCGGCAGCTCGCCGTAACCCGTCGCGAGTATGATCGGGAGTTCGGGTCGCTCCAGTGTAACCTGTTGTACGAGTTGGGCGCCAGTCATCCCCGGCATGGCCTGGTCGGTGATCAACAGATCGATGTCCGGATGCGCCCTGAGCAGTTCCAGCGCGTCTGAACCCGAATAGGCTTCAATGACTTTGTGGCCGAGATCCTCAAGAAGGTCGACCGTGTTCATCAACACCAGCGCGTCATCGTCCACGGCGAGCACCTTGAGCATACCCTGCGCGGGGCGTTCATCACTGCTGACCGGTTCGGCGACTGCTTCGGCGGTGTCCTGAGCGGCAGCAGGCAGCCAAAGAGTGGCCGTCGTGCCCCGCCCCACCTGGCTCTGTAGCTCGAATGCACCGCCCAACTGCTTGGCCAGGCCATGGATCATGGGCAGGCCAAGGCCAGTCCCTTTGCCCGGACCTTTCGTGGTGAAAAACGGTTCGGTAGCGCGCTCGAGCGTGGCGGCATCCATCCCGTGGCCCGTGTCGGAAACGCGCAGGCCCACATAGAGGCCCGCTGCGAGGCCCGTTTCATCGAGCGAGCCGGTTACCTCGCGCCGCGGCGTCCCGATTTGCACGGCGCCGCCGTGAACCATCGCATCGCGGGCATTCACGGCCAGGTTTATCAGTGCCATCTCGATCTGGTTGGGATCGGCAAGAACGGGGGGCAGCGAAGCGTCGAGGTCGAGAGACACCGGCCAGCCCGGGCCGAGGGTCCGCTCCAGCAGTCCGGTCATTCCGACCACCAGGGATCGCAGGTCCACATTCTCGGTCGTGAGGTCTTGCCGGCGGGCAAACGCCAGCATGCGCTGGGTCAGGGTAGCCCCGCGCTCGGCGCCTTGCACGGCATTGTCGATCAGCCGGTGCAGCGCCGGATCGTCGGGCACCCGCTTGCGCAGGAGCGTGAGACTGCTCAGAACGGCCATCAACAGGTTGTTGAAGTCGTGGGCAACGCCGCCAGTCAGCTGCCCGATTGCCTCGAGCTTCTGGCTTTGCCGAAGGCTCTCCTGCGTGTGCTTCAATTCTTGGGCCCTCGCCTTGGCGGCGCTGAGATCACGGCCGATCGCGATGAATTTCAGGCCGTCGGGTTCAGGGGCAACGGTCCATTCGATCGGTTTCCACCCGCCATCGCGTGTCTGGATGCGGTTCTCGAAGCTGGTCGGCTGGCCGTCCTCCGCCATGCGCCCGATCGCGGCAAGGGTCGCGCCCATGTCATCCGGATGCATGAACGTGGCGTAGCCGCGTGAGAGCAGTTCCTGCTCGCTCCACCCGAGCACCTTCTCCCAGGCAGGACTGACCGCAGCCATCATGCCGGTGTAATCGGCGCGCGCGAGCATGTCCTGCGACAGCGTCCAGAGCCGATCGCGTTCGGCCGAGCGGGCAAGGACCTGGGCTTCGAGGGTCTCGTTGAGCTCCTTCAGCTGCGCTTCGGCCTGCTTGCGCACCGTCACGTCCTTGAACAGCACGGCGACCTGCCGGCGCTCCGCCGGCTCAAGGCGAAAGGCCCCCACTTCCAGTGCGCGGGATGTCTCCGCCAGGTCGCGTTCAAAGCGCACGGAGTTGCCGGTCAGGGCCACCTCGCGGTAGATGCTCGCCCAGGCGTCAGCCTCGTCCGGTGCGACGATCTCGCGCAGCCGCTTTCCCACTATGTCGGAAATCCCGGCGTTGACCTCATAGGCCGGATTGGCCTCGATGTGGAGGTAGTCCGACAACGGGCCCTGTTCGCCATCGAGGAATTCGATGATGGCAAATCCCTCGTCGATCGCGTTGAACAGCGAGGAATAGCGGGCCTGACTGGTGCGGAGTTCCTCCAGCCGGGCGCGCGCGTCGTATTGCCGCTGGCGGCCGCGCAGCGAAGCGCTGACGATGCTGACGAGCGTCGTGGGATGAAACGGCCGCTCGACGAAGGTGACGTTGCCCAGGACATCCAGATAGCGCTTCGCCGCCGGATTGCGCTCAACCCCGCCACCTTGCCGGGTTAGCAGCACGAACGGGAAATCGGACCACTCCGGCTGTTCGGCAATCCAGCGGGACAGCGCGCCGAGATCGGCCGTGCGGATAGACTCCTCGGCCACGATGGCGAGGCCCGTGCCGGCCTTGAGCGCCTGGACAAGCTCCGGCAAACCGGCGCACGGCACAGCGCGCAGGCCGGCTTCGGTCAGGATGGCGCAGGCGATATCGGCATCGCGGCCCTGCGGCGCGACAACCTGCACCAGCAGTGACAGGTCTGAAGTCACTGCGCATCTTTCAGCAGGCTGGGAGCGTCTCCCATGTAGGTCGGCACGCCCCGCAGCACGCCCTGGAACCCGACGAGCGGCTCGCCAATGCGAATCCCGTCACTGCCGATGCGGTACTCGCGGATCGTGTCCTCGTGACCCCCGGTACGCTTCTTGATCACCGAGATGGCGCGCCGCACCCGGCCGAATGCCTCGAAATAGCGCAGGAGCACCACGGTGTCGGCCAGATAGGTAACGTCGACCGGGGAACGCATGTCGCCGACCAGCCCGTGCTGCGCGACCGTCAGGAAGGTCGTGGCGCCGTGGCGGTTCAGGAATTGCAGCAGCTCGTGCATGTGGAGGATCAGCGCATTTTCCTCCGGCATCGCCGCCTGGTAGCCGTTGAGGCTGTCGATGATGATCGTGCGCGCGCCGCCATGCTCGACGCAGCGGCGCACGTGATCGGAAAACTCGCCCGGGGAAAGTTCGGCGGCATCAACCTGTTCGACGATCAGGGAACCGGCCTCAATGCAGGCCGCCAGGTCCATCCCGAGCTCGCGCGCGCGGTCGATCAGCAGGCCCAGCTCCTCGTCGAACACGAACATGGCGGCACGCTCGCCACGATTGATCGCCGCCATGGCAAAGGTGAGCGCCAGCAACGACTTGCCGGTCCCGGCGGGGCCGAGGATCAGGGTGCTGGATCCCCGCGGCACGCCGCCGCCAAGCAGGGCCGTGAGCTCATCGCTGGTGGTCCCCAGCAACGACCGGGCAAAGCCGCCGCGATGTTCGGCTGAGACCAGGCGGGGGAAGACCCTGATGCCGCCGGTGCCGATGACGAAATCGTGGAAGCCTCCGCGGAACCTGCGGCCGCGGTATTTCAGGACTTTCAGTCGCCGGCGCTCTGCCCCGTATTCGGGGGACAGCTCCTCCAGGCGGAGGACTCCGTGCGCGATGCTGTGCACCGTCTTGTCCAGCAGGTCGGCGGTGAGGTCATCCAGCATCAGGATTGTCGTATTGTGCTTCGAAAAGAAGTGCTTGAGGGCCAGGATCTGCCGCCGGTAGCGCAGCGAGCTTTGCGCGAGCAGCCGGATTTCGGACAGGCTGTCGAGCACGACGCGGTCGGGCTTCTCCTGTTCGAACACGCTGAAGATGCGGTTGGTCGCCTCGCCAAGTTCAAGGTCCGAGGAATAGAGCAGGCTTTGTTGTTGCTGCTGGTCGAGCAGGCTCTCGGGGGGAACCAGCTCGAAAATCGTGATGCCGCCCAGATCCCAGCCGTGGGACAAGGCGCTCTCGCGCAGTTCCTCCTCCGTTTCGGAGAGGGTGATGTACAGGCACTTCTCGCCGTCGCGCGCGCCTTCCAGCAGGAACTGGGTGGCGATGGTCGTCTTGCCGGTTCCGGGGCTGCCTTCGAGCAGAAACAGCCGGCCCTTTGCCAGGCCTCCTCCGAGAATATCATCCAGCCCGGTAATTCCCAGGCGGCAGGCATCAGGTATTGCAGTCTCAGCAGACTGTTCGGATCTCATACGGCGCAACTCCAGTTAGCGGAGCCAACGCTCGATCATGCTCAATGTGCCCGGCAAGAGCGGAATATGCGAATTAGCCGGAGTGGCAGGGGAGCTCTCCCCGGGTCAGTCGCCGGCACATGGTCACCCGAGAACGACTACCCAACGGGCATTCCTTGGACGAGTTCGAATTTGCTATCAAATTTCGGGCTACAGTGATACCACGGGCCCGCTTACGTCCCATGCGACGGATAATCGGCAGTCATTTGCCATAACTTATCCTATCCTAGAACTGCTTAAGCCGGGAAGCGCCGACCTCGGCGCGTGCCCGTCACACATGGATAAGGACTATCCACATGACGACCGGAACCGTGAAATTTTTCAATGCCGACAAGGGCTATGGCTTCATTGCGCCGAACGGCGGCGGCAGCGATGCCTTCGTGCACATCTCAGCCGTCGAACGTGCCGGCATGCGTACTCTCGAAAAGGATCAGTGCGTTTCGTACGAGCTGGAAACCGACCAGCGCGGCAAGACCTCGGCAGTGAATCTTCAGCCTGCCTGATTCACGCTCGGCAGTGTGGCCGACATGGTCACACTGCCTTGCTTCTTGCCGATCTGAAACTTCCGGAGACCACGATGACTGATCCGAAAAATCGACCTTTCCTGATCAACAAGGATGAGGACGGAAACGTTCGGCTCACTGTGCGCACCACGCGGTATAACTCTCAAGGATACCCCCTGGTCACCGCGCAGATCCAGGCGGAACTGTTCAAGACCGCCGCAGCCGCTCGCGCCTTCGCGCGGGAACATTTCAGCGCTCGTCCGGGCGAATACGCAGCGAAATAGCTGCATATTCGCGGGACGAATTCGGGCTCGCATGACGGCCAACCAGCCGGAATAGCATCATCCCGCCCCTACAAGAATGATGGCTGGTGCCCGCTGGGGTGCACGGCCCGCAACCGGTAGGTGCCCCATCTCCGAACCAGATTCTCTTTCCGATTACGATTGGATCGGCACGGCTCACGTGCCGGGCGGCGTCGAGATGCGGCTGCTGCAGCGCGGCGATGACTTCTTGATCTTGCTCGAACACGACGACCTGATGAGCACGCATGTGAGCGCTTCCGAGGAGGCACTCGCCACCATGACACAGGATCGTCTGGGCGTGGCGGCGGGGCAGGACTGGTTGATCGGCGGGTACGGACTCGGGTTCACGCTTCGCGCCGCCCTTGCCGTTGTCGGGCGAGACGCCACCATTACGGTAGCCGAAATCGTGCCCGAGATCATCGCCTGGGCACGCGGCCCGATGGAGAAGCTTACTGGCGGCTGCCTTGATGATCCCCGCGTCGCCGTGGTCGATGCCGACGTTGCCGTGCTGATCGATGCCGCGTCAGAAGCCTATGACGCGATCCTGCTCGATGTTGACAACGGACCCGATGGCTTGACCCGGCGGGGTAATGACGACCTCTACCATCGTGACGGGCTCGGGGCAGCAAAAGTAGCACTGCGGTCTGGCGGCATATTGGCAATCTGGTCAGCGCACCCGGACGACGAATTCGCTCATCGGCTGCGCGCGGCCGGATTCCGTGTTGATGAGGTAAATGTGAGCGAGGGACGCGATGGCCAGGGAAGCCGGCACGTCATCTGGTTCGCCGAGAAGGTCTGAGCGATGAGCGGCGGCTCGTCGGGATGAAGGGCAGGATAGTCGGCCGGTCACGCAACTGAGATGCGCGGCGTTTCCCCGGCGGGAACCAAGGCGCCGACCGTTAGTTATTGCTGATCACTGAACCGGGCCGCGAGCTGTCAGTGGCTGAGAGACATGTGCGCTCCCGCTCAATCCTGAGGGGATTGCCGTGTTTTCTGGGGAATGCATCCTCATCGTCGAGGATGAAGCCATCATCGCCTTCGACCTTGCAGACACAATCACAGAATTGGGCGGCTACCCCGTTGGTCCGTATGCCTCGGTCAAGGACGCGCTGGCGGAATTGGACTGTCATCACATTCACGGCGCGATCCTGGATGCAACACTGTTGGACAGGGACATCACGCCCGTGGCTGAACGCCTTGTTGCAGATGGAATTGCGATGGTCATTCACTCCGGTACGGGGCTCCCGGACGAACTTGCTGCCTTGCACCCGGATCTTCCGCTCGTTCTGAAGCCCGCAAGTCCGGACAAGGTTGCGGCGCGGCTGGCGAGTGAGATGCGGAAAATTTCAACCTTGCGGGCGGAGCCCTCGGTGACTTGACGCGTACGCCCGCGCAACAAGCTGGTGCAAGTTGCGCGCAGGCCGTATCATCGATCCTTGCGCAGGTTTTGGCTACCGTAGCCGTGTCGTATCGATCTGCTGGAATGATGCACGGCGGACGCGGCCTTCGATGATTTCGTGCTTGAATAGCTGCCTTGCTTCGTCAGCACCTTCGATGGTCAGGCACACCAGGTGGGTCCCGCCCGACAGCAGAGTTTCGATCGCGCTGATCGGGATTGCCTTTCGGTGGCAACGATCGATGACCTCCTGCTCGCCCAGCTTGAGGTTCATGGCTCGCGTTATCCGGGGGTTCATCGTATCCATCCAAGGTCTCGAGGGCTCGCGCGTCGTGGGTGGGGACTTTCCGTTCACGGCAGCCACCTTGACGGTGCCGCGTCCAGAGCCGCGCGTCGCAACACTCGTGTCACCTCCACCAAACCAAGCGGCGAACTGTCCGCGCGCATTCGCGGAATGCCCGCGAGGCTCGGGTTCATGGCATCAAGGAAGTGGTTGGCTGCACGACGCCCCCCAAGCAGAAGGAAGGCCAGGTTGAACGCGTCGGACCGCCTTTTCAAAGAAGGCCCGTCCCCGGCGCAGCTCCCCGCTCGCAAGTATCCAGACGAGCGGATTCTCGGGCGCGTAATTCTCACAAGCCCAGCCCCGCGGGCAGGCCCGCCCGATACCACCTGGGGTAAGGCAAGGCGCCAATCTGGTGCCGCAGGCGGTCGATGCGCCGCTGATAGTGCGATGCGAGCCGGGATGCGTTCCCCTGGGAAGCCACATCGCCCGACGCGCTTTCCATGAGTGAAAGTTGATGGTGATAAAGGAGATGATTGAGATCCATCATCGTGCTCCGGGCTAAGGCGGGAGCGCAACGGTCTCTCAGCCACCCACGTGCAAGACGATAGCAGGTGATGGTCGCTATATAGGGTGCAGGGCGCTGGATTACAAGCTCAGCTCCATGTCAGCCCTCCCAAGCCGCAAGCGAGGTTGACCGCTCTGACCGGCGGCCAGGTCCTGCTGGCCCTCGGCATCTGGGCAGTGATCTTCGCCGATCTCGCGGTGACCTCCGCCATTCACCGCCGAGTGGAAGAACAGCCGGCCCGCCGGCTGACAGGTGTTGCCGACCGCGCCGCACAACATTTCAAATCAGGTATGTGCGGCAATGCCGTTCGGCGTGACAGGCGCGGCGCACCTGATTACGCCTTCCCGGATGGGCGCCCGGCACTGACGGGCCGCTGCCGCGTTGGACGGGTTTCCGTCTCGGCAGGCTCGCGCCCGGGAGAGCATGTTTCCTATGGCATTGAAAACGCCCTGGTACCACGGCTGGAACATCGTCGGCATCTGCGTGCTCCTGCAGATGACGGTGCTGGGCGTCATGGCCAATTGCTTCAGCTTCTTCCTCGAGGGCTGGTCGCGCGATTTCCACCAGCCGATCAGCCTGTTCGTGCTGGCGATCGCCATCTTCTCGATTCCCTGCGCCGTTCTTGCGCCGATCGCCGGAATGGCGGTGGAGCGCTGGCCGCTGCGGCGGGTCATGCTGCTCGGCTACGTCGGCGTAGCCACCTGCTATGTCCTGATCGGATTCGCGCCGAACGGCTGGACGATTTTCCTGGTCTATGCCCTGTTGCTGCCGCCTACGGTAACCGCGAGCACCGGCATTCCCTCGCAGACGCTGGTGTCGCGCTGGTTCGTGAAACGGCGTGCCTTTGCCTTCAGCCTGAGCGCTCTGGGGCTGGTGCTGGCGGGCATTCTCTATCCGCCGATCGTGGTGCGATTGATCTATTCGGTGGGCTGGCGCGGCACCTGGTGGATATTCGGGGGCTTCAACCTGGTCGTGATCGGCGCGCTGGCGTGGCTGGTCCTGCGCGATCGGCCGGCGCCGGGCGAGGGCGCGGGCTACCTCGAGGGCGAGGATCATCATGTGCTGGAGGACCGGGGCAGCACGATCACCCTCGGCCAGATCGCCCGCCGGCGCAATTTCTGGCTGGTCGTCCTGTGCTTCGTTCCCGCCATGGCCGCCAACAGCGTGCTCGGAAACAATTTCGCGCCCTTCGGCAAGGAGCGCGGGATCGACGTGGCGACGATCGCCGGGCTGATGGCCGCCTACAATGTGGCGGCAACGGCGGGCAAGCTGGGGTCGGGGTGGCTGGCCGACCGTCTCGGCAATCGCCTGCCGCTCCTGCTGCTGACCGGCTCGGCCACGGCGGGCGCGCTCCTGCTGACCTTTGCCCATGGGCCGGCGGCCATCACCGTCGGTGCGATCCTGCTCGGGGCGAGCCAGGGCATGTGGGTGATGCTCGCGTCCTGCATTGCGTCGGAATTCGGCAGCCGCGACTTTCCGCGCGCCTATGGCTTCGCCAGCGCCGCAACCTTGTTCACTACGATCACCGCGCCCGCCGTCGCCTATTCGGCCGAGGTTACCGGCAGCTATACCCCCGGGTTCCTGGCCACCACCGCGACCTGTGTCGTGGGCGTAGTCGCCGCGTTCCTCTACCGGGATGCCCGCAAGGCCGCGCTCGGCCCCGCGGACGAGGCCGAGCTGACCCTGATCAATCGCGCCTGACGCGCAGCGGCTCAGGCCGCATCCACCAGTACCAGTTCCGCGTCCTCGAGCGCCGTGACGGTGATCGCCTCGGCGCCGGTGATGGCTACGCCGTCGCGCGCATTGGCCTCGACCGCGCCGACCCGCACCCGGCCCGAGGCCGGCACGAGATAGGCATTGCGCTCCGGCGTGGTGGCATAGGTCACGCTGTCGCCGGCGCGGACCATGGCCCCGAGCACGCGGGCGCGGGCATTGATCCGCAGGGCATCGCCGTCATCGGCCATGCCCGAGGCGAGCGTCACGAACTCCCCGGCCCGGTCGTCCTTCGGAAAGGGCCGGGTGCCCCAGCTCGGCGCGCGGCCGGTCGCATCCGGCAGGATCCAGATCTGGAACAGCCGGCAGGTCTCGTCCTCGAGGTTGAACTCGGCATGCTGGATGCCGGTCCCCGCGCTCATCACCTGCACGTCGCCCGCGCCGGTGCGCCCTTCGTTGCCCAGGCTGTCGCGATGCGAAATCGCGCCCTGGCGCACATAGGTAACGATCTCCATGTCGCGATGCGGATGCGGCGGGAAGCCGCTTTTGGGCGCGATCACGTCGTCGTTCCACACGCGAAGGGCCCCCCAGTGGGTGCGGGCCGGATCGTAGTAGTCGGCGAAGGAGAAGTGATGGTGGGCGTCGAGCCAGCCGTGGTTGGCGGCCCCCAGCGTGGCAAAGGGGCGCAGCTCGATGGTCGGTTCACTCATGTCGGGGTGTCCTCGGCAGGTGGTTGGGCCTGCGGGGCGGGAGATAGGTACTTGCCGCGCGTGGACAATCCCCCCGTGGGACACCCGCTCGCGGCCCGGATTTGCCGATCCGTGGCAAACAGCCTAGGATGCCGCCCAGGATATCACCGGGGGGTGAGCATCGTGACTGAACCAAGCGAGCTGCCGCCGGCTGAAGCCGCCCCGCCGCGCGGCGGCGATCGGGTCCGCCGCCACCGCCTGTCCACCCGGCTGTGGCACTGGACCAATCTCGTCGTCATCACCGTCATGCTGATGAGCGGGCTGATGATCTTCAACGCCCACCCCCGGCTTTACTGGGGCAAGTTCGGCGCCAACCCCGATCACGCCTGGCTGGAAGTGGCCGACCATGGCGGGCGGGGCACCCTGCGGATCGGCAGCCACGCCTTCGATACCACCGGACTGATCGGCGCGGCGACGGATGCTCATGGACAGGTCCAGGCCCAGGCCTTCCCGGGGTGGATGACCATTCCGTCGACCTACAGCCTCGCCGATGCCCGCCTGTGGCACCTTGCCTTTGCCTGGCTGCTCGCCCTCGCGCTCGCGGCCTATCTGCTGTGGTCGCTGGCGAATGGGCATATCCGACGCGATCTCCACATCACCCGGACCGAATGGTCGCCGCGCCACATCCTCGCCGATGTGGCAGACCATGCCCGCCTGCGCTGCCCCACCGGCGCGGCGGCGCTGCGCTACAATGTCCTCCAGAAGCTGGCCTACTGCGGCGTTCTGTTCGGCCTGATCCCGCTGGCGATCGGCACCGGGCTGACGATGTCGCCGGGATTCAACGCCGTGGCGCCGTGGCTGCTGGATCTGTTCGGCGGGCGCCAGTCGGCCCGCTCGCTCCACTTCCTCGCCGCGCTCGGCCTGGTGCTGTTCGTCGTGGTCCACCTGGCCATGGTCGTGCTCGCCGGCCCCTTCAACGAGGTTCGCTCGATGGTCACCGGCTGGTATCGCCTGCCCGCCGAACGCAAAGGCAGCCCCCGCCATGAGCATCCCGGCCATGACTGAGCCGCTCTCCCGCCGCCGCCTCCTCGCCCTCGGTGCCGCCGGGGCAGGGGGGCTGGCCCTTGCCGGCTGTGACAAGCTCAATGGCACCCCCGCCTTCCGCTCCCTGCTCGAAAGCGCCGAACACGCGCACCGGGGAAGCCAGCGCCTGCTCGGCGGCGGCATGCTCGCGCCCGAGTTCACAGTTGCCGATCTTTCGCCCGATTTCCGCGCCAACGGCAGCCGCACCGCCGCCGCCAATGCCGAATGGGCGCGCCATGCCGCCACCGGTTTTGCCCAGTGGCAGCTGCGGGTCGATGGCCTTGTCCTGCGCCCGCTCGATCTCTCGCTCGAACGCCTCAGGAGCCTGCCCCAGCGCACCCAGATCACCCGGCACGATTGCGTGGAAGGGTGGAGCGCCATCGGCCAGTGGACGGGGCCCCAACTGGGCGGCATCCTCAAGGCCGCCGGCCTGCTGCCCGCCGCCCGCTACATCGTGTTCCACTGCGCCGACAGTTTCGGCGGCGCCGCGCCCTATTACGAATCGATCGACCTGCTCGATGCCTTCCATCCGCAGACGATCCTCGCCCACGCCATGAACGGCGCGCCGCTCGGCGTCGCCCATGGCGCCCCGCTGCGCCTGCGGGTCGAGCGCCAGCTCGGCTACAAGCAGGCCAAGTTCGTGACGCGGATCGAGGCGCGCTCGACGCTCGCCGGGCTCCACGGCGGCAAGGGCGGGTTCTGGGAGGACCGGGCCGACTATGCGTGGTACGCCGGAATCTAGCGCTAGGCGCTGGGCACGAACTCCGGCGCGATCTGGTCTGGGGTCACAGCGCTGAGCTCGTGGCGCCAGATGATGGTCACCAGCCGGTGCCCGATCAGCCACTCTCCGCCCACCCGCACGTAGCGGTCGGTATAGAAGCCGGCATGGTCGAGCCCGAGTTCGGAGACGACTATCCAGTAGACCAGGCCCGAGGCGCGGTCCGGCCCGTCCAGCGTGATCCGGGTCGTGGTCACGTTGTGGCGGCGAAACAGCGGCCCTCCAACCGGCACGGACCCTGCACCCGGCGTGCGCGAGGCCTTCCACGCGAGGATCGCCTCCCGGCCGGCGAAGCTGTAGCCGATCCCTTCGATGACGCCATCCTCGGCGAAGGTCCCCGCATAGCCGTGGACGTCGTTGGCGTCGCCGGTCTGGTTGTAGCGGGCGATCAGGTCGCGGATCTCGAACTGGGCGGCGATTTCCTCGGTGGTCATGGCATCTCCCGCAATTGGCCGTTCGCCGGCTTTAACCCGTTGCGAACCGATCGTGGCCTAATCGGCGCAGCGGCGCTAGTCTTTGCGCCGATCGATCACACAGGCAGGATTGCGGCCGGCTCATGCAGGTTCTCGTCACCGGCGCGGCCGGGTTCATCGGCTTCCATCTCTCCCGGGCGCTGCTCGCCCGGGGCGACAGCGTGATCGGGGTGGACGATTGCAACGACTACTACGACCCGGCCCTCAAGGAGGCCCGCCTCGCCGTACTGCGCAAGGAGGGCGCCGGGCGCTTCCACTTCATCGAGCATGACATCGCCGACACGGCCGGACTAACCGCTGCCCTCGCGCCGCATCGGTTCGAGCGGATCGTCCACCTCGCGGCGCAGGCGGGGGTGCGTTATTCGCTCCAGAACCCCCACGCCTATGTCCAGTCGAACCTCGTCGGCCACGTGAACCTGCTGGAGATCGCCCGCCAGCGCGAGGTGGCGCACATGGTCTATGCCTCGTCTTCCTCGGTCTATGGCGGCAATGCCAAGGTGCCCTTCGCCGTGGAGGACCGGGTCGATCACCCCGTCTCCCTCTACGCAGCGACCAAGCGCGCCGACGAGCTGATGAGCGAAACCTACGCCCACCTCTATCGCCTGCCGCTCACGGGCTTGCGCTTCTTCACCGTCTACGGCCCCTGGGGCCGCCCCGACATGATGCTCTGGATCTTCACGAGGCTGCTCTTCGCGGGCGAGGCGCTGCCGGTGTTCAACCATGGCGACATGTACCGCGATTTCACCTTCATCGACGATATCGTCGCCGGCGTCCTCGCCAGCCTGGACAACCCGCCGCCCGATGACGGCGCGGAAAAGGCCGGCGGCAGCAAGGCCCCGCACCGACTCTACAACATCGGCAATCACCGCAGCGAACACCTGATGAAGGTCATCGACCTGCTCGGCGAGGCGACCGGCATCGCGCCCGTGCTCGATCTCCAGCCGATGCAGCCCGGCGACGTGCCCCGCACCTATGCCGACATTGAAGCGATCTCGGCCGATCTCGGCTACCAGCCCACCACCTCCATCGAAGAGGGCGTCCCGCAGTTCGTGAACTGGTATAAGGACTACCACCGGCTCTAGCCGCCCCCACCGCCTTCCCCCAACCCGTTCGTGTCGGGCGATGTCGAGACACGGGAGCGCCAAATGCGGGCGATTTCGCGGATAACTCCGCCCCCCGCCTTGCCCCCGGCGCCCCAAACGGGAATCACGGCGCCCATGACGATTCTCTCCGACCGCTGGATCCGCAACGAAGCCCTCCACAACGGCATGATCGAGCCGTTCGTCGAACGCCAGCAGCGCGCCAGCAAAACCGGCGGGGCCTGCATCTCCTACGGCCTCTCCTCCTACGGCTACGATGCCCGCGTGGCCGACGAGTTCAAGATCTTCACCAATGTCGATAGCGCGGTGGTCGATCCGAAGAACTTCGCCGCCAATTCCTTCGTCGATCGCAAGACCGATGTCTGCGTGATCCCGCCCAACTCATTCGCGCTGGCCCGCACGGTCGAATACTTCCGCGTGCCGCGCGACGTGCTGGTGATCTGCCTCGGCAAGAGCACCTATGCCCGCTGCGGGATCATCGTGAACGTCACCCCGCTCGAACCCGAGTGGGAGGGCCACGTCACCCTTGAATTCTCCAACACCACGCCGCTCCCGGCCAAGATCTACGCCAACGAGGGCGCCTGCCAGTTCCTGTTCTTGCAGGGCAACGAACCCTGCCAGATCAGCTATGCCGACCGCGCCGGCAAGTACATGGGCCAGCGCGGGGTGACCCTGCCGAAGCTGTAAGCGGCGGCTTCACCCCAAGCGCCTCCCCAACCCGGAACCAAACTCCGCCCCAGCCGCTCCCCCCAACACACCAATGGGGAGAGCGCCCATGTCCACCATCGCCGCCGTGATCGGCCGTATCCTGATCGCCCTCTTGTTCGTCGTCTCCGGGATCATGAAGCTGATGGACCCGGGTCCCGCCGCCACCATGCTGAGCGCGGCCAATCTGAGCCCGGCCCTGGTGTTCCCCACCGCCCTGTTAGAGATCATCCTCGGTCTCGCCCTCGCGCTGGGCATGGCGACGCGGCTGGCCTCGCTGCTGCTCGCTGCCTTCACCGTGCTGACGATCCTGTTCTTCCATAACCAGTTCGCCGATCCGGCCCAGCTGCCCACGATCCTGCTCCATGTCGCCCTCGTCGGCGGCCTGCTCGGGGTCTTCGCGCACAGCCAGATCTGGTGGTCGTTTGATGCCCTGCGCCGCCGCCGCCGCGAGGACGAGCTGGCCCGCGATGCCGACGAGCGCGCCCGCAAGGCGGAACTCAGGGCGGAACGCGCCGAGGGCCGCGCCGAAGCGCACGATCACACCGTGGTCACGCCCGAAGGCACCGCCGTCCGCCGCCGCCGCTGGTTCTGGCAGTAAGGTTTCCACGCGGGGGAGGGCCTGCTAACCCGGGCGGGTGAGCGGCTTCCTCTTCGCCCTGATTGCCTGCCTCCTCGCCAGCTTCGGCGCGCGCGATCAGGTGCTCTTCGCCCGGTTGACCACGGCCCAGGGCAAGCGCCCGCTGCTGCTGGCCTCGGCGCTCCTCGCCGCCTGCGCCACTGCCGCCTTCGCCGGCTGGGCCGGAGCGCGCCTGCTCACCGATCTCGCCCCGCCGCTGCGGGGCACGGCCGCATCCCTGTTGCTGGTCCTTGCCGGCGGGGAGATGCTCCTCCTCGGCCCCGGCAAGCCGCCGGCCGAGCCGACCCGCTCGCTGTTCGCCGCGCTGGTCGTCCTCGCCGCGCAGCAGGTGACCGACAGCGCCCGCCTGCTGGTCCTGGCCCTCGCCGTGGGCACCGCCGCGCCGATCCCCGCCGCCCTGGGCGGGGCACTCGCCAGCAGTGCCGCGCTCCTCACCGCCTGGCTCGTACCTACCCTACCGGAGCGCCTGCTCCGTCCTCGCCGGGTGGCGGGAGGTGCCCTGGCCCTCCTCGGCGGTGCGCTTCTGATCGCCTGATCCGATTTATATATCCAAAACTGATCAGGAACGCGATCAGGTCAACAGGCGTATAGCCCTGCGTATCGGCGATGCCCGCCGCGAAAGGGACCCCGCCATGGGTGACAATGCCAAGACCGCCCACGTCGCGAACCTCAACGGCCTCCTGGCCGATGCCTTCGCGCTCTACGTCAAGACCAAGAACTTCCACTGGCACGTGAAAGGACGCAACTTCCGCGACCTGCACCTGCTGTTCGACGAGCAGGCGGCCGAGATCTTTGCCCTCACCGATCTTATCGGCGAGCGCGTCCGCAAGAACGGCGCCGCCACCCACACCTCGCTGACCTCGCTCGCCGCCGACACACGGATCAAACCCCAGGACGCAACCGACCTCGATGCCGAGGCCATGCTGCGCGAACTCATCGCCGATAACGAAACCTTCCTCGCCCAGCTGCGGGCCACCAAGGACACGGCTGGCGAAGTCGGCGACAACGCCACCGACGGCATCGTCGATGACTGGACCGACCAGTGCGAACAGCGCATCTGGTTTCTCCGGCAGACGGTGGCGTGAGGATACCGTCCTTCGAGACGGCGTTCAGCCTGCGGCTTCACGCCTCCTCAGGACGAACGGGGGTTTATTGTCCCGTTCGTGGTGAGGAGGGGTCGAAGCCTGAATGGCTGAAGCCCCGTCTCGAATTCCGTTCGTGGTGAGGTGGGGTTGAAGCCGAACGGCTGAAGCCCCGTCTCGAACCACGCATAGCAATGCGCCCCGGTTCCGCATCGCAGGCTTTCGGTGCTAGGGTGCAGGCATGCCTATCACCCTGATTGACAACGCTTCCGATGCCGCCATCGCCGATTGGCTGGAAGAACGCCTGCTCGTCGCCGTCGGCCGCTCGCCCACCGGCATTGCCATGACGGTCCCCGGCGGCTCCACCCCGTTCCCGATCCTCGCCGCCCTTGCCGCCCGCCCCCTGCCGTGGGAGCGGGTCGCCGTCTGGCCGGGGGATGACCGGATCGTGCCCGAAGACCATCTCGCCAGCAATGTCGGGCGGATCCGTGCCCTGCTCGAACCCGCGGGCGCCCGCATTTCGCCGCTGGCCGAGGGCGCGGTGCCCCCGCGCTTCGCCCTCGCCTGGCTCGGCATGGGAGGCGATGGCCACGTCGCCTCGCTGTTCCCCAATACCGATCCCCGGGCCGACGATCCGCGCCGCATCGTGCGCGTCACCCCCGATCCGCTTCCCCCCGAAGCGCCGTTCGAGCGCCTGAGCCTGACGATCCCCGCGCTGCTCGCCAGCGATGCCCTGCTGTTCGTGATCCGCGGCGCCGAAAAGCGCGCCCTGTTCGAGGCGGCGGCATCGGGAGCGGGCCTGCCCGCGCATGACTTGCCGGTCGGCCGCTTGCTGGCCGCCGCCAGCCACGCCGCGCCCCCCGTCCCGGTCACCTGCTTCTGCTGAGCGGCCGGTGCTGCTGGATCGCCTTCCCGCGCCGCTCCATGTCGGAGCCCTGCGCCTCGCCGATGCGCTGCGGCGGCGCTGGTGGTGGCTCGCCTGGCGTCTGGGGGGGCGCCCGGTGCGCGGCTGCCGGGTCGTGGTGCTCGATGGCGATCACCGCCTCCTGATGATCCGCCATTCCTACGGCCAGCCGCACTGGACCCTGCCCGGCGGCGGCATGGATCGGGGCGAGGGCGCGCTTGCCGCCGCGTCTCGCGAAGTCGCCGAGGAGTGCGCCTGCCGTCTCGCCGATCCGGTCCTGCTCGGCCTCGCCGCCGATACCATATCCGGCGCGCGCCACGAGGTTCACCTCGTCGCCGGGTGGACCCTTGACGCGCCCCTGCCCGATGGGCGGGAGATTGTCGAAGCCGGGTTCTTCGCCATCGATGCCCTGCCGGCCCGGGTGTCCGAACGGCTGGCAGCCGACCTGCCCGGCTACGTTACCAGAGCGAAAGCTGCCCTGCCGCCGCCGCCGCGCCAGGGCTAGGCGGCTCCGGCTCCTCGCCCACCAGCGACGACAGCGTCAGCCCCATCAGCCGCACCGGCTGGGGCAAGGGCAGCAGCTCGGCCAGGAGTTCGTGCCCGATCGCGGCAAACTCCGCCTTGCCTGCGACCACCCGGCTGAGCGAGCGCGCGCGGGTCAGTGTGGTGAAATCGCTTTGCCGCAGCTTGAGCGTCACCGTCCGCCCCTCGGCCCGCGCCCTGGCGATCCGCTCCCACACGATCTCCACGATCCCGTCGAGCGTCTCGCGCAGGGCTGGGCCGGAGGAGATATCGTGATGGAAGGTCCGCTCCCCGCCGATCGACTTGCGCGGCCGGTCGGCCTTGACCTGCCGCAGGTCGATCCCTCGCGCCGCGCGGTAGAGATAGTCGGCCAGGCTCCCGAACTGGGCGCGCAGTTCGGCCAGCGGACGCACCCTGAGGTCCGCCCCCGTGTGAATGCCCAGCGCCGCCATCTTCTCGGCGCCCTTGGGTCCCACGCCATGGAACCGCTTGACCGGCAGCCCGGCCACGAATTCCGCACCCTCGCCCGGGCGGATCACGCACAGGCCGTCGGGCTTGTTCTGGTCGCTGGCCAGCTTGGCGATGAACTTGTTGTAGCTCACCCCGGCGCTCGCGGTCAGCCCGGTTTCCGCCCTGATCCGCGCCCGGATCAGCTCGGCGATGCGCGTGGCCGATCCGATCCCGCGGATGTCCTCGGTCACGTCGAGATAGGCCTCGTCAAGGCTGAGCGGCTCGACGTGCGGGGTATAGTCGAGGAAAATCGCGCGAATGGCCTGGCTGACCTCGCGGTAGACCTCGAACCGAGGGCGGCGAAAGATCAGGTCCGGGCAAAGCCGCAGCGCCTTGGCCGATGCCATGGCCGAACGCACTCCGAACACCCGGGCCTCGTAGCTGGCGGCGGCCACCACCCCGCGCCCCCCGGCAAAGCCGACCGCCACCGGCAGTCCGCGCAGTTCGGGCTCGTCGCGCTGCTCCACGCTGGCGAAGAAGGCGTCCATGTCGACATGGATGATCTTGCGCAGGCCGCTGGCCTCGCCGCTGTCATCCACGTTGTCGCCGGCCGCCATCGCCGCACCATATCCTATTGGCCGAACGCGAAAAGGGGGTGGTCACGCCGCGGTGCAGCGGCCAAAGAGTCGCCATGGCCTCCCCTGCCGCTTCCCCGATCAAGCTTCCGTTCCCGCTATCCCCCCGCGAACTGGTTGTGATGCTTGCCTTTTCGCAGGCACTGCAGGCGCTCGCCATCGATGCGATCCTGCCCGCGCTGGGCGAGGTCTCGCGCGAACTGGCGGTTACCGATCCCAACCAGCAACAGCTGGTGGTCGGCCTGTTCCTCATCGGCATCGCGCTGGGCTCGCTGATCCCGGGAACCCTGGCCGATCGCTTCGGGCGCAGGCCGGTGCTGCTGGGCAGCGTGATCTCCTGCTCGGTGATCGGCGGGCTGTGCGCGCTGTCGCGCGATTTCACCATGCTGCTCGTCCTGCGCTTCCTCGGCGGCCTGCTCTCCGGCGGCCTCAGCGCCGTGGGCAGCGCCATCCTGCGCGATCGGTTCGAGGGGGACCGGATGGCCAGTACCCAGTCGCTGATCTTCGTCATCTTCATGGTCGTGCCGATGGTCGCGCCCACCATCGGGCAGGGCATCCTGCTGTTCGCCGGGTGGCGCTGGATCTTCGGCTTCACCGCCGTTCTGGGCCTGGCCGTGGGCACCTGGATCGCCCTGCGCCTGCCCGAATCGTTGCCGGCCGATCGGCGCTTGCCGATTTCGGCGGGGCGGATCTTCGGCTCCACGCGCGAGGTCCTGCTCAGCCGGGAATCGATCGGCTATGTCCTGTCCGCGGCGCTCACCCAAGGCATCATGTGGGGCTATATCCAGTCCTGCAGCCAGCTGCTGGGCGAACATTTCGGCGCGGGCCGTTCCTTCCCCCTGCTGTTCGGCGGCATGGCCGTGTTCATGGCCGCGTCCAACTTCACCAATTCGCGCATCGTCACGCGCTTCGGCGCGCGCCGCACCGGGCATACCGCGCTGATCGTCTACCTGCTCAGCGCGGTGGCCCAGTTCTGGCTGGCCCACCGGGGCAACGAAACCCTGTGGCAGTTCGTGCCGCTGTGGACGATCAGCATGATCTGCGGCGGCTTTACCGGGGCCAATTTCTCGTCGATCGCCATGCAGCCGTTCTCGCGCATCGCCGGCGCGGCCTCGTCGCTGCAGCTGTTCATCCGCATGATAATCGCCTCGGTGATCGGCGCCATGATCGGCCAGTCCTATGACAACAGCGCGCGGCCGCTCTCCACCGCGATGGTGCTGGCTTCGATCGCCTCGCTCCTGCTGATCCTCTACAGTGAGCGCGGGCGCCTGTTCCGCCGGATCAACCCGCCGGGGACCCCGCCCCAGCCGGTGCCCTGAACGGCCCGGCCCCGGTCCGTTCGGCTAGCGCCCGGCGCGACCAGCGCGGCACCGGGTGCGGGGCAGGGCCGTGAAGGCAGGCGATCAGCCCGCCCAGCACGTGCCCCAGCTTGGCCGCCGTCCCGGTGCGCACCCGCGTATCCCAGGCCCGCGGCCCACGCGTCGCCACCCGGCGGGCAATCGCGCCATAGATTCCGGCGGCGGCCAGCACCGCCCAGCGGCAGCGAAACGGCAGCCGCGCCGCGCCCACCCGCGCCGAAGCCTCATAGTCCGCCGCCAATGCAGCCAACCGTCGGGCCAGCCCCGCCAGCGCCGCTTCGTGCCCGGGAAAGAGCCGGGTTCCCGGCGCGATCCCTGCCTCGGCCAGCCACTGCGCCGGCAGATAGCAGCGCCCCGCCCGGTCATCCTCGGCCAGGTCGCGGGCGATGTTGCCCAGCTGGAAGGCGATTCCAAGATCGCAGGCCCGGTCCAGCGTGTCCGCGTCATCGGCAGCCACGCCCATCACCGCGGCCATCATCACCCCCACGGCCCCCGCCACGTGATAGCAATAAAGCAGCAGATCGGCCTCGTCCGCCGGGCGCCACTCCGCCGCGTCGAGCGCGAAGCCGGCGATCACATCTTCGGCCATCCGGGCGGTCAGCCCGCATTCGCGCGCGACCACGGCAAGGCAGTCGAAACTGGCATGGCCGCTTGGCTCTCCCGCCAGCGCCAGCGCCGTCAGTGCCCGGATCCGCGCCAGCCGTAACTCCGCGCCCGCCTGGTCGCCCAGCTCCCCGCCCAGCTCCTGTGCGTCGGCAATGTCGTCGCATTCCCGGCACCAGGCATAGAGCAGCCACACCCGCTCGCGCGTTACCGGATCGAACAGGCGCGAGGCCACGGCAAAGCTCTTGGACCCCCGCGCCATGACGGCCTGCGCATGCGCCACCAGCGCCGCCCGGTCGAATTCATATACTCCCCTCGCGCTTGCGGGAGGGGACCCATCCATCACTCCCCTCCCGCTTGCGGGAGGGGTTGGGGGTGGGCAGGGCCCAACGCCGCGCTCGCCAACAACCACCGCTAACCCCGTCCACCTGAAGGAGGGGAACCGTGCCGCGCCGCGCTCACAAGTCCTTCGCCAGCATCCGGAAGATCGGCATGTGCGGCGAATAGGCCGCCATCCGCGTCAGCAGCAGGTCCAGTTCGGTCTCTGCAATCAGGATCGCCTCATGCGCCGGGCGGATGAAGCCGGCCGCGATCATCTGCCGGTTGAAGGCAAGCAGGTGATCGAAGAACCCGAAGGAATTGAGCAGGCCGACCGGCTTGTCATGATAGCCCAGCTGCGACCAGCTCACCGCCTCCCACAGCTCGTCCATGGTCCCGACCCCGCCCGGCAGGGTGAGGAACCCGTCCGACAGGTCGGTGAACGCCTGCTTGCGGGCATGCATGCCAGGGACGACATGAAGCTCGGTGCAATCGTGGTTGGCGATCTCGGCATGGTCGAGCGCCTCGGGGATCACCCCGATGACCTCGCCGCCCGCCTCGAGCGCCGCGCTCGCCACTGCCCCCATCAGCCCGCGCCGGCCGCCGCCATAGACCACGCCGATCCCCCGCTCGGCCAGCGCGCGGCCCACTTCGCCGGCAAGCGCCATGTAGCGCCCGTCCGCCGGCGTCGCAGACCCGCAGTAAACAGCCAGCCGTTTCACAAATCCTCCCCCGTGGGGGAAGGGGACCATGCGCAGCATGGTGGAGGGGCACCCTCGGCAACGCGCGGCCGCATCTGCCCCTCCACCACCCTGCGGATGGTCCCCCTACCCGGTCCGGGGCGGAATGCGCCGCCGCTCATGCCAGGTCCTCCACCATCAGCCCCGCCGTCGCCTTGGCACTACCGACCACGCCTGGAATCCCGGCTCCCGGATGGGTTCCCGCACCGACGAGGTAGAAGTTCCTGATCCGGTCGTCGCGGTTATGCCCGCGGAACCACGCGCTCTGGGTCAGGATCGGCTCAAGGCTGAAGGCGCTGCCGAGATGCGCGTTGAGATCCAATGAGAAATCGCGCGGTGCATAGTGGAACTTGGTCACGATCCGGTCGTGAATATCAGGGATCAGCCGCCGCCCGACTTCGTCAAGGATGCGCTTCTCCAGCAGCGGCCCGACCTCTTCCCAGTCGATCGGCAGCTTGCCCTGGTGGGCCACCGGCACCAGCGCATAGAACGTGCTCTTGCCCGCGGGCGCCACGCTCGGATCGGTCACGGTCGGGTGGTGCAGGTAGATCGAGAAGTCGCGCGGCAGAACGCCGTGCTGGTAGATGTCGTCAAGCAGGCCTTTGTAGCGCGGCCCGAACAGGATCATGTGGTGCGGAATGCCCGGCCAGGTGCCTTCGATGCCGAAGTGGACGACGAACAGGCTGGGCGAAAAGCGCTTGCGCATCAGCTTCTTCGCCCGGTCCTGCGCGGCCAGGCTGTCGGACAGCAGGTCGCGGTAGGAGTGGACGATGTCGGCATTGGAGGCGACAGCGTCGAACCGCTCGATCCACCCGCTCGCGCATTCCACCTCGGTCGCCCGGTCGCCCAGGGTGTGGACCCGCACCACCGGATCGTGCAGCCGCACGGTCCCGCCGATCCGCTCGAACTGGCGCACCATGCCCGCCACCAGCCGGTTGGTGCCGCCCTTTGCCCACCACACGCCGCCATCCTTCTCCAGCTTGTGGATCAGGGCGTAGATCGAACTGGTGGTCATCGGATTGCCGCCGACCAGCAGCGTGTGGAACGAGAGCGCCTCGCGCAGCTTCTCGCTCTTCACGTAGCCCGAGACGATCGAATAGACGCTGCGCCAGGCCTGGTGCTTCAAGAGCGCCGGGGCGGCCTTGATCATTGCGGTGAAGTCGAGGAACGGCACCGTGCCGAGCTTGCGGTAGCCCTCCTCGTAGACCCCGGCGGCATAGCCGAGGAACCGCTCGTAGCCCTCCCAGTCGCCCTGGGCGACGCGGTTGATCTCGGCCTTCAGCAGGGCATCGTCGTTGGAATAGTCGAAGTTGACGCCGTCGGTCCAGTTGAGCCGATAGAACGGCATGACCGGCATGAGTTCGACATCGTGCGCCATGTCATGCCCGGTGAGCGCCCACAGCTCGCGGAGGCAATCGGGGTCGGTGATGACTGTCGGCCCGGCATCGAAGGTGAAGCCCTCGCGCTCCCAGTAATAGGCCCGCCCGCCGGGCTTGTCGCGCGCCTCGACGAGCGTGGTCTGCACCCCCGCCGCTTGCAGCCGGATCGCCAGCGCCAATCCGCCGAAACCCGAGCCGATCACGCAGGCGGTCTTGCTCGCCCCGGTCACAGCCCGCCTCCGAGGTCGGCCAGCGGCGCGCGGCCGAGGATCGCCGTCAGCGCCGCGCCCAGCGGCACCGGCGGCTTGCCCGCCAGGATCCGCGCCTTGTCCATCATGTTCGACCCGCCTGCATAGAACCGCTCGACCAGCCCTTCCGGGAGCCGGTAGAAGCGCTGCATCACCCGCCAGCGTTCGCCCGGGGAGGCGGCGCCCAGCAGCATGGCGGCCAGCATGCGATAGAATGCGGCGCGGCGCCAGTGCCGCGCGCTCCATGCCCGGCTTGCGGCGGCAAGGCCAGTGCCCGAAAGGTCTTTGCTGTCGGCAATCATCAGGGCGAAGCGCACCGCGTCCGGCAGCGAATAGCTCGTCAGCGGCTGAAACAGCCCGGCCCGCACCCCGGCCAGCGCCACCCCCTGATCCATCGCCCGGGAAAACGCCGCAAAATCGCCGCCCCCCACCACCGGCAGCACGCCCGTCTCCTCGGAGAGCACCTCGGCCACCTGCCAGCCCTGCGCCGCAGCCCATTCCCCGATCCGCCCTCGCAGCGTGTCGATGTCAAGTTCCGCGCCATCGCTGTAATAGGTGTCCTCGACGAAGACCGTGTCGGCCGAGAAGGGCAGGGCATAGACGAACCGGTAGCCGTCATGCTGGGCCACGCCCGCATCCATCACGATCGGCCGCGCCAGGCCATGCGGCCCGGCCGTCCGCAGCATCTGGCCGACAAACTTCTGCCACCCGCCCGCCAGGTGCGGCAAGCGCGCCGCCCCGCGCGCGTCGATCACGCCGCCTGCGGCAATGACCCGCCCGTCGGCCAGCACCACCCGGTCCGGCCCGGCCTGGTTCACCTCGCCTTCCACGATGCTCGCCTCAGGCAGCCGCTCGCGCAGCACGGCGTCCAGCCGGGCGCTGGTAATGCTCCGGTAGGGCGTGCGCAGCGTCCGCGAGAAAGCAGGAAAGCGCACGTCATAGCCCTCGTCCCACCGCGCGGCGATCAGCGGCTCGATCAGCGCCCGGCCCGCAGGCGAAAGGTCGCTGGCGAAGAACGACCACACGTGATTGCCGCCAAGCCGTGCCTCGCGCTCGACGATCATTACGCGCAGCTCGGGCCGCCGCGCCGTGAGGGCGAGGGCGATCAGCGCCCCGGAGAGGCCGCCGCCCAGAATTGCGATATCGGTGCGTCCCGCCGTCATCGCGGCCTGCTTAGCCGCCCCCACGGCATTCGCCAATCGGCCTCTCCGGACACCCGCCGCTTGCCAAGGCGGCCACCGCATGAAACACCCCGCCCGATGCGAGACCCGTCCGCGCCCGCCCCGCCAGCCAGCCTCCTGCCCACCCGCGCGGGCGTGGTCCTGGCGCTGGCCATGGCGGCGACAGTCGCCGCCCTGCTCCTCGCCATGGGCCGCGTTCCCATTTCCGCCACGGGCCGCATCCTGCTGTGGACCGGCGAGGTCAACGGCCCGGAAAACAGCCAGCAGCTCAGCGACTGGTATTCGTTCAGCCACATCATCCACGGCCTGCTGTTCTATTTCTTCGCCCATGTGCTTTTCGTGCGGTATCCGGCAGCGCGTTCGCGCCGCCTGGCCGGCACCAGCCCCGGGCGGATGCCCGGTGCGCACCTGCAAAATCTCGCGCTACCGATCGCCGTGGCCTTCGAAGGCTTCTGGGAGTTGCTCGAGAATTCGCCCCTGATCATCGACCGCTACCGCTCGGTCACCGTGAACTACGGCTATTCGGGCGACAGCGTACTCAATTCCATGAGCGACATAGCCTGCATGACGCTCGGCTTCCTCCTCGCCAGCCGCCTGCCGGTCTGGGCCAGTGTCGCCCTGGCGCTGGCCTTCGAGCTGACGACGCTCTGGGTGATCCACGACAACCTGACGCTCAACGTGGTCATGCTGGTCTGGCCGGTCCAGGCCATTCGCGACTGGCAGGGGATGGTATAGGTGCACCTTACGTACTCCCCTCCCGCAGGCGGGAGGGGCTGGGGGTGGGCAAGCGCCGGGCGCCTACAGGTCCGTCCACCGGCTGAACGCCGCCGCCTGACCATGAACCGAACCGTCCGGGTCGACGAGGTTCCACACCGTCGCCGCCTCGATCCGGAAGCGCCGGCCGTCGGCGGCGATCCGCACCCCGGCATAGTCGTCGATGAAGCCATGGCGGCTCACCCGGTCAAGCAGGGCCTGCCGCTCCTCACGCAGGGGCGCTTCGGCCGAGAACCGGCTGGGCAGCCCGAGGAACCGGGCCGGCGTCATCCCGAACCGCTCCAGCGCCACCTTGCTGGCAAAGAAGAACAGCGGGTCGGCCTCGGTGCCATGGGCCACGATCGCCAGGGGCGCCTCCCACAGGGCCATTGCCGGTTCGGCACGAGGGTCGATCAGGTCCCGCCCGGTCAGGGCCAGGTAACTGGCCGCAATCCGGGCGATCGCCGCGCGGTGCTCGGGTTCCACGTAGGGGGCGGGCAGATCGGCCATGGCGCACCCCTGCGCGCGTCCACTCCGCCGCGCAAGGGCACGATCGACTTGAATGCCGTCGGGAACTCTCCTCTGGTCCCTCCCGCCTGCCGGTTTGCCCCTCGCCGCCTTGGCATGGCTCGGCCGGTTGATTACGCTTTCGTCGCAATGGCGCAGGGCAGGGCTTCCCTTCCCCGGCGCACATCCCTACTATCGCGCCATCCCCGGGGAGCGCGCCGTTCACAATGCGCTGAGAGGGGCGGATGGCACCGCCCGACCCGTCGAACCTGAACCCGTTAGCACGGGCGGAGGGAGTGGTCTGGTCGCCACCAGTCGCCCCGTCGTCCAGTATTGGAGCGCATCATGGCGGACATCAATTCCAAGCTCGAGATCGGCGTCACCACCGGCCCGATCCGCGGTAGCCGCAAGATCCACGTCGAAAGCCCGCGCCTGCCCGGCGTCAAGGTCGCCATGCGCGAGATTTCGCTCGAACCCGGCTCGGGCGAGCTCCCGGTACGGGTGTATGACACGTCCGGACCCTATACCGACCCCGCCGCCCAGATCGACATTTCCGCCGGCCTGCCCCAGCTGCGCCGCGAATGGATCATGGCGCGTGGCGACGTGGAGGAATACGATGCCCGCGCGGTCAGGCCCGAGGACAACGGCCTCAAGGGGCCTGACCGTTCAGCCGGCGTGCCCGGCTTCCCCAACGTGGTCCAGCGCCCGCTGCGCGCGAAGGCCGGCCAGAACGTCAGCCAGATGCACTATGCCCGCCGAGGCATCATCACGCCCGAGATGGAATATGTCGCCATCCGCGAAAACCTCGGCCGGCAGGCGCTGAAGGACCAGCTGATCCGCGACGGGCAGGACTGGGGCGCGTCGATCCCCGATCACGTCACCGCCGAATTCGTCCGCGACGAGGTCGCCCGCGGCCGCGCCATCATCCCCAACAACATCAACCACCCCGAATCCGAGCCCATGGCCATCGGCCGCAACTTCCTCGTCAAGATCAACGCCAACATCGGCAATTCCGCCGTGGCGTCCGACGTCGCGCAGGAGGTCGAGAAGATGGTCTGGTCGATCCGCTGGGGGGCGGACACGGTGATGGACCTCTCCACCGGCCGCAACATTCATGACACCCGCGAATGGATCCTGCGCAACTCGCCCGTCCCCATCGGCACCGTGCCGATCTACCAGGCGCTGGAAAAGGTCGGCGGCATTGCCGAGGATCTCACCTGGGAGGTCTTCCGCGATACCCTGATCGAGCAGGCCGAGCAGGGGGTGGACTATTTCACCATCCACGCCGGCGTGCGCCTGCCCTACATCCCGCTCACCGCCAAGCGCGTGACCGGGATCGTTTCGCGCGGGGGTTCGATCATGGCCAAGTGGTGCCTGGCGCATCACAAGGAGAGCTTCCTCTACGAGCACTTCGACGAGATCACCGAGATCATGAAGGCCTATGACATCGCCTATTCCCTCGGCGATGGCCTGCGCCCCGGCTCGATTGCCGATGCGAACGACGAAGCGCAGTTCGCCGAGCTCTACACCCTGGGTGAACTCACCAAGCGCGCCTGGCAGCAGGACGTCCAGGTGATGATCGAAGGCCCCGGCCACGTGCCGATGCACAAGATCAAGGAGAACATGGACAAGCAGCTCGAAGCCTGCGGCGAGGCGCCGTTCTACACCCTCGGGCCGCTCGTCACCGATATCGCGCCCGGCTACGATCACATCACCAGCGGCATCGGCGCCGCCATGATCGGGTGGTACGGCACCGCCATGCTCTGCTACGTGACGCCCAAGGAACACCTTGGGCTGCCGGACCGCGACGACGTCAAGGTCGGCGTTGTCACCTACAAGCTCGCCGCCCACGCCGCCGATCTCGCCAAGGGCCACCCCGCCGCCAAGCTGCGCGACGATGCCCTGAGCCGGGCGCGGTTCGAGTTCCGCTGGCGCGACCAGTTCAACCTCAGCCTCGATCCCGATACGGCCGAGCAGTATCACGACCAGACCCTGCCCGCCGAAGGCGCGAAGACCGCGCACTTCTGCTCGATGTGCGGCCCCAAGTTCTGCTCGATGAAGATCACGCAGGAAGTGCGCGACTTCGCGGCCAAGCAGAACGCCGGCATAGAAACCTTCGTCGCCGCCGAGGAGGCGGAGGAAGGCATGGCCCACATGAGCGAGGTCTACCGCGAAAAGGGCAGCGAGCTCTACCTGCCCGCCGCAGAGTAGCCTGCTAGCAGGATGCTGGCCGCCCTTCTCCTCCTGATGACGGCGCCGCCGCGCGTTCCCGTGCCCCGGCCGGAACCCGCGGCGGCGCAGTTCCCCGCTCCGGCCCCCGGTACGGCTGGCGCGCCGGTGGTGGGCGGCTTTGCGCCGATGAGCCGCTTCGCGCCCGAACTGCACAAGCCGTTCCGTGCCGCCGTCGCCGCGATCACCCCGGCGCGGCACCCCGGCGCCCATCTCCTCGCCGCCCAGCGCCAGGTCGTCGCCGGCATCAACTACCGCCTCACCCTCAAGCTGCGCGACGGCTCGCGCTGGCAGGCCACCGTCTGGCACAAGCTCGATGGCGAGGACGAAGTCACCCAGGCCACCCGCCTCGACTGACCAACCCCTTCCCCCTGGCAGGGGGAAGGATACGCAGGCTCGGGAGCGCAGCGAACTAGCCGAAGTTGGATGGGGGTGTTACGCCGCCCCCACCATGTCCCACCCCCGCAACATCGTCACCTGCACCGGCCCCGCCGATCCCCACGCGTTTGACGGCATCCCCCTGCGCCCGCGCACCGGCGAGCTCGATCGCCCCTGTCCGCTGTGCCACGGCCACGGCCAGTGGAACGACGAGATCGACCTCGCCAGCCAGCGCTCGATCCGCCACATCTGCCCCAAGTGCGACGGCCGCGGCTGGATCGAAACCGGCGATGACCCCGTTCCCACGCCAGACATCGAACGCGACGCCAACGGCCACCCCCGCTGGATCACCCGCTGGTCCCCCTCCGACGACCGGGAATAGCCCCGGCCGCCCCGGCAGCCTTCCGGTCACCGCCGCAGGGTCACTTGTTCCGCAAGTTCTCCAGCCCGGCCACCGCCCCCACGCCCGCCTTGATTGAAGGGTTGGAGGCATTGGTCTTCTTCGGCTTCTCCGCCTTGGGCTTGCGCGCCTCGCGGTTGGATTTCTTCTGGCCCTTGGCCATGATCGTTCTCCTGCAGGCCCATGCCCGCGCCGGCAGGGTAGGCGCTCGGCCGCCGGAAAGCGAACACTCAACCGCGCGCCAGTCGCACCAGCGCTTCGTCCAGTGCCGAAAGGAACCGCGACCGGTCCGCCTTGGAAAACGGCGCCGGCCCCCCGCCGGAACTCCCCAGCGCCTCGCCCATCCCGCTGCGCAGGTCCGCCATGATCGCCCGCGTCGCCACCTGCCCGCCGATCGAAGCAGCGGTGAACACCCGCCCCGCCGGCGAAAGCACCGCCGACCCCGCCTTCAGGCACCGCTCCGCCAGCAGGATGTCGTTGGTAACCACCACGCTGCGCGGCCCGGCCTCTCCGGCGATCCAGTCATCCGCCGCGTCGAACCCGTCGCTCACCACCACCCGCCGCACCAGCGGATGGACTGGAATGCGAAAGGCCGAATTGCTCACCACCACCACCGGTACTTCGCGGCGAAACGCCACCTTGTAGATCTCCTCCTTCACCGGACAGGCGTCGCCATCGACGAGGATCACAGGAGAAGCCGGCAGGGGCGCGGGTGAACTGTTCATCCTGCCCCGCTGCCACGCGCAAGCCGTCGAACGCAACCCGTCAAGGCGCCAACCCGCGCCTTTGTCCGAAGGAGCAAGCCACCGGTAGAGCGCAGGATCGATCCATGTTGCGACCCGGAAACCTCAGTGTGTGTCTTTCAGACCACACTGAATTCGGATCACGAAGGTGCAAGGCTATTCTCGCTTGTATCCGCGCGCCGACCGGTGCTTGGAGCGCCGCGGGGAAAGATGGCCGGCCAGGGCAAGGCGAATATCGTATGGCCCATTAGCCATTTTCCCCAGAGGCTGAGAAGCCACAGGTTGCCCGGATGGCAACACTCTGAGGAGGAATAAATGAGGACGTTTCTGCTAGCCACCACGGCAGCCCTTGCGGTTGCTGTTCCCACCACTGTGCAGGCGCAAGATGCTGCCGCTTCGGCGAGTTCGCCGGCCAATGACGATGCCATCGTCGTGACCGCCCGCCGCAAGGAAGAAAGCATCCAGTCCGTTCCGGTCGCGATTCAGGCGTTCAGCGCCGAAACCCTGGTCAAGGAGAACATCCACGACACCAAGGATCTCCAGCGCCTCGTCCCGGGCGTGGTCTTCAACGGTTCGGGTTCCGAACTGAACACCACCTTCACCATCCGCGGCCAGGGTCGCGCCTCGATCGGCACGATCTCGCCGTCGGTGCAGTCCTACGTCAACGAAGTCGCGCTGCCCAACTGGGGCGCGGTGATCCCGACCTACGACGTTGCCAACGTCCAGATCCTCAAGGGTCCGCAGGGCACCCTGTTCGGCCGCAACACCACTGGCGGCGCCGTTCTGGTCTACAGCCAGGCGCCGAAGCATGAGTTCGGCGGCTATGCCTCCGCCACGCTGGGCGACTACAACTGGCATGAACTGGAAGGCGCGATCAACGTGCCCGTCGTGCAGGACAAGGTGGCGCTGCGCGTCGCTGGCCAGTTCCGCGAGCGGAACGGCTATATGCGGGCTGGCAATCCTGGCCAGCTTGACGGTCAGGGAGTGAACAGCAACGCCTTCCGCGTGTCGCTCCTGATCGAGCCGGTGGAAGGCATCAAGAATACCACCGTCTATGATTACTTCTGGAGCCACGTGGCCGAAGTGCAGATTCCGACCGCGCTGTCGAACGGCGTAACGTACGCAGACCTTGGGGCGGCAGGGCCCCTTTTCAAGGCTGTGCTGGATGCCCAGGCGGCTGCCGGTCCGTACACCTATTTCAGCGAACTGCCCCAGGAAAACCGTGCGCGAATTCAGGGCTTGACCAACACCACCGAGCTCAGCCTCGGCCAGTTCCACGTCAAGAACATCTTCGGTCTTCGCACCGCTCGTATCCTGACCCGCTCGGATACGGACGCGACCCCGTATAACTTCACTGACTGCTTCCTGTGTGCGCACTCTGACGACCAGATCAGCGACGAACTGCAGGTCAGCACGAGCGCGCTCCACGACACCATGTCGATCCTGCTGGGCGGGTTCTACCTGCGCAACAAGCCCAAGGGCATCAACGCGCTGGGCCTGTCCTTCCAGGGGGCACCCAATCTCTCGCTCGCCGATATGCGTACTGGTGGTTTCATGATGGACCAGCAGGACAACAACTCGACCAAGGCAATCTTCCTCAGCGTCGGCCAGAAGCTGGATTCGGTCCTTCCGGGTCTGAAGCTCAACCTCTCCGGTCGATATACCTGGGACGAGTCGAGCACCTGTGCCAACGGGCGTCCTGGAACGGCCGAGCCTTATGCAAGCTTCGATGCTTGCGTAGCGGACGAAAGCAATCCGACGCTTCCGTCGACGACCCCCCAGTCGAAGTTCGAGAAGTTCACCTGGTCGGCCGGCCTCGATTATCAGGCGACTCCGGACCTGTTCTTCTATGGCGTGGCGCGCACGGGCTATCGTGCGGGCGGAGCGAACACCCCGGTGCTCGGTCCCTTGCTCAAGCCGTTCCAGACCTTCGCGCCGCAGACGGTGATGGACTTCGAAGTCGGCGTGAAGGCTGACTACCACATTGCCGGTGCCCGGGCGCGGACCAACATTTCGGCCTACACCTCGAAGTTCAAGAATCTGCAGCTGAGCGCCAGTGGCATTCCCGACGGGGCCGATGGCGACACCAATCCGCTCAACAACCCGACCTTCACCTCGCTCAACCTCAACGTGGGTTCGGCGGTGACGCGCGGCGTGGAAATCGACGGCTTCATCATGCCGCTCGACAACCTGCGGTTGAGCTATGCCGGCAGCTACTTCTACGGCAAGATCCACTATGCTCTGCCCCCGATCGGTGCGATCGACACGAGCAGCACGCGCTTCAACTACGCGCCGTCGACCAGCGTCTCGCTGGCTGCGGACTACACGGTGCAGAACGTGTTCGGTGGTGACCTGAACTTCAACGTCAACTGGTACCGTATCTCTGGCTTCCGCTTCGATTTCGCGACGAACTCGGGGTACAACCTGCTGAACGCCAGCATCGAACTGGCGCATGTCGCCGGGTCGGCCCTCAACGTTCAGGTGTTCGGCCAGAATCTGACCGACAGGGTCTATTACACCAACCCGAACCAGTCGGGCAGGGCCCCTGGCTACCAGACCTGGACCCCCGGCGCGCCGCGCATGTTCGGTGTGCGTGCGACCTACCGGTTCGGCGCCAACTGATCCGAACCACAAGTGCAAACAAGGAAGGCGGCGCCCCCCGGCGCCGCCTTTTTTGTATTCACCGCCCGGTCAGCGACGTCAGTTCTGCCACCTGCCGTCGAAACCATAAGGCTGAGGCTCGCGTCAATTCACTGTGCTGCTGCCACCAAGATCGGTCAGGTAATCCCCGCTCTCCACTGCCCAGAGCACGGCGCGAACAGCATCGCATTCATGGCCAACGCGCTCCGCATCGGCCCCGCGGCTCGCCGCTCCCACAGCCTCCAGTTCGGCCAGGTAGCGCCGCAACCAGGCACAGATGAGCGCACGTTCGTCCATGCTGCGATAGAACGGCCGGGCCACCTTTCGGTTAACTTCAGGTATCCGGTTAACGGGCGTGCAGGCCGTCGCGCGGAACGGGCGGCGCATCGCGGCGTTTTGTCCGTCGAGGACGGGCGCGGGGCTGCGCTCGTTAACGCGCTGGCTCCCGCGCCGGTTCGCGATCACCTGAAGGAGAAGCGCCCGTGACCAAGACCCTGCTCAAGCTTGCCGCCCCCCTTGCGGCCGCTGCCGCCACGGCCGTGCTCGGCGGCTGCGACACATACGGCTACGGCGACAGGCCCGGCTATGCTTCCGACTACGGCGGTTGGGGCTACTACGATCGCGGCTACTACGACCGCTACGGCCGCTATGACTGGAACACCCCCGATCCGCGCTACAACGGCTATTATGCCGACAACTATTATCACAGCGATCGCCGCTACCGCGAGTACCGCCTCAATTCGAACGACCGTATCTATCGCGGCCGCGACGGGCGCTACTATTGCCGCCGCTCGGATGGCTCGACCGGCCTGATCGTCGGCGCCGTCGCCGGCGGCATCCTCGGCTCGATCATCGCCCCGGGCGATTCCAAGCCGCTCGGCGCGGTCATTGGCGCCATCGGTGGCGGTGCGGCCGGCGCGGCGATCGACAGCAACAATCCCGACGTGCGCTGCCAGTAAGGCAGGCAACCAAGGTCAGGCCCGCGGCGCATAGCCGCGGCCGACCGGAGCGGGCGGGCGGGGCGTGTTGAACACGGCCCCGGCCGCCACCCGGCTGCCCCGGATCACCAGCACCACCGTGTCACCCGCCTCGATCCGCACGTCCTCGCCGGGATGGACGAAGCTCTGGCCCGCCCCGGCGGCACTGCCCCGGTCAAGCTGGACGATGAAAAACGAGCCGCACCCCAGCCGCTCGGCCTCCCCCACGGTCTGCCCCGCCAGCATCGAATCCATCGGAACGGTCACGGCTTCCAGGTCGAGCCCGAATTCCGCCAGCCCGGTCTTGAATTGCCGCAACTGCGGGCTTTCGCCAAGAAACTGCGCGGTGCGCGGATAGAGGATCAGCTCGGCCATGCGCTCGGCCCCGATGTGGGTGGGCAGTACCACCTCGTCGGCCCCGGCCTGGATCAGCTTGCTTTCGGTCGTCGGCAGTTCGCCCCGCGCGATGATGTGCAGGCGCGGGTTGAGGCTGCGGGCCGAAAGGGTGATGAACACGTTGGTCGCGTCGGACGGCAGCACCGTTGCCAGGACCCGGGCGCGGGTGATGCCGGCCTGGGCCAGCCCATCCTCGTCAGTGGCATCGGCCAGCAGGGTCAGGTAGCCGAGTGCCTGGGCCTCGGCGAGCTTTTCCGGGCTGCGCTCGATGATCACGAAGGGCGAACGGCCGGCGGCGAGTTCCTTGGCGAGCTGCACGCCGATCCGGCCGAAGCCGCAGATGGCGTGGTCGGTCAGGCGTTCGATCTGGGTCTGCATGCGGTCGATCCCGAGGAGGCGCTTTAGCTGAATATGGGTGAATAGCTGGACGAGGGCGCCGGTCAGCACGATCATCCCGGTGCAGCCGAGCACGATCGTGCCAATGGCCAGGCCCCGCAGGAACGAGGTGTTGACCGGGTGGACCTCGCCATAGCCGACCGAGAAGATGGTCAGCGTGACCATGTAGGCGGCATCACCGACAGACCAGCCGGCGGCCATGAAGCCGAGCGTGGCCGATACGAACACCACGGCCATGTAGGCAAGGATCCGCAGAACATTGCCGAGCGGCGAGCCAAACCCGCTCTCCACCGCGGCAATGTCAGGTCCGGAATAGTGCGCCATTGCTTCCCTCGGCCTGGACAGTGACTAGCCGGAGGAGGCTTGTCCAGCCTTGCGCTGGCGCAAGTTCAGCACCGCTTCGGCCCGGGCGAGCGCTTCGGGCGTATCGACATCGATGAGATCGTCCGCCGCGCAGTCGACCAGCACGCCAGCGGGATCGGCCTGGAGCAGCGCCGCCGCGCCCCGGTCACCGGCCAGTGACGCAAGCTCGGCAAAGCGGTCTGCCGGAAACCGCGCGGGCACCCCCGGGCGGCCGGAGGGATAGCGGCAGGCGGCCAGAGCCCCGGCTTCAGCCACGGCGAGGAGCAGGGCAGGGGTGACGCAGGGCATGTCGGCAAGATGGAGCAGCAAGCTGGGAGCGCCCCGGCGCGCCGCCTCGCGGGCGGCGAGGGCCACAGACGTCGCCAGGCCCTCGGCCGCGTCCGGATTGGGCACGGCGGGGATGTCGGCGGGCAGCCAGTCGGGCCGGGCGCCGGGGGCCGTGATGCACAGCGCCGGCAGCCCTGTCGCCATCACCGCCGCCACGGCGTGGCCGGCGAGCGGGCCGCCGGCACAGGCTGCCGCCAGCTTGTCGGCGCCAAACCGGCTGGCGCGCCCGGCGGCCAGAAGCGCAATGAGCGGACGGTCTGTCATCCCTGCCGGGATAGCCGCCCACAGCATTGCAGGGAAGGGCGCGAGCTCCCCTCGGGTCCGGCCCGAGTGCCCACCATGAGATTACGCGTCTCACCTCCCGCCAGCGGGAGGGGTGGCGAGACTTGCCGAGCCATAGGCGAGGGTAGTCGCAGCGGGGTAGGCCTTGCGGCCCGGCGCTGCGCGCGCCTGCCGGTGATCAGGCGCTTTCGCGCACGACCACTCGCGGCTCGAGCACGGTCGGGCCGGCATCCTCGCCGCCGATGCGGCGGAACAGGCTGTCGACCATGGCCGCGGCGCCCGCCGCGATGTCCTGGCGCACCGTGGTCAGGCGCGGCATGGTCTGCATGGCGATCGGCAGGTCGTCGTAGCCGATCACCGCGATCTCGTCGGGAACCTTGCGCCCGCGCTCGTGGAGCATGCGCAAGACAGTCATGGCGATCGCATCGGAGGCCGCGAAGATGCCGTCCGTTGCCCGGTCCATGACGTCGAGATGCTCGCCCACATGGTCGGCCATGGCGTTAACCGCCAGCCGGGTGGGGAACGCTTCCAGCGTGGCGCCGGTGCCGCTCTCGGCGACGGCGGCCCGGGCGCCCTCAAGGCGCTGGGCGATCTCGATGCCGGTGGTCTCGCCGAAGAAGGCCAGCCGCCGCGCGCCGCGCTCCAGCAGGTGGCGGGCAGCCATCTGGCCGCCGACGAAGCTGTCGGTACCAACCGAGCAGTGCCGCTGCCCGGGCTGGTGCGTGCCCCAGGCGACGAGCGGCAGGTAATCGGCCGCAACGCGCTCGATCGTGGCGAACTGGTCGGACTGGCCGATCAGCACGACGCCGTCGAGCATGCCGGAATCGGTGATCCGCTCGAGCCAGTCTTCCTCGTCGAGCGGGATCATCCGGCTCAGCATCAGGTCATAGCCGCGCTCGGTCACGGCGTCGGCGAGATGGCCGATGAGCGTCATGAAGAACGGATCGGAGAGCAGCTGCGCGCGTTCGTGGCCGAGCGGAATGACCACGCCGATCACCCCGGTATGCCCGGTGCGCAGGCGGCTCGCCATCTGGTTGGGCCGAAACCCGTGTTCGCGGGCGAGCGCCTGGATGCGTTCACGCGTGTTGCGGTTGACGAGATCCTTGCCGGCCAGCGCCCGCGAAACGGTGCCGGCCGATACACCGGCGAGCTTGGCCAGCTCGCTGATGTTGCGGATCCGACGTCCGCTCTCCCCTGTTTTCATGAATGTCATGAGTTGCGACCCCAAGACTAAGTTACACCAATGTAAGCATGATCGAGCGAGGTCGACAACCCCTTGACCGACCCGAGACCATGAACACGTTCAATGACTTACGTGCGAGATTTCGCCAACGCAAGCCTTTGCAAAAACGGGAACCAATTGCCGTTTTGGGGGTTATTAAGCCCGGTTTTTGTCCGCAACCCGGCAATCCGGCGTTGCGGAATTGGTCCGCGCCGCCTAGGCCGTAAACTCATGAACGGCACCGTCGAGGTTTGCGGCAAAATGGCCAGGGGCAAGGAAGGAAAGCGCAGGGATATGTCGATATCTCAAGCTTTCCTGACGCCGCAAACGGCCATTTTGGTCAAATCCTCCGGACGCCGGAATGGCTTCCAGCTCGAACCAACGCGCCCTTGGCGGGGCAACCCGCCCCTCCTGCGGACGCCTTGGCCCGATCTGTTCGCCTTTCCGGCGCCGCGATGGTGCCATTCATGAGTCTACGGCCTGGCACCGCGCCATGAAGATCGCTCAGGTCCAGCCGTTCGAGGCCATTGCCATCAGCCGGGTCGCCCACGATCTGGCCGAGCAGGGGCTCGACGTGATCCACATGGAGTTCGGCCAGCCTTCGACCAGCGCGCCCGCCGCGGCCATCGCCGAGGCCCACCGGGTGCTCGATGCCGAGGCCATGGGCTACTGGGAAAGCAATGCATTGAAGGATCGGATCGCCCGCTACTACGCCGAAGCGCATGGCGTGGCGGTTGACCGTGAACAGGTGATCCTGACCTGCGGCGCCTCGCCGGCCTTCGTGCTTGCGCTCTCCTGCCTGTTCGCTCCGGGGGCGCGGGTCGCGCTGGCCCGTCCGGGCTATGTTGCCTATCGCAATACCCTGCGGGCGCTTTATCTCGAGCCGGTCGAATTGGCGTGCGGCGAGGCCGAGCGCTACCAGGTAACGGCGGCTGCCCTCGCGGCGCTGGACCCGGCACCGGACGGCCTGATCATCGCCAGCCCCGCCAACCCAACGGGCACGATTATCCCGGCCGATGAACTGGCCGCCATCGCCCGCGTCTGCCGGAAGCGCGGAATTAGAATCATTTCGGATGAAATTTATCACGGCCTCTCCTTCGGCGATCCGGCGGCTTCGATGCTTGAGCACATGGCTGATGCCTTCGTCGTCAACAGCTTTTCGAAGTATTACTCGATGCCCGGCTGGCGGCTGGGCTGGGCAGTGGTGCCGCGCGATGCCATCGCCGCCGCCCGGGCGCGGATGGGCAACCTGTTCCTCACCCCGCCGGTGATCGCCCAGCGCGCCGGGCTCGTTGCCTTTGACTGCCGGGTGGAACTCGAGGAGCACCGCGAAACCTACGCCCGCAACCGTGAGCTGATGCTCGCGGCGCTGCCCGCGCTCGGGCTCAGCCACGTCGCGCCGCCGGACGGGGCGTTCTACCTTTATGCCGACATCGGCCACCTCACCGCCGATTCCGCCGCCTTCTGCACCGACCTGCTGCGCGATACCGGGGTCTGCACCGCGCCCGGGGTGGATTTCGATCCGGTCGACGGGCGGCGGTTCATCCGGTTCAGCTTTGCGGTTTCCACCGAGGAAGTGCGGACGGCGATAGCGCGGATGGTGCCCTGGTTCGCCGCGCGCACCGCGGCGGCACTGGGGTGAGCCGGGCTCGCCGCGCCGCACCCGATCAATCTCGCGGCTGACGCTGCAACCGCTCGGTCGTTCTTGCGGCCTGCCCGCAAACCCCCCGCTACATCCCAATATCGGGAACCATAACGCCGCTTGCAGGTTCTGGCGCTGAGGCGCCGTCTGCAGGTTCACGCCTGCTTCAGGCTCCGTCGCACAATGGGACGGCAGGAAAATCGCGGAGTTCACCGCGATTGACCAACGATTGAGGCAAGCGAAGACCACGGGTCGGATACAGGCGGCCAGCAGGCCGCAGGTCGGAGGAAACGCAATCGTGACGAAGCAGACCGAACCGCGCAGTGGTTCCGGCCGCAGTGCTCCCGGCAAGGCAGTCGCCGGTTGGCGGCGGCAGTTGGGGGAACTCGCGCTGGCCTGCGCCGGCTCGTTCCCGTCCGAGGAAGCCCAGCGCCTGCGCGACATGCATCGCCTGCTCGCCAAGGCCCCCACGTCGGCCGTGCTGCGCGGAGCGGTGGTTCCCGATGCCGAGCGGCTGGAGCAGCTGATCGCCGCGGAAGCCAGCTCGGCAGCGGCCCTGTCCCTGCTCGGAAGCCAATGCGGCTATCTCCTGTCGCGCGGGGCCGGCGGCCAGCACCTGGCCTCGGTAGTCCTGCCCGGCGCGGTCGAGGAAATCAGCGCCAGCGGCGATACCCTGACCCTGGCGCTCGTCGGTGCGCTCGCCCTGGCCCTGGCCGACACGGACTTGCGTGAGCCCGAATGCGGCGCGGCGGGCCGGGAGGCCCCCGGCCGGAGCGCCCGATTGAACTGAGGCGCCCGCCCCGGTCCGGCGCCAGCCGGTCAGTTGACCAGCGAAGCCTCGATCGCGATGCGGATCGCTTCGGAGGTGTGGCTGGCACCCATCTTGTTGAGCATGTTGGCGCGGTGGATTTCGACCGTGCGCGGCGAGATGCTGAGCCGTTCGCCGATCAGGCGGTTGGACAGGCCCCCGGCGACGCCCGCCAGCACTTCGCGTTCCCGCCGGGTGAGGCGTTCGACCCGGCTGCGGGCAACGGCTTCGCGCAGCTTGGCCCCGGCGACCGAGCGGGCGCGGTCTTCCGCAAGGCTCATCGATTCCGCCACCTGCGTTTCCGCGAAGGGCCAGACCAGATAATCGACCGCGCCCTGAAGCACGGCTTCGACGATCCGGCGGGTGGCGGGTTCTTCCGCGAAGCCGATGATCGGCAGCCAGTCCCCGGTCTGGCTCATATGGGAGATCAGCGCGCCGATGGCATCGCCGCTATCGTGGACCAGCAGCACGCCGTCGCTCGGCCAGCGCGAGTAGAGTTCGCGCACGTCCTCGAACGGCTCCACGTGAAGGCCGCTGCCTGAAAGGCAATGGGAAATGGCGGCCCGGCGGCGCAGATCGCCATCGACGAGGAGGAGATTGGAGCGTCTCAACATGCGATTATCCTAGCGGAACGCGCGTAGGGGTAAAAACTGAGACCGGTCCGTTTCGGTGGCATCGTCCGCAAGGCAATCTGCGCCCCGATCACTGGGGCTGATCACTGGGGCCGGGCGCCGTGCAGCGCGCCCGCGATCTCGAGGATATCGGCGCGGACCTGCCCGATCCGCACCGGATCGAACGAGAGGACGCTGTCGAGCAGGGTGTTCTTCGCCGCCTGGTAGAACTGGAGCAGCGCTGCGGCCACGCCCTCGGTTCCCTTGACGCCAAGCTGCAGCGCCGTGACCGCCGAAACGGCACGGGTCAGGGCCGCGCTCTTGGCGGCATTGTCCTTGCGCTCATGGGCGAACAGGGCCGAACCCAGCGCGGCGACGAGATGCTCGTAGCACAGGCCCACCAGTTCCATCGGATCGGCCCCATTAACCCGCGCGTCGAAATCGACCCGGCGATAGACGGCATCGGGGGTGCGGCGGGCGATCATGGTCATGGCGGGTCAGGGCTCCAGTGGCCGATCGGGGCTGGCTCAGTTGGTCTTGGAATTCCACGCGTCGATCTGGTTCTTGAGGAACGTCAGCGTCGAGGTGGAGGCGGAAACGGCGGTCTGGGTCGTGGCGAAGCGGGTCACCATCTGCTGGCGGAAGGCTTCCTGCTTGTCGGCCAGCTTGGCAAGATCGGCCGAGGCCTGGCTCTTGGCCTTGGTGTAGCGGGCGATCGAGGCGGCCAGCGAGGTGGCGTTACCGCTGGCGGTCATGGTGCGGTTGAGGCCGTCGATCGTGCCATAGACGCCGCTCAGTCCATTGGTGAACATGGCGGCGACCCCGGTCGGATCGGCAGCAAGGGTTTTCACAAGGCGCGCGCCGTCGAGCGCGAAGGTCCCGTCGCGCTGGATCGAGAGGCCAAGGTCGGCCAGCGTGCGCGGGGCGCCGGCCGGCGCACTCGGCATGATCGTCGTGCCCGAGAGCTGCGACAGTGCCCGCTTGAGCGCCCGGGCGCCGGGATCGTTGGCAAGATCGCCGGTAAGCGGATCGGTGGCGGTCTTGACCATGCCGACCAGCTCGTTGAGCGCGCTGGTCAGGTCCTGCATGGCGCTGGTGATCGCGGCGGTGTTGTCGGCGAACGACAAGGTGGCCGGATTGCCGACATTGGTGGCGGTGAAGGTCGCGTCGAGCCCGGCGACAAGGCCGCTCACCTTGTTGGTCGGCGAGGTCATGGGCAGGCCGTCGAGCTTGTAGGCGGCATCCTGCGCGCCCGTCAGCAGCTGCGATGCCAGGCCGGTCGCCGGCTCCCAGGCGAGGCGCGAGAGCCCCGGGTCGAGCGGGTCCTCGCTCGCCGCGATCACGAAGCCGTTGGCCGCGCCCTGCTGGCCCTTGATCACCAGCCGCGGCCCGTCCGCCGTGTTGGAAACATAAGCCGAGAGACCGGCGTTGGCGCCGTTGATCGCGCTCGCGACATCGGCCAGGGTCGCCCCTTGCGGAATGGTCAGCGTCACGGGAGCGTGGCCGGTGTCCTCGGCGAAGGATGCGCCGACCGTGCCGAAGCGGATCGTGAGCGTGCCCGCGCCAACCGGTTCGGTCGAACTGGCCAATGGCGGTCCGGCAAACGACTGGGCCTTGGCCAGCTGCGTGACCTCGAGCGAATAGGTGCCCTTCGGCGTGGCCGCGCCGTTGAGCTTGAGCCCGGCGACGAGGCTGTTGCTCAGGCTCGGCTGGGGCGAAAGATCGCCAGCGCGCACGCGGTCGCCCAGCGAAGTGGCCAACGTCAGCGGCGAGGACTTGATGCCCGCCGCATCGGTGATCTGCTTGTCGAGCTGGCTGGCCTTGGTGTTCAGGCGGTCGGTCTGTCCGGCGAACTGGGCCACCGAAAGGTTGGACGCCAGCGTGTTCCAGTCGATCTGGCCCGTCCCGCCAAGCGCGGTCAGGATCGAACTGGCCGTGCTGGACTGGGTCGCCGAGGTGCCGGAGGTTGCCATGACGGAAAGGACGGCGGCGAGGGCGGGGGCTTAAGGGCTGGGGTAGGGAAATTTGCGGGGTGCCCAAGTCTCTCCCCGTCGGGGAGAGATACGCAGGCTTGCGGGCCTGCCCGCTAGCCGCAGTCGAGAGGGGCCGCCGCCGCCACCGATTGCGCCTGCGTCCCGCCGCTCACCCAAACTTCTTCCCGGCGGGCAAGGGGGATTCCTCGCCCGGTCAGGCCGCCGCCGGGCCGGGCCGCCCTTCCGGATCGTAGCGCAGCTCCAGCGGCACCACGACCTGCGGCAGCGGCCGGGTCTCGCCGCGCTTCAGGGCCATGACGAAGCCGAGCACGCCGGCCACGGCGGCATAGAGCTCCTCGCGGATCACCTGGTTCTCGCGGGTGGTGAAATAGACCGAGCGGGCGAGCGCGGGGTATTCGAGCAGCGGCACCTCAAGCTCCCGCGCCTTCTCGCCCCGGCCCTTGGCCAGCACGATCGGCGCACCGGCGCGGTCGGGATCGTAGATCAGGGCGACCGAGAAGTGGGTCGGGTTGGTGATGACGAACTGCGCCTCGCGCATCGCCTTCTGCAGCGAACCCATGGCCAACTGGCGCTGGCGGCCGCGGATGGCGGCCTTGCGTTCGGGGCTGCCCTCGCTCTCCTTGTGCTCGTCGCGGACTTCCTGGAGGCTCATCCTGAGGCGTAGGAAGCGGCGGACGAACTGGATCGGGAAGTCGATCCCGGCGATCAGCACGAGGCCAAAGGACAAGGCCAGCAGAAGCCCGGTCAGCGCCTGCCAGCCGGTGGCGAGCTGGGCCGAAAGCGGCGCGCGGCCGAGGTCGAGCAGGTCCGGCAGGTGCCGGCGGGCCCAGACCCAGCAGATCGCCAGCAGCAGGCCGGCCTTGGCGAGGCTCTTGCCGAGTTCGACAAGGCCCTGCAGCCCGAACATCCGCTTGAGGCCGGAAAGCGGGTTGATCCGGCTGGCCTTGGGCGCAAGATTGCCGGCAAGCCAGCGCCCGTCGCTGAAGCCGAGCTGCGAGGCGAGGCTGGCGGCGATGACGGCGAGGCCGAGCAGGAGCACCGGCGGCAGCACGGCCATGGCCATGCCGGTGCCGAGCCGCCCGGGCGCGAAATCGGTGATCGCGGCGCGGTCGAAGGTCAGCCCCGCGCCGAGCACGCCCATCAGGTTTTCGAGCAGCCACGGCCCGGCGAACTTCAGCCAGGCTGCTCCGGCGAGCATGGCCGCCGCCGTCGCCAGCTCGCGCGAGTGCAGGACATCGCCCTGCCGGGCGGCGTCGCGTTTGCGCTTCTCGGTTGGGGCGAGGGTTTTCTCGCCGGCCTGCTCGCTCATTGGAGAGGACCTTGGGGGGCGATCACCGCCTCGGCCGAGGCCAGCGCCTGGGTGGCGACATCGGACATCAGGTCACCCGTCAGCGGCGCGGAAACAATCAGCGCGGCGAGCCCGGCGAGGACGCCCGCCGGCAGGCCCAGCGCGAAGAGGTTGAGCGAGGGCGCCGAGCGGCTGATCACGCCGGCCGCCAGCTGGACCGCCAGCAGCACCAGCGTGACCGGAAGGGCGATCGCCAGCGCCGTCAGGAACATCTGCGAGCCGAAGCCGGCAATCAGCATGAGCCGTTCGGGGCCGAGCCAGGTGTGTCCCGGCGGGAATGCGGTGTAGCTCTCCAGCACCAGCCGGATGAACAGCAGGTGGCCGCCAAGGCCGAGGAAGACGAGGACGAGGACCACGCCGTAATACTGGCCGAGCGCGGGCGAATGGGCGCCGGTCTGCGGATCGGCCGCGCTGGCGATCGACATGCCCATGCCCGCGCCCACCACCTCGGCGGCCATGGTCGGCGCGGCGAAAGCGAGCTGGAGTACGAAGCCGAGCGCGAGGCCGACCAGCACCTCGCCGGCCACGGCGAGCAGGCCGGGCAGCGAGAACAGGGCCGGGGGCGCGGCGATCGGCAGCCAGGCGCAGGCCAGCGCGGCCACCGCCCCGGTCACGATCACCCGCACCTGCGGCGGCACCGAGGCCGCGCCGAAGAACGGGGCGGCAAACAGCGCCGCGCCGATGCGGGTCATCACGAAGAGCCAGCGCCAGAACTCGGCCTCGACCGGCCCGAAGCCGAAGGTCAGGTTCATTCGCGGCCCATCCGCGCGATCTCGGCGAAGATGTCCTGCGTAAAGTCGCCGACGAGGCCGAGCATGGCCCCGCCCATGACCACCAGCACCAGCGCGACAATGGCGAGCTTGGGGACGAAGGTCAGCGTCTGCTCGTTCACCGAGGTCGCCGCCTGGACGATCCCGACGACAAGCCCGACGGCAAGGCTGGCGATCAGCACCGGCCCCGCGACCAGCGCGGTGATCCACAGCATCCGGTCGGCGAGGGAGAGGAGGGAGGCAGTATCTTCCATTTCAGTTCAAGCTCCAACCCCGCCTCCGTTCGTGTCGAGCGAAGTCGCGACACGTGCTCGGCCTCTTGGCTTCGCTCGAGGCGAACGGATAGGGGCGCAATTTGGTCATTCACCCGAAGCTCGCGGCAAGGCTGCCCATCAGCAGGGCCCAGCCGTCCACCAGCACGAACAGCAGCAGCTTGAACGGCAGCGAGACAATGGTCGGGCTCATCATCATCATGCCCAGGCTCATCAGCACCGAGGAGACGACGAGGTCGATGACGAGGAACGGCAAGAACAGCATGAAGCCGATCTGGAAAGCAGTCTTGAGCTCGCTGGTAACGAAGGCCGGAAGCAGGATCGAGAAGGGCACGTCCTCGCTGCGGGCGAAGCGGGGGGCCTTGGCCATGTCGTCGAACATGGCAAGATCGTGCTGGCGGGTCTGGCGGATCATGAACGCGTGGAACTGCTGTCCGGCATTGCCGATCGCCTGCTCGGCGTTGATCTGCCCGCTCGCATAGGGCTGGATCGCCGCGGCGCTGACCTTGTCCAGCGTCGGCGCCATGACGAACAGCGAGAGAAACAGCGAGAGGCCGACCAGCACCTGGTTCGGCGGGCTCTGCTGTAGGCCCAGCGCCTGACGCAGGATGCCTAGGACCACGAGGATGCGGGTGAAGCTCGTCATCATCAGGACAAGGCTGGGCAGGACTGTCAGCAGCCCCATGATGACGAGAAGCTGGAGCGACAGCGTCAGCCCGCCGCCGGGCCCGCCGCTGGCTTGCTGGAACGCCCGGTCGAGTGCCCCGGGGATAAGCGACAGGTCCAGCGCGGCGCGGGCCTCGGCTTGCGCGGCGGCCATTTCGGTTGCTGCGGCCTGGGCATCGTCCAGCCCGCGGGCATAACCTTCGGCCCAGGCGAGGGCGACCGGGTCCTCGATCTGCACCGGCTCCGGCTCCGGCGGCCGGGCAGCCCGGACGGGCAGGGCGAAGCGCATGTCGCTGCGAAATCCGCCGGTATCGGGCGGTCCGCCGGTAAGCGCGGCGAGACTAGACATAGTCGTCGTCGCCCGAGCCGAACACGATCGTGCCCTCGGCGGCGAGGCGCCGGGCGACGGCGACGATCGCCTTCTGCGCCGCGACCACGTCGGCCATCTTGAGGCGGCCGCGACCGGCGATCTCGTCTTTGATGCCATCGGCGGCGCGGCTCGACATGGCGCGGAAGAAGACGTTGCGCTGCTCCTCGTCGATGCCCTTGAGCGCATCGATCAGGCTGTCGCTCTCCACCTCCCGCAGGAGGGCGCCCATCGCCTGGGCATCGAGCACGAACAGGTGCTCGAACTTGAACATCTCGCTTTCGATTTCCTTGGCGAGCGCCTTGTCCAGCTTGGTGATCTCGGGGATCACCCGCTTCTCCACCACCTTGCCGGCGCTGTTGATGATCTCGGCCGCCTCGCGCGGGCCGCCCATGGCCAGCGGTACGCCGCCGTGAACGCTTTCGATGCGGCTGCGCAGCAGGTCCTCGAGCATGGCCAGCGCCTCGGGCGCGACCGGGCCAAGCGTGGCGATGCGGTGGACCACTTGCGGCTGGAGTTCCGGCGGCAGCGCATGGAGCACCTCGGCGGCAACTTCGGGATCGAGCTGGACCAGCAGGACGGCGACGGCCTGGGGGTGTTCCTCGCGGATCAGCGGCACCAGCGCCTCGGGATTGAGCCATTTCGCCAGTTCGAGCGGGCTTGGCGGCTTGTGGTCGGGCGGGAGGATGCGCTGCATCAGGTTGCCGGCCCTCACGTCGCCCACCGCGCGGGTCATCAGGCTGCGGACCTGGCCCAGGCGGTCGTGCGCCTTGAGGCCGAGGCGCTCGGTCTTCTCGACGAACCCGGCAATGGCATGGGCGATCACCTCGGGGCCGATCTCCCCCAGGGCGCACATCTTCTCGCCCAGCAGCCGCAGCTCGCCGGGCTCCAGCCGGGCGAGGATCTGCGCGGCCTGGTCTTCCTCGAGCAGCATGACCATGACCGCGGCCCGGTCGGCCTCGCTCAGCGCTGCGGGATCGAGCATCATCGGAGCGGTCATGCGGCTTCTTCCTGCGGCGCGTGGTTGAGCATCTCGCGCAGGGCGAGCACGGCATCGTCGGGCCGCTCCGCCGCGATGCGCTGGGCAAGGCCGAGCTGCTGGCCAAGTTCTGCTGGATCGACCCCGGCCTTGAGCGCCGGGCGAGGGCGCCCTTCGGCGTCCTCGGCGCTCGCCGGATCGTCGTCGCTGTCCGCGTCGGCAGCAGCGGCGGGACTGCGCTTCAGCGCCTTTATCAGCGGACGCACGCCCAGCAGCAGCACCAGCAGCACGCCCAGCAGGGCCACGCCGTAGCGCACATAGGTCTGGAACCACGGCTGCTCCCACAGGGGCAGGCTGTCCACCGGGGCCGCGTCGAACGCGCGCAGCACCACGGCAACCTGATCGCCGCGCGCGGGATCGACGCCCACCGCCGCGCCGATCAGCTGCTTGAGCTGCTCGATGTCCTGCGGCTTGGTCTTCTTGAGCGCATCGGCGCTCAGCGCAACCGCGACGGTCAGCCGCTTGATCTTGCCCGGCGTGCCGTTGGACACGGCAACCTCGCGGCCCAGCTCATAGGTCCGGGTCGCGCTGGATTCGCCGTTGTTCTGTGCCGCCGCAGCCGGTGCCGGCGCCGAGCCCTGCGGCGGGCCGGGCGAGGCGGTGGGCGCCGGCGGCGGCGTGTTGGCCGTGACACCGGGCACGCCGGCTGCGCCGCCGGTGCCAGTGGTCTGCGACTGCGCCTGCGTCTCGCTGCGCAGCACGCCTTGCTTGTCATAGCTCTCGCGGGCGCTGGTTACCTGGTCCATGTCGAGCTCGACCTGGACCTCACTTGAGAAGTTGCCCTGGCCGAGCATGGGGGTAAGCAACTGGTCCAGCTGCGCGCGCAGCTTGTCTTCCAGCTGGCCCTGCAGTTCGAGCCGCTCCGAATTGCCGCTGGCCTTCTCGGTAAGCAGGCGCCCATGCTGATCGACTACCCGCACCGCATCGGGGCTGAGCCCGGGGACCGAGCCGGCGACGAGATTGACTATGGCCGCAGTCTGGCTGTCGCCCAGCTGCCGGCCGCGGGCGAGGCGGACCATGACCGAGGCGCTGGGGGCCACGTTGTCGCGCACGAAGACCGACTTCTCGGCCTCGGCAAGGTGCACGCGGACCGCCTCGATCCCGTCGATTTCCATGATCGAGAGGGTCAGGTCAGAGCCAGCAGAACGTGCTGTCGCTGCTGCGCTAAGCTTGACGCACCAAGTTTGACTCAATGCCTCTCCCGGGGCACCAACTGGCCCGGCGGACTCCATTCCGCCGGGCCTTTTGGCGTCTGCGGGTTCCGTCGGGGGGGGCTTGCAGGCTTCGCCAGTGGCAAAGCAGGGGCAGGCGGCATGGCGACAATCCCGGATAGTGCAACGCCCGGGGGGCAGCGCCTCACCCCCGCGCAGCGCCGGGCAGTCTGGGCCGGGTTCCTCGGCTGGACGCTCGATGCCTTCGACTTCTTCCTGATGGTGTTCATGCTGAAGGCCATTGCCGCGGAGTTCGGCGTGGGGGTGAAGGACGTGTCCGAAGCCCTGTTCCTCACGCTTGCCGCCCGGCCGCTGGGCGCGCTGGTGTTCGGGCGGCTGGCCGATCGGGTGGGCCGGCGACCGGTGCTGATGGGGGTGATCCTGGCCTTCTCGGTGCTTTCGGCCCTGTCCGGCGCAGCGGGGAGCCTGACCCAGTTGCTGCTGGTTCGTGCCTTGTTCGGCTTCGCCATGGGCGGCGAGTGGGGCCTGGGGGCGAGCCTTGTCATGGAAACCGTCCCCGCCGCCGCGCGAGGGCGGGTCTCCGGCTTGCTCCAGGCCGGCTATCCGGCCGGATACCTGCTGGCGAGCCTGGCCTATTTCCTCTTGTTCGATGCGCTCGGCTGGCGCTGGATGTTCGTGCTGGGCCTCGCCCCGGCCTTGCTGGTGGCCTTCATCCGCGCGGGCGTGGAAGAGAGCCCGGTGTTCCTCGCCCGCCGCCACGAAACGCCGCCGCCCGCGCTCAGGACCCTCGCCGCCCACTGGAAGCGCGGGCTCTATCTGGTGGTGCTGATGACTGCCTTCACCACCCTGAGCCACGGCACCCAGGACATGTACCCGACCTTCCTGCAGGAACAGCAGGGCTTCCCGACGAAACTGACGGGCACGATCACCCTGCTCATGAACGTGGGCGCGATCTGCGGGGCATTGGTGTTCGGCGCGCTCTCGCACCGGCTGGGCCGGCAGCGCACGATCATTGCCGCGGCCCTGCTGGCCTTGCCGGTGATCCCGCTGTGGGCTTACGGCAATGGCATGGCTCAGCTCGCCGTGGGGGCCATGCTCATGCAGTTCGCGGTGCAGGGGGCCTGGTCGATGGTCCCGGCCTGGCTCAACGAGCTGTCGCCCTTCGCGGTCCGGGCGACCTTCCCCGGCGTGGTCTACCAGCTGGGCAACCTGCTGTCCTCGCGCAACGTGGTGTTCCAGGCCGATCTCGCGGCGAGCCGGGGCGGGGATTACGGCTACGCGCTGGCAGTTGTGGCCGGGGTGACCGTGGCGGTGCTGGTGGTGTGGACCGCCTTCGGCCCGCAGCCGGCGGACGATCTGGATTGACCTGGCGGGTTAGCTCGGGGCCACCACGATCGAGATACGCCGGTTGCGGGGGTCGTGGGGGCTGGCGGGGATAAGCAGCTCGCGGTCGGCCACGCCTTCGATGCGGCGGAAGCGGTCTTCGCGGATGCCATTCCTCATCAGCGCCTGGCGGGTGGCCTCGGCGCGCCCGGCGGAGAGCGACCAGTTATTGGCCAGTTCGCCCGGGCGATAGGGCACGGCGTCGGTGTGGCCGCGGATGGTCAGCGTGCCGGCTTCAGGCGCGATGGTCTGGCCGATCGCGGCGAGCAGTTCCGCGGCTTCCGGGGTAAGCACGGTGGTGCCGAGCCGGAACATGGTGAACTGGGCATCGTCGACCAGATCGATCCGCACGCCCTCGGTGGTGTCCACCATTTTCACCTGCCGGGCGAGACGGCGCATGGTTTCGGATTTCTCCAGCTTCTTTTGCAGGGTTTCCTGCATGCGCTTGACCTTGCCCCCGCCTTCCTTGGGGCCTCCGGTGGTGTCGCGCGGGATCGTCATCGCCTTGGTGCCGGTCTGGCCCATGCGATTGGGGTAGTTGTCGGCATCGGTGATCGATGAACCGCCGAGCAGGCCGTTGGAGCCCGCGCTCGCCTCCTTCATCTTGACGAGGGTCGGCGTGAAATAGTCGGCAATGCCCTTGCGCTGCTTTTCGGTCGTGGCCCTGCTGATCCTGGGCGTCAACATCATCGCCGGTTTCGCCCTGGGGATGATCAGCCACGGGCTGAGCGCAAGCGAGGCGGCGGAGAAGTACATCACGCTGGCGGTGGGCGATGCGCTGGTGGCGCAGGTCCCTGCGCTGCTGCTGTCCATTGCTGCCGCCGTGATCGTCACGCGCGTGTCCGACAGCCGCGACCTTGCCGGGCAGATCGGCGGCCAGTTCGCCAATCCGGCAACCTGGCTGCCGGTGGCGGTGGTCCTGGGCGGGATCGGGATGATCCCGGCCATGCCGCAGACGGTCTTCCTGCCCGCCGCCGGGCTGGCTTTCTGGCTTTACCGCAAGCTCAAGCAGCGCGCCGACCGGCCGGAGTCGGTGGTCGATGTCCTGCCGCCGCCCGATCCGCAGCAGATCGTGCTCGACGACGTATCCGACCACACCCTGGTGACCATCGAACTCGGCTACGGCGTGGTTCACCTGGTCGACGAGCGGCGCGGATCGCCGCTGGTTTCCCGGATTACCGGGGTGCGAAAGCAGCTTTCCCAGATGTTTGGCTTCATCGTGCCGCAGTTTCGTGTCCGCGATGCGCTGGAGATGCCGCCGCATGACTATGCCAAGATGCGGGTGCGCGGGGCCATGGTCGATCTCATCCGCCGCTCGGTCCCGCTCTCACGCGGGGCGAGCGAGCGGCGACGGCACCTGCGCGGGCAGGAAGATGCGCTGCGTGGACAGCTGGGCCGCGACCCTACGCCGGCGGAGCTTGCCGCCGCGCTGGAGATCACCGCGGGCGAACTGGCCGACCTGCGCGCGGGAAGCGAGCCGCTGCGGTTCGAATCGATCGACGAAGCCTATTCCGACAGCGACATGGCCTTTGCCGATGGCGAGGCCAATGTGCTCGACCGGCTGGCCGACAGCGAATTGCGCGGGCAGGTGGCCGAGGCCATCGCTGCACTGCCCGAGCGGCTGCAACTGGTGGTGCAGCTCTACTTCGTGGAGGAGTTGAACCTTTCGGAAATCGCCGGGGTGCTGGAAGTCTCGATCCCGCGGGTGCACCAGCTCAAGGCCCAGGCGCTGGAGCAGTTGCGCAAGGCCCTGAGCGGCGTGGCGGACATCCTGTGACAGGAATCGCCCGGGCTCGACCCGGGGCCGGTGTCGGATCTTCAAGGGGCCTTGCTAGATGGCTGCGGCACAGCTTCGCACCGGATCGCGGCCCCGGATCGAGCCCGGGACGACGTGGGCCGCCGCGCGCTTGATCTCCGGCAATGACATCAGCCAAATGTCTAAACCTTATGTATGTTTAAAGCTGCTCACGATTGCCCCGGAACCCGTCCGGTGGTAAGCGGTTGATCATGTCCTCTTGCGATACCTGCGTTGTCCGGAACCGCGCCATCTGCGCGGCCCTCGATTCCACCGAGATCGGCGCGCTCAATACCATCGGTCGCACGCGAACCCTGGCACCGGGCGAATCGCTGATCTGGGAAGGGGACGATTCCGTTCTCGTCGCCAACGTGATCGATGGCGTCCTGAAGCTCTCCACTGGCACGGAAGATGGGCGCGAGCAGATCGTCGGCATGGTGTTCCCGTCGGATTTCATCGGCCGGCCCTTCGGCAAGACCACCGGGCATGGCGTGACCGCGCTGACCGAGGCCAGGGTTTGCGTGTTCAACCGCCGCGATTTCGACAGTTTCGCGCGCGAACATCCCGCGCTGGAACACAAGCTGCTCCAGCGCACGCTGACCGAACTGGATCGCACGCGCCGCTGGATGCTGCTGCTGGGGCGCAAGTCGGCCAGCGAGAAGGTGGCCAGCTTCCTGCTCGAGATGTGCGAGCGGGCGAGCGGTTCGGGCTGCGAGAGCGGGGAGGAGCCCGCCGAAGTGTTGCTCGATCTCCCGGTTTCGCGCCAGCAGATCGCCGACGTGCTGGGGCTGACGATCGAGACGGTCAGCCGGCAGTTCACCCGGCTCAAGGCCGAAGGGGTGATCGACCTGCCTTCGCGCCGCGAGGTCCATATCCGCGACCGCTTCGTCCTCGCCGCGGAAGCGGGGTGAAGAAATCCCCTCCCGCAGGCGGGAGGGGAGAGGAGTGGCGGCGGGCTGCGCCGCCGGGGCTGGTCAGAAGCGGTAGGCCACGCCTGCGCTCAGCACCCACGGGTCGAGCTTGTGCTTGGTGGAGAGCACTTCGGTGCCCGCCCCGTTGAACCAGCGCGCCGTGGTCGACACCCAGTACTTCTTGGCATCGAGGCTCAGCGCATAGCCGCTGTTGCCCAGCGGCACGTCCACGCCCGCCTGAACCGCAACGCCGACCTCGCTCGACATCTTGGTGGAGGAGGAGAATGTGGCCGCGGTCGCGCCGGGCTTGCTGTCGACCATGATGAACAGGGTCGGGCCCACGCCGACGTAGGGTTTGATGGGTCCGAGCGGCGCGTGGTACTTGACCGTGACCGTGGCCGGGATGACCGTGACGTCGTTGACCAGGTTGGTGCCGGCGAGCGAGCCCGCGCCGTTGACGTGGTGCTTGGTCAGGCAGCAGATCGTCTCGACTGAGACGTTCGGGTTGAAGAAATACTCGATCGCCACCGTCGGTACGACCGTGTCGCTGGCATAGGTGTGCGGGTTGGCGGCGAGCGGCGTGCCGGCAATGGCGGCCGCGTTGTTGACCCGCGAGATGTCGCCGTCGGGCAGCACGCCGGTGGCGAGCAGCTTGATCTGGAGCTTGCCCTCATTGCTGCCGGCGTGGGCCGCGGCGGGCATGGCGAGCGCGGCGACGGCCACCGCGGCGGAAAGCATGGTCTTCTTCATATCCCTCATCCTGTGCCGCCGCTCGCCTGCCCCTCGCAGGCGTTTCATGCGGCGTCGCACATAAGGGTGGGCCGAAATGGCGGGCGCTCATTGATCGAGCGCAATCGCGCGCAATCTACGACTTTGGTCGAATATGTGTGCGTCCAATGCATGTTTTGATCCGGGTCAATGCTGCATTGCGGGGGCAGAGGCATGGGTGAGCCCACATCTCCGGCCTGAGAGGGAAGGCTCATGGTTACCTTGACTGGGCGCGCTGGCATCTGGCTGGCTGCGCTGCTTATTGCCATCCTGGCGGTCGCCGCTGCCGCGGACACCGGCTTTGCCATTCACATGGGCATTGTCGCCGCGGCCTGCCTCGTCGGCCTCTGGTTCACCCTGACAAAGGCCGACTATTCGGCCCTGGGGCGCGGGCTCTCCGCCGCGCCGGACCAGAGCCGCTACGATGACGATCCGATCCGCTGGGGCGTGATCGCCACGGTGTTCTGGGGCATGGCGGGCTTTGCCGCGGGGCTGTTCATCGCCCTGCAGCTGGCCTTCCCGGTCCTCAACCTCGGCTTCGAATACACCACCTTCGGGCGGCTGCGGCCGCTGCACACTTCTGCCGTCATCTTCGCCTTCGGAGGCAATGCGCTGATCGCGACCTCGTTCTACGTGGTCCAGCGCACCTGCCGGGCGAGGCTGGCCTTCCCCGGCCTCGCCCGTTTCGTGTTCTGGGGCTACCAGCTGTTCATCGTGCTGGCGGCGACCGGCTACCTGCTCGGGATTACCCAGGGCAAGGAATATGCCGAGCCCGAATGGTACGTGGACCTGTGGCTGACGATCGTGTGGGTTTCCTACCTTGCCGTCTTCGTCGGCACGCTGGTCAAGCGGACCGAGCCGCACATCTACGTGGCCAACTGGTTCTACCTCTCGTTCATCCTGACCGTGGCCATGCTCCACCTGGTCAACAACGTGAACCTGCCGGTTTCGTGGGTGGGCAGCCGCTCGTACCCGCTGTGGGCGGGCGTACAGGGCGCGCTGGTGCAGTGGTGGTATGGGCACAACGCGGTCGGCTTCTTCCTGACCGCCGGCTTCCTCGCCATGATGTACTACTTCGTGCCCAAGCAAGCCGAGCGGCCGATCTATTCCTACCGGCTCTCGATCATCCACTTCTGGGCGCTGATCTTCCTCTACATCTGGGCTGGCCCGCACCATCTCCACTACACCGCGCTGCCCGACTGGGCGCAGACGCTGGGCATGGTCTTCTCGGTCATGCTGTGGATGCCGAGCTGGGGCGGGATGATCAACGGCCTGATGACGCTGAACGGCGCCTGGGACAAGGTCCGCACCGATCCGATCATCCGGATGTTCGTGATCAGCCTCGCCTTCTACGGGATGAGCACCTTCGAGGGCCCGATGATGAGCGTGAAGAGCGTGAACTCGCTCTCGCACTACACCGACTGGACCATCGGCCACGTCCATTCCGGCGCGCTGGGCTGGAACGGGATGATCACCTTCGCCTGCATCTACTACCTGACGCCGCGCCTGTGGGCCCGGAGCCGGATGTATTCGCTGCGGATGATCAACTGGCACTTCTGGCTCGCGACCGTGGGGATCGTTTTCTACGCGGCCTCGATGTGGGTGGCGGGGATCACGCAGGGCCTGATGTGGCGCGAATACGGCGCCGACGGCTACCTGGTGAACTCCTTCGCCGAAACGGTCGCCGCGCTGCACCCGATGTACCTGCTGCGCGCCTTTGGCGGCCTGCTCTACCTCTCGGGCGCGGTGATCATGACCGTGAACGTGTGGAAGACCGTGGCCGGCTCGCCGCTTCGCGAGGAAGCGCCGCTGCGCGACGCCGCCTACGACGCCGAGAAGGACCGTCCGCTGATCGCCGGCAGCACCGCTGCTGCCTATGCCGCTGCCGCTGAGTGAGGGGGCGCGAGACATGACTACCGCATCGAAAAATGAACCGGGTTCCAAGGGCTTTCTGGCGAGCCACAAGAAGCTCGAGCGCAACGTGACCCTGCTTGCCGTCCTCGCCTTCGCGGCGGTGACGGTGGGGGGCATCGTCGAGATCGCGCCGCTGTTCTGGATCGACAACACGATCGAGAAGGTGGAGGGCATGCGCCCCTACACCCCGCTGGAACAGGCCGGGCGCGACATCTACGTGCGCGAGGGGTGCTACCTCTGCCACAGCCAGATGATCCGTCCATTCCGCGACGAGACCGAGCGCTACGGCCACTACAGCCTCGCCGCGGAATCGATGTACGACCATCCGTTCCAGTGGGGCTCCAAGCGCACCGGGCCCGATCTCGCCCGCGTGGGCGGGCGCTATTCGGATGAATGGCATGTCCAGCATCTGACCGATCCGCGCTCGGTCGTGCCGGAATCGGTGATGCCGATGTATGCCTTCCTCAAGGACAAGGACCTCTCGGCGAGCGACGTCGAAGGCTCGATGAGCAAGGAACTGACCGCGCTTTACCGTGTGGGCGTGCCCTATTCGAAGGAGCAGATCGCTCACGCCGACGAGGACATGAAGGCGCAGGCCGGAATGGGCGATGCGACCGAGCTCGCCAAGCGCTGGCCCAAGGCCCAGGCGCGCGACTTCGACGGCGATCCCAGCCGCCTGACCGAGATGGATGCGCTGGTCGCCTATCTCCAGGTGCTTGGCACCATGGTCGACGTCAACAGCGCCGCCGCCCAGGAGGATCTCGCCAAGGAGACGGGTCGGTGACGCAATATGACACGCTGCGCCATCTGGCGGATTCCTGGGGGCTCGTCGCCATGGGCGCGGTGTTCCTTGCCCTGTGCCTCTGGCCCTTCCGCCCCGGCGGGCGCGCGAGCAACGACGCCGCCGCGAGGATGATCTTCGAGGATGAAGACAATGGCTGACCACAAGAAAATCGATGAAGCCACCGGCGTCGAGACCGTCGGCCACGAGTGGGACGGCATCGAGGAGCTGAACAACCCGCTGCCACGCTGGTGGGTGCTGACTTTCTACGCGTGCATCCTGTTCGCGATCGCCTACGTGGTGATCTATCCGGCGATCCCGGGGCGGCACAAGGCGAGCGACGGGTTGTGGAAGTGGTCGAGCCGCGGGGCGCTCGCCGCCGAGGTGGCCGCTGCGGACAAGGCCCGCGGCCCGGTTATGGCGGCGCTAGCTGCGACCCCGATCGAGGCGCTGCCGGCCAATCCCGACCTCATGGAAAAGGCCGTGGCGGGCGGCAAGGCCGCCTTCCGCGTCAACTGCGTCCAGTGTCACGGTGCCGGCGCGGCGGGAAGCAAGGGCTACCCCAACCTCAACGATGACGACTGGCTGTGGGGCGGCGATCTCAAGACCATTGAGACCACCATCACCCACGGCATTCGCTTCTCCGGTGACGACCAGACCCGCCAGAGCCAGATGCCGAGCTTCGGGCGCGACGGGATCCTGTCGCCCGAGCAGGTCGGCGACGTGGCTACCTATGTCCGCTCGCTCTCGGGCGAGGAGAAGCGCAGCGCCGCCACCCAGCGGGGCGCCGCGATCTTCGCGGCCAACTGCGCGGTCTGCCACGGGCCCGAGGGCAAGGGCGGGCGCCAGGTCGGCGCGCCGAACCTGGCCGATCACATCTGGCTCTACGGCGGCAGGCAGGCCGACGTGGTCGCCAGCGTGACCAACGCCCATGCCGGCGTGATGCCCGCCTGGGGCCACCGCCTCGATCCGGTGACCATCAAGATGCTGGCCGCCTATGTCCACTCGCTGGGCGGCGGCGAAAAGTTCGCTCCGGCGCCTGCCGTGGCTGCAGCCGTCGCTGCTCCGGCAGCGGCTCCGGCCGGAGCGGCCGCCAAGTGAAATAAGGTCGGCAGGCCCGCCGCTGAGGGGAGGCGGGCCTGCCACAACAAGGTGCAAGATCATGCGTAACCCAGCCCCGGTCGCCACTGGGCTCTATGAAAAGCGCAAGGCCGTCTTTCCCCGCCAGATCGATGGCAAGTTCCGCCGGTTGAAATGGGCGATCATGGCCGTCACCCTGACGATCTACTATGCAACGCCGTGGCTGCGCTGGAATCGCGGACCCTATGCCCCCGACCAGGCGGTGCTGGTCGATCTCGCCCACCGCCGCTTCTACATGTTCTCGATCGAGATCTGGCCGCAGGAGTTCTACTTCGTCGCGGGCCTGCTGATCATGGCGGGCATCGGCCTGTTCCTGGTGACCAGCGCCGTGGGCCGGGCATGGTGCGGCTATGCCTGCCCCCAGACGGTGTGGACCGACCTGTTCCAGCACGTTGACCGCTTGATCGACGGCGATCGCAATGCCCAGATGCGGCTGGCCGGCGCGCCATGGGGGCCGCGGAAGGTGTTCAAGCGCGGCCTCAAGTGGACGATCTACCTCGCCATCTCGTTCTGGACCGGCGGCGCCTGGATCATGTACTTTGCCGACGCGCCGACGCTCACCGTCGATTTCTGGTCCGGCCACGCCGCGCCAGTGGCCTACGCGACCGTCGCCGTGCTGACCGGCATCACTTTCTGGTTCGGCGGCTTCATGCGCGAACAGGTGTGCATCTACATGTGCCCGTGGCCGCGCATCCAGACCGCCATGCTCGACGAGAAGAGCCTGCTCGTCACCTACAAGGACTGGCGCGGCGAGCCGCGCGCCAGCGTCAAGGCGACCAAGGCCGACCCCGATGGCAAGTTTGGCGACTGCATTGACTGCAACCAGTGCGTTGCCGTCTGCCCAACGGGGATCGACATCCGCCAGGGCCCGCAGATCGGCTGCATCACCTGCGCCCTGTGCATCGATGCTTGCGACCGGGTCATGCAGCAGGTCGGCCGCCCGCGCGGCCTGATCGACTATGCCACGCTGGAAGATGCGGCACGCGAGCAGGCGGGCAATCCACCCACCCCGCACCGCAAGCTGATCTGGCATCCGCGGACGCTGGTCTACCTCGGCATCTGGAGCGCGATCGGCCTTGCCCTGCTGTTCGCGCTCGGCACCCGGCGGCATCTCGACCTCGCCGTGCAGAAGGATCGCAACCCGCCCTTCATGCTGCTGAGCGATGGATCGGTGCGCAATGCTTGGACCCTGAAGCTGAAGAACATGGAAGGCCGCCCGCGCAACATGGAAGTGGCGCTCGAAGGCCTGCCGGGCGCGGTGATGTGGACCGATACCATGGGCCGCGACCAGGCCGCGCGTCGGCTGGTCGAACAGGTGCCGGCCGATACCACCGAGCCGGTGCGGGTCTATGTGGCCGCGCCGGCGGGGACGGGCGCCAGGACGGGTAGGGGCGAACTGGCCTTCGTCATGACCGCGCTGGACAAGGAAGGTGGCCGCGACCGGGTCGAAACCCGGTTCGATGCGCCCGACGAAGAGGAGCACCACGATGAGCGCTGAGCACACGGGCCCGGCCCCGCGCCCCTTCACCGGGCGGCATATGGCCGCGATCATGGTTGCTTTCTTCGGCGTCGTGATCGCGGTGAACGTCTACATGGCCACGCTCGCCTCCACCAGTTTCACTGGAGTGGTTGTCGAGAATTCCTATGTCGCCAGCCAGAACTTCAACCGCTGGCTGGATGAGGCAAAGGCCGAGGACCGCCTCGGCTGGCATGCCCGTGCGGTGCGCGACGGCGCGGGGCACGTGCTCGTAACCCTCGCGGGGGTGCCCGCCGGGGCCGTGGTGCGCGGCGATGCCTGGCACCCGCTGGGCCGCGCGCCCGACCATGAGCTGAAATTCGTGGCCGCAGGCGCCGCGTTTCGCTCGGCCGAGCCGCTGGCGGCGGGACGCTGGCGGATCCGGCTCGAGGTAAGCGCGAATGGCAGGCGCTGGCGTACCGAGGAAATGGTCGGATGACCATGGTCCAGCCGCAGCCGACCGGTGAGGAGCGCACGGTCCTGGTCGTGCCGGGGATGCACTGTGCCGGGTGCATGGCCAAGGTCGAGCGCGGGCTCGCCGCGGTGCCCGGGGTCAGTGCGGCGCGGGTAAACCTCACCGCGCGGCAGGTGGCGGTCACGCACGCCGCCGGGGTGAGCACGCCGGCGCTTGTCGATGCGCTCGGCGCGCTCGGGTTTCCCGCCCAGCCGCGCGAGGAGGAACTGGCCGCGCCGCCTTCCGCGGTGAAGCCGCTGCTGGCGCCGCTGGGCGTGGCCGGCTTTGCCGCGATGAACGTGATGCTGCTCTCGGTCTCGATCTGGTCGGGCGCGGGCGGGGCAACACGCGAGCTGTTTCACTGGCTTTCCGCGGCGATCGGCATTCCGGCCATCGCCTATTCGGGCCGGGTGTTCTTCGCCTCGGCCTGGGGCGCGCTCAAGCACGGGCGCACGAACATGGACGTGCCGATCTCGATCGGCGTCATCCTCGCCACCGGCCTTTCGCTCTACGAGACGGTGACCGGCGGCGCCACCGCTTGGTTCGACGGCACCCTGATGCTGCTGCTGTTCCTGCTGGCGGGCCGTGCGCTCGATGCCGCAATGCGCGACAAGGCGCGCGCGGGTGTGGACGCGCTGCTGCGCCAGGCCGCGCCCGGGGCGCTGGTGGTCGGGCGGGATGGAAATGTGGAATGGATCGCCGCACCGCTGCTGGTGCCGGGCATGATCATGCGCGTGGCGGCGGGCGAGCGGCTGGCGGCCGATGGCGAGGTGGTCAGCGGGCAAAGCCGGCTCGATAATTCGCTGCTGACCGGGGAAAGCGCCGCCGTGCCGGTGGGCGTTGGCGGGACGGTCCATGCCGGTACGCTCAACCTCGACGGCGCGCTCGACGTGCGGGTGACGGCGGCCGGGCAGGGGACCACCCTTGCCGAGATCGCCAAGCTGATGGATGCCTCGGGCCAGGCGCGCTCGCGCTACGTGCGCATCGCCGACCGGGCCTCGCGGCTCTATGCCCCGGCGGTGCATACGCTGGCGGCGCTGACGTTCGCCGGTTGGATGCTGGTCGGCCATGCCGGCCTGCACCAGAGCCTGGTCATCGCCATTGCCGTGCTGATCATCACCTGTCCCTGCGCGCTCGGCCTCGCCGTGCCGGTCGCCCAAGTGGTCGCCTGCGGGGCGCTGATGAAGCGCGGGATCATGGTCAAGGATGGCTCGGCACTGGAGCGGCTGGCCACGGTCGACCGGGTCCTGATCGACAAGACGGGAACGCTGACGCTGGGCCGGCCCCTGCCGGATCCCGCCGTGCTCGATGCCCTTGAGCCGGACGCGGGGAGAGTGTCGCTCGCGCTCGCCTCGCACTCCAAGCATCCGCTGTCGCGCGCGCTGGTCGAGGCGCTCGCGGCGCGTGGCATCGCGGCGGCAAAGCTCACCGGAGTGCTCGAAGTCCCGGGCCGGGGGATCAGCGCGACCTGGCTGGATGCGACCGGGCAGGCCACGCCGGTGGCCTTGCGGCGCCCGGGCGAGGCGACGGTGATGGCCGCGGCGCTCGATATCGCCGGGCGGCCGACCTGGCTGATCCCGTTCTCCGACCGGCTGCGGCCGGGGGTGGGCCAAGCCTTGCAGGCGCTGGCGGGACTCGGGGTCGAGGCCTCGATCCTGTCGGGCGACAATGCGGGCGCAGTGGGCGAAGTGGCGCGCGCTACCGGGCTTACCGCCGAGGCCGCCGCCGATCCGCTGGCCAAGCGCGACGCGATCGCCCGCCTGCAGGGCGCGGGCCGCAAGGTGCTCATGGCCGGCGATGGGCTCAATGACGGGCCCGCCTTGGCCGCCGCCGATGCCTCGATCGCCCCGGGCACGGCGAGCGATGTAGGGCGGCAGGCGGCAGACCTCGTGTTCCTCGGCGACGGGCTCGACGCCCTGCCGCGCAGTATCCGCGCGGCGCGGCGGACCATGGCCGTGGTTCGCCAGAACTTCGCCCTGGCCGTCGGCTACAATGTGCTCGCCGTTCCGCTGGCCATGGCCGGCCTGGTCACGCCGCTGATCGCGGCGGCGGCGATGAGCCTGTCCTCGTTGATCGTCATCGCCAATTCGCTGCGGCTGGTGAGGGCGGCGAAATGACCGGCCTCGCTCTCCTCATCCCCATAGCCCTCGGAATGGGCCTGTTCGGCCTCGCCGCCTTCTTCTGGGCCCTGCGCTCCGGCCAGTTCGACGATATGGACGGCGCCGCGGCGCGGATCCTCATCGACGAGGAAGGAGACGACCTGCCGTGAAGCGCGCCCTGTTCGGCATTCTCGCACTGGTTCCGGCGGCGTTCAACGTCAGCCCGGCCGCCGCCCATGGCCTTGCCGTGCCGCTGTGCACCGGCGATGGCGCGGCGCGGACGGTAACCGTGCCCATGCCCGTGCGCGACCTTCCGGGAGGTGACCAGCCCGGGTGCTGCGCCAAGGGCTGCCATACCGGCCGAAATGGGAGCCGCGATGGGGGCCGAGATGGCGGATCGCGCAAGAAAGGCCCCTCGCGGCAGCCCGGCCGGCAAATTGATGCGTGACAATGATGTCCGGGCCTGAGCGGGCGACATAACTCGCATGTGGCCCTACCACCCCGACCTGCTGGCCCGGCCCGTGCCGCGCTACACCAGCTTCCCCACTGCCGCCGAGTTCACCGGCGCGGTGGGCGCGGCGGAACAAGGGGCGGCGCTCGAGCGGACGAGCGGCGATGTCTCGGTTTACGTCCACATTCCGTTCTGCGAGGAAATCTGCTGGTACTGCGGCTGCAACACCAGCCGCACCAACCGCGAGGCCCGGCTGACCAGCTACCTCGACGCACTCCATCGCGAGATCGCGGTGGTCGGCAGCCGCCTCGGCAAGGACGTGCGCGTCCGCCGGATCGCGTTCGGCGGCGGCAGCCCCAATGCGATCAGCCCGCTCGAATTCGTCCGCCTGACCGATGTCCTGACCCTGCACCTGCCGCTGCACGATCCGGTGCTCTCGATCGAGCTCGATCCGCGCACCCTGCGGGAGGACTGGGGCATGGTCCTGCGCTGCGTGGGCGTCACCCGCGCCAGCCTTGGCGTCCAGACCCTGTCGCCCCGCCTGCAGCAGGCGATCGGCCGGGTCCAGCCGCGCGAGGTGATCGCCCGGGGCACCGAACTGCTGCGCCGGTCCGGGATCACCTCGCTCAACTATGACCTGATGTATGGCCTGCCGGGCCAGACCGACGAGGAACTGTCCGAAACGCTCGCCGGCGCGGTGGAGCTTGGGGCCGATCGCGTAGCCCTGTTCGGCTATGCTCACGTGCCGCACCTGATCCCCCGACAAAAGCGGATCGATGCCAGTGCCCTGCCTGACCAGGACGCCCGCTTCCGCATGGCGTGGAACGGGTGGGCTCAGCTGACCGGAGCGGGCTACCACCCGATCGGGTTCGACCATTTCGCCCTGCCCGGCGATGCCCTCGCCCAAGCAGCCGTAGCGGGAACCCTGCGCCGCAATTTCCAGGGGTTTACCGAGGATCAGGCGCCGGTCCTGCTCGGGCTCGGGGCAACGGCGATCAGCCAGTTTCCCGACCTGATCGTCCAGAATGAGAAGAACGCGGGTCGCTATCGCATGTTGCTGTCGCAGGAGCGGCTGCCCGGCGCCCTCGGCATCGTGCGCAGTGCGGCCGACCAGGCGACCGGTCTGCTGATCGAGCAACTGCTCTGCGTCGGCGAGGCGCGGGTGGGGCGGGACAAGCTGGTGCAGCTGGCCGGCTCATTGGCGCCGTTCATCGAGCGCGGGCTCGCCGACGCCCGGGAGGACTGGCTGGTGATCCACGCCAGTGGCCTGCCCTACGCGCGGACCATTGCCGCGCTGTTCGACCCCTACCGCCAGGACTCGATGCGCCGGTTCAGCTCGGCCGTCTGATTGCTTCCTCTCCGGCAGGCAAAAAAAGGGACTTATGTCCTTTGCAAACGCAAGCGTCGTACACCCACCCCCACCCCCTCCCTTGAGGGAGGGGAGCGAGACTTGGCGCACCCCAGGTGCGCCTTAGTCGCAGCGGGGAGGGTTTCCAAAGCTGTCGTGTTTGCAAACGACGCAATCGCCAAAAAAAGGGGCGGCCGTCCGATGGAGGCCGCCCCTATGAAGGTGGGGAGATTTGCATGTGAGACCCGGACCGGTGTCGCGCTTGGCGGAAGCCAGATCGCGTCTCGCAAACCGGAATAGGCGAACAAGTGAGTCGCCACTTTGCGCTTGATCAAAAATAAATGACAAAGCGAACTTTTTGACCTGCTCACACTTGCCGGCTGGTCGCCTGAATGAGGTGGCTGGCAATCAGCTCCGCTGGGCAGGGCTTGCCCGCGCTGCGGGCATCGGGATAGCGCGCGAGCAGCCGGCCGTTGTCCGCATGGCCGGAATGGAAGATGATCGGCACGCCCAGGCGCATCAGCGCATCGGCCAAGGGAAACACCTCGCCGTCGGCCAGCTGCACGTCGAGTATCGCGGCATCGGGACAGTGGCTGGCAACGGCCTCCGCGCCTTCGGCCAGGGTGGCGAAGGGGCCATCGACGCAGAAGCCGAGGTCCTCGGCCATGTCGGAAAGATCGAGGGCGACGATGAATTCGTCTTCCATGATGAGCACGCGGGGCCGCTCACGCCCTGCCTTGCCACTTGCACCATGATCGCTATGCAACATCTGGACCCGAAACCCGTCGTGATTGTTAAGCTGGACCGGCGGCTGACGGACTCCCCAATCCGCGTCGCCGTGCCGCGGGAGGCGGCCGATTAAATTCATCAATGCGGTAAGCAGGCCCCGGTTCCCCGGGTTACCGACAATGGTTCGGTTTCTCGGTCAGCGGGTCAGGCCGGACAGGGTGCCGGCGGTGAGCAGCTGCGGGAGCACTCGCGGCTGTCCACCGTGCGCAGGGTACCAGACATAGAGCGGAACCCCGGCCGCGCCCTGGCTGGCAAGGTAGCGGGCGATGGCCGGATCCCGCCGGGTCCAGTCGCCCCGAAGCACAATGACTCCCGCGCGCGCAAAGGCCTGCGCTGTTTCCGCCCGCTCGATCGCGACTTCCTCGTTGACCTTGCAGGTCAGGCACCAGTCGGCGGTGAACCAGGCGAACACCGGCTTGCCCGAGGCGCGCGCCTCGGCCAGCGCGGCTTCGCTGAAGGGACGGCTCGGCAGTACGCCGCCCAGGCTTGCCGGGCGTTCGGGGGCAGCGGTCAGCGGCAGGGCAAGCACGGCGGCGACCGCCAGCGCCCCTGCGCCGAGCGCAAAAGGCCGCGCAGGGCGGCCGCCATGCTGGGCCCGGCCAAGGCGCCAGAGCAGGACAAGCAGCGCCTCCGTCAGCGCAATCGCCAGCGCGGCGAAGGTCTGGCCTCCCAGCCGCCAGGCCAGCCAGGCCAGCGCCAGCGCGGTCAGCCCCATCGGCACGGCGAGGACGCGGCGCAGCGTGTTCATCCAGGCGCCGGGGCGCGGCAGGGCTCGTCGCAGCGCCGGGATCAGGGCAATGGCGAGGAACGGCAGGGCGAGGCCAAGGCCGAGCGCCACGAACAGCGCCATGCCCTGCACCGCTGGCAGCAGCAGGGCCGCGCCCATGGCCGTGGCCATGAACGGCCCCGTGCAGGGCGTGGCGACGAAGGCGGCGAGAAGCCCGGTGGCGAAGGCGCCATTGGCGCTGCCCGCGCGGGCAAAGCCGGGCACGGCGAATTCGAACAGTCCGGCTAGGTTGGCGGTAATCGCCGCCGCCAGCACCAGCAGCGCGGCCACCACGCCCGGTTCCTGCAGCTGGAAGGCCCAGCCGAGCTCATGCCCCGCCGCGCGCAAGCCCAGCAGCAGCGCGCCGAGCCCGGCACAGGCGAGCACGACCCCGGCGGTATAGGCCAGGCCTTCGGTCCGCGCTTCCGCCGCGCTCTCCCCGGCGCGGGCGAGCGAGAGCGCCTTGAGGCTGAGGATCGGAAAGACACAGGGCATGACGTTGAGCAGCAGCCCGCCGGCAATGGCGGCAAGGACCAGCAGGGCAAAGCGGCTGGCGCCGGTCCCGCTGTCAAGCGGCTCGCCGCCCGCTGGCACCGGCCCCGGGCCGGCGCCGAACTCCACCCCGTTGCCGGCCTCGTCGAGCCGCAGCACACCGTTCAGCGCGGCGGGCGCGGCCTGGCCCGACCGCGTGAGAGTGACCACCAGCAGGTCGCCCTGGCGGCGGAACTCCTGCGGCGCGGCATAGGCGATCACCCCGTCTTCGGCGGGAAAGACGTGGGGTTTGGCGAGGGCGAGGCTGTGGGGCAGGGGGATACCGAGGCGGATCACCTTGCCGTCAACCTGGAAGCGCGCGGGGGCGCCGAGCGGCGCGGGCAACTTCGCGCGCCAGGCATCGAAGCGCGGGTCTAGCGCTCGGGCCGGGCCAACGAGGACTTCGGCCGCCAACTCGGCGCGTTCGGGGACGCAGATCTGATCAGTACAGGCCAGCCATTCGGCCTTCACGCGGACCGGCAGCCGGGTGCCCGGGGCCAGTCCGGCCGGGAGGCGCAAGGGAGCGAGAACGGCATAATCGTGCTCGAACACATGGTTCATCAGCCCGGAGACCACCAGCGTGCCAGGCACCGGATAGCGCGGCGGCCCGGCGGTGACGCCGACGGGTAGCGCCCAGTTCAGCGTCATCCCGAAGCCGGCATCGCCGGGGTTCGCCCAGTAGCCGTGCCAGCCGGCTTCCGGCTTCATCAGGAAGGCGAGGGTAGCCGTGCCGCCCGCCGGGGCCGGACCTTCCACCAGCAGCTGCGCGGCGATGTGCGTCGGCTCGGCGCGGGCGGGGGCGGCACCCACGGCCGCCACCAGGGCGAGCGCCTGCAACAGGATTGCAATGAGGGGGCGGTAGCTGAGGATCATCGGGCGGGCTGGCCTTGGCGCGAAACTGTGGCTTGCGCGGGGCTGTTGCTCCCGCCTAGCCATGCACTGCCGCTTTGCCGGCTGCAATTCAAGGATCGATCATGCGCCGACCTGCTTCCTTCCGGCTGGCCCTCAGCGCCGCCTTGGCCCTGGCCCAGGCGCTGACCCTGCCCGGCTCCGCCTTCGCCGAGCCGGCTGTGCCCGCCGTCAGCAATGCGGCGCCGCCAAGTCCGCCGCGCCTCGTCGTCGCCATTGCGGTTGACCAGTTTTCGGCCGATCTCTTCGCCCAGTACCGCCAGCACTTCACCGGCGGGCTGGCCCGGCTGACGCAGGGCGCGGTCTTTCCCAGCGCGTACCAGAGCCACGCGGCGACCGAGACCTGCCCGGGGCATTCGACCATCCTCACCGGCGATCACCCGGCCCGCACCGGGATCATCGGCAACTCCTGGTTCGATCCCGCCATCGGCCGGGCTGACAAGCGGATCTACTGCGCCGAAGACGAGAGCGATCCGGCGAGCACCTCGGGCCAGCCGGTGGTTTCGGCCACGCAGCTCAAGGTGCCGACGCTGGGCGAATGGCTCAAGCGGGCCGATCCGCGCAGCCGCAACGTCGCCGTCTCGGCCAAGGACCGCGCCGTTATGATGATGGGCGGCCACCAGATCGATGAAGCCTACTGGTATCTCAAGGGCCGCTTCGTGACGCTGAAAGACCGGGCGATCGCACCGGCGACAGAGGCGGCCAATGCGGCCATGGGCGCGCAGATCGCCCGCGGCGCCCCGGCGCTGCCCGCCCCTGCCTGGTGCACGCCGCGTGACCGGTCGGTCCAGGCCGGGCGGGTGGCCGTGGGGCAGGGGCGCTTCGCCCTGGCCCCGGGAGATGCCGATGGATTTCGCGTTTCGCCCCGGATGGATGCCGCCACGCTCGATCTTGCCGGACGCCTGGTCGCATCGATGAGCCTGGGCCGCGGCCCGGCGCCCGACGTGCTGTCGGTCAGCCTCTCGGCCACCGACTATGTCGGCCATGCCATGGGCCATGAAGGGGTGGAGATGTGCATCCAGCTGGCCCGGCTCGATGCCGGGCTGGGGACCTTTTTCGCCCGGCTGGATGCGGCCAAGCTCGACTACGTGGTGGTGCTGACCGCCGATCATGGCGGGGTCGACCTGCCCGAACGGCAGGTCCAGCAGGCCCTGCCGGATGCGATGCGGGTCGATGCCGGGCTCACGCCGGGCGCGCTGGGCAAGGCGCTTGCCGCCGAGTTGGGCTATAGCGGGCCCGGTCCCCTGGTCTATGGCGAGGGCACCTTTGGCGACTTCTATCTCGCGCGCAGCCTTCCCGCCGAGCAGCGCCAGCGCGCGGTCGCTTCGCTGGCCGCCATCGTCGCCCGCCACCCGCAAGTGGCCGCCGTGTTCACCGCCGGTGAACTCGCCGCCGCCCCGATGCCCGCCGGCGATCCGCAGGACTGGACCCTGCGCGACCGCGCCCGCGCCAGCTTCGATCCCGCCCGCTCGGGCGACGTGATCGTCCTGCTGCGCCGCGCGGTTTCCCCGATCGTCACCCCCGCGCCGGGGATCGTCGCCACCCATGGCAGCCCATGGGACTATGACCGGCGGGTGCCGCTGCTGTTCTGGCGCCGGGGCATGCACGGGTTCGAGCAGCCCGCGCCGGTGGAAACGGTCGACATCGCGCCGAGCCTTGCCGCGCTGCTTGGGCTCAAGCTGCCGGCGGGAACCTTCGATGGCCGCTGCCTCGATCTCGATGGCGGGGCGGACGATACGTGCAGGTAGTCTAACTCCAACACCGCAAACTACCCGTCGCCCCTGCGTAGGCGGGGGCCCAGCCCAGCCCCGCGCCAGAGCGCCGCTGTTACACGTGTGGGTAACGTCGGCTTGGGCCCCCGGGCAGTCTATCCTGAGCGCGTCCGCACCTGCGGACCCTTGCCCTGCCTCCGCCCCCGGGCGTAAGGCTGGGCCCATGACTCAGGACAAGCGCGATCTCGTGATCCTCGGTGGTGGGCTGGTGGGCATGACCCTGGCCCTGGCCGCCGCACGCGAGGGGATTTCCAGCCACGTGATCGAACGCGGCGACCCGGCCGAGATCACCGCCGCCGGGGCCGACGGGCGGGCCTCGGCCATCTCGACCGCCAGCTGGAACCTGTTCTGCAATATCGGGCTCAGGGACCGGCTCGAGCCGCTCGGCTGCCCGATCGATGCCATTGCCGTGACCGACCAGCTGAAGCCGGGGAGGATCGACTTCCGGCCAGAGCCGCACGAGGGCTCGCTCGGCCGGATGTACGCCAACCGTGACCTGCGCCTCGCCCTGTTCGGCGCGGCGAAGGAAGAACCGCTGATCGCCTGGCATACGCGGGCCGAAGTCACCGCGCGCGAACGCGGACCCCACGGGGTGAGCGTGACCCTCGCCGATGGACGGGCGCTCGCCGGCAGCCTGCTGGTCGCCGCCGAAGGCCGCCAGTCGCCCACCCGTGACGAGGCGGGTTTCGGCCTGGCCAAGTGGGATTACAAGCACCGCGCCATGGTCACGGCCCTGTGGCACGAGCGATCGCACGACAATGTCGCATGGGAAATCTTCTTTCCGGCCGGGCCCTTCGCCCTGCTGCCGCTGCTGGATGAGAACGGCCGGCACCGTTCGGCACTGGTCTGGACGGTAGCCGAGGAAGACGCCGCCGGCTGGACCGGCCTGTCGGACCGCGCCTTCCTTGCCGAGGTGCAGAGCCGCGTAGGCGACATTCTCGGCAAGGTGGACCTTGCCGCGCCGCGCATGAGCTATCCGCTCAATTTCCACCACACCGCTCGCATCGTGGAAGATCGTCTCGCTCTCATCGGCGATGCCGCCCACTGCATGCACCCCATCGCCGGGCAGGGGCTGAACCTGGGCCTGCGCGATGTCGGCGTGATGGTCGAGGTGCTGGTCGAGGGCATGAGGCTCGGGCTGGAGCCCGGCGATGCCCAGGTGCTCGCGCATTACGAGCGGTGGCGCTCGGTCGATGCGCTCACGGTCATGGCGGCGACCGACGCAATCACCCGGCTGTTCGGCGTCCCCGGCAAGCTGTCGTCGCTGGTGCGCCGCGCCGGGATGGGCATGGTCCAGCGCACCCCGGCGCTCAAGCGCTTCTTCATGGACGAAGCGCGAGGCATGAGCGGGAAACTGCCCGCGCTGCTGCAGGCTTAGGAAATCCTCCGCACTGGTGGGGAGGTGGCAGCCGCAAATCGGCTGACGGAGGGGGTGTGCCGATGCGCGATGCGCGTCCCGCGCTACTCCGCCGCCTCGCTCAGCTCTTCCTTCTCCGCCGCCTGCCGCTGCCACATCTCGGCATAGAGCCCGTCGCGCCGCAGCAGGTCGCCGTGGGTTCCCTGCTCCGCAAGCCGCCCCTGATCCAGCACGAAGATCGTGTCGGCATCGGCAATGGTGGACAGGCGGTGGGCGATCGAGATCGTCGTGCGGTTCTCGGCCACGGCGTGCAGCGTGGCGAGGATGTCCTGCTCGGTGCGCGTGTCGAGCGCGCTGGTGGCTTCATCCAGCAGCAGGATCGGCGGGTTCTTCACCAGCGTGCGGGCAATGGCCACGCGCTGCTTCTCCCCACCCGAGAGCTTGAGCCCGCGTTCGCCCACTTCGGTGGCGAAGCCCTTGGGCAGGCGGCCGATCAGATCGGACAGAGCGGCGGCGCGCGCGGCGGCCTCGACATCGGCCTCGGTCGCTCCGTCACGGCCATAGGCGATATTGTAGCCGATGGATTCGTTGAACAGCACCGAATCCTGCGGAACGATGCCGATGGCCGAGCGCAGCGATTGCTGGGTGACGAGCTTGATATCCTGCCCGTCAATCAGGATGCGGCCTGCCGTGGGATCGTAGAACCGGAACAGCAGCCGCCCGATCGTGCTCTTGCCCGCGCCCGAGGGGCCGACGATGGCCACCTGCCGCCCAGCGGGGATTTCGAGGCTGAGGCCGTGGAGGATCGTGCGGTCAGGATCGTAGCCGAAGACCACGTTTTCGAAGGTAACCGCGGGGCGGCGCACCACCAGCGCCGGGGCGCCCGGCGCGTCGGCCACTTCCTGGGGCTCGTCGATCAGCTTGAACATGGCGGCCATGTCGATCAGCCCCTGGCGGATCGTGCGGTAGACCATGCCGAGCATGTCGAGCGGGCGGAACAGCTGGGTAAGGTAGGTCTGGACGAAGACCAGCTGGCCGGCCGAATACTTGCCTTGTGCCCAGCCCCACACGGTCCAGGCGAGGGCCCCGGCCATCAGCAGGTTCACCACCAGGGCCTGGGCGATGTTCAGCAGGCCGAGGCTGTTCTCGCTCTTGACCGCGGCATCGGCATAGGCGCGGGTGGCCTGGGCATAGCGCGCTTCCTCGCGGCGCTCGGCCACGAAGTACTTCACCGTTTCGTAGTTCAGCAACGAGTCGACCGCCCGGGCCAGCGCCTGCCCGTCGAGCCGGTTCATCTTCTCGCGCAGATGCGTGCGCCACTCGGTGATCGCGCGGGTGACGTAGATATAGGCAACAACCGCCGCCCCCGTCGCGGCGACCAGGCCCCAGCCGAAATTGACGTAGAAGATCACCGCGACGATGGCGAGCTGCAGCACCGTCGGCGCGATGTTGAACAGCATGAAGTAGAGCATCGTGTCGATGGACTTGGTCCCGCGCTCGATCACCTTGGTGACCTCGCCGGTGCGGCGGGCGAGATGGAAGCGCATCGACAGCTTGTGGAGGCGGGAGAACACGTTCTCCGCGAGAGCCCGGGTGGCGTCCTGGCCAACCCGTTCGAACACGATGTTGCGCAGGTTGTCGAAGCCCACGCCGAGGAACCGTCCCGCCGAATAGCCGAGCACCGTCAGCATGACGAAGGCCGGCAGGCGCGGCCCCGTCACGTTCATCGCATCGACCGCCCACTTGAGCAGGTAGGGCAATGAAAGCTGCACCGCGGTCGAGGCGAGGATCAGCAGCGAGGAGACGACGATCCGCCAGCGCAGCGCCGGATTGTCCCTCGGCCACAGGTAGGGCAGGAACCGGCTGAGCGTGTTCCAGCCGTCGTGGCGGGCGCCGGGGGCGTTGGTGGCGGTATGGGGGGGCATGCAGCGCCTATGTAGGTGCGTTGCAGCAAATGGAAAGGCGCCCACCCACCGAATTCAGCTGGAGGGAAGCGTGTGGAAGAAATCGTCCGCCTCGGCCGACACCTTGCGGGCGAACCAGGCGCCGCTGGCGAGGATTTCTGGCAGATCGCCCGCGCCAAGGATTGCCGGACTGGCGCCCTCGCCCCAGCGCAGGAACCTTCGATTGGTCGCAATCCGGTCGGGAAACTGGTGGGCAACGATGGTCTGGATCAGGTGCTCATCGGCACAGACTGTCCCCGCAAGAAGGCCCGTGGCAAAGGCGCGGTCGAGCCCGGCGAGGACGACCTCGCAAACATCGCGCGGCAGTGACCACCATTGCGAGCCTTTTTGCCACGGCCCCCACGGCTGGAGGCGGCGCGCCGGGAGCAGGGCCGAGAGGTGGCGCAGGGTGCGGGCGGGGTACCATTCAGACGGACGCCCAGGATCGGGCCTAAGCATCCGCGCGTCCAGGCGGATGCGTTTCATTCGCTCACTCTGGACTCCTGGAACGACTTCGATGTGGCACGCACCGGCGAAGCTGGCGGCCATCGCCGCCGGTGGAACGACCGGCCAGTCGGCCCCGCTGATAAGGTGGGCGAGGTCGAACGGCCGGGCAAGCGCGGCGCGTAGCAGCAGGCGGGTTGCGGCGAGCTGGCTGGCATGGCCCCAGCGCACCGCGACGGGACGGGCGACAAGGGTCACGTTCGAATTGCCGGCCAGGAACCGGCCATGGGTCTCGCGCCACAGCGGGCTTTTTCGATCGATGTGGACCACGGCCCGGTTCGGCCCGTCCGCTGGCGCGAGGCGTTCGATGAGCGCGCTGAGCTGGTCGGCCTTCTCGTGGGCGAGGATCAGAAACACCTGGGTCACGGTGGCGGAGGTCAGCCCGGCAGCGGCATGCGCCGGCGCCGGTCGAACGGGGCCAGCGCCTCGCGGGCGATTCCGGTGAGGTCGGCGAAGGCCGGATGGCGGGTGGCGGCGAGCATCGCCAGCCAGGCGAGAACCCCGGCGGCGGCGGCGAGCGCGAGGGGCACCAGCCCGATTTGGTCGGCCGGGAGCCAGTAGCGGTAAGCCAGGAACAGCGGAGCCAGTGCGGCCAGCGTGGCCATCCCGCTGCGCAGGTAAATACCCAGGAGCCGGCGCGGCTCAAAGCCGACCACCTCGTGCATGAATCGGGCGTAAAGTGCGATCCAGAGCGCGCCATAGATCAGACGAGAGGCCGCCGCGCCCTCCACCCCCCACAGGCAGCCCAAGGCGAGGAGGCCGATCGACAGCACCGTGTCGACGAAATTGAGCAGGAGCAGCTGGTTCATCCGGCCGACAAGGATCGGCAGGTCGATGTGAAGCGGCAGGGTCACAACGAACAGCTCGAGCAGGGCGATCCGCTGGAGCAGCGGAACGACGCCGGCCCACGCTTCGCCATACAGCAGGCGCACGATGGGTTCCGCCGCGAGAGCGAGGCCTGCCATGCCTGGCCAGAGCACGGCACTATATCCGGCACAGACCCTGAGGTAGGCGGGGCCGAGCGGCTCGCCGCGATCGCGGATGCGGGCGAAAGCGGGATAGAATACGCTGCCGATGGCTCCGCTGACGAGCATGCGGAACTGGTCGGCAAGCGAGACCGCGCGGCTATACATGCCAACTGCAGCCAAGGTCAGCAGCTTGCCGACGATGAGGTCGGGTGTGCGCGTACCGAGGGCGCCCGTGAGATAGAGTCCGCTCGAGCGGCTACCGAAGCGAACGACCTGGCGCACGCCGTCGAGGCGCAGCGGCCAGGGCGGGGACGGCCGCAGTGCTTGCGCCGTGGCGCCCCTGGCGAGAGCGGCGGCCAAGGTGGCCCAGGCCAGAGCGGACGAAGAATTGCCGGCGGCGGCAAGACCCACGGCAACCAGTGCCTGAGTGAGCGCCGAGCCGACGTTGACCAGGAACAGGCCCCGGAACTGCATGGCCCGCGCCATCAGCGCCATCGGCACCACACTTAGCGGCAGGAAGAGGTAGCTGGCGGCGATGACGAGCATCAGCGGTAACAGCGACGGAAGCGCATAGAGCCGCGCGAGTGGCCAGGCGGCGGCGGCGATCAGTCCGGCAACGACCAGCGAGAACAGCAGGGCGACACTGCTGCAGCGGGAGATCTCGGTGCCGTTGAGCCGGGGCAGGCCGGCGATGTAGCGTGAAAGGCCGAAGTCCTGGAGGATCGCAACGATCAGTGCGGCTGCGAGCGCGATGGAAAACAGGCCGACTTCTGCCGGGCCGAGAAAAAACCGCGAGATCACGACAGACGCGCCGAACTGGATAGCGAAGGCAGCGTATTGGCCGGCCATGGACCAGAGAGCTGCGCTGCGCACTCCCATGGCGGCGGGTTCGCGCGCGCCGGTTTCGCTCACTGCAGCCATGGTCAGGCAGCCATGGTGCGGGCGAGGGTGGCGGCCAGCTTGACGGCGCGAACCGGCTCCCCGAACCGCACGAGCCGTGCCACGGTGCGCCACATTCCGTCTCGCGCTCCTCCCTCCCGCAGGTAGTCGACCACGAGTTCGAACCCGTGGTCGCCGAGCCCGGCGCGCGAATAGAGCAGCCCGGGGGCAACCTGGGCCCGCACATGGCTGGCCGCATCGGGCCGGCCGAACAGGGTATTGAGATCCTCGATCGGGGGCAGGGTGGTAAGATCCGCCGTCGGGTCCGGCCGACCGGCCCGGCGTTCCTCCCAGGCCATTCGGGCCACGGCAGCCCCGACCTGCTGCTCGGTCGCGTGACGGCTGGAGACCTGCCCGGCGTAGTGGCGATAGCGGATCAGCCGCTCTGGCAGCGAGCACAGGCGGGTGACCGACGCGAGCCGCAGCCACAGGTCCAGGTCTTCGCAGTGACGGAAGGCGGCATGATAGCCGCCGACCGAGCGGACCAGGTCGCGCCGGTACATGACGGCCGGGTGGCACAGCAGCGGCCAGCCGTTCTCGATGGCGAGCAGAAACCGTTCGTGGGTGTCGGGGTGCTCGGGGCCGCTGACCTTGTAAGGTGCGCCGTGCTCGTCAATGTCTTCGCTCCAGCTACCGACGACGCCATGATCAGGATGGCCGGCGAGGAAGGCGATCTGGCGGGCGAACCGTTCCGGCTTGCAGATGTCGTCGGCATCCATCCGTGCAACCAGCGGGGCACGCGCTTCGGCGAGCAGCTGGTTCAGGCTCGCCACGAGGCCGCGGTTCTCGCGCTGTATCGGCCGGATACGGGAATCGCGCCGGGCGTAGTCCCCGATGATCGTTCCCGAGCAATCGCTGGAGCCGTCGTCGAGAATCAGGAATTCGAAGTCGCCGAAGGTCTGGGTGAGCACGCTCTCGATTGCAGGTGCGAGAAAGCGTTCGCCGTTGAAGACGCTCATGGCGACGCTGATCGCGGGAATAGTCATGCTCGGGAAATTCCAGGTCTTCTGCGGGGTCGGAGCCCCGGTAACGGCGGCATTCCTACGTCCGCACGTGTAAAGAAACCGTCACTCGATGCGGCTAGAGCGGGGCAGCGAGAGAATCACGGTTCGATGCCAAATCGCCTGATTCTTTGCGTCCGGACGCCCGAAAACGCCTGCAAAGGCGCGGAATTCCGTGCCTGCGCAAGTTTCTTGAAAAAAGCCGTTGACGGTGCGGAACCCCCTCCATATATGGCGCTTCACCGGACGGGGACGCCGCTTCAAAACGGCAGAAACGATCGGTCGGCAACATAGACGGACGACCTTAGTCCCCCGGTAGGAAAATCGGGGAGCCATGGTTGTCCGCCTGATTTTGTCGCTTCCTGGGTATCTGGGCGGTGACGGGGTGTTGCTGGTTCTTTGACATTGTTGGTTTAGATGAAGGGACATGTGGGCGACGGCGCCCGGTCCGGGGGTCTTTGGGCTCCGGATACCGGTTGATTAAGTCGTTACCTGATATGTCC